>AACY020557354.1_pt1 | contig 39035 bp, 37 predicted proteins | sample 267378 | NCBI WGS metagenome assembly AACY02 (sample SAMN02954345, study PRJNA13694) | marine metagenome | biome: aquatic; feature: ocean; material: water; isolation source: isolated as part of a large dataset composed predominantly from surface... | reverse complement strand
GTGTTATCTTCGCGGCACGTGTCGTTGCAGGTATTATCAACAACTTCGTCTCAAGCAACGATGAAGAAGGCGAAGGTTTAGGTATGTTCGCCTATATGGCAGTGGTATTTGTTCTCGACATGCTGTTTGGTATCTTGGCCTCGATCATCGTGGCTTACTTCTCACGTATCCGTGAATACCGTGCAGACGAAGGTGCGGCGCGTTTAGCGGGCAAACATAAGATGATTGCAGCGCTCGAGCGTTTACGCCAAGGCCCTGAAAGCTCGGCAATGCCAGCGCAAATGTCAGCCTTCGGTATTAACGGTAAGCGTTCAATGGCTGAGCTGATGATGAGCCACCCGCCTTTAGAGAAGCGTATCGCCGCCTTACAAACTCGTTAATCGAGTTCAAAAGTTCACAAAAAGGAGACCTAGGGTCTCCTTTTTTATTGGGGCTTTTCTTTTTCTGATGATTAGGCTAGGGAGGTTTGTAGTTGTGATTGTTAGGTTGTGACAATGTAAAACTCTTATATAAGCATGTGGTTACATGATGCAGCGCACATTTTACCCCTCGGTATATTGATAAAGTTACTTTGCATAAGATTGGGTTGCTTATTGCTCAATCCTTAGCTAAGTTAAATCGAGTCGTGCTATTTACATTGGTTGCGAGATGGAAGTCACCCTGACAAGAATTTCCACTGTCAATCGCCATTGGAGGATACAATTGTGAGCAAAAAACTATTAAGTGCGCTTTTCGGGGCAAGTCTTGCAGCGCTAGCGCTGTCACCAACCGCATTTGCCGCGGATCAAAAATTATCAGACTTCCATGCAGAATCTGGTGGTTGTGAAAGCTGTCATAAAGACGGTACACCTTCTGCTGACGGTGCTTTCGAATTTGAACAATGTCAAAGCTGCCACGGCTCTTTGGCTGAAATGGACGCAGTACACAAGCCACACGATGGCAACTTAGTGTGTGCTGACTGCCACGCTCCACACGATATGAACGTAGGTCAAAAACCTACCTGTGAAAGCTGCCATGATGATGGTCGTACTCCAGACTCTATCCTGAAGAAGTAATAGTTAAGTATATAAAGCGTTACGTATTCAAGAAGCTATAAACTAATAATCCAAAAGCTCAACTAACTAATAGTTGGGCTTTTTCTTTTTTACTCAAGAATGAGCTTTTTGATCATTCGATTCTAATATTGTCATTTTTAGTTAGCTTAATTAGGTAAAGTCTAATTTTTGACTAGCTGCATAAAAGTGTGAAACATTGTTGACTTGTGTCTCCGCTACATAGGTCTAATTTGGCGGGTATGTTATTGACCAGGGTGATTAGTGCTGTTAGTTTGTTGAAATAGAGTTTTACAAGGAAGTAAGTGTGTATGTCTAGGCTTTGTGATTATTTTAGCGTTGGATGTTTAGTCAATTTTACTCTCGCAAAAGTGTTTAGAGCATTTTGGGTGTACTTTAGTGTCAGCCTTTCTTTTGGTTGCGTCTCTAATCTGTCGGGGGATAGTTCATACTCCTCTCATCTATTACCTATACCAGAAGCAAACACCGAATTATTTCGCATTGAGAGCATCGAAGTTCCTTCAATAGATAGCATATCGAACCTGACCTCTGAGCAGTTAGCTGAGCTAAAAAACTTTATTAAAAAAAATGACATTTCTATTCTTTCTCCCCGAGACCAAGTTTTTGAATTTGTTAGCCGAAAAATGCAACATTTTAATTATGAGGGAAAGACTTACACAGCCTCTGAAGCTTTACGAGTTCAAAGTGGTAACTGTATGAGTTTGGCTTTACTGACATATGCAGTTGCCAAGCAGCTAAATGTAAAAGCAAGCTTCCAAGTTATTCATGCCTCCCCCTTACTGATAAATATCGAAAATGATCTTGTGGTGAGTTCAGATCACGTTCGAGTTTTTTTATCTGATCAGGAGTTCAAAGGACATTATCTCAGTGGTGGTCAGTACACTATGGTCGATTATTTCCCTGACACAAATGATAGGGCTGGAGCTCTGATTTCTGAACAGGAGTTTCTGGCAATGTTTTACCGAAATCTTGCGGCTGAGGCATTGTTAGTAAATGATTTTAATTATGCCTATGCGATGTTACAGTATGGTTTTGTGTTATCACAGCAGTACCCACCCATTATTAATATGCTAGCCGTGCTACATCGTCGATTGGGCGATTTTGAAACTGCGGAGAAGTTTTATAACTATGGGCTTTCGATCGCTGAAAGCCGAGTTGTATTGTTAAGCAATTATCGTCAATTACTCCTGCAAAGGGGAGATGAACAAGGTGTTATTCAAATTGACAAGCAGTTGTTAGTGTTGAACGATTCAACCCCTTATGACTGGTACAGCTTAGGGGCTGAAGCATTAAAAACATCTGATTACGAGAAAGCACAAGCATACTTTAAAAAATTTATAGAAAATACACCTTATTTTCATCATGCGTATTATGAGTTGGCTAAAGCACAATTTGCTTTGGGAAATATAAACGCCGCTAAAAAATCAATAAATACAGCAATTGAGTTAGCGGCTTTACCCGAAAATCAGCAGAAATATAATGCAAAATTAAAATGGTTAACTACACACGCCAATTAACTCTCACTCATCCTTGGGTTGTCCTTGGATCAGTTTTTTGCCGGAAAACATAGCTGAAATGATGCCGGGTTGGCGTTTGATTTCGGTATAAATCACGGCAAACACATGCAGCACGATAAGGAGCATTAATAAGTACACGGCGTAAACGTGTACTTCACCGGCCAGTCCCTTCATGGGCTTGATAGCATTGGCTTTATCGGTATCTACGCCTGTCGCATCATAGGGTTTTAAGCTACTTGGCTCAACATCCGCTGCGGCTAAGTAGCTTTGTACTGTGCTGCCGAGCGGCGGATAGTAAATATCAGTACCTGCGCGAATCAGGCCTGTGATCATTATGGTGACTAGCAAGAGCATGATAGCGAGTACGGCGAATTTCCCCTTCGGATTGTGGCCTAGATACTGGGGATTTTTACCCGCGGCAAGTTCCGCTTTATAGCTTTGTAACTCGCTCTTGCTATTGGCATTGGGAAACATATGGCTAAAGCGAGCGTATTTATTGCCCATAAAACCCCAAACTAGGCGGATCAGTAAATTAATTGCAAAGCCATAGCCAATGATGACGTGCAGGGTCTTAAGCCCAATTTTGCCGGAGAGTTCGGTAATGCCTAAGTCGCTGCGAAACATCATCATGCCGCCAACGATAAGCAGGGCGAGTACGAGGATGAGATTAATCCAGTGGAACAGACGCGTGGGTCTGTCCCACACGTGATAGGACTGCATTTCAATAGAGTTTGGCTGCGGGTTGGACATGGTATTTCCTTATGATTTGTGTTGATTTGATCTTACGCCTTTCTATTAAAAATAGCGCATTATTTTCAGTTTAAATTCAGCCTTCTGATTGACAATGCTCAGTGCTAAAGTTGCAGAAGTTTTTGATTTGCGTACGGTAAATATTTTTATCGTAAGTCTTTTGAATCTGTTTTATCTAATGCTAATATCGTGTGCACGGTAGACTCGGAAGTCTATTGAACGGATGTTGAAGTGGTATTGAGAGATGTTTCTCCTCTCAAAATGAATAATCGTTAACCAGACAGGGAGTGAGCAGGATGTTCAAAATATTACATTGGATTGTAGTGTCAAGATCACAAGTTCTGATGGAATTACTGGCCGGACGCTGGCCACAGGAGTTTCTCGTTAAGCTGTCGCAAGTCAGCCCGGATGAGATGTGCGATCAAATCAAAGATAACCAAGCCTCTATGGTGGTGATTGATCTTTCCACCGTCGATCTTCAAAAAGCCTATCAATTTCAACGCTTGCTTGCCCGCGAACACCCGAGTGTGCGAGTCGTTTATATCCAGTTCCCTAAACAAGTTGATGCCCGCTTCTTAATGCAAGCCTCGACTACGGCAGGGGTGTTTTATCTGGATGCAGGACTGACTGAAATCAGCCTTGGCCTCTCTAACATCCTGCGCGGACACAGAGTGATCCCTATCCAATTGGTGAACGGGGTGAATGATGACTTTGGACTATTCGAAGATACCGAACCATTGACCATCCGTGAGCGCGAAGTGTTACAAGCCCTGCTGTCTGGCAGCACTAACCTCGATATCGCCAATCAATTGTTTGTCAGTGAGAGCACCATTAAGACGCACTTATACCGTGTATTCCGTAAGATTGGTGTGTCGAGCCGTGGTCAAGCCATCGCGTGGGCGCAAACCTATTTACACGATGTGGTGGTGTAATCCATTGTTGATGTATCGCTAAGCCAATATTCAATTGAGCAAACAAAGAATTAAATAAAAAGGGGCAATCGTCGATACGAGTGCCCCTTTTGTGCTTTATGGGTAAAAGACGAATTTAAAGGCTAATGCATTAAAAATTAGCGACCCAACCAAGCCTGGAGTTTGTCTTTATCTGTGATGCTTAAGGCAACCGTATCCTTTGGCGCCTCAGCAATAATCAGTTCTCCGGTCATCAGTTCATCGCGTCTAAACCAATGTAGGCCTAAGCCTTGTCCAAGTGGATATTGCTGAAGCTGAGCTTCAAATTGGCCAGTCACCTGCAGATTATCCGCCGCAATTAAGATATCTCCGGCGCTTAAACCCGCAAGGTGAGCAGGGCTGCCTTGGGCGACAGTGGTTACTTTAAGGCCCATCGGTGCGGCTTGCGTCTTAGCGCCAAAGGCAATTTCATACCCTTTAGCCGTGCCACCGCCGACATCCTGTGCGCCATTGCTCGCGCGTAAGGTCAATTCAACCCCAAACTCGGCGAGTAGCGGTGCCAGTGGAATATCGTCGGTATTGTCTAAATAGGCGAAGAGATCTTGGCAATCACGCCCCAATAAGCGTTCAACAATCTTTTGATGACAGCTGTCTGTGGTGCCGCGATTTTGCAGGGCATATTCTTGCCACAGAATGGTCATCACATCGTCGAGATTGTATTTACCCTGGGTTTCGCTTCTTAGGGTTAAATCCAGATACAGGGCAAACAGGGCGCCCTTAGTGTAATAACTGATAATGGCGTTTTGGGCGTTCTCATCCTGCTTATAGAACTTAGTCCAAGCGTTAAAGCTGGAGTCCTTAATGCTTTGTTTATAGCGGCCTTGACTGCGATACACCCTTGTAAAGGTTTCGCTCAGCATATCTAAGTAGCTTTGCTCATCCACTAAGCCAGCGCGATAGGTGAGGAAGTCATCATAATAGGAGGTGATGCCCTCATAGGCCCACAGCTGCGGCGTATAGGTCTCCGCCTCGAGTTGATAGGGTAAGAAGCATTCCGGCTTGATGCGCTTGACGTTCCAACTGTGGAAATACTCATGGCTGCAGAGCGATAAATAGGTGCGATAGTCGTTATTAATCGGCGCATCCATCGACAGCGGCAAATCTTTGCGCGAGCACATGAGTGCCGTCGATGCCCTATGTTCTAATCCACCAAAACCATTGTCGAGCACTGTCGTCATAAACAAATAACGTTCAAAGGGCGCGGGCGTGCCAAACAGCTTGATTTGATACTCGCAAATTGCCTTTAAATCTTGGCAGAGCCTCGGCATATGGGCGCGGTGGCGACCGTTTAATACGATATCGTGTCTGACGCCGCAGGCTTCAAAACTGGCGTGGGTGAATAGCCCCATCTCTACCGGATGGTCGATAAGATCGTCATAGCTTTGCGCGCAAAACTCACCAAAGGCAAATTCATCCCCGCTTTGGCGTGTCATGCTGGTGGCAAGGCGCCACTCGTTTAGGCTCGGCTCGGTCGGCGCCGCCATGGTCACTGTGTGTAAGCCTGCCTCAAAGCCGTGGGCGGCTAAAAATACACTGCTACCGTTAAAGAAACCGTGGGTCATATCAAGGTGCGCGGTGCGTACCGACAAGTCCCAAGCATAAACTTGATAGGTTAAGGTGACTCGGGTGCTTTGATGTACGACCGACCAAGTTTGTTTATCCAGCTGAGTGAGCGTAAGCGGCTCGCCGTTTGCGCCAGTGGCTTTGAGGTCGATAATATTCTTGGCAAAATCCCGCACCATATAACTGCCAGGAAGCCACGCGGGCAGGCTAAAAACTTGCTTAGGGTGAGGCGTTTGTACCGTCATGGTGATGGCGAACAAATGCGCCTTAGGATCGACGGGAATGATGTGATAGTGGATCATAATTTATCCTGTAAAACCGCTGCGTTTTAATGGGCGTCATGCTGCCAAAAATGCGCACAACAGGCAAATGAAACGCAAAATATCTGGAGACACAAAGCGTTGAATTGCTAGTATACTATCCCAATTAACCCAAGGAGGACTCCCCATGGCCGAAGAAACTATTTTCAGCAAAATTATCCGCCGCGAAATTCCCGCCGACATTCTGTATCAAGACGAGCTGGTAACCGCTTTTAGAGACATCTCGCCAAAGGCGCCAACCCATATTTTGATTGTGCCGAATCATTTGATCCCCACCGCAAATGATATGAAAGCCTCGGATGAACCTGCACTTGGCCGGATGATGACTGTGGCGGCTAAACTTGCGGCAGAGGCGGGGATTGCCAAAGACGGTTATCGTTTGATCATGAACTGCAACAAACATGGCGGACAGGAAGTGTACCATATCCATATTCATCTCGTTGGCGGAGAGCCTCTGGGACCCATGCTGAGCCAAGGTCAATGAAGGTGAATCCTGAGTTTTTCCCGCTAACTCAAATGGCGCAGCGATTTGTCGATCAGCTCGCCCAGTGCCGCCGCTTAGGGCTCACCGTGCTCGAGGCCAGTGAGCACCATGTACTGATTGAGTTGCCCTATAGCACTGAGTTAATTGGTTATCCCGATACTGGCGTGATCCACGGCGGGGTAATCACCACCCTGATGGACACTGCCTGTGGCAGCGCGGTGGTGAGTGCGATTTTTCAAAAATATCAATCCTTAGAGATTTCGCCCACCCTCGACTTGCGGGTCGACTATATGAAGCCCGCCCAGCCCCATAAGCCGGTTTATGGCTTTGCCGAGTGCTATAAGTTGTCATCTAATATCGCCTTTACCCGCGCCATCGCCTATCAGGACAGCATTGATGATCCTATCGCCCATGCGGTGGGCTCTTTTATGCGTATTAGCCCCGAAATGGTGGGCGATGCTTTTAGACAAGCCTTGATGGGAGAAGCCGTGCCGCCCTTAGGAGAGACAGATGAACTCAAATAAGCCGACCGAGCAGAAAACCCTCGATGTGCAGGGAATTGTAAAACGCGCCACTGAGCTGAACGACTTTGGTCATCTACTCGAACACGTGCCTTATGCTAAGTTTATTGGCATGAAGGTCGAGCGCTTTGGCGATGAGCTGATTTTCAAACTCCCCGCCAAGGACGACAATATCGGTAATCCCATCCTGCCCGCGATTCATGGCGGAGTGATTGCTGGTTTTATGGAAATGTCAGCCATAGTGCAATTAATGGTGTTTATGCAAACGGCAAAAGTGCCAAAAGTAGTCGATTTCTCCATTGATTACCTGCGTGCCGGCCTTCATAAAGACAGCTTTGCCGAATGCCGTATCACCCGTCAGGGTCGACGGGTCGCCAACGTGAATATCAATTGTTGGCAAACCAATCGTAAGCAGTTGATCGCTACCGCAAGGGCGCACTTTTTGATTGATTAATCGCGAGGGCGGGGCAGGATGAGCAGGTTTTGCCGATGTGTACGTTAAGCATAAGTTTAGCTGGCGTCGCGTAGTGTCATTGCCCATCCGTTGTTTGGCACCTAGGTTTTTGTGAGTGAGGGAGAACAAAATGAAAGCAATTTACAGTGGATTAATCTTGGCTGCAGCACTGACACTCGGTGCCTGCACTAATACGGCGGGCATTTCGGTGAACTCACTGGGAGAAACCCGCGTCGATAACAACAGCTTCGCCCGTGATATCAGTGTTGAAGGGGTTGAGGCGCGCCGTGTTGGCGATCTTATCCAAGGTTCGGCCTTGATTGTCAGCAAGTCCTCAAGCGATATGCGAGTGCAATATAAGTTCACTTGGTATGATGCCAGCGGCTTTACCATTGAAGATGAAGCCACCAGTTGGAAATCGGTGAAATTACACGGTAAACAACAGCTGCAGGTATCGGCCGTGGCTCCGAATGCGCAAGTGGCGAAATTCGATGTTTATGTGCGCGAGACCTATTCAAACTAAGCTTGAATCATAGGGTTGAGTTGTCACTATCGCGTTAGAGCATTTGGCATTTCAAAGCTAAGTTAACGTGCGTTGATAAAGACTTTCGCTCCATTAATAAAGACTTACGTTTTCAGGGCGTAAGTCTTTTGCTTTTATCTACCCTCATCCACAACAAACAAACCATTTTCCTTCTGCTCGTTTGTGCGAGATGAGTTTGTCCCGTGACGGTTGCTACGCCGGGAAGCAAAGTTGCGATAACTGACTCAGTTCGACGGAAAAAGTCAAACAGCGACAGAAAAGCGGACTTTAGTCCTAAAACTATTTCAGGGTTGAGCACTACTATCAGCATATTATTAGATGAGGATAGACCTATGACCGCGCACATTAATGCTCAACCTACTGATTTTGCTGAAACTGTAATTATGCCTGGCGATCCGCTGCGGGCAAAATATATTGCCGAAACCTATCTTACCGATGCCGTAGAAGTCACCAACGTTCGCAATATGCTGGGGTACACAGGTTATTACCAAGGGCAGCGTATTTCTGTGATGGGGCACGGTATGGGAATTTCCTCAATGGTGCTCTATGGCCATGAGTTGATTAATTTTTTTGGTGTGAAGCGCATCATTCGTATCGGCAGTTTAGGCGCAACCCAAAAACACGTGCACATGCGGGATGTGATTTTAGCGCAGGCGGCGGGCACCGACTCACCCACGAATGCCAAGCGTAGCAGTGGCTATCATATGGCAACCTCGGCTACCTTTTCCTTACTGCACAAAGCCTATACCCAAGCCAATGAAAAAGGCATTAGCGTGAAAGTTGGCAACGTATTTAGTGGCGATCTTTATTATGATCCCGACGAAGATATGATCCCAGCATTGGAGCGTTTTGGGGTATTGGGTATCGATATGGAAGTCGCGGGTCTTTATGGCTTAGCGCATCAACAGGGCATTGAATCATTGGCCATTCTCACGGTGTCCGATCACTGCCTAACGGGTGAGGAAACCACCGCCGAAGAACGCCAGTTATCCTTCAATAATATGATCGAACTCGCGCTCGCGACTGCGCTGAATTAGGCCACACGTTAACCTTTGCACCTTTCGCATTTCACGATGGAATGACAAAAATGAATAATAAAATCACCTTAACCGCCATTAGTTTTCTCGCGAACTTTATTATGGCGGGTTTTGCGACGCAATTTGGGATGTTGATAGAACCCATAGCGGAGAAGTTTGCGGCCGATGTGAATGATGTGGCTTCAATCTTCTCCCTGCTTAATGGTGGCGCATTGGCAGGGACCATTGCCGCCTTCTTCTTTATTGAAAAGTTGGGCATCAAGCGGATCACCTTGCTCAGTTACAGTCTAGTCGCGCTTTCTGCGCTGGCATTACACCTTACCAGTTCGCTACAGCTAGTGATGGTGGCCATGACCTTAATTGGGTTCTGCGGTGGGATTGGTCTGTGTATCGCTGGCACCATTGTTGTGTCAGTATGGCAAGCCAAAATGCAGAGCACTATGTTAGTGGTGCAGGATGCGACCTTTAATGTTGCTGGGGTGGTGTTTCCGCTGATCACAACCTACGCCTTAACCAATGCCTTATCTTGGAGTTACAGTTACTTAGCCGTGGGTTTGGTTGCCTTAGGCACGGTGATTATTAGCTTATTCACCAATTTTTCTCTGTGCGAGCAATCATCGAATACGGAGGAGAAACAACAATCGGAGTGGAATTTCGGCATTATCAGCGGCGGTATCGGCTTATTTTTAGGCATGCTGGCGCTGTATACCTTCCTCACTTGGGCGCCGTTATTTGTAAAACAAAAATTTGATATCCCATTTGAGGAGGCTGGAAATATCATTACCCAATATTGGTCGGCCGCGCTGATCGGTGCCTTAATTTCAACCCTGATCGTGACTCGGGTAAAAATTCATCATTTCTTAGTCGGTATTATTGGTTTAGCTATGGTGATCACCTTTGTGATTGTGACTACCGACAAGTTGAATTGGATTGCTTATTTAACCTACGGTTACGGCTTTGTCTGCGCCGCACTTTACAATGCGTTTATCGCCTATGGCGTGTCGTTTGTGAAGCAAGCCAGCAGCAAGAATGTGTCCTACATTCTGATCAGTGGCAGTACGGGCGCCATGTTTAGCCCTGCTATCAGTTCGTTCTTCGAGCGTATTATCGGCTTACAAACCGTGATGTATGTGATCCCCGTGCTTTATGCCGCGATCTTTATGCTGCTGATTGCATCGAGCCGGATGAAACCTGCGATGTCAGCACAATCACTTTCGGCAAGTTAAGCTAAAGGCCCATACTCAGTTATTTAATTCAGCCGAGTATGGGGGCTGTCGAAGTGGGTTAAATACCCGCTTCGACAAAGGCTTTAAGTGCATTCAGGTTTTTAATCCTAATGCCTTCTTTTTTACGCTCGATTAAACCGCGCTCTTCCAAATGTTGCAGTGCCCGTCGGTAGACCCTGTCAGTGGTACCAAAACGCTCCGCCTCTAAATAACGCTTACTAAAACCATCGACGGGTAAATCGTTTAAATACTCATGGTAGATATCGAATGCCACGTTATAGCTGATGGGATAAAGCAGCCTTCGGGTAAAAATATCGACGGTATCTTGGTAGTCAATCGCTATGGCACTGGCAAAAAATAGCGCCAGTTGTGGGTGTTGGCCGAGGGAATGTTGCAACTTTTCAGTGCTGATGAGCGAAATTTCCAAGGGCTCGTTGGCGATGATGTCGAGCTGACACTGGTATTGGGTAAAAAACTCCATCTCACCAAAGAGCTGAGAATCACAATCGATAGTCCCTAATTGGAAACAACGGCCATTTCTGGCGGTGTGCCCCAGCGATACGCGGCCTTGCTTGACTAACACCAGCGAGTTTATGGCTTCACCTTGTGTCATCAGGTGAGCGCCTTTTTTGAGCATTTTGACTTCACTGATACAGCTAAGAATCACAGCTTCAATAAGAGGATAGTCTTGTTCCCATCGCTGGCTATAACGTCCCTTGGCTAACGGTTTTAGCTGCATTGAGTTGACCCTTCTACCATACTTAAAATCGTCGCCTTCTATAGCATTAGAAAGCATATTGGGTCAAATCAGCCAAAGGAGAGAAGGGCGTCAGTATCGGCTGATTGTGAGCCGCCAGAGGTTTCAACAACGGCATTAATGGCGTGAGCTAAGCATCATTTAGCGATGTGCAGTGACAAGAGTGTCTACTTTATGATTTTCGTCATGTATACTTAGCGCCGCCAAGGGGTGTTTGCCAACAAAGTGGCAGACTGAGATGTCATCAGACGAACCCTTAGAACCTGATCCGGCTAATACCGGCGTAGGAATGGGCCAATCAACAGCACACTTCTGAATCGCTTATTCGTTGCCGGATCTCAAACATGTATTTGAGGTCCTATGTCTAACAAAAAGTTTTACAACAAGTCTTACACCCAAAAGTCTACCAAGAGTTCCACCTTCTCCTTATCGTTAACGCGTGCGCCATTAGCGCTGGCCATTTCGGCTGCGTTAAGCACAGCCGCGTGGGCGCAAACTGATGCTATCGATAAACCTGAGCCTCGCAATGATATGGAAATCATGGTGGTGACGGCGGATTTTCGCAGTGCCAGTTTAGAGAAAATGCCATCGAGCATTACCGTTATCGATGCCCAGCAAATTCAAGATGAAAGTGCCCAGCACTTTGAAGATGTGATGAACTCCATCGCCAACTTTAACTGGTCGGGTGGCAGCTCACGTCCTAAGTATTTTCAGATCCGTGGCGTAGGTGAGCAGGAGCAATATCAAGGCGCGCCTAACTCGTCTGTGGGTTATATCATTGATGATATTGATTTATCCGGTATCGGCATGGTGTCGAGCATGTACGATCTGCAGCAGGTCGAAGTGTTACGCGGCCCGCAGGGTACCCGCTATGGCGCCAATGCATTAGCGGGCTTAATTTACCTTAAGAGCAATGACCCGACCGATGTGTTTGAACATGGCGCCGAGGTTTCTTTAGGCAATGACGATTTGCAAACCTTCAGTGGCTTTAGCTCTGGCCCCTTGAGCGATTCGGGCAAGTTGTTGTACCGCGTGTCGCTGCAGCAACATCAACAAAACGGTTATCGCGACAATCTCTATTTAAATAAAGAAGATACCAATGGTCGTGATGAATTTACTGGCCGCGCTAAATTACGCTGGTATGCCACCGACAATTTGCAACTCGATTTAACTCTGCTGCATGCCGATTTTGATAACGGCTACGATGCCTGGAGTTTAACCAACGATCCTAAACATACTATTTCGGATCAGCCGGGTGTCGATAGCCAGCGCACCACGGGCGCAGGATTTAAAGCTACTTACTCGGGCACAGAGTCGTTTGAGTTGACCTCGCTGACCTCATTTGCCAATACCGATCATCATTACAGTTACGATGGCGATTGGGCTAACCCTGAGTATTGGGCTGCCAAGCAATGTGAGGATGAGGGCAATCTCGCCCCTTGTCAGTACGATTACTTCTGGGACAAAACCGGTCAGCGTAAGACCTTATCCCAAGAGTTCCGCTTAAGCTCGACCGACCAAGGCCGTATTTTTGCCGGTTCAACCGACTGGTTACTTGGGGTTTATGCGATGAACCTTAAAGAAGATAACCAACTGTATTCTGAATATAATACTTGGCCCGATGAGGTGTTAGATTCTGAATATGAAGCAACCAATTACGCCGTATTTGGTCAGTTGGATACGGATTTAGGCGCCGATTATGCCTTGTCTGTGGGACTGCGTGTTGAGCGTCGCAATAGCCATTACTCAGACACCAACAATGACAATTTTGACCCGAGCGAAACCATGTGGGGCGGCCATATTGCGCTGAGCAAAGTGCTGAATGAATCCCATAATGTGTACGCCCGTGTGGCGCGCGGTTACAAGGCGGGCGGTTTTAACATGACCTTGCCAGTCGAACTCAATGATAAAAAAGAGTTTGATACCGAAACGCTATACAACTACGAAATTGGTCTTAAATCCCATTGGTTTGAAGGGCTTATCGATACGAATCTAGCGCTGTTCTATATGGATAGACAGGATCAGCAAGTGGCTGCATCCCAGCAAGATCCGAACAAGCCACAACGCTTTATCCTCTACACTGAAAATGCGGGTAGCTCACACAACTACGGTGCCGAGTTGGACGCCACTTGGTATGCCACCGATAATCTCCAGTTTTACTCAAGCCTAGGTTGGTTAGAGACGGCGTATGGCGATTACCAGTACCAAGATAAATACGGTAGCGCTGTGGATTTAACGGGTCGCGATTTGGCCCATTCACCACATATAACCTACAGCCTAGGTGGCACCTATCGTGCGAATTCGGGTTGGTTTGCCAACGTCAACATGAGTGGTAAGAGTGAGTTTTACTACTCAGACAGCAACGACTCGCGCTCTGAGCCATACACCATTGTGAATGCGCGTGTAGGTTACGAGGCGAGTGCTTGGTCGGCGTATTTATGGGGCCGCAACCTATTCGATGAAGAATACGGCGTGCGTGGTTTCTATTTTGGTAATGAGCCGGATAACGGCTGGGCGGAAAAGCAATATATCCGCTACGGCGACCCACGCCAAATTGGGGTGACACTAAACGTTAAGTTTATGTAATCCCATTAAGAATGAGACATCAGATGTCAGGCTGTGCTCGCTCATTGCGTCACCGCCTGACGATTGCATTATTAGCATTTGACCCAAGGAGTGAAGATGAAACTCACCGCCGAAATTAGCATGTATCCCTTTAATGAAAATTATCTTGACCCGATCAAATGGTTTATCCATCGCTTGGATAATTACCCTACGATTCAACGTGTTACCAATGCCATGGCGACGCAAGTGTGTGGCGACTATCAAGAAGTGATGGCCATGCTGGCGATCGAGATGCAAGCCGCCCATGAAAAATGGGGCAAAGCGGTGTTTGTATGTAAGTTTATTGGTGGTGAGCTGAATTTAGCCCACAGCGAGTAATGCCCTAAGTTAACTTGAACGCTAAAGCGAAGTGACTCAAGCAAGCGATATAGAGTGAGAGTAAGGCAATGACAGAATTATGGTTAACGCTGGTCAATAGTGTTAATGCGGCCCTAGGAGAAGTCCATGTGATGACCGCATGGGAAGCCTTAGCCGTGGTATTGGCCATGGCCTATTTGCTACTGGCCATGAAGGCTAGCGTTTGGTGCTGGGCGGCGGCATTTACCAGCACGGCCATTTACACTGTCTTGTTTTGGAAAGTCGCACTGCTGATGGAGTCGGTGCTGAATATCTATTATATGGCCATGGCACTCTATGGTTACTGGCTCTGGACCCAAGGTGGCGATAAGCATCAAGGGGTGAAAGTGACTACTTGGCCGCTGAAAACCCATCTAAAACTGATTGTCGCGACCGGTATTGTTTCCCTTGGCGTTGGCCATGGCATGGCAACTTTTACCCAGGCTTCCTTTCCCTATCTCGATGCGGCCACAACTTGTTTTGCGGTGATGACGACCTATTTAGTCGCCAAAAAAGTGTTGGAGAATTGGTTGTATTGGGTGGTTATCGATCTAGTATCGATTTACCTTTACCTCAGCAAGGGGTTGATGCTGACCTCCTTATTATTTGTGCTCTACGTTGGGCTGGCAGTTGTGGGCTATTTCCTCTGGCGCGCCGCCCTTGCCGATAGCCGTAATCCCCACCTAGAGTCGAGCGCCGCAAAACTACTCGGCTAACGGCGGCAGATATCAAAAGATGATGGCCAATACACAAGGGCTGCGAATGCCTAATAACCTATTCAACATGACTCTTGTGGTAGGCCGCTAATGCCGCCGAACATTGGGCAGGACAAGGATGCGCTGCTTGCGGTATTAGCTCAAGCAGGGCTTAAAGATATTACGCAAATTCAGCCGTTAGCGGATGGATTAAGTAACCACAACTATCATATCGAAACGCCTACGGCGCATTATGTCTTGCGTGAAAACGCCAATGCCGCCGACAGCTTTTGTTCGCGGGAGCAAGAATTGTTCTATTGGCGTCATCTTGCCAAGGCAAAGCTTGCCCCCGAGTTGCTGTGGGTGAGTGGCGATCAGCGTTATTACCTGAGCCAGTTTATCTTCGCGCAATCTCTCCCAAGCCTGCCTATAGCATCTCAGTTTGCGGCGCTGATGGAGGATATTCAGGGGAGGGAGGAGTTGATTACCGAAAAGCCTATTGCCGCAAGTGGTATTGATACACTTGAGCAGCTCAAGGTGCAACGCGAGCCAAGTATGGCATTAGGTTATCAAGAACTGAGCCAGCCAAACTTAAGCTTGCAAAACTTAAGCTTGCAAAACTTAAGCTGGAAAGAATTAGAGTCTCAATGTAGCGCGGCAACCTTTTACCAAGGTGAAACGCACATTGAGGCTTGGTTGCAATCTCATGCCGATATCAAACTCACAGCAGACCAGCAGGCTTGGTATCTGTCCGAACGGCTCGCTTTGTTAGACTCCTTAACGCCGAATCGCGCCCACAGCCTGTTACTGCAATTGCTGCAGCGGCTACGCGAGCAAGCGACTGGGCCGTATCACATCAGTATCACTGAGCAATGGCTGGAATATCACGGGCAGTTGTTAGCCTTTGCCGCAGCGGATAAGGGTGAGGCATGGCAGAGCAGATTGGCGCAATTGCACAGCATACAAACACAGATCTATGATTGGACGGCGACCTTGGCCGATTGTTTAGTCGAGCCGCAATTTTGCCATCGTGACTTAAATCCCCATAATCTGCTGCTTAAAGATAACCAGTTGTATTGCATCGACTTTGAGTATGCAACCGCCTCCCACCCGTTGTGTGAACTGGCCGTTGTGCTCGCCACACACCAATTAACGCCTGCGCAGCGGCATCTGTTAGTGCGGCAGTATCTGGCAGGGCACCCCGGCTTAACCTCGGATGCCATCAAGGCGATACCCGCCGCCATCGAGATGTACTGGGTGTTTGCCGTGTATTGGGCATTATTGATGGCGGCGCACACCCAATGTGAGCGGCAGCAAGAATACTTCGACTGGTTCGATTCTTTCTGGCCACTTATCAGCCACACGTCTTAAGTCTTTTGTTTCTCACTGCCTCTGTTTGGTTATGGTTGTTGTGTTAAAAAAATAAACTTTCTATTAACCTCAGTGTCATAGGATGACCAAGGCTGAACGGATGCAAATTGATGAAAAAAGCTGTGTTGTTAGTGGTATTGCTGTTTGGCTTAACGGCCTGCTCGACCAAATTTAGTTACCATTTTCTCGACTGGGCCATAGGTTGGGAGTTGGATGACTATGTCAACCTAGATAAAAACCAGCAAAAGGTCGTCGATGGGCTTATCGACAAGTTTGTGCTTTGGCACCAATCCGAAGAACTCGGCCATTATGTGGCGCAGCTAACCGAAGTTGAGCAGCAGATCCAAACCAATACCTTAACTCCCGCATTATGGGCCGAGCATGTCACGCTCGCCAAACGGCATTGGTTTCGGTTATTTGAGTTTGCACTGCCGGAAATGTTGCCGATTATCTCATCATTAACCGATGAACAGGTGAAGCAAATTCTTACCCAGTTGCGAAAAGACGAGCAGGAATTGATTAAGGAATTTGCCGGTAAAACCCCCGAGCAGTTGCAGCAGGAGGCTGATGAGAATCTTATCGAGCAATTTGATGACTGGTTGGGTAGCGTAACGGATGAGCAAAAAACGCTTATTCATCAATATAATCAACAGCGACTGTCGACCTTAGATATGTGGCTCGATTACCGCCACGAATGGCTGCGCCAATTTGAAGTTGCCCTTGGGCAGCGCAGCGATATTCCGCTGTTGACCGAGCGATTGACCCTGCTGATGACGCGCCCTGACGAGCTTAAGTCAGAAAAACACCGCGCCATTTTAAGGCAAAACACCGAAGCATTCGGCGGCTTGTTACTCACTATCAATGCCAGCTTGTCAGCGAAGCAGTCCAAGCATTTTTATAAAAAGCTGAACAAACTTATTCAAGATCTGCGTGAACTAAATCAAGAGGGAATTGAAAAAGTGGCAAAAGCCGCGAAAGATTAATCCCTAAGCCAAGGTCTATTGGGCAACTCCATCTAATTTAGAGATTGCCCATGTCCCTTGTTAACCTTTATCAAAAATTCCTCAATGTGAGCCGTTATGCTGAGGGCCTTGCCCCTTTAGCCCTTCGGCTTTATCTCGCGCCAGTGTTAATGCAGGCTGGTTATAACAAACTCGCACACTTTGAAGACACAGTAGCTTGGTTTGCGAATCCCGACTGGGGATTGGGTTTACCTATGCCGACATTAATGGCGGCGCTGGCGGCGGGCACTGAGTTTTTTGGTGCATGTTTATTACTCGTTGGCTTAGCGACGCGGCTGATCTCTATCCCTTTGATGATAACCATGCTGGTGGCAGCATTCACAGTACATTGGCCCAATGGTTGGCTGGCAATTGCCGATGGCAGTTCATGGCTCGCCAATGAGCGGGTGCTCGAGGCGGGTGATAAGCTGGATAAGGCCAAATCCCTGTTGCAGGAGTACGGCAATTACGATTGGTTGACCAGCTCGGGTAACTTGGTGGTGCTGAATAATGGTATTGAGTTCGCGGCGACCTATTTTATTATGCTGCTGGCACTCTTTAGCCTAGGAGGCGGGCGTTATACCAGTCTCGATTACTTTATCGCTAAGCGTTATGGCGTAAAGTAAGCCAAGCGACTTTGCTTGCAATACTTTCAATCCCACCCTTGCGTGGGATTTTTTGTACCTCTTTAGCCGCAATTTGCTATGCTTGTGCCAATTTATACGCACCCATTTTTAAGAACAGGGATAATCACTTGGACGCTATCGAACTTTTACTCACCCGCCAATCCACCCCAAGATTAACCGCGCCAGCGCCAAACGAGGGCGAGCTTAAAATCATTTTAGATGCGGCGATTCGAGTGCCAGATCATGGCGCCTTAGCACCGTGGGAATTTATTATTGCCACAGGCCAAGGGTTAGACACCTTAGCGGATATCTATGTCAACGCGGCCAAAGCCAGCGGCGCCGATGAAGATTTTATCAATAAAGCCAAAGGGATGCCGATGCGCGCGCCTATGGTGATTACGGTTGTGGCGAAAACCCAACAGCACCCCAAAGTGCCTGTACTTGAGCAGCAAATCGCAGCGGGCTGCGCCACTATGGCGATGCAACAAGCGGCATTCGCGCTAGGATTAGGCGCCGTGTGGCGCACTGGGGATTTTGCCTTCGACGCCAATGTGAATGCGGCATTAGGCTTAGCACCAGAGGATCAAATCGTTGGTTTTTTATATGTGGGCACCCCCGCGGTAGCCGCACCGAAAAAACCGCAAAAGGATGGCAGCCAGTACGCCCGCTACCTATAACCTAGTTTATCCCCTCTAAATGGGAGTCCTTAGTATGCAAATTGCCCAAACCCCAAGATTGCTGCTGCGGCAGTTAACGCCCGATGATGCGTCATTTATTTTGGTATTACTCAACACCCAAGGATTTATCGACAATATCGGTGATAAGGGTGTGCGTAGTTTGCAGGATGCCAAGGACTATATCGCCAATGGACCCGCGATTAGCTATCGCGAGCATGGTTTTGGCTTGTTTGCCGTGGTGCTGGCCGAAAATGGCTTTCCGATTGGCATTTGTGGCCTGATTAAACGGCCGACGCTGGCGGATGTGGACCTAGGTTATGCCTTTTTGCCGCAGTATTGGGGCAAAGGTTATGCGTTTGAAGCCGCTAAAGCCTCACTGGAGTTCGGTAAAACCATAGGGATTGAACGGATTGTCGCGATAGTCAGCCCGCATAATCAGTCCTCTAAGTCGCTGTTGAATAAATTAGGCATGTCGTTTGAAACCCAGTTGCAGCTTACCCCTAACGATGCGCCGGTGGAGCTGTTTAGCTAAGCAGTGGTTTTATGTGCGAGTGAGTGCGTTTATGCGCAATAAAATGGGGAGCTTAGCTCCCCATTTTTATCTGTTTGCATTTCCCTGAGGGATGCAATTAATCCGCTAACAGACCACGGCTACGCAGCAGTGGCTCGATGCCTGCTTCTTTACCGCGGAAGTTTTTATACATCAGCATAGGGTCGTCACTGCCACCCTTAGACAAGATGTTGTTACGGAAGGCGTCGGCGGTCGCTTTATCGAAAATGCCATTTTCTTTAAAGGCTTCGAAGGCATCGGCGCCTAAAATATCCGACCAGAGGTAGCTGTAGTAACCGGCAGAATAACCGCCCGCGAAGATATGCGAGAAGTAAGTGCTGCGGTAACGTGGGCTGATCTCATTAATCAATCCCATGGCAGCTAAGGAGTCGGCCTCAAACTTGGCGGCATCCTTAGGCGTGGTATCGGTCAGGGTGTGCCAATCTAAATCGAGCTTAGTGGCGGCCATATATTCAACGGTCGCAAAGCCTTGATTAAATTTGCTGGCGGCTTGGATTTTTTTCACCAGTTCCTGCGGGATCACTTCACCGGTTTTGTAGTGTTTAGCAAATTGCGCGAGCACTTCAGGCTGAGTCATCCAGTTTTCGTTGACCTGCGAAGGGAATTCCACATAGTCGCGAGGAACTGCCGTTCCGCCTTGAGAGCGATATTCAACATTGGATAACATGCCGTGCAGCGCATGGCCAAACTCATGGAACAAGGTGCTGGCTTCATCGAAGGTGAGTAACGCTGGCTCATTACCCGCTGGGCGAGGGTAGTTCAACACGTTGACAATAATGGGTTTAGAATCGACGCCGTTCATATGATATTGCTTGCGGAATGAGTTCATCCAGGCGCCACCACGTTTGCTATCACGGGTAAAATAGTCGCCCATAAAGATGGCCATAAGCTTGCCGTCTTTATCGTACACTTCCCAAGTACGCACCTCGGGGTTGTATTTGGGTAAGTCGGTACGTTCTTTAAAGGTTAAGCCATAGAGGCGATTGGCCGTATAGAACACGCCTTTTAAAGTGCTGTCGAGGGAGAAGTAAGGGCGAGTTTGCTGCTCATTAAAGCTGTACTTCGCGACACGGATTTTGTCAGCGTAGTAATCCCAATCCCAAGCTTGCAGCTTAAACTTGCCGCCTTGGCTGTCGATTAATGCCTGCATATCTGCAACTTCGGCCTTGGCTTGGGCAAGCGCTGCTGGCCAGACTTTGTTGAGTAAGCCATAGACATTTTCCGGCGTCTTGGCGGTGCGTTCTTCTAACACAAAATCCGCATGGGTTTTATAGCCCATAAGCTGTGCACGTTCGGCACGCAGCGCGGCAATTTTTGCCAGAATGACTTTGTTATCATTGGCATTATTGTTGTTACCTCGCTCGATATACCCCTTATAGAGCTTTTCGCGTAATTCGCGATTATCGGCATAGGTTAAAAACGGCGTGATAGACGGGCGTGACGTGGTAAATACCCATTTGCCTTCATGGCCACGCTTTTTCGCAGTTTCGGCGGCGGTAGCAATCACATCGGCGGGTAAACCAGATAAGTCCGCTTGCTGATCTATCACTAGCTCGAAGGCATTGGTTTCGGCTAACAGATTGTCACCAAAGGCTAAGTTAAGCTTGCCGATTTCTTCATTCAGGGCGCGCAGCTTGGTTTTATCCTGCTCGCTGAGGTTAGCACCGCCACGGGTGAACGACTTATAGGTGTCTTCCAGTAATTTGGCCTGCGCCGTGTTGAGCTTTAGGCTGTCTTTGCTGTTATAAACGGCTTTAACACGTTGAAACAGCTTATCGTTCAGTAAGATATCGTCTTCTGCCGACGATAGCATTGGTGAGACTTCCTTGGAAATTGCTTGCAGCTCAGGAGTGGTATCCGCGCCAGTTAAGTTAAAGAAGACGTTGGATACGCGGGTGACAAGATCGCCCGAAAACTCCATCGCTTCGATGGTATTGGCAAAGGTAGGTTTATCTTTGTTATCGACAATCGCTTGAATTTCTTCGTGTTGTTGGGCAATACCCGCCTTAAATGCAGGAAGGAAATGCTCGGGCTTAATCTTATCGAAGGCCGGAATTTCCATAAAAGTATCATAGGGTTTAAAGAATGGGTTGCTGGCATTTTGGCTAATGATCTGCGCCGACATCGCATTGGGCGCGACTTTCGCCTGCGCCGCAGTATCGCTGTGTTGTGCGCTGCAGCCACTTAAGGCGAGGGCGAGCGTGATGGCGCTAAAGGTCAGTTTGATGGCTCGCGGCTTAAGTGTCGGCGCGTTAAGAGCCGGTGATTTTAGGCTTAGTCCCTTCATGTCAATTCCCCGTTAGGTGATTATTATTCTGTCGGATTAATGGTACTGCAAACCATTAATATTATTTTAAGGTGACTGTTTAGCATGTATCCGACTAAGGGTTCCATCGATTTTGTGTTTTGTTTGTAACAAATGGTTAGTCTGCGGTTTTTAACGGAAGAACTATGGCAAACTGAGCCGCGTATCAAGGCAATATTTGGCAAGGGATAAAGCCATTGCTTTGATGCGTTTTTATGTAAGTCCCTAATCATACAAATAATAAATAGGACCTCTATGGAATTGCCTCAGTTTAACTATACGCGCCTCTGTCGTCGTTTTTCTTATTCCCTATTAGCCGCTGCGCTGTGGACATCGACGCAAGCTGCAGCGTCGCCAACCTCGCTAAGCCAAGATGCGCTTAAGGTGGCCGATTATGCTGTGAGCACCTATGACTCGCAGATGGTTGAGAGTCTGGCGCATTTAATCAGTTTTAATACCCAAGCAGTGGAGGGGCAAACGCCCGATACCAACCCTGCATTTATTGGTTTTAAGTCGAGTTTAAAAAGCTTGAGCCAAGAACTCGGGCTCGATTATGCCGACCACGGTTATGTGGTGCTGATTGGCCTCGATGCTAATGCTGTCGATGCCCAACAATCACAGGTTGAGAAATTAGGAATCGTTACCCACGGCGATGTGCAACCCGCCAATCCCGCCCTCTGGACTAAGAGTCCCTATGTGCTGGATACCGAGTCTGAACCTGGTAAGCTGATAGGCCGCGGCACCGAAGATGATAAAGGTGCGATTGTCACCGCCATGTATGCGATGAAGGCCATCAAAGATAAACAAATCAAACGGGAAAAACGCATTGAGCTGTTGGTGTATTTAGCCGAAGAGTCCGATTGGGATCCACTAAAAGCTTTTTTAGCCCATTACACTCCAGCGCAAATGAATATCACCATAGATGCTGAGTATCCTGTGGTCACCGCCGAAAAGGGGTGGAGTAAGATTGGCTTTACGGTACCGAATATCGAGTCAACGCAGGAGCTGGGCGCGGCAACGAATGTCCCTAGCTTAACGGCATTCTCCGGCGGCTATTTTGCCAGCCAAGTGCCGCAGCAAGCCGAGGCGCAAATTCATGCCATCACCCCAAGCTTGTTTGAACAATTACAAACGAGCGCCGTCAACCAGCAGGGGATGAAGTATCGATTCGAGCGAACTTGCGAGCAGGCTGTATGCGACTTGCATATTTTTGCCGACGGTAAGGCGGCTCATTCCTCTACGCCTGAAGATGGGGTGAATGCCGTAACGCATTTGGCCGCGTTACTACAGCCATATACTTGGCCTAAAACCACGGCGGCACTTACTGTCGCCGCTATGAATGAGTTAGTGGGCTTGGGGATTTATGCCGAGCAGTTTGGCGAGCTGGCCTATAAAGATGATTTTATGGGCGCTTTAACGCTGGCTCCCACAGTCGTTGCACAAACGAGCAAAGGAACGGAAGTCACCATTAATTTACGTCGCCCTGTAGGCAAAACGCCTGAGTTACTCTCAGCCCAAGCCAAGGATGCATTGAACAAATGGCAAGCTGAGCATCAAGTTACACTCATCGATGTGGAAAGTTATTGGGGCGAACCTATGGTGATGAAGGATGCACCCCATCAGCAAACTTTACTTGATGTGTTTGCCCACTTTACTGGCATAGCATCACCCAAACCTGTGGCCATTGGCGGCTCAACCAACAGTAAATTATTCCCCAACGCCTTAAGTTTTGGCCCCGCCATGCCTGGCGTGGAATACACTGGCCACACGGAGAAAGAATTTATTACCCATAAACAGTTTATGCTGAATCTGAAAATGTACACCGCCGCTTTTATTGAGTTAACCGCTGCAAAATAGTGCGTTTTCAATTGTAATTAATTAAAGCTATGGGTGAAATACTTTGGAGAGTGGAGGAGGTTTACTTAGCACGTTTATAAGTCAATGGCGGTTAATCTGAGATTACCGCCATTGCTCTTTAATCGTTAACACAAGATAACGCTGCAATCTCTTATCTTCCTTTTATAGCCATTACTTTCCCTGTGGCTCGCATTCCATTGTCTAACAAGGTTCGCCTATAAAACTGCTTTGATTCAGTGGGTTGGGACAGGCGTTGAATATGAAATTACCTACTTATTTGAACTGTTGACTAATTCGCCAACGACTTGTGACACATAGTCAGCTCCCTTTAATATTTCGTTGATAATGCTTGCGGCTTCAGAAATCAAATCCACGTTTTTAGCAGCTTGATCTGTAACTTTAATCATACTGTTTCGTGATAGGTTAACTAATTGGCTATTTTTACCTACTATTTGGTTAATGTCTTCAGTCGATTTAGTTGTTCTGCCAGCAAGTGTACGAACTTCATCAGCTACGACCGCAAAGCCCCTGCCATAGTCACCAGCGCGAGCCGCTTCTATTGCGGCATTCAACGCTAACAGATTAGTCTGATCCGCAATAGACTTTATGGTTGTCACAATATTTGAAATTTCTGTAGATTGTACGTTTAGTTGTTCAATCAAATGTGAGGTGTGACGAATATCGAGAGTGATTTGCTCAGAATTTTCTAAGTTATTTTTTAGGATTTCTGAGCCTCTTTCTGCAACTTGAGCTGTTTCTACTGAAGTGCTATGGGCTACTTAGGCAGCTTTTTGAATGGCTAATTGTCGCTCCATTCTGGTGGTGATATCGGCAGCAACCTTAACAACTTTCACGACTTGACCATCGGAATTAAAAACTGGGTTATAGGTAGCTTCAATCCAAACGGTATTTCCAGACTTACCTATGCGTTGAAATAATCCACTTTTTACCTTCCCATCAGCAAGTTCTCGCCAAAAATTAGGATTTTCTTGGTAAAAACGATCAGTACAGAAAATTCTGTGATGTTTACCTATCAAATCCACCGCAGAGGAGTAACCTAATGCGTTAGCAAAGTTTGAGTTAGCTGAAGTAATTGTGCCATCGACCGCAAATTCAATTACCGCATTGGAGCGATCAATTGCAGTGAGAAGAGATTTTTCTTTTAATGATACATCGTATTCATCTGTGATTTCGTTAGCAATTTTCAGGACTTTCACTACTTGATTGTCTTCAATGATAGGAATATAAGTCGCTTCTAACCAAATATCGTGTCCATCTTTAGCTACTCGATGAAATTTTCCTGATTTAGATCGTCCAGCTCTAAGATCTGACCAAAACCGTTCATATTCATTTGATTCTCTGTAACGTTTTGTGCAGAGCAGACGATGATGCTGACCTTTTAGCTCTGTCTCCGTATAACCAACACATTCAAGAAATTTAGTGCTTGCACTCAAAAAGTCCCCATTAGGAGTGAAGGATACGGTGGCACATGCTCTCGAAATGCTATTGAGCTCAGCATTTTGCATCTTCACGAGCATTTCATTTGGATGTGTGCTTTCTTGTTTTAGTTTACGAAAAATCACTTGGAACCTCGTTAAAAACAAAAATTTAATTAAGCATAGTTAATGCTATAAATTCTTCAACAGTACGGCTAAATCTAATTAAATTCATGACTTAGTCCATTGGTGAACTAAAGTGGATATTGTCAAATCAGCTACGCGTAAGGGCTTAATTAAAAGGTGATCAGCCTAGCAACCTCCTGCCTTTTATTGGGAATGAGTGCGACAATCGCAAAGGCATTGCGTTTTCATTAACGGATTACCTTGAATTGGTGGATGATACAGGCCGAATTATTCACAACGATAAGCGTGGATGCATCAGTGAGAATAGCGCCAAGATACTGAACAGATTAAATATCCCCATGACAATTGGCTCAGACTGACCACAGATTTTGGCAAGTTATTTCATAGTCCAGTGGGCACGCTACAAGCACTTAGCGATTACTGTGAACATCTCGAAAAGTGACGATGGCACTTTGGGCAAGCTGTCAGCATTTTCACATCAACAGACAACGACTAACATCACTCCGAAAGCTGTTCTTTCCAAAAAACTCCGAATCACTATGGGACGATTTCACTCGTCTGAAATACATCATTTTTGAAGGAATTAGCTCAATCTATTACCTCAGATGTAGTCCCTGCCAACTATTTATGGTCTTGTTTAAGCCATTTTAAATTGTACAAGTTGTAGACAAACCTAAAGTGCATTATGTTGTTGATTTGAAATAGGTGGCCATATTTATATTAAAAAGCGCTAGCTAGCGCTCTTTTTTGTAATTTTAGCCAAGCATTTTACGCCGATTCACAAAGCGTTAGATTTTTATTCACTCAACAATCATAGAGTCTGCCATGCGTACCTTAATCACTTGTGTTTTTCTATTTTTTACAGCGGCTCCAGTTTTCGCGGTCGATGATGGTGAACCAGTCATCATTGCAAAATCTTATACATTGAACTCAAAAATTCTTAAAGAGACTCGTCGCTTTAACGTCATGTTGCCTCCGGGATATGAAGAAGGTAAGGATCAATACCCGCTGCTGATTTTGCTTGATGGTGGGGCCAATGAGGACTTCCATCATTTATCCGGCATAGTACAAGTGTCTATCGGTAATGGCTCAATGCGCCCCTTTATTGTTGTTGGTATTGAGAATACACAACGTCGCCGTGATTTTACGCCGCCAACAGATGACCCTCGAGACCGACAAGTTGCACCAATCGTTGGCGGTGCTAACGAGTTTCGCCAGTTTCTTGCAGAAGAACTATTGCCGAAAATCAGTTACGACTACCGCACGTCAAAAGAAGTTGCTATTGCCGGAGAGTCATTTGCTGGTCTATTTATCGTCGATACTCTATTGCACCAGCCGGAACTTTTCGATGACTACATCGCTGTGAGTCCCAGCCTCTGGTGGAACAATGAGTATTTGAACCGCGAGGGCGCCAACCTTCTAGCGGGAAAGTCACTGAAAGGAAAGAAAGTTTTTCTGACCATGGCTGATAAAACGGAAGGCATGCAAGAATCCGTTGCTCATATGGCCACTTTACTGAAAGACCAAACGACGCTGTTTTATTATCCCATGCCGGAGGAAAGTCATGCTACGATACTGCATAGCGCCGCGTTGAAAGCATTCAGGCTACTGTTGGCGCCTGATGTGAAATAAGCACAGAATTGGTTATGCCAACTTCGCAGTAAATTTTGCCGTAGATTGAGGATTGCTTCGCTTACCATGAATACGTGGGGCAAATAAAAAGCCAGCGCTAAGGTGGCGCTGGCTTATCAGTCAAACTGAAGGCTGTTGATGCATACTGTAAAGCGATTTTTTTATCTAAATAATCAATTTAATTAATCATTTAATTTAGTCGCTTTAGCGCCTCTTGCTCGGTGAGGCTTGCACGCAACAATTAAAAACAGCGCTTAAATACAGCGCTTAAACGTTATGTCGTTTCCCTGAGCGTTTTAGTTTTTCTGCTTCTAACTTAGCGGCTTTCTCGGCAGCCTTTTCAGCCAGAATGCGTTCCACTTCGGCTTTCTCGATTTCAGCCATCGCTGGGGTTTCGAGGGACAACAGGCCAATTCGACCTGAGCGGTAATCGTGTAACACGACTTCCGAGGCCTTATGCAAATCGATGCGACCACCGGGGCGCAGTGCGCCACGTTTACGGCCGATTTCCTCAAGTAACGCCATATCATCCTGAGGTAATTCGCTGATGTTATAACGCTCGCAAATTTCCTTCGGGTACGCCTTTAAGAAATAACCAGCGGCAAACAGTGCCACATCTTCGTATTCCATGGCGGTATCTTTAATGGCACCCGTGACGGCGAGACGATAGCTACTGGCTTCGTTATCGACTTTAGGCCATAAAATTCCTGGCGTGTCCGAGAGCACAATGCCGTTGCGTAGGTTAATACGCTGTTGGCTTTTGGTGACGGCGGGTTCGTTACCGGTTTTAGCGATAACACGACCTGCTAAAGTATTGATAATGGTGGACTTACCTACGTTAGGGATCCCCATGATCATAGTGCGAATGTCCTTTTCGGTCTTATCGCGACTCGGCACTAACTTACGGCAAAGATCCGGCAGCATTTTCAACATACCCGGTTGCAGTGTGGTGATGGCTGTGGCCTTTACTCCTTGTTCACGCTCAAGGTATTCAATCCATTGGGCGGTGATGTCAGGATCGGCTAAGTCGGATTTATTCAGTAGCTTGATACAAGGTTTGTCGCCGCGAAGCTTTGACACCATGGGGTTTTCACTACTGTAGGGAATACGGGCGTCCAGCACCTCAATCACCAGATCGACCTGAGGCATCGCCTCTTCGATCTCTTTGCGTGCCTTGTGCATGTGCCCCGGATACCATTGAATTGCCATGATAGCGCCTTGTTCTAAATGACCTAAAGACGCTTATTCTACCTTGAAGGCGAAGAATGTCATAAAAAAAGCGCCCGAAGGCGCTTAATTGCTTAATCTTGATGCGAATTTGAGCTTATCACTCATTTCGCTGACGCGTAGTTGAAATTACAGGACGCCCAGCTCGCGCAATCTTTCCATTAAGTAGCTGTCGGCGGTATAACGCTCAGACAGCACAACCGAAGGATTCGGGTGTAAGAATAAGGGCAGTGAAATACGTGACTTAGTCTTATCCGTGCCTTCTGGGTTAATCACGCGGTGTGAGGTCGATGGGAAATAACCGCCCGAGGCTTCCTGCAACATATCACCAATGTTGATGATAATATTACCAAAATCACTTGGTACATCTAACCAAGAACCGTCTTTGGCTTTGACTTGCAGCCCTGGTTCGTTGGCTGCGGGTAGCACAGTGATGAGGTTAATATCTTCGTGGGCCGCAGCGCGGATAGCGCCCATTTCTTCATCGCCCGTCATCGGTGGGTAATGCAGGATGCGCAGCAGGGTTTTGTGGCTGTCGGCAATCATTTCTGGCAGCGGAATTGAAAACTTGGCTTTAACCTCGTCTGGCGAGTAAGTTTCAATCCACTCTAACAGTTCAGAGGCCAGCGCATTGGCTTTTTCATAGTAGGCCAGAATATTGGTACGCAAAGAATCTGGAATACGACCCCAAGGGTACACGTGGTAATACTCTTTGATGTCTTTAACCGTGTGGCCTTTTGCAGTTTCTGAAATCGACGCGGGGAAGAAGCCATCGTGGGTTTCACGATTGAACATAAACTCGTTCTTAGCGTCAGAATTGAAAAAGGCTTGCCACTCAGTGTAAATGCTTTCGACCAGCTCTTTATCGATAGGGTGGTTAGAGAGCACACCAAAGCCCGTTTCACGTAGGGATTCGACGAAGCGTTTGGCGCTATCGGCTGCGCGATAATCAATGGTTTCTAATTTCATATTGTTTCTACTTGTTATATATGGTTGTTAACCAAACACTTTCTAAGGATAAAGGTAAGGAGTCGTTGCCACTTATCTCATTATCGGTATGGTGCGCTAAGCCCTAGTGCAAAGCGGCCCAAATAGAAAGGATTTGGGTAGAGAATTGACCCGCAGCAAGTGTAGCTTTGCACTCTGCTTGGTGCAAACACTCAAGACGATGGACTGAGATTACTGCTGAATTTTCATCCAGTTATTTAAGCATTGGCTCAATCAACAGGATTTTATCGACTAAAGCGGCTACTATGCCAAAAAGCCAATTCAGGCCGAGGCGCAATAAACCTAAGGAATAAACGGTCCTATGCAGGTGAATACCTTAGGAGCTAAAGGAGACTTTTATGAACAAACTGACTGATTTTGAACGCTATGTCATAGAAGAAAAGGGCACTGAACGTCCCTTTAGCGGCGAGTATTATAAACATGACGCCAAAGGCGTGTATCTGTGCAAAAAATGCCATGCGCCTTTGTATAGCTCAGAAGATAAGTTTAATGCCCACTGTGGTTGGCCAGCCTTCGATGATGAAATTCCGGGCGCAGTGAGTCGTCATGTCGACGCCGATGGTCGCCGTACCGAAATCGTCTGTAGCCAGTGTGGCGGTCATTTAGGCCATGTGTTTGAAGGGGAATATTTAACGCCGAAGAATATTCGTCACTGCGTTAACTCTGTCTCCATGGTGTTTCAAGCGGCCGATGAAGTGGCAACATCGACGCATAAAACGGCCTTTGCGACCTTTGGTGCGGGCTGTTTTTGGTGTGTTGAAGCGATTTTTAAGAGCCTTAAGGGCGTGCTGAATGTCAGTTCAGGTTACTCGGGTGGCGAGGCGAGCGATGCCGATTATAAGTCGGTGTGTTCGGGATTAACCGGGCATGCTGAAGTGGTGCACATCGAATTTGACCCCGCGCAAATCAGCTTTACAACGCTGCTGCAGGTGTTATTTGAGAGTCACGATCCCACCACGCTTAATCGACAAGGCAACGATAAAGGGCCGCAGTATCGCTCGGTCGTCTTTGCCCATGATGCGGCGCAGATTGAAGAGACTAACGCCATGATTGCCAAATTAACCGAGGCAAAGGTATTTGATGTGCCGATAGTGACCCAAGTGGTGGCCTTTGAGTCATTTTATCCCGCTGAGGATTACCACAATGATTATTTCGCCCTGCATGGCGAGCAGCCCTATTGCCAAATTGTGGTAAGGCCAAAGGTTGAGAAGATCAGAGCCCTTTTTGCCGAGCTACAAGCATAAGCTTAATGTGCGAGCAAAATGACGGATAAAAAACGCCACCGATTAGGGTGGCGTTTTCGTTAATTGCTTGCCTGATAGGCTGAAGACTCAGTGTATTAGCGGGATTGCGCTAACCATTCGGCATATTGTTTCGCGTAATAACTGACAATTAAATCGGCGCCGGCACGCTTTAACCCGATAAAGGTTTCGGTGACGACGGCGCGCTCATCGAGGGCGCCCGCCAGTGCGGCAAACTTAATGCCGGCATATTCGCCGCCGACTTGATAAGCCGCTAAGGGAAGGTGGGTTTCCTGTCTTAGTCGACTTAACACATCCAAATAGGGCGTGCCGGGTTTCACCATCAATATATCCGCGCCTTCCTCTTCATCGAGCAGCGCTTCGAGCAAGGCTTGGCGACCATTGGCGTAATCGAGTTGGTAGCCTTTACGGTTTCCGCTTAGTTCGCAATCCACCGCGGCCCTAAAAGGCCCATAGAAGGATGAGGCGAACTTGGCAGCATGGGCCAAAATGGCAATGTGCTCAAAGCCTGCCTCATCCAGCCCTTGGCGAATGGCTTTAATCTGGCCGTCCATCATGGCCGATGGCGCCAGCATATCGGCTCCCGCTTTGGCGGCGGTAATGGATTGTTTAACTAAGTTAGCCACGGTTTGATCGTTACAGACTTCGTCATGGTGCAATACGCCGCAGTGTCCGTGGTCGGTATATTCACAAAAACAAATATCGGGGATCACCATCATCTCTGGCGCGGCGGCTTTGATGGTGCGGATCATCCGTGCGAGTAAGCCATTGTCATCCCAAGTGTCGCTGCCCTGTGCATCTTTGGTGTGGGATATTCCAAAGGGCATCACATAGCGGATCCCTAATGCGTAAAGCCTTTGGATCTCATCGGCAAGCGCACTCTCGGGCAGACGACTGATCCCCGGCAAGGTTGAAATGGGCACGGCTTGGCTGATGTGCTCTTCAATAAAGAGTGGGTGGACTAAGTCGCTTAGGGTAATCTGGGTTTCACGCACTAGGTCACGCATCGCTTCGGTGCGGCGTAGGCGTCTTAAACGGCGCAGGGGTTTAAGGGTATTTTCTCTGGTACTGCTCATTGAATTTCCTTATTAACAGTGTGAAAGCATCACGCGAAGTTTCGCGTCAAAGGGAGAGAGTAAAAACGATGCTTAGGTTGTGCTTGTTGCTTTGATGAACTTGATTAAGTGAAACAAAAGCTTCAGCACTGTTTGCTCAGACCTAAAATAGGGCAAAAGTTTCCCTGTATTTGGACAAAGGCCGAAGAGGTTGTTGAGTTAGTGATGGCGATCACAACGCCAGCGCTAAGCAAATCGAGTCATTAGCCGTTGTTTTTAAGCCTTTGCTTTCGATTATTTGATGTTATCATTTGCGCCAATTTACACTTGGTATAGTGCAGGACGTCAATAAGTCACTTTTTCAGTCCAACTATGCCCACAGCGCGGTTTTTATATGACAACACCCCAAGACTCTGTTTGTATTCTCGCCCTCGACACTTGTACCGAAGCTTGTTCGGCTGCCCTGTATTATCAAGGACAGGTTTTTGCTGAGCTAGCTGATGCGCCTCGGGAACATAGTCAGCGTTTATTGCCTATGGTGGAAGCCGTATTAAAACAAGCCAATGTCGGCTTAGATAAACTGGATGCGATTGCCTACGGCCGTGGGCCTGGTAGTTTTACAGGGATCCGTATTTGTACCAGCATGACCCAAGGTTTGGCCCTAGGGTTAGACTTACCCGTTATCGGCATTTCAACCTTAGCGGCCATGGCACAAATGGCGATTGCTGAGCACGCTGCCGAACAAGTGCTCTGTTGTATCGATGCGCGCATGGGAGAAGTGTACTGGGGTCAATTTGTTGCCGTTGATGGCATTGCCACCTTAGTCGGTAAAGAGGTGGTGAGCGCGCCAGAGCAGGTTGAGCTAGCATTCGATCTCAATAAACCCATTGTGGGCTGTGGTACTGGGTTTGATGCCTATCCCGAGTTATTAGCGTTAGGCAGCGGTATTACGACCCTAGCGGCGGTGAAGTATCCCGATGCCCGTGCCATGTTAGCGCTGGCCGAAGCGGGTATCAAAGCAGGACTAACCACCAGTGTCGATGAACTCGAACCTGTGTACCTACGCGATACTGTGACATGGAAAAAGTTACCGGGACGTGAATAAACTGTTCATTCTTCCCCGTGATACGTTAGAATCTAAAGTGTCTGCATGGGTTCTCGATGCAGACATCAATTCTTAGTTAGGCACTCGTCACAACCGCCTAACAAGGTTAACTAGGCTTATGGATATAAACTGGGCATTTTGATGCAGGTAAATTCGCTTCAAACGAGTTTGACACAAGCGGTTGCGAGTAATCGCCCCGCAGTCATACAGGGAATGTCGCCCACGGAAGCGCCACGCCCTGTGATTGAGCTCGATGCGGTTTCTGCCTTAGCCTTTGATGATACTGCGGATGGATCATCACAAAACCTACAATCTAGACTCGGTGCCCAGCTCGAATACGAGCAAAGTACCCGAGGTCATCAAGGGGCTATCGCCCAATACCTACAAACGCAACATGCCGCCAAACGTGAAGAAATTCAGCAGATGGTCGGCGTGGATATTTATGCCTGATACTGCGCCTGTGTCTTCCCAATCCCGTTTTACTCCACGTTTAACCGGCGGTCTCCCTAGCCGCGGCTTGTTTATCATAGAACTAATGCTGGCACTGATATTGACGCGCATTCCTTATCTGAGCGTGCCTTTTAAGTGGCTAGAGAGCTATTTCCACGAGTTATCCCATGGGATAGCAACTGTGCTCAGTGGCGGCATAGTGAGCCATATTCAACTCTTCCCCAATGGTGCGGGTTTTTGCTTTAGCCAAGGTGGTTCGCCACTGGTGATTGGATTTGCGGGCTATTTTGGCGCAGCTTGTTGGGGATACCTTATTTATCTGCTGGCAACTTGGCCTAAGGGCATCCGCCTAAGCTTTGCCTTTCTGGGCGGTTTAGTGGTGTTAAGTGGCCTGCTGTGGGGGCGAGATTTACTGACCTTAGCCATATTAGCTGTGCTGACGATAATATTGTTACTGCCGCTAAAACTCAGCAAAAATAAAATTCTCACGCAATTCTTACGTATTATTGGCCTGATGATCATGCTCAATGCGCTGGCAAGCCCGACGGTATTGCTCGGACTCGAAGGGCAGGGCGATGCGGTACTGCTGGCCGAGCGTTCATGGATCCCTGCATGGATTTGGGTCGCCATTTGGCTATTTTGCAGTCTCTTCGCCTTGTTTATGGCTTGGCGCCGGGTGGATTCAGCGCTCTCTCGCTAATCTATGGCGGCATTAATGCCGTGATGACATCACAAATATTTACAGCCTAAATAGTCAACTTGTGCGGCTAATTCTTGGATTTTTTTATATAGACTGCTAGCTTAAGTCTTCGGTATCCAAGGAGAATTATTATGAAAAAAGTCACACTCGTCGCCAGTATGCTGATTGCTGGTTTATGTTCAGGTATGGCCTACGCCGATGAAGGCTTGGATAAGGCCATTAAGAGCGAATTTCGCCAAGCGAAAAACGCCAGTCGCGATATTTATCGTCACCCTGCTGAAACCCTCACATTTTTTGGTATCACCCCCACGCAAACCGTGATTGAACTCTGGCCTGGCAATGGCTGGTACACAGAAATCCTTGCCCCTTATCTTGCGCCTAAGGGGCAGTATATTGCCGCCAGTTTCGAAACTACCCCTAGCACGGACACCCCAGGTAATCGCTATCGCGCCAATGCGGGCGTGAAATTCGATACTTGGATGACGGCCAATAAAGCCTTATTTGGCAATGCGAAAATGGTGGTTCTCGACCCGCCTGCAAAAATGAATTTAGGTGCCGATGGCAGTGCTGACTTGGTATTAACCTTCCGTAACTTACATAACTGGGCCTCAAGCGATCAACTCGAAAACGTGTTTGCCGCCTCCTATAAAGTGCTGAAAGATGGCGGTGTGTTTGGCGTGGTCGAACATAGAGCCAATAAAGGCATGAATATGAGCACGGGTTACATGGACCAAGACGAGATGATCGCGCTGGCCAAAAAGGTGGGTTTTACCTTAGCCGAAAGCTCAGAAATCAACGCCAATCCGAAAGACACTAAGGACTATGCCAAGGGGGTATGGACGCTGCCACCTTCGTTTGCCTTGGGCGATACCGATAAAGAAAAATACCAAGCAATTGGTGAGAGCGATCGCATGACGCTCAAATTTATCAAAAAATCGCGCTAATCACCTGACATTAGAGGCAATATGTGGCAATCTTTCGCCCCCCAAAATCAAGTCGAGTTTGTGTTACCCCATATCAAGCTGAGTGGTCGATTATGGGGAGCGAAAGATAAGCCGTTATTGCTCGCGTTACATGGCTGGTTAGACAATGCGAACAGTTTTGAGCCTCTCGCTGAGTATTTGCCTCATTATCAGATACTTGCCATAGATTGGCCCGGTCATGGCTTTTCAGCGCATCGGCCGGGACATTATCCATTGCATTGGATTGACTATTTATACGATCTCGATGCGTTACTGGCGATGTTGCCGCAAAAGCCGTTGGCCATCATAGGGCATTCGTTAGGGGGCATTATTGCCTCGGCGTACACCGCAACCTTTCCAGAAAAGGTCAACAAACTGATTTTGATTGAGGCGTTAAGCCCATTGTTTGAGTCGGCGATGCAAGCGAAAACACGGCTGCGAAAGAGTTTTTATCAGCACGAGAAATTTTTAGCGCAAAAGCATAAACAGCTAAAAGTCTACGACAACATGGATACCGCAGTAAAAGCAAGAGTGCACTTAACGGGGCTGGCGGAGCCTTGGTGCCGCTTGTTACTCGAGCGCAATATGCAACCTACCACCGATGGTGTTGCGTGGCGTAGCGATCCAAGATTAAGGCTCGACTCGCCCATACGGCTGACCTTTGAGCAGGTCGATGCATTGATGCAGCATATTTCGGTCTCGACCTTATTAATCTGCGGTAAACAGGGCTTTAGCCAGTTGCAGGCGGCGCTGCCTAAGGCGAGGAAATGGTTCACACACTTGTCTGAACATATGCTCGAGGGCGACCACCATGTGCACATGGATAACGCCAAAGGGGTCGCGCACTTGATCCAGCAGTTTGTCGAATAATCGCTTTTGCTTACATAAAAAAGACGCTAGGTTTTTTGTTTTTTTTATGTGATGATGATCAAAATTAAAACGCCCGTATGATTTATGCGGGTCAATCAATAACAATAAAATGTAAGTCGGTATTTTAACTCGGTATTTGTCGAGTATTGACGGTAGTAGGGATACCGTGTCCGCAGTTGTGGGGATTTAGGAGAAAGTAGTGGATCAGCCTTGGATTAATCATTTGCCAAAAGATGTACCTGCCGAGATCAATGCGGATCAGTATTCATCGCTCGTCGATATGTTCGAGACGGCGGTGGCCAAATATGCGGATCAACCGGCATTTATCAACATGGGTGCCACGCTAACTTACCGTAAACTTGAAGAACGCAGCCGTGCGTTTGCCGCTTATCTGCAAAATGAATTGAAACTCCAAAAGGGGGACCGTGTCGCCCTGATGATGCCGAACCTGCTGCAATATCCCATTGCGCTGTTTGGTATTTTACGTGCGGGCATGGTGGTGGTTAACGTTAACCCGCTTTACACTCCCCGCGAATTAAAGCACCAATTAGTCGACTCTGGCGCGAAGGCCATTGTTGTCGTATCAAACTTTGCCCGTACCTTGGAAGAGGTTGTCGACCAGACGCCAGTTAAAAGTGTGATTATCACCGGGCTTGGGGATCTGCTGAGCGCGCCAAAACGCACCTTAGTGAACTTTGTAGTTAAATACATTAAAAAACTGGTGCCTAAATACGATTTACCCCATGCACTTTCAATGCGCGAAACCCTCTCAAGAGGGCGCAGAATGCAGTATGTCAAACCCGTTATCACGGGTGATGACTTAGCCTTTTTGCAATACACTGGCGGAACGACTGGGGTGTCAAAGGGCGCCATGTTGACCCACAAAAACGTGGTCGCAAACGTATTACAGGCTAATGGTGCCTATTCACCAGCACTGCGTGATGGCAACGAATTTGTGGTAACAGCCTTGCCGCTTTACCATATTTTTGCTTTAACAGTGAACTGCTTACTGTTCTTACATAAGGGCAGTCAAAACCTGTTAATCACTAACCCTCGGGATATTCCAGGGTTTGTGGCCGAACTGAAAAAATATCCTTTTACCGCGCTGACAGGCGTTAACACCCTGTTCAATGCGTTAGTGAACAGCAGCGATTTTGCGGAACTGGATTTTTCTCGCCTAAAATTATCCATTGGTGGCGGGATGGCGGTGCAAAAAGCCGTGGCCGATAAATGGCAAAGCATCACGAAAACCCGTTTACTCGAAGGTTACGGCTTAACCGAAGCGTCGCCGTTACTCACTTGCTGCCCCTATAACTTAGACGGTTACAACGGTTCTATCGGTTTCCCTGCGCCATCGACCTTAATTCAAGTGCGTGATGATGCAGGTAATGTGTTGCCGCAGGGCGAGACGGGTGAACTGTTTGGTAAAGGTCCACAGATCATGAAAGGCTACTGGCAGCGTCCAGAGGAAACAGCCAAAGTGATTGATAAAGACGGCTGGCTTGCCACCGGCGATATCGGTTATATGGATGAACAAGGCTTCTTCTATATCGTCGACCGTAAGAAAGACATGATTTTAGTGTCGGGTTTCAACGTCTTCCCCAATGAAGTCGAAGAAGTGGTGGCGTTACATCCTAAAGTGATTGAAGTGGCTGCCGTTGGTGTGCCAAATGACGCCAGTGGCGAATTAGTGAAGGTGTTTGTGGTGGCAAAAGATAAATCTTTAACCGCTGACGACATCATTAAGCATTGCCGTGCGCATTTAACGGGATATAAAGTACCGAAGCTGGTAGAATTTAGGGACGAGTTACCTAAAACCAACGTGGGTAAGATCTTGCGACGAGAACTTCGAGATGAAGTGAAGCGCGCGTAAGATTGAAGCCGGCAATGAGCCGGCTTTTGTTTTTATGGACGGTGCTTAACCCACAGGAACTGGAGAAGAATTTGTCAGTGTTTCAGTATGTGAGCGACGAAGCGAGCCTTAATGCCCTCGTCGCTCAATATCAACAGAGTCCGCTGCTCGTGTTAGATACCGAGTTTGTGCGCACACGTACCTACTACGCTAAGCTTGGCCTCATTCAAGCCTATGATGGTAAAATCTTAGCCTTAATTGACCCGGTTGCACTGCCAGATCTCAGTGCATTCTGGTCTTTGCTGGATAATCCCAACATCATCAAACTGGTGCATTCGTGCAGCGAGGACTTAGAAGTCTTCGCCCACTATGGTCAGCGTCAACCTACGCCTTTGTTCGATAGCCAAATCGCAGCCTCTTTATGTGGCATGGGCCATGGCCTAGGTTATGCCAAGTTAGTTGAAACCTGTTTAGGTGAAGTGATTGATAAAGGTGAGTCGCGCACCGACTGGATGCGCCGTCCCTTGACTGAGGCGCAGCTAAGCTACGCCGCCAACGATGTGTTGTATCTGTATCAACTCTATCCACAACTCGCCGACAAGCTTAAGACGCAAGATCGTTTAGGCTGGCTGTATGAAGAAGGCGAGCGGATGACAGAAGGGCGCTTAGCAACGCCAGATGTAGAGACTGCGTACCTGAGAGTCAAAAATGCTTTTCAGCTCACCGAGCATCAATTAGCTTACCTTAAAGTACTGGCAAAGTGGCGTTTAGAAAAAGCCTTAGCGCGGGATTTAGCCTTGGGTTTTGTGATTAAAGATCACGGCCTGATCGCGCTAGCGAAGAAGCAGCCTAAGAGCATGGGCGATTTACTCAAATTGAACGATTTGACCGAGCAGGAGAAACGCATTCACGGTAAAGATATTTTACGGGTGATGCAGACCGCCGATTTAAGCAATCCTCCCGAGCTTGTGGATGTCTTAGCGCTCAAACCAGGTTACAAATCGGCCTTTAAGAACATTAAAACCTGCTTAACTGAACTGTGCGAGCAGCATGCCATCCCGATGGAGATGCTGGGCTCGAAACGTCATATTCATGAGTATTTACAATGGCGTTGGGATAAACAGCTGGGTGAGTTACCGACGGTCTTAAGTGGCTGGCGCGGACAAATCGCCGCCGAATCGTTGGCAAAGCTTGACGTCTAATTAGAGAGCTGATTAATACATAGTCTGCAGTAACATCGAGGTCTTGGCGTGTTGTTAAGACCTTTATCGCGTATATCAAGGCTTAGCTTATTTCGCCTAAGACTCTACAAAAGCGCAGCAGAAAGCGTCATCCCCGTGATGAGGATGACGCCAACGCTCGACTTATCTGTCAGGCAATGTGACGTTAAGTTCGAGTACCGACAGGTTATCGTCGTTCTGATCTAACTGCACAGAAACTTGATCATCAGAAATATGCACATATTTGCGGATAACGGCGATAATTTCTTGTTTCATCTGTGGAAAATAATCAGGGGTATCCCGTTGTCCACGTTGATGGGCCACAATAATTTGCAGTCGCTCTTTTGCCATTACCGCAGTGCTAGGCTTTTTCTTGCTTTTGAAATAGTCGAGTAAAGACATAATTAGCTACCAAATATCCGTTGTAAGAAACCTTTTTTCTCTTCCGTAATGAAGCGTACTGGCACATCTTCACCCAGTAAACGCGCGACCGTATCACTGTAAGCCGCACCTGCATCACTCTCTTGATCGATAATCACAGGCACACCCGAGTTAGAGGCCTTGAGTACAGATTGTGATTCAGGGATAACACCAAGTAATTCAATGGCAAGGATTTCTTTTACATCGTCAACACTTAACATTTCGCCCGATTTTACCCGACTCGGCGAATAACGAGTCAGCAGTAAGTACTCTTTTATCGGCTCTAAATTCAGTTCGGCGCGGCGTGACTTGCTTTGCAGCATGCCCAGAATACGGTCAGAGTCGCGAACACAAGCTCACTTCAGGGTTGGTGGTCACAATAGCGATATCGGCAAAGTACAGTGCCAT
>AACY020366177.1_pt1 | contig 39407 bp, 40 predicted proteins | sample 267378 | NCBI WGS metagenome assembly AACY02 (sample SAMN02954345, study PRJNA13694) | marine metagenome | biome: aquatic; feature: ocean; material: water; isolation source: isolated as part of a large dataset composed predominantly from surface... | reverse complement strand
TTTTTGCCTATAGATTTGGTGCTGGTTAACGGTTCATCGTTATTTTTGCGGCAAGGTAATTGGTCTATGGCAAGTCTATCTGCATGAACTTGCCTATAACCATCAAAACTTTATTTGAATATCCGTTGCTAAGCTATTAGCTATAAAGCAGTTTGCATGGGCTTTTTCGTGAATTTTCTCAAGTGTTTCCTGAGTGACTTCCACACCTTCAGCAAAAACGACCTTAGGATTTAAGATCATTTTAGTGACGGCAAGTTTACCAGCTTCATTTTTTCCTAGTTCCGCAGATGCTTCATCGACATAGGACACGACGGGGAGGCGTTTGAGGTGCGCAATAGCGAGGAAGGTCAGCATATGGCAGGAAGACAGCGCCGCGAGTAGGCTTTCCTCTGGATTGACAAAATGTGCATTGCCCTTGTATTCAGGGGCTGAGGATGCCTGAATCGTTTGACCGCTGCCAAAGGTAATACTGTGATCACGGCAAAATTCGCCTTCTTCTGCTGGCGAGGTTTGCCAATTCACTGTTAAGTTAAAGCCCATGTTTTTCTCCTTATTGCAGGACATCAGGGCACTATAGCTTAGCTAAAAATACTTCTCCAGCATGGGGCGCACAGTTTAGTGCGCCATCTGTGAAACGGTTTAGATCCCACCACTTAACAGTAAGCTGCCAGTCAATACACTGCCAGTAACTATCCCTATGGGAAGGTGGCGTGGGCTGTAGCTTAGGGTCAAAATCACTAACATGGCGGCTAGTGAGATGATCCCCATAAACAGAATACTGCCATAGGTCCAGCCTTGCCCGTGGGCGCAGGTGCTTAAGCTAATGATTAATAACAGCCAAGCAAACAGGGTTAACAGGCGGCTCTGCCATTGTGACGGTGGGCGTTTAAACACATCTTTAAAGTGGCCAAACTTAGCTAACGCAAACAGCGCAAGGGAGAGATAACTAAGCCCGAGAATGCCGAGCATAGTGATAAATTCTGGCATCATGACTTTGCTTCCTCCAAGGGCGATGAGGTAAGTTCGGTTGCGTAAGTGGTCTCAACGGGTTTTCGCATAGGTTTTTTATCTGAAATAGTATTTTTTCGATTCGGTTTTTGCAGTGTTTTTGCCACCACTGAGAGTTTGGTGCTGGCAAATAGCATTACTACACCGATTAAAACCGCTAACACATCAAAACCAACCAAAGCCCACTGTTGAGACTGGATATTATCAATAAAGTGGCTTGGCGATGTGAGTGCATTGAGTATGGGTAGCGCACAATAGAGTGTGCCAATCAGCACCAGAGCTATTTGCCAATCGCGTCTGCTGCGCCCGAAAAATGCCCACACGCCCATAGCACCTAAAGCAATAAAGAAGCTATGTACTTCCCAAGCAGAACGCGTTGCAAAATCGGCGGGTAATATGCGATTGGCATAGAAAAATGCAGCCGCACCCAAGGGCAAGCCTAAGATAAACATGAAGTTTAATCCCTCAACTAAGCGCAGGCCACGGCTCGGTTTCTCGCCTTTATCGATTGTCTTTTGCTGTTTCTGGCGCAAACGAATTGCCCACATTAAGGTGCCAGTCGCTACCATGGCGCAGCCGAGTAAGCCGCAGAAGAAGAACAAAATACGCAGCAACGGCGCAGCAAAACGCGCGGTGTGCAGTGACATCATAGTGTCGTAGGTTGCCACCGTTCCTGACACTTCGTGTGGACTGGCGTATTTGAGTTCACCTGTCACGCCGTTAAACACGAGGAGTGTTGATTCATCGGTGACATCTTTGCCAGTATTTTGATAGAAGGTCACTTGGCTATTTTTATCTTGAGGATAGGAAACAATCACCTGCTTGATAGGCGCATTACCCCATTCAGCCTGAACTTGGGGTAACAGTTGGCTTAAACGTACTTGCTCGGCATAAATGCCCGAGGCCTTCTCCGTTTGTCTTGCCGGATTGAGTTCTTTTAAAAAGGCTTGATTATCCTCAGGATAAGCTGTGCTTACCGTCCATGGGATATAGATCAGCATCAAGGTAATAAGGCCGGTATAGGTGATCATCAGATGATAAGGCAGCGCAATAACAGAACTGACATTATGGGCATCGAGCCAAGAGCGTGCGCCCTTGTTTTGACGAAAACTAAATAAATCCTTAAAGATACGCTTATGGATAACGATACCGCTGATAAGGGCAATCAGCATAAACATAGTGCAGACGCCCACAATGTAGCGCGCTGTAATGGCGGGCATATAGTGCAGGTCGAAATGTAAACGATAGAAGAAGTCACCCCCACGACTATCGCGGACGTCAGTGATGACGCCACTCCCATCAGCAAGTGCCGTATGTTGCTCGATTTTGCCACGACGTTGCCCTTTTTCAGGCGGCAGTTGCCAAGCAAAGCTAAGCATTGGGCTACGCTGTGTCGGAAAGTTTATTAACCAGCGTTGTGTTTCCGCTGGCGAATGACTCTCGATATAGTGTTGGCCCTTATCAAGCTGGCTTATTAATTGATTTGCTTGATAGTCTTGAAATGTACCGCGGTGAAGTTCTGGCTCAGCCCATAGGCTGATTTCATGGCGAAAATAACTCAGGCTGCCTGCAAAAAAGATCAGCAATAATACCCAGCAAACGAGTAAACCCGCCCAAGTGTGTAGCCAAGATAAGGTTCTAAAAAAGGTTTCTTTCATCTTACTGTCCACACACCTTAAGCAGAGTAAAACACAGGAGGCTAAATAACATCAGATCCCGCCACGCATGCCAGGTTTTACGCACGCAAAAGGCATAAATAATGGCGATGGCATAAAACAAGAATGCCAGCATATTGGCCGTTAATGTGCTCTCAAATCGAGACATTGGCAGTATTTGAGTCAGTAAACAGGCCAGCGTTGCCGCTGCAATATAGCCAGCCAATAACGCAGCACTCGCGCGAACAAATACCTGCAAACCAAATTGAGTTTGCTCTTGTTTTAGCCACCGAATGGCGGCTTGAAAATAACCCGATACAGGACGTACAGCTATCGCTGAGAGGGGGGAATTTGATGTTGGGATATGTGACATAAGTGCTACTTATTTCAGTCAATATTAAACGGTTAATCCAAATGCCAATTCAGCCATAGCTGAATACAGCGGGCATTCTGATGAGCTATCAGGCTATTGTTTTGATGATTATAACGCAGTTGATTTAAATGATAAACAATATCATTTGCATTTATTGAGGCGGTGCACAAAATATCCTTAACGCATTTTGAGTGCTAGCTCGCGTTATGCGTAACCCTGTGCAATATGTCACAAATGTTTGGTTTTATTGATGAGATTGATCTTACTTGTTTAGCATTTGGTTAAATTTTCTGCTTTCAGTGTGAACTTAATCAAAGTAGGTGTTCTGTCATTTTGGCAAAATCCCCTGCAACTTTCACTTGGAGTCATTTTGATATCCCTATGCAAACACATTCAAAAAAAGGTGAAAAACACCTATCTGAAAACGCAATCCTACTCTCTACGACCGATTTGAAAGGAAATATTAAGTACGTTAATCAAACCTTTTCGCAGATAAGTGAATATAGCGTTACTGAGTTGCAAGGGAGTCCTCACAATATTGTTCGTCACGAGGATATGCCTGCCGCTGCGTTTAAAATGCTTTGGGATAGAATTAAAAGCGGCAAACCTTGGATGGGCATAGTCAAAAACAAGACCAAAACTGGCGGTTACTATTGGGTCAATGCCTATGTTGCACCTGTATATGAAGATGGCAAAATTCATGAATATCAATCAGTACGTCGCCAGGCGACACCTGAGCAAATCAGAGCGGCTGAAGATGTTTATCAAGGCATTAATCAAGGTAAACAACCTAAAGCATTAAAAAAAGATAGATTAGGATTTCGGGGGAAAATTCTCTCCTCCATGTTTTTAGCTATTGCTGCGACGGCGTTTTTGGCATGTTACTCCCCTTTATTAGCCGCACTTGTGGGGGCTTTAGTTGCTTGGGTATTGTGGTACAAGCTTATGCAACCATTACAAGCATTAGTTAGCGTTGCTACTCATATTATTGATGATCCCGTCGCGATGGGGATTTATACCGGTAGACAGGATGAAATCGGGAAAATTGATCTGGCTCTGCGGTTTTTAATTACTGAAATCGGTGGGGTTGTTGGCCGGATGGCGGATTCAGCAAGTGAAATACAAGAGCAGAGCGTCAATCTCAAACAAACCATCACTAATACCTGGGAGCATGCCGATAGTCAGAGCGTACAAACCACCCAGGCGGCAACGGCAATGGAACAAATGAGTGCCAGTTTTGCTGAGGTAACAGATAATATCCATCGCACGGCATCTGAAATGGTCTCCAGCCATGAGGCTGCACAGCGCGGCCATTCACGGCTTGAAACTGTTATCGAAGCTATCCATCAACTGAGTGTGCAGGTGAGCCATTTTTCCGATGTGGTCCAAACCATAGAGCAGGATAGCCAAGCGATTTATCAAGTGTTAGAAGTTATTCGCTCTATCGCCGACCAAACTAATCTACTGGCGCTTAATGCGGCAATTGAAGCGGCACGGGCTGGGGAGACTGGCCGGGGATTTGCTGTCGTTGCCGATGAGGTGCGGCAATTGTCTAGCCGAACCAGTCAGTCAACTTCACAAATTGAGCAAATTGTGAGTCGATTTAAAGATAGCACGCAAAAAGCGACATCGACGATGACGGCCGGACAGGAGCAGGTTAAGCGCTCAGTCTCTTTAGCACAGGATGCCAGTGTGGCTTTTGGTGAGTTGTTATCCTCTATCGCTCGGATCAACTCTTTAAGTGATGACAATGCCGCAGCAATGACTCAACAGACATCTGTAGCGGCGGAAATTAGTCGTGCTATCCATGTGATCAGCGATTTGGCACAGCAGAGTTTAGAGCAGACTCAAGATGCGGCGGCAAGGGGCGAGCAGGTTTCGCGCTTATCGACAAAAACTCATCACCTATCGCAGCAATTCTGGCAACAAAGCGTGCAGCGTAAGTATTAGCACTTCGCATTCAACTGGTTGGTTTATTTTTTGTCGGTTATAAATCAACCAGTTAATTTATTTTAACGTTCCCGTATTGTGCCATTTCTTTGATGAGTCTCACATTTAGCTGCTGCTAATACCTGTTTCATTCGAAATATTTGTCTAGGGGGCTTGTGTTTTATTTGCCATGCCCCAAGCTCTAATAGTGAAGCGAAAAAAAAGTAAAGACACTAAAAGGGACAACCTATGAAAATTAATCTTTCTGGTCACCATGTCGATGTTACTGATTCTGTCAAAGAACACGTTAACGAAAAGTTTTCAAAAATCGCCACTCATTTCCCCACTCTCATTGGGCTCGATATCATTATTGCTAAGGAGCATGGCGAGTTTCAGGTTGAAATTCGAACAAATTACGAAGGCAGTCGCATCTCCGCCTCAGGTACGGATGAAATCATGTACCCCGCGATTGCTGCAGCAGCTAAAAAATTGGATGCTGCACTAAAACACCGTAAAGGTCAGTTAAAGGCCGATTTACATGAAAAGCCGACCTGCACAACACCACCTATTGCCCATGAAATTATCCAAGAGATGGATTTACGCTAGTTTTTTGCGGCAGTGATTACATTGAAAAGGGCCTTTAAGGCCCTTTTTCGTTGGTGTGATCCGTCCTAAATTAAGCCGATTTGTAAGCCTCTTAGTACTGCTTGAGTACGGTCTCGGCAATTGAGTTTAGCCAAAATGGTTGAAACGTGGTTTTTCACGGTTCCTTCGGCCAAAAATACTGCATCGGCGATTTCTTTATTGGAAAACCCTCCCGCCATATAGCGTAAAATCTCTTGCTCGCGAGCCGATAACAACGCTTGAGCTGCAATGTTGAGAGGCGCAGGAGATAGAGATGTAGGAGATCGGTGCTGCATCTGTTCAAGTACTGAAGGTTCTATCAGATACTCACCTTTGGCAACTGTTTCAATGGCATGCAGTAACTTATCCAGAGACACATCCTTCAATAAGAAGCCATTTGCGCCAGCATGTAAGCTATTTAAAAACAATTCGCTGTCATCAAAGGTGGTTAACATTATTACTGGTAAGGGATTTTGTGCGGCGCGAAGCTGTTTTAGCAAACTAATACCATCGAGCACTGGCATGCGAATATCGCTTAATAGTAAATCTACGGCTTCAGTTTCCAGCAGCCTAAGTGCTTCTTGACCATTCTCGGCCTGCCAAGTCACCTTGATATGCTGAGAAATGGCAATCAGGCTCGCGATCCCCTGACGAACTAACTGTTGGTCTTCCACTAATCCCACCCTGATAGTATGAGGTGCGGATGGGTTATCAGTTGTGATTGCCGATTGAAATTTTTCCATAAGTAGCGACTTATTCCTTGTAACCCGTTTTGTTGGGATGTCTTTTACATTGTTGTATTTTGTGGCAGCCGGATAATAAGGCTACAACCTTTAGCATTTTCATTGGGCTGCAAACACACCTTACCATTAAAGGCTGATAACCTTTCCTGCATGCTATTGAGCCCGATACCTGTTGAAGCGGTTTGGTTAATACCTTGACCATTATCGTTAAGTTGAATGATAAGTTCGGTTTGTTGCTGTTGCATCGACAGCGTGAACTGATTGGCCTTGCCATGGCGCACCCCATTACTGATCCCTTCCTGCAATACCAGTAATAAGGCTTGAGCCAGTTCAGTCGACTGTAGCGGCACTAATGATTTATACCGCAAGCTAACATTAGGTAAACGGCTTGCTATTGCATCAAGCGGAGGCTTTAAGTCGAGGCCAATATTAACCCGCTGCGCACGAACCACGGCGCGGATACTCTCTAATAATTCCTTGGCAAGTGATTTACTCTGATTGACTGTGGATTTGAGATCCGTAGGTGCTTGATGACTTAATAGCTCAAGTTGCAATGATAACGCAGTGAGTTGGTGGCCGAGAATATCGTGCAAATCCCGTGAGATCCTCAACCTTTCTTGCTGCTCGCTGGTTTGACTCAGCAAGGCTCTCGTGGCGATAAGTTGTTGATTAAGATGTTCCTGTATCCGGCGAGACTCGCGCTCGGACAATCTCGCTTGACTACTGCTGTATGCAAATAGCTGGAATCCCATATAAATAAGAACATTAAAGATAATACTGTTTGAGGTGTGTGAGTGCAGAATGAAGTAATAGCTAAGATTGGCTAACAGGATTTGTCCTATCGCAGCATTGCGGCTAAAGAACTCGGGTAACAGTGACGCCCACAGTACGAGCAAGATGGGTAACAAGGAATGTTCACTTAACAGCATTAAGCCGAGGGTACAGCAAACAAGTACTATGGTTAAAAACCTATTTATCTTGAGACTTTTACGAGAATGTTCGAAGATTGTCAGCAATAAAAACAATAATATAAACAATGCATAAAGTGCTATATGGCAACTTTTGTTGAGCGTGGGTAGCTTGGCTTGAATATCTTGATTAAATCCCAGCCAAGCGACAAGTGCCCAAGTGAGGGTACCCGCACCAATTAGCATCGTTTCTGCTTTGGTTAATCGATTTCCTTGCACCTATTTGCTTCCTTCAATCACAATTTATCATCCATTCTAAGGCAAGTATTCCATAAGAGACTATGTCTATCACGCAGGCAAAGTCTTAATCCGCTAAGTTATTCGAATTATTTATTTAATTCAGTTTGTGAAGTTTTATCTGATATGTGGTTTATTAACCACGCATAATAACGCCAGCTATATGGCGATGTTATATATTTATTTTAAATCAATTGTTTAGTGAAGTGGCTCAATGTGAGCAGCGTTTTTGATAAACCAAGCTACGTTGTTTTTATTAAGCGGGAGTTGCGGTGTCGTTAACCTATGAGGTGATGAGTTAGTGATAGTAGGAATGCAACCTTGGCATTGCGATACCAATTGCCGGATGCGGTAACGCTTTGTTACTCGCAGGTGTTAGTGGTCGGTGGGTATTGTATGGATATGGCGCTGCTTTCGGCAGTGGCAACTATTTTCCATAATGATTATGGCCCATCGCGATGATGAGTCCCTCCATGAAGCGCGCTACGAGATCTCGCGCGTTTGGCCAAGTGTGCTGCGATTGAATTTCATGCATGATCGCAAATAAAAACGCAGCTCATTGGCTGCGTTTTTGTTAAGTAAGATTTTAATTAATCTTGAATTTCTGCATTGTGATAAACGTTTTGCACGTCGTCACAATCTTCTAAAGCGGCGATAAATTTATCGAATACTGCCACATCTTCACCGGACACAGGGGTCATGGTTTGAGGCACAAAAGTGATGTTCTCGACTTCAAAGTTGATGTTAGGCATTGCATCTGTCAGTGCCGTTTTAACTTTGAAAAACTCGGTGTGTGGTGCGATAACACTAATCATGCCATCTTCCACTTCAACGTCATTCACATCGACATCAGCCATCATCAGAATTTCAAGAATGGCATCTTCATCTTCACCAGGAAAAACGAATACGGCAGACTGGTCAAACATATGGCCTACTGTACCTGGTGTACCAAGTTTGGCATCGTTTTTTACGAAGGCTTGACGTACTTCGGTGAAGGTACGTTTTACGTTATCGGTTAAGCAGTCGACGATGACCATACAGTTACCTGGGCCGAAACCTTCATAACGGGCAGTATCATAATCTTCACCGCCACCACCTTTGGCTTTATCAATAGCACGTTCAATAACGTGTGCTGGTACTTGATCTTTCTTCGCGCGTTCGATTAAACGACGGAGTGATAAGTTGCCGTCCGGCTCGACACCACCTTGTTTGGCGACTACGTAAATTTCTTTACCGTAGCGTGAGTAAAGGCGGGTTTTCTGGCCAGCTGTTTTCGCCATGGATTCTTTACGGTTTTGATATGCTCTGCCCATCTTGATCTCGTTAGCTCAAAAAAATTGCGCCGATAGTAGCAGTTTTCTTGCCGTATGTGCAGTCACTCGAGTTGGAATTCTTGTCAATAAAGCGATAAGCACCACATTTTGTCAGCTAAAAATGGCCAGAGGATTTTAGGAAGGATTTATTGGGTAATTCGGCGAAATCTATACTAATGTCTAATGCCATAAGCGCGTTAGAGCGCTGAAGATAGACTATAGGTTTTAGGATGAATAGTTCAATTTAGTCAGAAGGATAGACTCACTACGCAGTGTTTGAATTTGTCTATTCTGCTTACTGCGGCCAATCAAATAGCAATGGATAGCAAGTGAATACTCACTTCTCTCACTTTGCATGTGCGTTTTCTTGGTGAGATACAAATATGGAATTACAACATAAAATCGTCATTGCACTGAGTTTAGTCTTAGTTGTGTTTGGCAGCCTTTTACTTAATGCCATCTCCTTATCCGGTTTGACACATGCCTTGGTTTTAGGCGGGATAGTTTGTGTGTGGGTATTATGGATTGTTAAGCGTTTTTTGAGTATCAAGGCGCCAAACCCTGATGAAAATGCTCTTAGGCTCAATCGGTTAAGCTCTCCTGAGCATGATATCAGCGTCCAAACCAGTAAGATTGCAATTGGTGCAGCTGAGGTCTCACATTTTATTGATTTATTGAATAAATCGATTGAGTCCAATGGTGAGCATGCGAGTGCTATCGCGGTGGCTGCGGCGCAATTGAGTAACACAACTGCTTTGCTTGGTGATAATGCCAGCAGCATTTTAGTCCAAACCCAAGAGGCTGAGCGCTTGAGTGTGCAAGGCAGAACTCAAGCACAAAAGGGCGTATCTGCTATCGAATCATTAAATGCTGATATCAACACTGCTGCTCAGCAAGTGCAGGCCTTAAAGTCAAAAGCTGAACAAATTCAAAAAATCACCGAGGTCATTAATTCGGTTGCGGAACAAACAAACTTACTGGCATTAAATGCTGCTATTGAAGCGGCAAGAGCTGGAGAGCAAGGGCGAGGCTTTGCTGTGGTAGCTGATGAGGTTCGAAGCCTTGCCGGAAAAACGGCTGGAGCGACCCAAGATATCGGTAAGATGCTGCTCGAAATTCGTGCTGAAACAGACAAAAGTTCAGCGTTAATGGAACGAGTGGTTTTGCAAACTGCTGATGTTGTCGGTGCGATGGGGGAGTTGGATGGTCACTTTACTGATATCTTAACCTCTGTAACTCGTTCTGCGCATGCCCTTGGAGATATGGAAGACTCCCTTAAGCAATACAATCATACCACCAATGAGATTAGCAACTCGGTAGCGCAGATCCGTGACTCGCTGACTGCAACAGGAAGACAAAGCATGACAGTTTCTGAGCAGGCGTTTACCCTATCATTAACGACAGAGGGTATATTTAAAGCACTGTCTCATTGGAATACTCAAACCTTTGATCAACAAGTGCTATTAGTCGCTAATGAAGCGGCAAAAGCTTGCGGAGAGAAACTTGCGCAAGGATTAGCTAATCGTAGTTTTACGGAAGCAGAGTTGTTTAGTCCCAAATATCAGCCAATTGCCAATACTCAGCCGCAGAAATATACCACAGCATTTGACCGTTTCACCGATCAACATTTCCCCGCGATTCAAGAACCGATTTTAGCTAAGCATAGTGAGATCATTTATGCTGGAGCCGTTGATAAAAAAGGTTATTTCCCAACCCATAATAAACGCTTTAGCCAAGCATTAACGGGCAAAGTTGAGGTTGATATGGTGCACAATCGCACTAAACGCTTATTTAATGACCCTACGGGCAGCCGTTGTGGGACACATACGGATCCTGTTTTACTGCAAACCTATAAGCGAGATACCGGGGAGATTATGCATGACTTGTCAGTACCCATTTATGTTAATGGTAAACACTGGGGCGGTTTTCGAGTAGGGTTTAAAGCGAAGTAACAGTAGTTTAATATAGAATTAACGCTTTTATTTTGTAGATAAATATTCATCTGCCCTTGTTACTTAAGTGTGATCGATTGCGCGGATTTGATTAACAAAATAGAAATAGATTGGCATCTATTTGCCGAAGTGCTTAAATGATGTGATATTCATGGCGCGATGATGTCTTTATCTTTTGTACAAAGTTATATCGCTTTGAGTTTTTAATTTGTTGATTTTAAATGGTAAAACAAGTTTTGAGTTTTGTTTTCATAAGAGATGAACGGAGACTCTTGCCACTTTGATCGATAGCAGTAGATTCTGCTTAATGTGAGTTAAAAGTTATGCAAGCAACACAAGCGACTGTTACAGTTTTGTATTATGATGCGCCCGTTGGGTTAATTATGCACAATTCGGTGTTACAAGGTTTACCTGTTAGCGAGTCAGGTCGTGTGATGATTCCTGCAAGTTTTCGCAAAGGAAAATCCATTATTGCCGTATTAGAAGGTGAGTGTAAGATTTTGAACTCACTCGGTGAGCGTGTTTTTGCACAGGCAAATATAGGTTAAGAAAAAATATACTGGCAAAACATCATATTGAAAGGACGATAAGTTGATTTATCGTCCTTTTGCTTTATGCGTTCGGTTAAATAAGCGTCAGGTTCGGCTGTTATCTGCAAACATCATCAAACAGTTTATTGGCTAATTGCTGCAATATCTCCGCCTGCGGATGGGTGTGGGCGAAGGTTCGTAAGCCATAAATTCCAATCATTAAATATTGTGCTCTCTGCTCGCTATTGAGCTGCCCTTGTAACATTCCTTGAGAAGCTGCAAGTTCAAATTGTGCGGTGAGTGCGTTTTGCCATAGGTGGAGATTCTGACTGATAATATGTTGAATCTCATCGTCTTGCTCGGCGATTTCATTTAACGCTTTGGTCAGTAAACAGGCTTGCTGGCTATCGCAGCTGATACATTCGACGACGACATTATCTAAGTAAGTTTTTAAATTTTTAAGCACTGGCTGGTTGTTGGAGAAGATAAGCTTGAATTGCTCGTTTCTATCCTGTTGATATTGCTCGATAGCGGCAATGAGTAATCCACGTTTATTACTAAAAGCACAGTAAATGGACCCAGGGTGTAATCCGGTGGCTTGGGTGAGATCTTGCATGCTGGTCTTGGTATATCCCTTACGCATAAAGGCCGCCATTGCCCCCCTGAGTACTTGCGCCCTATCAAACTCTGCGTTTCGCATTGCATTCTTACCTCTTACCGATACTTGCCGGAGATTCTAACTAATTTTGAACAAACATTCAAAAATGTTCTTGAATGATCATTCAAATAGTAATATCTTGAACGTACATTCAAGAATGGGGTTTAACCAATGACGATTGAAAATGCAGTGAACTCTGTAGGTAATCTATTCGACACCTATAAGCTTAATGACACGATAACCTTAAAAAACCGTATTTTGATGGCGCCATTAACGCGCTGTATGGCTGATGCCGACTTGGTTCCTACCGATGATATGGTGGCTTACTATGCACGCCGTGCTGAAGCCGGATTGATTATCTCTGAGGCCACGATTATTCGCCCTGATGCCCAAGGCTACCCAAACACTCCCGGTATTTTTACCCAAGGGCAAATTGCAGGCTGGCGCAAAGTGACTGATGCTGTGCATGCCAATGGCGGTAAGATTTTTGTGCAATTATGGCATACAGGCCGTGTTGCTCACCCACATTTCTTCGGTGGTGGTGATGTGCTGGCTCCTTCTGCCCAGAAAATTGAAGGCAGTGTGCCAAGAATGCGTGAATTGACCTATGTAACGCCAAAAGCTGCAACGGTTGAAGATATTCAGGGGCTGGTGCGTGATTATGCAAAAGCGGCTGAGAATGCGATTGAAGCCGGCTTTGATGGCGTTGAGATCCACGGTGCTAATGGTTACTTGATTGATGAATTCTTACACCATGATAGTAATCGTCGTACCGATGAATATGGTGGCACACCAGCCAATATGTCACGGTTTGCCTTAGAAGTGGTCGATGCAATTGCCGCGCGTATTGGTAAAGACAGAACGGGTTTACGTATTTCCCCTGGCGCCTATTTCAATATGGCAAGCGATAGCCGTGACCGTGCGGTTTTTGATTATTTACTTCCTGAGTTAGAAAAACGCGATCTGGCCTTTGTGCATATCGGTATTTTCGATGACAGTATGGAGTTTGATTACTTAGGCGGCTCTGCATCAAGTTATGTTCGTGCACACTATGGCAAAACGCTAGTGGGTGTGGGCAGTTATAGTGCACAGACGGCGAGCAAGGCCATTGCTGAGAATAAATTTGACTTAATTGCAATTGGTCGCCCCTTTATCGCTAACCCCGATTATGTTGCTAAAGTGCGTAAAGGCGAGGAGCTGGTGGCTTATAGTGATGAGATGTTAGCAACCTTGATTTAAGGTTTAGATTGCAACGCTGGTAAAAAAGGGTTAGCTAAGCTAACCCTTTTTGCTTTTTGTATCTGTTGTTCAATCGAGACTATGAATTCGTTTTGCTGAGTGCTCTCAAAGCATTAAGTTTGTGTTGGGCAATGCCGAACACGCAATCTGATGCATAGTGCTCTGTGTGTTTACTCTCATCGGTTTGCACTATCGCAGCGGCTTTACCTAATAGCAAAGTCATCGCTTGAGTAACATGGTTAATCGCCCAAATATGGAATTCACCACGTTCAACCGCTTCCACAATATCTTGGCGTAGCATTAAGTTTGCAATATTCGACTTGGGAATAATCACTCCTTGACTCGGGGTTCTACCCTTGATTTGACACACATCGAAAAAGCCTTCAATTTTCTCATTAACCCCGCCGATAGGTTGAGCTTCGCCAAACTGATTCATTGAGCCAGTAATGGCAATATCTTGTCTTAAGGGCAACTCACTGATAGCGGAGATAATAGCGCAGCATTCGGCCATTGACGCACTATCACCATCGACACCGCTGTAGGATTGCTCGAAGGTGAGGTAAGTGGTGAGAGGAATTTGCGCGGTTTTACCTAACACAGAGGCTAAATAGGCGGTGAGGATTAAAACCCCCTTAGAATGTATTCGCCCACCGAGTTTGACCCTATGTTCGATGTCCAGCACTTCTCCTTTACCATACGCGGTCGTGGCGGTGATGCGATTAGGCAGACCAAATTGATGATCTGAAGTAGAAACAACAGATAACGCATTGATTTGACCAACGACTTTATCGTGAGTATTAATTAGTGTGGTGCCATTCACGAAGCTTTCCATGATGTTGTCATGCAGGCGGGAGACGCGTTTCTCTTGATTTTTAAGTGCCTGTTCAACATGCTGCTTTTCTATTTGTTCACTTGCTGCGGCTTTTGCGCAAAAGTTGGATTCCCGTAATAGGTTGGCAATATTAGCAGAGTGCAGTGAGAGCTTCTGTTGATCCTGTGCCTCACGTGAGCTGTATTCAATGATGCGTGCAATGGCGCTACGGTCGCAGTGCAGCATGTTGTTATCGTGGACAATACTGGAAATAAATCGGGCATAATGGGCTTCGGAGTCGTCGGTTCTATCCATGACATCTTCAAAGTCGGCAGTTACCCTAAATAACTCACTGAAATCAGGATCATAATGCTGTAATAGTTGGTAGGTTTCATGGTCGCCGAACAGGATAATTTTTACATCCAACGGGATCGGTTCCGGTGCTAATGAAATGGTGCCAGATAGTGAGACTTCCCGCTCTAATGAACTCAGATCCAACTTGCGTGAACGCAATGCTCGCTTTAACCCATCCCAAACATAGGGGCGTTCAAGCACTTTGATCGCGTCCATTAATAGCACGCCACCGTTTGCCTTATGTAAACTTCCTGGGCGGATCAATGAAAAGTCGGTAAACACTGTACCTCTGAAGGTCGCGTTTTCAACATAACCAAACAGGCTGTGGTAGCTTGGGCTTTCTTCGACCACGATGGGGAATTTCTGTTCGCCTTGGCATACAAGTACATTGACCTGATAGCGGCGGGGCATTTTCTTTTCAAGTGAAGCGTAGGCTAGGGCGAGTTGTTCTTCGCTTTCTTCAAGGAAAATATCTAAATTACTTAGGATATCTGCCTGCATTCCGGTTAAAAATGCTCTGACATCTGGTTGATGTTTGTACTTATCCTTCAATGGCTTAAAAAAGTGGATCAACACATCCTTGGCAACTTGTTCATCATGTTCCTGCTGAGTATCACTAAATTCTTCTTCCCATTCAGTGTTTTGGCGAATAATACTCCTGAGTTTTACTTCTAGCCCATTGATATTGCTTTCGAATTGACTACGCTCGGCTTCCGTGAGGGCGCTGAAGCTGGCTTCATCATGGGGTTCATCACCATTGAGGGCGATCATTTGATAATCTCCCTGCATGGTTAAGCTCAGACTAATATTTTTTTGTTTGGCCTCTTCGCTGAGCTCTGTGAGTGCGGTTTCTTGCTTTTGTATCAGTTGGCTTTTAAGTTTTTCAGCTCTGGCATAATACATTTCATTATCAAAGGCTAAGGGTAATGCTCTTACCAGTTTGAGCATGAGTTTCTCGATGGATTTCTTAAACTCTTGCCCCGTGCCTGCGGTGAGTTTTAGCACTTTAGGGCTGCGGGTATCGTCAAAGTTGACCACATAGCACCAGTCAAATAACGCGGGTTTTATGGGATCGTGGCGATTGAGATAGCGCAGCATCATGGTTCGTTTTCCGAGACCATTTTGGCCGATCGCATAGATGTTATAACCCTTTTCTTTTATCCCCATGGCAAATTCTACCGCCTGTTGGGCACGTTCTTGGCCAACAATATCATCGAGTGGCGTGAGCTGGGCTGTAGATTGGCACTCAGTATTAAGCTGTTTAAGTTCTGACTTTCGGTAAAGCTGCTGGCTCGTTAACGGGATGGCGGGTGTGGCTGTAGGCACGGTAGGCATAAAAATCCTTGTTTCTCTTTCTGATTATTTCCATTGTAGACAATAGGATAATGTTATTGTCAATGAAAAGACGGTAATTTCTACTTAAACAATCCTTATGCGAGGAGGCTATGCCTTGGGATTCGGCCCTGTTTGTTGGCGTGAATTTTTGCTTGCAAAACTAAGATGAAGATGTTTGATTTTTATTCAAATGTTTTATTGCTAAGCTTTTATTGACGAACTCATTTTTGAGTAGCTTTGAGCCTAACCTTTATCGACAGTGAGTCTGTTGGCGATAATGGTGTTTAAATTTCGTTATCTGAAACAAACTAATCTGCTAATAACTCAAATAATTATGTATTAGTGAATGACGATGATTGAGTGTCTGCGGTAATATCTGTCAATTGAGCATGGGATTGTACTGGTTTTGTACTTCAGCCTAGGCTCAGATTTTGTTCAGACAGTGGGTGGGTATTGTTGTTGGTGTAGTGTTTTTTAGGGGGGCGCTTGTTGTCCTTATTTAACATGGAATTGTAGAGGCTATAGTTAGCAAGCTTATGATTGATTTTGCAATTTCACAAAAGCAGTTAACAGATTGGGCAAACGACTTACAGTTAGTCGCCAATATCACTCAGTCGCATGCGGTGATTTTAACTGCGAATGCAGCGGGTGAATATCGTCAGTTAATTCAGTCTGAACGATGCCAACTTGTTGATATAGAAGCTCTTGTTCGGCATTTTAATCATAAAGCTCATTTAAACCTCTATCAACACGCGACACCTAAAGTTAATACCCCATCCACTCGCTCCGCTTCCCATGATCCCTTCAACGAATCGAGTACCTTTAGTCATCATCAGGTTAATATTCCGTTGGATGTACGTCATGCTGCTGCATTCAAGCAAGCCTTGATCCCTGATGTAAAATCAACGCCAAAATGGCGTGATACCGGACTTGGAAGCTTAATTTATTTGCCTATCATCTGGAATTCTGGAGCGCATTTCGGGGTATTTTGTTTATATCATCATACTCCTTTACAGTTAGATGATAAGGCACTGCAACTCGCGTCCCTAACGGTTAATAGCCTACAGCTTAATTTGAGTGAGTTGCACAGGGCTCAACGACTGCAAATGGCCGCCTTGCGCGGTGATGCGAAGTCGATGGATGTTATTGACTTGCAGACCTTTATCGATAGTTTTGAAGAGCATATTTGGGTCAAAAATACCGACGGTGTTTACACCATTTGCAACCAAAGTGTTGAAAATGCGTGGGAGCTACCCCGTAGTGACATTATTGGTAAGACGGACGAAGAGCTATTTGGCAGAGCGATTGCGGATATTTTTCTCAATGGTGACAAACTTGCTATTGAGACTGGGGCGCCAATTATTGTTGCCGAATGTTTAGATGGTGAGAATCAAAATAAACACTTATGGCTAGAGACCCTTAAAATCCCCGCCTTAACGCCCGAGGGTGAACTGGCGGGCGTGATAGGCATGACCCGTAATATCTCTAAACATAAAGAAGTGGAAGAACAACTTACCCTCGCTACCAATGTCTTTAAACACTCCCTTGAAGGTGTAGTCGTGACTGATAGGCACGGTAATATTACCGATGTTAATGGTGCCTTTTACGAGATTACAGGTTACTCGCGGGAAGAGTTACTTGGGCAAAATCCACGCTTATTTAATTCCGGCCGTCACGATAGAGCTTTTTTTGAAACCATGTGGAATCATTTACTCGATGCTGGTAAGTGGAATGGTGAAATTTGGAATCGACGTAAAGATGGCACTATTTTTCCGCAAAATATCACTATTAGCGCCATCTACGATGAGGTTGGGGAGATCCGCTATTTTGTCGCAGTCTTTGCCGATATCTCCGCTCAAAAGCAGAGTGAAGCGCAACTTGCTCATTTAGCTTATTTTGACCCACTGACTCATTTGCCGAATCGCATGAAGCTGATGATGCAGCTTAAGCAAGAACTCAGACATGCGAAACGACTCAATGCCCAATTAGCGACAGTCTTTATTGATGTGGATTTGTTTAAACACATTAATGACAGTTTTGGTCATAGTATTGGCGATGAAATGCTGGTGGAACTGGCTAAACGTCTTCGCAGCCAATTACAGGAGCAAGATGTGTTGTCACGTATTGGTGGCGATGAGTTTGTGGCGCTGATTTCCGGCATTCAAGGCCATGAGGATGCTACAGCGGCAATTAACCAATTGCGCCAAGTATTTGATCTACCTTTTGTGGTAAGCACCGGGGATCATTTACGCCTTACCGCCAGTATGGGGATTTCCCTTTACCCAAGTGATGGTAGTAATGCTGATACGCTGCTACGCAATGCCGATGCCGCCATGTATCGCGCTAAGAGTGAGGGGCGAAATAATTATGCCTTTTACACTGAATCATTGACTAAAGAATCGATCGAGCATTTAAAGTTGCAGAGTGCGCTTTATGGTGCACTTGAGCAAAATTCTCTGTATTTGATGTATCAACCCAAATTAAATTTGGTGACCCGTAAAACCGTTGGAGTTGAGGCGCTATTGCGTTGGAACGATCCGATTTTAGGACAAATTTCCCCTGGGATGTTTATTCCCGTCGCCGAAAAAATAGGCTTAATTTACGATATTGGTTTGTGGGTGCTTGAAACGGCTTGCCAGCAAGGTGTGCGTTGGTTGGCTGACGGTAAACAGTTTGGCCGCATTGCGGTTAACGTCGCAGGACAGCAGTTGCAACGTGGCTCCTTTGTGGAGGACGTGAAACGTATCCTAACGCAAACAGGCTTACCTGCAACTTGCCTTGAGCTTGAAGTGACAGAAAGTGTGATGATGAATAATCCGGATGTCGCGATTCGTGATTTAAAATTGTTAGGTGATTTGGGCATTGAGCTCTCGGTCGATGATTTTGGTACGGGTTATTCATCACTGAATTATTTGAAAAAACTTCCAATTCATAAGCTTAAAATCGACCAGTCTTTCGTACGAGACATTCCCTTCGATACCAACAATACCGCGATAGCTAAAGCTGTGATTGCCCTTGGCCATGCCTTAAAATTAGATATTGTTGCGGAAGGGGTAGAAACCACCGAGCAAGCCGAGTTTTTAACTCAAAATTTTTGCGACCAAGCACAGGGATATCTCTTTAGCCGCCCACAATTACCAGCGGATGTTGAGGCCTTTTTTACTGAAGCGTAATTGTTTACCAAACCTAAGTAGTAGTGTGGCTGTGACCGATAAGCATGATATTAAAGGCGCGAGCGTAAACTGGTCGCAGTCCGTCCGGTCTGCTAACATTGCGGCATGATTGTTTTTGGTGATGTTTCATGTCTTTTAGCGCGCTTTCCTTAAATACCCAATTAGTTAACACCTTAGCTGAACTTGGTTATCAACAACCCACGCCTATTCAAGTTGAAGCCATTCCCGCCATTTTAGCAAAACAGGATGTGATGGCGGGGGCTCAAACGGGGACGGGGAAAACCGCAGCCTTTGCATTACCCATTCTGCAACACTTAATCGCTGATAACGAAAACCTTAAGGCGCCAAAAGCAATCCGCGCCTTAGTTTTAGTGCCGACGAGGGAGTTGGCGCTACAAGTTCAGCAAAGCTTTGTAAAATATGCGAAAGGCACAGATATTCGTGTAGGGATCGCCTACGGCGGAGTGAGTATCGAGGCGCAGCAAGCGGTGTTTAACGCCGGGATAGATGTGTTGATCGCCACCCCAGGCCGTTTGCTTGATCATTTGCGTCAGGGGGTACTCAATCTTAACCAATTGAACACACTGGTATTTGATGAAGCCGACCGGATGCTTGATATGGGATTTATGGATGAAATCAAAGCCGTGCTTAAGCAAGTGCCCGCTCACAGACAAACCCTGCTATTTTCAGCCACTTTGGATGACTCGATTTTTCGTTTTAGCAAAAACCTTCTGCGTAATCCCAAATTGATTGAAGTGGCTAAACGTAATTCGACCGCTGCCCAGATAGAGCAGCGAGTCTATGCGATTGATAGCGAACGTAAAACTGAGTTTGTCAGCCATGTAGTCCGTAGCAAAAATTGGCAGCAAGTGTTGATCTTTAGCCGCACTAAGCAGGGTGTCGATAAGCTGACCACTCAACTCAATCAACTCGGGGTGGCATCGCAAGCTTTCCATGGCGACTTATCCCAAGGTGCGCGGGAAAAGGTATTGCAGGAGTTTAAACAAGGACAAGTGCAAGTTTTAGTCGCCACCGATGTGGCAGCTCGTGGGCTTGATATTGCTGAGCTACAGTATGTGATTAATTTCGAATTACCGTTTATTGCTGAAGATTATATTCACCGTATCGGTCGTACAGGTCGGGCTGGCAGTGCCGGGATGGCCATTACGCTTTTTAGCCAAGAGGATGCGCTATTACTTGAAGAGGTCGAGGTACTGCTCGATAAGCGTTTGCCACAGCAGTGGTATCCTGGCTTTGAACCCGATTTTAACAACATGACCTCCGAGCCAAGACGCAATAGCAAAGCTGCGCAAAAACAACGGGCTAAAAAGCGCGCTTTAGGTGTTAAGAAACGCTAGTTTGCCTATCGGATATGACTTAGGGGGCAGGTTGAAAGCGTTATAAAAAATCCAACCACGAACGTGTTTTCGCCCCTAAGTTGTCAACAGCAGCAAGTTGAATTGTGTGATTCATAGACATCATTTCAATATAATGGGTGTGTAGTAGTCATAAATCATCTTTTTTAGTAAATATCATGTCAGAAATGACACAGAAATTTGAACACTACCAATTGGAACCAAAATTTTCTGCGGCATGATCGATAAATTTTCTGACTTTAGGCGTCATGTATCTGGAACTAGGATAAACAGCATACGCAGGTGTTCTTGGTCCTTCCCAATCTTCAAAGATTTGAACAATCTGACCAGATTTGAGCGCAGGCTCGGCGATGATTGTTGGGAGTTTGGCAACACCAAATCCATTGATACAGGCATCTCTAGCGACAAAAACATTATTGACTTTCAGTTTACTATCCCCTGTTATTTCAATTTTTTCTTTGTCTTTTTGCAGAGACCACGGTTTGGAGTGGCTCCCACCAGAGAACTTAATCACTTGATGTTGGTTTAGCCATACGGGATGTGCCGGAAGAGTGTGGGTAGCTAGGTAAGATTGAGCGGCGTATAGCCCGTATTTAAGCTCTCCTAGTTTCTTGGCAACCAGATTTGAATCACTCAATTCTCCAAGGCGAATTGCTATATCTACACCTTCATGGACAATATCAGCCACTCGATTAGTATAATCAGCTTCGACTTTTACCCCTTTGTATTTATCCAAATAGCCCATTATCCAGTTACTTACAGCTATCATTCCAAACTCTGTGCCACAGGAGATCTTGAGGGTGCCAGAAGGCTCGCCTAACGCTCTTTGAGCGGTGAGTTCAATATCCTCTATCCCTTCTAATACTTTCAAGCTACGCTCATACACTTCACGCCCAAGCTCTGTCAAAGACAGTGAACGCGTTGTTCTATCAAGCAGTCTGACGCCTAATTGTTCTTCCAATTTTGTTATCACACGGGACAGATAAGCTTTTTGTTTGCCCGTGTTTTCAGCCGCCTTTGTGAAGCTGCCTGCCTGCACAACTTTCACAAACGATGTCATTTCAGATGTGTCCATTGTTATCCTTTTGGTTAACAATAAGTATTATTTTTGAGTCTTTATCAGTTTTCGTTACTGGTCAATAATCATTCTTAACTCAGGAAGGAGATTTTATGACCAGTTCAGGTGAATTAACATTACAGAAAAAGCGCGTGGCAATTGTGATTGCTAACCCTTCTACCTCTATCGTGACACATTCGCCAGCAGGCTTCTGGTGGAGCCAAGCCCGAGCTAATTCACCATGCCAATATATTGCCCTCGGTAAAGCAATTAGAGATACACCCATTTCTACAGCAGCAAGAAGTGGTCGAGTTTTGTAATCAAATCAATATCGCGATATGTGCTTACTCGCCTTTAGCTAAATCAAAGGGGTGGGACACCACTTGGTAAACCATATTGCTGAACGATATTCGGTAACAACGTCATAGGTTTTATTGTCTTGGAATTTGAGTAAGGGCATGTCGTCAATCCTAAATCAACCAATCCAACTGCCGGCAAGAAAACCATAATGTGTTAAATATTGAATAAAAAGAAGAGGATACACTGCTGCTAGATAGCTAGATAGATTGCTAGGCGACAACTTGGGATCCAATACCAGTCGCGTAATAGCGGGGTTGGAAACTTACCAAATAAACGAAAATAAGGTGAAAAAATGAAAATAGCATTTATTGGATATGGCAATGTCGGGGGGGCTCTCGCATTCCACTTACAAAAACTGGGACACGACGTCACACTTGCGTCAAGTGATCCCACTTCTGAGAGTGTGACAAAGGTTGTAAGTCGTAACCCGAATATCAAGGTATCGTCTCCGAAGATGGCGGTCGGTGAGGCTGAAATTGTATTTCTGGCAACCCCGTATGGAGCCAACGAAGCCGCTCTAACACATGTCAAAGAGGAGTTGTCAGGCAAAATAATCGTCGATTGTACTAATCCGGTTGGCGCGGGTATCTCTCACGGTCTTAATAGTGAAACATCTGGCTCTGAGATGATTAAGAATTTGGTGCCTGAGGCTGAGGTAGTTAAAGCATTTACCATCTATGGCTATGAGAACTTTGAAGACAACTCATACCCAAAATACAACGTTAAGCCCGTCATGATGTACTGTGGTTCAAGTCAACAAGCAAAAGAACAGGTCAAAGAGCTTATTGAACAACTAGGCTGGGAACCACTTGACGTTGGTGGATTGAACCAAGCACTTCATTTGGAACACATGACACTTATGTGGGTGAAAATGGTGCGACTTAATGGGCATAGTCCAAATATGGTTTGGGGCTATTTAAAAAGATAAAAACACTGTACATAGCATTACTCCTTTTCAAGGTTTCTGCATTATTTCATGTGTTAGTTGAGGTTTACTATCTCAGACCTGATCTGACAGTTGCCCATTTTTTAGAGTGCCACTGTTAGCTTAGGTTTGAGCTAAATTCTTTTCAGCCCAAACCCGTTTCCCATCTATTAATGTGGCCAGTGGTGTTCTGCCGCAGCACATTTTACCTTGATAGGTTTGTTCATTGTTGTAATAAGCCAGCCATTCGTCCAGATCTTGTTGTAGTTCCTCCATGTTACCGTACAGTTTTTTTCGGAAAGTAACCTGATAAAACTCACTCAAAATAGTTTTATGGAACCGTTCGCAGATCCCATTCGTTTGCGGGTGTCGCGCCTTCGTCTTGGTGTGTCCTATATCCATATCGTTAATCGCTAGATACTGTAGTGGCACACTAATTTTGGCCACCTAAATAGAGGTGATATTATTACCTCGTAGATGACTTTAGGTGAACACATGAGATCGACAACCAGAAAAACATTTAGTGCTGAATTCAAACTTGAAGCAGCCCAATTAGTCCTCGATAAAAACCATAGCATCATCGAAGCTGCAAAGGCGATGAACGTAGGTAAGTCCACTATGGATAAATGGGTGAGACAGTTAAAACTAGAACGCCAGGGTGGCACACCAAAAGCATCTCCGATTACCCCTGAACAAATTGAAATCCGTGAGCTGAAGAAGCAAATAGCTCGTCTTGAGGAGCACAATCTTATCCTAAAAAAGGCTACCGCTCTCTTGATGTCAGACTCGATGAACAATTTACGCTAATCAGCGCACTCAAGCAGAGCCACTCTATTCTCACAATTTGTAATGCATTCAAAGTACATCGAAGTAGCTATAAGTATTGGCTAAAAAGAAAAGAACATATTGATGCAGACTTTACTATTTTATGCAGTGAAGTGAAGGCCGCACATCGTATTAGTCATGGCTCTGCCGGTGCTCGAACGATAGCGCAATTAGTGACTAACAAAGGGATTGGTCTCAGTCGTTATCGAGCTCGTAATCTAATGAAAAAGCTTGGGTTATTAAGCTGTCAGCAGCCTAAGCATTCTTATCGAAAAGCGATACAAGAGCATGTTGCAATCCCCAATACGCTTAATCGACAGTTTGCAGTAACTCAACCAGATCAAGTGTGGTGTGGCGACGTGACGTATGTTTGGGTCGGTAATCGTTGGGCCTATCTAGCTGTTGTTTTAGACTTATTTTCCCGCAAACCTGTTGGATGGGCTTTGTCATTATCACCAGATAGTGAGCTGACCTGTAAAGCTTTGAAAATGGCATTTGAGTTAAGGGGGAAGCCTGAGAATGTGATATATCACAGCGATCAAGGTTCACATTACACAAGCTTGAAATTCAGACAATTAATATGGCGTCTTCAGATTGAGCAAAGTATGAGTCGTCGCGGGAATTGTTGGGATAACGCACCAATGGAGCGTTTCTTTAGAAGTTTGAAATCTGAGTGGATACCCGCAAGTGGTTATGGGAATTTTACAGAAGCAGATAAAGAGATCACAAATTACATCACTGGATATTACAGTGAGACCAGACCCCATCAATATAATGGTGGGTTAACGCCAAATGAGTCAGAACGTTTATATTGGAATGACTCTAAAACCGTGGCCAATTTTACTTGACCACTACATACAGCTGATAGTCGTGCTGTTGCACTTTGCCACAGTATTCGGTTCCTCTATCAGTTAAAATGTGCAACATGGGCAGTGCCTGTGTTTCAAAGAACGGTAATACTCTGTCGTTGAGTAAATCGGCCGAGGTGATTGGGGTTTTCGAGGTATACCGTTTCGCGAAAGCAACTTTGCTGTAAGTATCGGCAAAGGTTTGCTGATAAATCCTGCCTACGCCGATAAGACTACCAACGTAAAAGGTATCTTGTGAGCCGAGATAACCTAGATGATGCGTTTCAATTTCACCACAGGTGCAGTCTTCATCGTCTTGTTGCTTACGCTCAAGGGCGGCAACTTGTTCATCCGAAAGGATTATTCCTTCTAGCTCGACTTTGGCTTCGAGGGTTTTTAATCGCTTTTTGAAGCTCTCTAAGCCATGCCGTAACCAAATGGATCGCACGTCACTGGCGGAGACAAATATCCCTTGTTTTCGAAGCTCGTTACTGGCGCGAGACAGCCCATGGGCAGGAAATGCGATAGCATGTGTTAAGACGGTATTTTCAGTTATATCATCAACATCTCAGTTTTTTGGCTTCTTAGCGCAGAATCTTAACCATTAGCTAAAATAGACTTCAGCCTGGTTATTGCGTTGTCGTTCTTCATTTTTCTCAGTGGCTTCTTTAATTAGCTCCACTTTTTGAGCTTGGAGTAATTCAATTTTTTTTGCTTTTTCCTCTTCGGATAAGCTGTCATCACCTGCTATTTTTGCTATCTCCGCATCTAGCTGTTTAAGCTTATCCCTATCAATGCCTGTGCGTTTATCGAGAATCGCCTGCATTGCGTCTTCTAATCTATTATGCGGCTTTTCAGTCTCTGCCGTACCGGCAATATGTTGCACATTAGCGGTGTAATGTTGTTTGGCATTAGGCGCAAGCTGACTATAGGTATCACTGGTTTCAGCATCTCGAGTCACGCCGCCAGATAGGGTGACTGTATCTTGCGGGGCTGTCATTTGAGCTCTCGGATTTTCCGCAGGGCTTGATACACCTTGCGTTTGCTGAGTTTGCAACGATTTTACTTGGTTCAACGCGATGGCCGCATAGCTATTGGGATTGATGACAGTCATTTCCTTATTTTTCCTCGTCGATTTTCACTTTCAGATGCCGCGCCAATAGGGCAAATAAATTAAGCAATATCAAGGCCAAACTCTGGCGACTTTCGTTGGATTTTTAGTAGAAAAATATTTTTATAAAAAATTGTACAAAAACTTGATCCTTGTACAAGAGTGGTCCGTAATAGTATCTAAATTGATACAAGGAATCTCATTATGTACAAGTTTAATCCGCAACGTATTCAAATAGGGATCAGTGCGTGCCTGTTAGGGGAGAAGGTACGTTTTGACGGTGGTCATAAAAATTCCTCCTATTGTAATCAAGAAATTGCCCCATTTTTTGATTATGTTCCTATCTGCCCAGAAATGGCGATTGGCCTAGGCGCACCTCGTAAAAGTATTCGTTTAGTACGCGATGGTGAACAAATACGGGTACAGAGCGCGGATGGAAGTTTAGATGTCACCGAAAAACTCAATGATTTCAGTGAGCGCAAAGTAGAAGAGTTAGATTTTTTAGGCGGTTATCTACTATGTGCTAAATCCCCAACCTGCGGTATGGAACGTGTGACAGAGTACAAGATTGGCACCAATAACGGCTCTAAATCCGGTATTGGCGTATTTGCCCGCAAATTGATGGAACGTTATCCTCATTTACCGGTTGAAGAAGAAGGGCGTTTGCACGATATGGTGCTGCGGGAAAACTTTTTTACTCGGGTCTACGCCTATCACGATTGGCATACAATGCGTCACGAGGGGCTGACTAAGCATAAGTTAGTGAAGTTTCACTCCCGTTATAAGTACTTATTAATGGCCCACAGTCCTAAATGGTATCGCGAGCTTGGACCGATTGTGGCCAATATTGAGGATATTGAAGCGACTGCTGACCGCTATTTTACAGGCTTTATGACCGCCTTAAAAATCAATGCGACCCGTAGAAATCATACCAGCACCTTGCAGCATATTCAGGGCTATTTTAAAAAGCACTTAACTAAGGAGCAAAAACAAGAACTGTCTGAAATGATTATGAAATATCGTCAAGGACTCTTGCCTCTGTTAGTGCCAATCACCTTGATTAACCATTACTTAAGACAATTCCCAACGCCATATATTGAAGATCAAGTGTACTTAAATCCCCATCCGGAGGAGTTAAAACTGCGTTATGCCTACTAGGTTTTTGCTGATAGGTGCGTTTGATCAAAATGGCTTAACAGATACAAACCACGATTGACGAAATGGTTTAGCACAACATGCTTGGGCCAACCAATCTGATTCATGAGTTAAGAGACAAAAATGGAAGATCATAATTTAGAGCTTGCAGCTGATAATCCCAGCAGTAGCGAATTGCTGCCGATCGGTGAGGTGTCGCGGCTTACTGGCGTTAATGCGGTGACATTAAGGGCATGGCAGCGGCGTTTTGGGCTTGTTATCCCTGAGCGTACTCCCAAGGGGCACAGGCTGTATACTGCCGAAAATATTCAACAAATCCATGAGATTAATGCATGGTTAGCAAAAGGCGTTGCCATCAGTAAGGTAAAGCCATTATTGATTAGTTCGGCTAAAGCGATAGATGTCGCGAGTGTGCAATCTCAATCGTCTGATTTTTGGCATGAGCAGATATTGGCGTTAAATACTGCATTTTTTGAGTTAGATCAGCTCAAGTTTCACCAAATCTTAGATGAAGCCTTGGGCTTATATCCATTTCAATTGGTTAAACAAAAACTGCTACAAGCTTGGTTTGCACAATTAATGCCTTTATTGGAGCCGCGTTTAGATGTGGAGCTGCTGCTTGCTTGGTTAGACAGTGAGTTAGCTAGCCGTATCGGTGGGCGTTTAAGCGTAGCGGGGCTAGCAAGCTCGCCCCAGATTGCGTTAGTGCGTTTGCCTTATGTTACATCGCAAAAAAATACAGAGCCTACGCTTGCGCCCAGTTCAAGCCTTACTAACCGTTTGTATTGCCTTGCACTATTACTGGAACTTGCCGATTTAAGAGTCTCAGTGGTCAACTTAGGCGTGCAACATATCAGCAGTCTTGGGCTAATCAATAACAGGCTTAAGGTTGATGCGTTAGTGTTATTGCCAGAGGCGAATCACTCACTATCAAAGCAGACAGAGCTGCAAATGTTGCTGGAAACTAAGTCACTCGCTTGCTATCTCGTTGGCCCTTTCGCGCCGACACTAACCACTTTATCGGACTATATCGCCCCTAGTGTTACCGAGATCATTCTGCAAATAACGGCCGCAAAGCAGCAACATAAAAAACAGTATCGTAGACAGAAAAACCAGGCAAACGCCGCACTGATTGAAGGAGTGAGCGCTGATGAGCATTAATCAATGCGGTTTGGAGAAACAGGCGTTAATGTGGTTTCGCCAAGATCTGCGCCTTACTGATAATCAAGCGTTTACGGCCGCCTGTGATTGGGTAAGGCAGCATCATGCCACCAAGCTTAAAGCGATTTACATCGCCACCCCAAGTCAATGGCGTCGCCATGATATCGCGCCAATTCAACTCGACTTTATTCAGCGGCATGTGAATTTACTGGCCCAAGGACTGGCGAGTTTAGGGGTTGAATTTGAACTCATTCAACTTGATAGCTTTAAAGATATTCCCGCATTTTTAACGGGTTATTGTGAAGAGCATACTATTGGACGGGTATTTGCAGGACGAGAACCTGAGATCAATGAGCAAAAGCGCGATCAAGCTTGTATTGAAGCGGGGATTCCTTTGGTGCTTAGTGATGAACATTGCTTATTACCACCGGGAACTGTGCTTAATTTAAGCGGTGACATGTATCGGGTGTTTACTCCTTTTAGCCGCAAGTGGCGAGAGGTTGCCGCAAAGCAGGCCATTTTGCCGCTAGGTGTGCCAGCACCGCTTGGTCCTATCTTATCGGAGCCTAAGCCATTATTTTTTAAAAATATCGGCTTTGCTGATTCTCCGACTAACAAGGGCACTACGCCATCAGAAACAGGTTTAAATCAAACCATATCAACCCCGCTTATCTCGAGTGAACAGTGGGCGGCAGGTGAGGGGCAAGCCAAGCGGCTGCTTAATCAATTTATTCAGCAAAAAGTGCAAGACTATAAGCAAGATAGAGATTTCCCCGCCATTGATGGCACCAGTGTTATCTCCCCTTATCTGGCGATTGGTGTACTCAGCCCAAGGCAATGTGTCGCGGCGCTTTTACAACGTTTCCCTGAGGTAATGGTTGATGACACTAGCCCCGGGCGTACATGGCTAAATGAGCTGATTTGGCGGGAGTTCTACCGTCATTTGCTGGTGGCTTTTCCTGATTTATCCAAGGGACACAATTTTAATCGCCAAGCCGATCATGTGCCGTGGCGCAACAATCGCGATGAGTTTTTAGCTTGGTGCGAGGGCAAAACCGGCTATCCGATAGTGGATGCGGCTATGCGGCAACTTAATCAAACGGGCTGGATGCATAATCGTTTACGCATGGTGGTGGCGAGCTTTTTAACCAAACATCTGCTCATTGATTGGCGTTGGGGCGAGCGGTATTTCCGCCAGCATCTTATCGACGGCGATCTGGCGGCTAACAACGGCGGTTGGCAGTGGTCGGCAGGATGCGGTTGTGATGCGCAGCCGTATTTTCGGATTTTTAATCCTATGAGCCAGAGCGAAAAGTTTGATCCAGATGGCCGCTTTATTCGTAAGTACTTACCAGAACTCGCATCTTGGGGCGTTAAGCGATTGCATCAACCGAATCAGCAAAAAATGCCTTCGTTGTTTGAAGCACCGTTATTTGCATCGCAAGCGGATTATCCCTATGCGATTGTTGAGCACAATGCGGCAAGAGCAAGAGCGCTGACGGTACTGGGTGTGCTGAAAAAGGCTTAGACCACAAGTTCAACCTTAATACTTATCCCTTAGGGAGTGTCTGGATGATAAACCAAGCGAAGATTGAGCATAGCGGATTAGTAGATGATTTTATCAGCCTCTATCAAGCGTTAAATAAGGATAATCTGCATCTACTTGCAGAGGTCTATGATGACAATATTTGTTTTATCGATCCGATGCATCAAGTGAATGGCCTAAACGCGTTGACACAGTATTTTGCAAAGCTTTATCAAAATATCGGCTATATTCATTTTGAAATCAAAGAAGTATTACAGGATGACACTCAAGCATCGCTTTTTTGGCAAATGCAATATCGTCATCCTAAGCTCAATAAAGGAGAGATAGTTCGGGTTGATGGGATGAGCCAGCTTAAATTTCATCAGCGCATTTATTTTCATCGGGACTATTTCGACCTAGGGCAAATGCTGTATGAACATTTGCCTTGTATGGGCGGACTTATTCGCTTGCTTAAAGATAGGGCGGCTAAGTAATGACCTCTTTGCTCACCAAAAAAATCAATACAGTGCTGATAACTGGGGCAAGTTCAGGTATAGGTTTGCAGTTAGCAAAGGATTATTTGGCCTTGGGTTGGCATGTGATTGCCTGTGGCCGCGACGCCTCAAAACTTGATTTGTTGGCGCAGAAGGAACTGATAGGCGCCACTTGCTTGAGTTTTGATATTAGCGATCGTGTTCAAGTCCAGCAGGCTGCTACTGAGCTAGGTGATATGCTCTCGAGCAGTGAATGTCTATTGGATATCGTGATCCTCAACGCCGGTAGTTGTGAGTATATCGACGATGCAAAACATTTTGATGATCAGCTCTTTGAGCGAGTCATACACACTAACTTGATTGCGATGGGCTACTGTTTAGGGGCATTTTTGCCTCTAATGCCAAAAGGATCGAAATTAGCCTTGATGAGTTCCAGCGCGATTTATTTACCCTTTCCCCGTGCCGAGGCTTACGGCGCATCTAAAGCGGGCGTTAAGTACTTGGCTGCGAGTCTGTCACTCGATGTTGCGCAAGATGATATTCGTGTCAGCGTGATTTGCCCTGGATTTGTAGCAACCCCCTTAACCGCCAAAAATGACTTTGCCATGCCAATGCAAATTGATGTGCATGAAGCTTCGTTGGCGATTCGTGTTGGTATCGAACGCGGCGACGCAGAGATCCATTTTCCAAAACGATTTACTTATTTGTTGAAATTGATGTCATTTTTACCAGCATTTGTATGGCAAAAAATGATCCAAAGAGATAGCCAAGCAAAAGCGCTAAAGGACACCGGAAGATGAAAAATATTGCCATTGTAGGTACTGGGATTTCAGGGCTGACCTGCGCTCATCTATTGAGCCAGTCACACAAAGTGACTGTATTTGAGGCTAATGATTATATCGGGGGCCACACTGCCACTGTGGATGTGGATTATCAAGGTAAAACCTATGCGATAGATACTGGGTTTATCGTATTTAACGATAGAACTTATCCCCGTTTTGAGCGGTTGTTAGCCCGCCTTAATGTCAGTATTTTGCCAACAGAGATGAGTTTTAGCGTGCACAATGCGCTAACTGGGCTTGAATACAATGGCCATCATTTTGCGAGTTTGTTTGCCCAAAAGCGTAACCTCCTGAATCCGCGCTTTTGGGCCTTTTTAAATGAAATTGTTCGATTTAATAAAAGCTGTAAAGCCATTTATCAGCAGGACCAATACCCTGATGCTAATTTAGGGGATTTCCTCGACAGAGAGCGCTTTTCAGCTTTTTTTGCTGAGCATTATATTTTGCCAATGGGCGCGGCGATTTGGTCATCGAGCATTGAAGATATGCGGGCTTTTTCGCTGCGCTTTTTTATCCGTTTCTTCGAGCATCATGGACTGTTAAATGTGACTGACAGACCACAATGGTATGTGCTGAAGGGCGGTTCACGCAGTTATATTCCTGATTTAATTGCACCATTTAAAGATAATCTGCATTTAAACAGCCCAGTTAGTGCCATCGAGCGCCATGATGATTGCGTCAAGCTTCAGGTTAATGGAGAGTGGCATGTGTTCGATGAAGTGATTCTAGCTTGCCATAGCGATCAAGTGCTTGGAATGCTAAGCGATGCTACCTCCGCTGAAAAAGCCATTTTGGGCGACTTACAGTATCAAAATAATGAAGTGGTGCTGCACACGGATACCCGCATTTTACCTAAGCGTAAAGCGGCTTGGGCAAGTTGGAATTATCGCTTAGATGGCGATAAAAAACGCCCCGCCTCTGTGACTTACAATATGAATATTCTGCAGCGCCTACCTAGCGACGCGCCAACGTTTTGTGTGACGCTTAATCAGAGTGAGCTCATTGATGAGTCGAAAATTCTGCGTCGTTTCAACTATGCTCATCCAGTATTTAACGAACGTAGTTTACAGGCACAGGCAAGGCGGGAGGAGATTTCTGGCAAAAACCGCACCCATTTTGCAGGAGCCTATTGGCACAATGGTTTCCATGAAGATGGTGTACGGAGTGCGTTAGATGTTTGCGACCATTTTGGGATCAGCCTATGAGTGAGCTCAATAGTGGTATTTACTACGGCACAGTGACGCATAGTCGCTTTACCCCAATAAAACATCACTTTAGCTACCAAATGGCGTTGCTGGCGATTGATTTGGATGAAGTTGATTCTATCAGTCGTATGGGGCGGATATTTGCTAGTCAGCGCCGCGCCTTGCTGAGATTTAATCCTGCGGACTATCTCACTACGTTTACCTCAAAGGACAATCTTAACCGCAAACTCGATATAGAGGAGCCGAGTGCTTCAGCCCTCAAGATCCGAGTGCTTCAGCAAGTGGCAGAATTGGGCGGAGAAGAGCGATGTAATCGAGTGCTATTTGTTGGGCAAATTCGGCATTTTGGCGTGTATTTTAGCCCGGTAAATTTCTATTTTTGTTATCAAAATCAACAGCCTTTATACATGCTTGCCGAAGTGAGTAACACCCCGTGGGATCAGCGCCACTGCTATTTAGTGGATTTATCGGCTCCTGAAACAACGGATAAAGTGTTCCATGTTTCACCTTTTATGAATCTTGATATGCGCTACCAGTGGCATGTTGCCCCCCCCACTGAACGCTTAAATATTGGTATAGAAAATCTGCCGAATCATTCAGGCAAGCGTTTATTTAATGCAACGCTTTTGATGACTCGCCAAGACATTAATGCCACATCACTTAGGACGCTTTTGTTTCGCTTCCCTTTTATGACGTTGAAAATTTTCGGTGGGATTTACTGGCAGGCATTAAAGCTGTTCTACAAACGAGTGCCTTTTGTGCCACATCCTGCTCAAATGGAGAAATAATATGGAAAACACTGCATCGCAATCTTCAGTTGTTACGGCAAAATTGCCTGACAGTCTTGCCCGTAAGCTACTGCTCAAGGCCTTAGAAAATCTCCCTAACGGATGTTTAACCTTAGTCGAGGGGGATAAAAGCTATCGTTTTGGTGAGCACCACAGTGAGCTACATGCAACGCTAGTCGTGAAGCATCCGAGCTTTTATCGTCAAGTGATGTTTTCAGGCTCTATCGGTGCAGGTGAGGGGTATATTCAAGGCCATTGGACCAGCCCTGACTTAACCAAAGTCGTGCAACTTTTTGCTCGAAATCTGCCGTTACTTGACCAGATTGAAGCTAAATTTAGTTGGCTTACTGGCTCGATTAATCGCTTTAAGCACTTGCTTAACCGTAATTCTCAACAGGGCTCTAAGCGTAATATTCTTGCCCATTACGATTTGGGCAATGCGTTGTATGAGCAGTTTTTAGACCGTGAAATGCTGTATTCCAGTGCCTTGTATCCCCATAGCGAGGCAAGCCTTGCTGATGCGCAGCTACATAAGCTCAAAACCATTTGTGAACGGCTCGATTTAAAGCCGGGGCAAACCCTATTAGAAATCGGTACTGGTTGGGGCGCTTTGGCGATTTACGCAGCTAAACATTATGGCGTGCACGTTACGACCACTACCATCTCCGATGCCCAATATGCCTATGCCAAAGCGCGGGTCGAACGTGAAGGGCTAAGCGATAGTGTGACTTTGCTGACCGAGGATTATCGAAATCTTAGCGGTCAATACGATAGATTGGTGTCTATCGAGATGATTGAAGCCGTAGGTCATGAATATTTGCCTGGATTCTTTAAAAAGCTGGAATCATTGCTCAAACCTGAAGGACGGATGTTATTACAGGCAATCACTATTTCAGATCAGCGTTACGATAGTTATCGTAAAAGCGTTGATTTTATTCAGCGATATATTTTCCCTGGCGGCTGTTTGCCTTCGGTTCATCAAATGGTTGGCCATTTGGCGAAGCGCACCGATATGCAGGTCTGGTCGATTGATGACATGGGCTTAGATTACGCCAAAACCTTAAAGGATTGGCACGACAACTTTGATCGTTCCGTTGCCCAAATCCAAGCCCTTGGTTATGGTGAAGATTTTATTCGCATGTGGAAGTTTTACCTCAGTTACTGCGAAGGCGGATTTTTAGAGCGCACCACAAGCACTGTGCATTTAGTGGCTGTGCGTCCCGGATATCGTTTACCTAATACGATTAACCGTAGTTAACGTCGCGCAGAGATGCTCCCTATGGTCAGATACATTCAAAATATGTCTAAGCTTCAAGGGGTTATTATCTACAACGCCTTGAGCTTTCAGTGTGTTTGGTGGAGTAGCATCTTATGGGGCAATCGAGTGTTGTTACTCAATATCTCATTGTTATTGATTCATTTTTTACTGTTGACTTTGGTTGAAAACCGACAAGCAGTGCTTCGGGACTTCAGTACCATGATTAAGGTGGGATTGCTGGGTATCGTGATTGATACCTTGCTCACTTTGTTCGGGGTATTTGAGTTTACCGTTTTACCTTGGTGGCTCGCTTGTCTATGGCTGCATTTTGCCTTGAGCCTGCACCATAGCCTCATTTTTATGCGTGCTTTACCTATTATTTTGCAGGTTATATTGGGTGGTGTATTTGGCAGTCTTAGCTACATTGCGGGCGCGCAATTTAATGCGGTGACGCTTCCTTTTGGCGAAAGTATTTCCATGCTTATCCTTGCTGTTGTTTGGGCTATCTTATTGCCGCTGTTTATCAAAATATCCCGTAGTTATAGGCAGATAAGGCGTTATGGGCTAGAACATCGTCGCTTGTGCGATCGTTAATTTTCAAGTGGAGGAATCGGATGTCTATGCTATCGACTAAAACCTATCTTAGCGTCATCTTTGGGTTGTTACTCCCTTTTGCTGGATATGCAAATTCAACCGCTACGGTCGATAACTCGGTGACCCAGGATCTTGTTGAGGTTGGGCGCGGCGAAATGGATTGGCTGTGGTTCAACTTATATAAAGCTCGTCTGATGACGCCAACCGGTCAGTATCAGCAGGGGGAGTATCCGCAACTGTTAGATATTGAATATTATCGTGATATTGATGCTGCAGATTTACTGGAAGCCACAGCCGACCAATGGCGACATCTAGGTTATGCCGATAGTGATATTGGTCGCTGGCTTAATTTACTAAAAGGTATTTGGCCTGATGTCACGCCAGGTGATCATTTAAGTTTTAAGATTATCGATGCAAACCAGAGTCAATTTTATTTTAATCAACAACCCCTCGGGCTTATCCAAGAACCACAATTTGCACAGGCTTTTTTAGCGATTTGGTTATCGACTAAAACCAGTCGTCCAAGTTTACGAGCGCAATTACTAGGAGAAAAATCATGCGATTGTTAAAGTTAAATTGGACTAAAAATGTCATCTTAAGTTTATTGATGCTCAGCCTGTTATCTAGTTGTTCCTCGGTTGAAGTAGCTGATTATCAAGGTACAAATCCACCATTAGTATTGGAAAAATTCTTTAATGGCCCGCTTAAGGCATCGGGCATCGTTGAGGATTTTAGTGGCAAAGTGATCCGTAAATTTAATGTCACTATGGAGGCGAGTTGGAAAGGGAACGAAGGTGTTATCGATGAATGGTTTGTCTATGATGACGGTGAAACCCAAACCCGTATCTGGCGTATAACCTCCCTAGGTGATGGACAGTATACCGGCACGGCAGGCGATATTATTGGTACTGCAGTAGGTGAGGCGAGGGGAAGCGCGCTGCGCTGGCGCTACGATATGTTATTGCCTGTTGATGGTGATGAATACCAAGTGCATTTTGATGATTGGATGTTTTTAGTTAATGACAATACCATCATCAATAAAAGCGACATTATTAAGTGGGGGGTTACCGTTGCTAAGGTGACTTTAGTGATCCAAAAGCTAGATTAAGCGGCTTGCTGCCATGGTTAACGGTATGGCTTGGCTAATAATCGCTCTCTGACTGCTCTAGACTGGCTCAAAGCAATCTATCGTGAATCATATAATGAAAAAGTATTGGATGTTACTGGCTGTGTTAGCAATTATTTCATTAACAGCTTGTTCTAACATTGATTTTCGTTTCGAAGACACTTCAGAGAAACAAGCAGATCCTCATCAATCGAGTAGCGATCCTATGGTGCAAGATAATGAGCGCCGTGTTCGTGATGCGCGCGAAGATGGAAAGCTAGAGCCAAAGGATCCGATTAAATTCTAAGATTGATCAATCTCAATAGAGTTTGAGTGAATTGTGCAGCCCTTACTTTGACATAAGGGCTGATGATTCGGAAAATTAACCCGCTTGACGACTATTATCCACTGTCTTCTTATCGTAATACTCAAAGGGAAATTGATTACGGATCCTTTGTTGTAGATTGTCATTTACATTGGCAGATATATGTAGTCGGACGTCGGTATTTTTCTCGGCTCTGATAGTACAAGTGAGTTTATCTGCTTTAGCAAGATGTCGACATTCCTTCTCGAAACGCTCGGGGATTTTGCCTTTGTGGTGAGTCATACGGCCGTCTTTAAAGTGCATTTCGAAAATAGTCGATCCCTTCTTACCACCAAATATCAGCTTATAAACCAGAAACAAACCAATTGCGATAAAAATAAGTTTAAAAATCGTAGCTGTCATGATGTCTCCTATCTTATGTTTATAGAATAAAGATACTCTGGAGTAGCAATGTTTAACAGTGCGCTAACACGCAATTTTAATTTGGCAACGTTAGGATTATGACCTAGTGTTAATCAATTAAGGAAATATCATCCCCTTAGTTAAGGAAAACGCTATGTACCTATCAAATGCAGACCGTTGGTCGTTATTGTGTAAAATGCAAATTGAAGTGATCGACAAATTATCTTCGCACTTTCCTGAGCGAAAAGAGCCGCTAAGCGAGTTAACTCATGGTTGGCGACACTTGCAGCATCAAGTCCAAATGGGGGATAGGCCGATAGTGCATGAGCTGATAAAGTAAATTGCTAAAATCACAGATACAAAAAAGCCACTCAGAGAGTGGCTTTTTTGTTTTTTATGGTGCCGGCACCAAGAGTCGAACTCGGGACCTACTGATTACAAGTCAGTTGCTCTACCAACTGAGCTATGCCGGCTTAACTTTTACTGCTGAACAATGGTGCCCGAACCCGGAATCGAACCAGGGACACGAGGATTTTCAATCCTCTGCTCTACCGACTGAGCTATTCGGGCAACTAAACTAAGCGTTAGTTGTCTACTTCAAATCGTGAGTTTAACACCCCATTCGTTCGAAGTGCGCGTATCATATAGTGCACGCTTTCAGTGTGCAAGCCCTTTTAATTCGACTGGCCAAGTATTAAACAAAATGCGCAATATTTATTGCTTTACTTGAATGTGCAAAGCTTACTTAGCCTAACTATCAATGGCTTAATACAATTAAATAGTGGGAGGCGCGAATAACACCTTAGTCTCTGCCTCCGAACTTTGAAAATTTGCAAAGTTAAGTGTAAAGCTGTAAATCAATATTTGTTTGAAGGTGTCAGGAGCATCAGGAGCCAAAGTCGAGCTTGGAAACCGCTGCAATTATCGAGAGTAGGTTGGTCGTGACTTAGAGTGGAGTTATATGATTTGATTGAAATCCCAGATACAAAAAAGCCACTCAATGAGTGGCTTTTTTGTTTTTTATGGTGCCGGCACCAAGAGTCGAACTCGGGACCTACTGATTACAAGTCAGTTGCTCTACCAACTGAGCTATGCCGGCTAAACTTTTACTGCTGAATAATGGTGCCCGAACCCGGAATCGAACCAGGGACACGAGGATTTTCAATCCTCTGCTCTACCGACTGAGCTATTCGGGCAACTAAACTAAGCGTTAGTTGACTACTTAAAACTGACAACTCAATGCTGTCTCGTTCGAAGTGCGGCTATATTAGCGAGGGTATTTAGCCGCTGCAAGTGCTTTTTCCTGATAAATGATGTGTTCGACTGTTTAATGTGCACTTTGGCTGTTTTTTATCTATAAACCTATCAAAATCGGTTCAGTTTAATATCACTAAGTTGTATTTCCACTCGAACATATTGCCTTTACTAACCTTGCTATCAGCTTCAAAACGTTAAAATGGCAAACATTCTAAATTTTAGAAAGATATGAGCTATTTTTACTGATTTTAGTTTTTAATTTTCGTTCTATGATAATGACTATTATTTAATTATGTGGCAGAAGTATAAAGGTTCGGAGTGGCAGTATGTTTAGAAATACTAAGTTAAGTTATGGACTTATTGCTATTGCAAGCCATTGGTTGAGCGCTGTAGCCGTGATTGGATTATTTGCCATGGGGGTTTGGATGGTTGAGTTGACCTACTACAGCCCATGGTACAAAACGGCGCCACATTGGCATAAAAGCGTCGGGATTTTGCTGCTGGCGGTAACGTTATTTCGTTTAGTTTGGCGTTTGATTAATCCAAAGCCTGCACCAGAGCAAAATCATCAGCCATGGGAAAAGGTTACTGCCCAGATTGCCCATGGCGCGATTTACCTCTTATTACTGCTGATTATGACCGCAGGCATTTTGATTTCAACGGCAGAGGGGCGAGGAATTATGGTGTTTGACTGGTTTGAGTTACCCGGCCTAACGCCACTGATTGAAAATCAGGCTGATATCGCGGGGGATATTCATCAATATGCCGCCTATAGCTTGATTGCTTTGGTTGTACTGCATGCCTTAGGTGCTCTAAAGCACCATTTTATCGATAAAGATTCAACATTACTCAAGATGATTAAATTTAACCGAGGATAATATAATGAAAAAACAACTATTAGCGGCCTTGATTGGCGGGTCTTTACTGGCTCCGATTGCTGCATCTGCCGCCGATTATGTGATTGATCGTGAAGGTGCCCATGCCTCTATTACCTTTAAAGTGAGTCACTTAGGTTATAGCTATGTAGTTGGCCGTTTTAATGATTTCAGCGGTGATTTCAGCTACGATGCTAAAAATCCAGCGGCAGCCAAAGTGAATGTAAAAGTGAACACCTTAAGTGTGGACTCAAACCATGCTGAGCGTGATAAACACATCCGTAGCGCTGACTTTTTAAATGCCGCTAAATTTGCCGAAGCGACTTTCGTTTCGACTTCGGTTGAAGATAAAGGTAATGGCGATATGGTTATCAAGGGTAACTTCACGCTAAACGGTGTGACTAAACCACTTGCGATTCAAGCGCATGCTGTGGGTGAAGGTCAAGATCCTTGGGGCGGATATCGTGCCGGCTTTACCGGTACTACCACCTTTGCGATGAAAGATTATGGCATCAAGATGGACTTAGGTCCGGCATCTGCCAATGTTGAATTAGATTTAGTGGTAGAAGGTGTGCGTAAGTAAGCACGCCATTTCTCCTGTAACAAAAAAGCGCCCTTAGGCGCTTTTTTGCTATTTATGGATAGGTGCTTAGGCTTATTCTTGATCTTTTTCAGGCACAAAGCCTTCAATTTCAACGTCTTTACCTTCGAACAGGAAGGATGTCATTTGCTCTTCTAAAAACTTACGATCATCAACATTCATCATGTTGAGTTTCTTTTCGTTAATCAGCATGGTCTGTTTTTTCTGCCATAGGCCCCAAGCTTCTTTACTGATGTTATCAAAAATGCGTTTACCTAAATCACCTGGATACAGTTGAAAGTCTAGGCCGTCGGCTTCTTTGTTTTAATGTACGCAATTGACAGTACGCGCCATGATTATTCCTTACTGACTACAGTGGTTACGAGCAATAGCTACGAGTGATCCCAAGTGGCTAACACGCGCTCAGTTGCGGCGGC
>AACY020561862.1_pt1 | contig 39638 bp, 40 predicted proteins | sample 267378 | NCBI WGS metagenome assembly AACY02 (sample SAMN02954345, study PRJNA13694) | marine metagenome | biome: aquatic; feature: ocean; material: water; isolation source: isolated as part of a large dataset composed predominantly from surface... | reverse complement strand
TAGGCAGTTTCATCCGCATTTCCATGGCTCTTTACAACTATGCCGCGCAATCCTATCAGACTTGCACCATTATAGTGGTCGGGGTTCATCTGGCTGAGAACCGCCTGAATGCGGGGGGCGATGAGTTTTGCCAAAAAACGCACGAAGAAACCTTGGGTTAGGCCCCGTTTTAACTGATGTACCAATAGCTTGGCAATGCCTTCAGAGGTTTTGAGCGTGATGTTACCCACAAAACCATCACAAACGATCACATCAACATTCCCAGAATAGATTTCATCACCTTCAATAAAGCCGGTGTAATTAATCTGATCAGTGTTTTGCAGTATTTGTGCCGCTTGTTGAACCTGATCGTTGCCTTTGATTTCTTCTGTGCCCACATTAAGGAGTGCGACTTTAGGGCGAGATTTTTTATCCACGGCCTCACACAGCACTGAGCCCATCACGGCAAATTGGAATAGCGTTTCGGAATCGCAGGAAATATTGGCACCTAGATCCAATAAATAAACTGGCTTTTGCGTCACGGAGGGTAAACAACTGACCAATGCAGGTCTGTCCACGCCGGGCAAGGTTTTTAACAGCACCTTGGCCATCGCCATTAACGCGCCGGTATTTCCCGCACTCACACACGCAGCAGCACGTCCATCTCGCACCAGTTCAATCGATAAACGCATCGAACTATTTTTACGAGTGCGCAAAGCGTGCACGGGCCTGTCAGACATACTCACCACTTCATCGGTGTGAATGACTTCAATACGGGAGAGTAACTCTTGTTCTGCTTGGTGCAGATAGACATCTATTTCAGTCTTATCACCGACTAAAATGATTTTAAGGGAAGAATGAGATTGTAGTGCCCGCAAAGCTGCAGGCACTGTGACGTGGGGGCCATGATCACCGCCCATCGCATCTAACGCGAGCGTCAGACTCGTCATTAGGAAACCAACAAATTACTTGTTGATTACCTTTTTACCGCGATAGAAACCATCAGCAGTCACGTTGTGACGCATATGGACTTCACCGCTGGTAGCGTCTACAGACAGCTGAGCAGTGCTCAGTGCGTCATGTGAACGGCGCATACCGCGCTTTGAACGAGATTTTTTATTCTGTTGTACAGCCATTGGCCCTGTCTCCTAGATTACTTGCTCTTCAGTTTTTCTAACACTGCAAACGGATTTGGACGCTCCTCTTGAGCGGGTTCGATCTCGCCTACAACTATATCCATTGACCCGATATTGCAATCAGTTTCTTCATGCATCGGGATGATGGGCATAGCGACTATCAATTCATCTTCGATCAATTGATGCAGACGTACTTCGCCAATCTCATTGCACTCAATTGGGTCATACGCATCCGGGAGCTCATCGATTTCTGCCTTAGTCCGGCATGGACCGAAGCAAAACTCGACCGTAACCTCAGTGGTAAATAGCGTCATGCAACGTTGACAAACCAGAGTGAGCTCCGTCACAGCCTTCCCTTTCAGGTAGACTATCCCCTGCAAATCTACGCCACATTCAATCGACACTGCCACATCGGAACAGTCGCCGGCACATAACTCATTTAATCTTCTCAATTGCTGCCCAGGCACTATCCCCTCATAGGTAGAACGGCTCGAGGCGGCGCGAAAAGGATCAATTGAAACCGGTATCTTTACTGTTTGCATAAGGCGCGCATATTATAGTTTGAAAACGCTAGAGTCAAAGAAAAATTTCTAACTTAAGTCCCAGTTTGCGACTTAAGTGATTCTCTAGCCCCAACATTGAAATTAACGGAAGCGAAATTTTACCCAAGCACGGGGCGGCGCACAAGCGTAAGCCGTCTAAAATAGCCGCACTCATCGTAAGAATCCCCGATTACCGCCCCAAAGTCATGCTATCTGTCACCACTCGCTTGCGTTCAAGCGGCTAGGTTAGCGACAATGAGTCAGGTTTTTTTATGGATTTTTACCGATGACGCCCCAGTTAGTTCTAGCTTCCACCTCTGTTTACCGACAAGCACTATTACAAAAGTTAGGCTTAGCCTTTGAGACTTGCAATCCGGATATCGATGAAAGCCCCATGGCAAATGAGTCCGCCCAAGACTTAGTCTTAAGGCTCGCCAAAGCCAAGGCCGAGGCAGGTGCGAGCCATTTTCCACAGGGATTCATTATAGGCTCAGATCAGGTCGCCGTGATTGACGACAAGATTATTGGTAAGCCATTAAATCGAGACAATGCGATCAAGCAGCTCAGCCAAGCCTCGGGCAAAGCAATCACCTTTTATACCGGTCTTGCGCTCTATGATGCTAAGACTGGAGAAGTGACGGCTCAGGTCGAACCTTTCACCGTGCATTTTCGTCAGCTGACGGCTGCGCAAATTGCCGCTTATGTCGATAAAGAGCAACCTTTTTATTGTGCGGGTAGCTTTAAGAGTGAAGGATTAGGGATTGCCTTGTTTAATCGCTTAGAAGGCCGCGATCCTAACACGTTGATTGGGCTGCCCTTAATACTGTTAACTGAAATGCTGCTCACTCAAGGAATCGATGTCTTAGCCGACTAACGCGAAGCGGTTATTAAGGTGGCATGACGCAAGTGCGGCCCGAGATGGGCAAGCGAGATGACACTTGCCCATATCGCTTGCTCAAATGATTCAAAAAGCATTTGGATTACTCACGGTACAAGTTTTCAGTGCTCATTAATCTGCACTAATGAGTCCATCACTATAAATGCAGCAAGAGTTTTTCAGGGGAATCGATTAATGCGATGGGATTGGCTTGCAGGAGCATTGCTTCATTATGGGCGCCGTAAGTCACGCCCACAGCGTCAATACCCGCATTCGCCGCCATAGTCAAATCCAACAAAGAGTCTCCGACCATCAAGGCTCGATCAGGCTGAACACCTAACTCCTGCAGCAGACTTAAGATCATTTCAGGATGAGGTTTACTCTGCGCCTCATCGGCGCAGCGTGAAGCAATAAAATAGTGACCTAAGCCGGATTGCTCCCACACGCGCACTAAGCCTGCTCTCGCCTTACCCGTCGCAACGGCAAGTTGGTACCCTGCAGTTGATAATGATTCGAGTAATTGGGGGGCTTGGTTAAAAATCGGCGTTGGCGTGGTATCAAGGTGCAAATACTGCGTCTTGAACTCGGCACGCATCTTAATATAGCAATCATCGGTGCCCACAAGCGCTTGAGCAGCATTTTCTTGTGTTGCACTCGCAGCTGCGTTAATCGGCTGCCCTGAAGTCAAACCTTCGGGAAATAACACCTGTAACGCCTGCGTCATCGACAAGCCAATCACATTGCGAATATCCGTCTCAGCAGGTACGGGTAACGCCAGCGCCCTTGCCATATTCCCAATGCAAACAATAATCTTGCCGATGGAATCCATTAACGTGCCATCCCAATCAAAAATCACTAAATCATATTTTCGTTGGGTTGAATGGCTCACTGACACTTTCACGCTCTCAGGTTATCCTTAGGTAATAGGCGCAGAGAAACACTAAGCGCGCTTTAACTTGCCTAGCAGTTGCTGCAAATTATCATCGAGCGGCGCTGAGACTCGCATCACTTCATCGTTTTCAGGATGAATAAACATTAACTCTGCCGCATGTAAAAACAGTCGAGTCAGACCCAGTGCGCGCATACTGTCATCGAACGCCTGCTCGCTGTATTTTTCATCACAGGCGATGGGATGTCCCATATATTGGCAATGCACCCGAATTTGGTGGGTACGTCCTGTTACAGGGCTGGCCTGCACAAGCGTACAACCTTGATAACGCTGTACAATTTTAAAGCGGGTTTCGGAAGGTTTACCTTCGGCATTGACTCGAACGATACGCTCGCCCGACTTAAGTGTCAGTTTTAACAGTGGTTGTTTAACCACTTTATCCTGCGCCGACCACTCACCTTTTACTAAGGCCAAGTAATCCTTTTGCATCTTTTTATAACGCAATTGGTCATGCATATGCTTAAGCGCACTGCGCTTTTTCGCCACCAGTAACACGCCCGAGGTGTCTTTATCGAGACGGTGAACCAGTTCTAAAAACTTTTGTTGTGGACGTAACGACCGTAGCGCTTCAATCACACCATAATCGACGCCACTGCCACCATGCACCGCAATCCCCGCAGGTTTATTTAATACAATCAGATGATTGTCTTCATGCAAAATACGGTCTTCAAGCTGTGACACTCTGCTCAAGTTTGCTGAAGGCGCGGTGCGATTGTCCTGCTCAGCCATTCTGACCGGCGGCACGCGAACCACATCACCGATTTGCAATTTGTACTCGGGCTTAATGCGTTTTTTATTCACCCGTACCTCGCCCTTACGGACGATACGGTAAATCATGCTCTTAGGAACGCCCTTGAGCACTGTGATTAAAAAATTGTCGATTCGTTGGTCGAGGTGGTCTTCGTCAATCGTGATCAACTGCACCTGTAGCTGTGTAGATTCTGTATTCATGATGTGCCATCTGCTTAAAACGGCGGCCATTGTACAACACTTAAGAAGAATTGTGCCTTTCCATTGCTGAATTTTTTGATTATTGCTATATTTCACCAGCGATTAGGGATAAGCCGTGAATAAAGTGTTCACAAGGTCCCAGTCCCAAGTGAAAAGCTTTATAGATTAAAAAAGATTTTCTTGATAGCAACTCATTGATTTGCAAATCGTATACTGAGTAAAAATACCACAAATGCGTTTTTTACGATTAAATCGAGAATCTAACCTTACTTTGACTAGGTTTATCTAAAGTTTTTCTCACCGATTTCGAAATATATTTTAACTTGTCGTCAGACAAACCGATTCGACTTGGGCATTACCGGAACGAAATGAAAGAATTTATGGGGTTGGTTGATGTTTTACAACGAATTCCTTGTTTTTGTAATCATTAAAAAATAAGCCATAAATAGGATGCGACACGCAGCGACTGCGTCTAACAGTAATGCGCACCTTGCCTAGCCACCAGCCGTGAGGCTTCGTTGACCTACTGCTAGGCCCGTAATGCAGCGAAACGCGATTGTTTGATGACCTCCATTTAAAGAAGAATGACGTCATCATGAAACGTATGTTAATCAATGCAACTCAATCAGAAGAGTTGCGTGTTGCCCTGGTTGACGGGCAACAACTGTACGATCTGGATATTGAAAGTCCTGGTCACGAGCAAAAAAAATCCAACATTTACAAGGGTAAAATTACCCGCGTAGAACCTTCTTTAGAAGCCGCTTTCGTTGATTATGGTGCCGAGCGCCACGGCTTTTTACCGCTAAAAGAAATCGCCAGAGAATACTTCCCTAAAGGTTATTCTTTCCAAGGTCGCCCAAACATCAAAGAAGTCGTCAGTGAAGGACAAGAAGTTATTGTTCAGATTGACAAAGAAGAGCGCGGCAACAAAGGTGCGGCACTGACGACCTTTATCAGCTTAGCGGGTTCTTACTTAGTCTTGATGCCAAACAACCCTCGTGCTGGCGGTATTTCTCGCCGTATCGAAGGTGACGAGCGCACCGAATTAAAAGAAGCCATGGCCGATTTAGAAGTCCCAGCGGGTATGGGGCTTATCGTACGTACCGCGGGTGTTGGCAAAGAATCGACTGAACTGAAGTGGGACTTAAAAGTTCTACAGCACCACTGGGCAGCTATTACCGAAGCGGCGCAAAGCAAAGCGGCGCCTTTCTTAATTCACCAAGAAAGTAACGTGATTGTACGTGCAATTCGTGATTATCTGCGCCGCGATGTGGGCGAGATTTTAATCGACCACCCACGTATTTTTGAAGAAGCCAAGCAGCATATCGCACTGGTACGCCCTGATTTCGTTGAGCGCGTAAAACTCTACGAAGCCGAAGTGCCATTGTTCACTCACTTCCAAATCGAGTCGCAAATCGAATCGGCCTTCCAACGTGAAGTGCGTCTGCCATCGGGCGGTTCGATTGTTATCGACCCAACGGAAGCATTAACCTCAATCGATATCAACTCTGCCCGCGCAACTAAAGGCGGCGATATTGAAGAAACCGCATTAAACACCAACCTTGAAGCCGCCGATGAGATTGCCCGTCAATTACGTCTGCGAGACTTAGGTGGTTTAGTCGTTATCGACTTTATCGATATGACGCCAGTGCGCCATCAACGTGAAGTTGAAAACCGCCTGCGCGATGCCGTGCACCACGACCGTGCCCGCGTGCAATTAGGTCGTATTTCTCGCTTCGGTCTGATGGAAATGTCCCGTCAACGTCTGCGCCCTTCGTTAGAAGAATCAGCTGCGCATATCTGCCCTCGCTGTCATGGCCAAGGCACTATTCGTAGTACCGAATCTTTAGCGCTGTCGATTCTGCGTTTGATGGAAGAAGAAGCCATCAAAGAAAACACCTCACAAATCGAAGCCATAGTGCCTGTCGATGTAGCCGCCTTCCTGCTGAACGAAAAACGCAAAGCGATTCGTATTACCGAACAACGTCATGATGTGGAAGTCTATGTGATCCCAGATCCGCACATGATGACCCCAGATTATCGCGTCATTCGTCACCGCACTGACGATGAAATCGATGAATCCAGCTATAAGCGCATCGAACAGCCTGAAGCCAAGTTATATGAGCCCCGTAAACTGGAACGCACTGCTGCGCCAGCACCAGCCCTAAAAGGCTTCGCTGCACCACAGAAAGTAGAACAAGCCGCCGCACCAGCTGCCAACAAAGTGGAAGCAACCGAGCCAGGTTTCTTCAGCAAACTGTTCAGTGCCATTGGCGCCTTCTTCAGCTCAAGCGATAAGCCTGCGGCTGAAAAGACTACAGAAACCAAAAAGTCTGACAGCCAAACGGCCAATGCGAACCGTCGTAATCGTCGTAATGACACTCGCCGTACTCGCAATAACCAAGATGCAGACAAAGCGAAAGAAGGCACCCGTGAGCCACGCACCCGCAATGCCAAGAAGTCGGCTGATGCACCTCAGGCTCAGGAGCGTCCAGCTCGTGAAAAAGACGAGAATGCAAAACGCACTAAGCCAGAGCCTAAGAGCCGTAACCAAGCACCAAAAGAAGTGGTCGCGGAGTCTCAAGACGACACGCCAAAGCAAGAAGTGGCCCGTGAGCGTCGTCAGCGCCGTAACATGCGTCGTAAAGTACGCATCGATAACGCCAATGACACCACTGAAGCGCCAATTCAAGAAGAAGTGGTATTAGCCGAAGTGGCCGCTGTTAATGCTGCCAATACTGACGTTGCAACTGAACCACAAGCTGAAACCAAAGCACCGCGCTCACGTCGCCAACCACGCAAAGAAGCTGCGGTTGCCAACGAGACAGCAGAAGCGACTGATACAGTAAGCCAAGCTGAAGCAAGTGCTGAAGTGGCTGTAGAAGCACCTGTAGTAGAAAACCGTGCTGATGCGCCTGCTGACGTAACAGAAAGCGTTAAGACTGAAGCCGAGACCGATGCGGATAACGCAGACGTCAGCGCCGATGCAGATGATAAAGCGAAACGTGAATCTCGCGATGGACAACGTCGTAGTCGCCGCAGCCCACGTCATTTGAGAGCAGCTGGTCAACGTCGTCGCCGTGATGAAGATGAGCAAGGCGCCTCTGCACCTGCGCAATTCGTACCAAACGACGCACTCGGTGACGATCAAGACTACCCTGCTCCAAGCGCTCAAACGGCAGAAGCACCTGAGACCACTGAAGCAAAAGCAATTGCAGTTGTGGCTGAACCGACTGTGACTTCTCCAGCAACTGTAGTCGAAGCGGCAGATGTCAGTGTGGTTGCAGAAACCACCGCCAATAACGCTGTTGAGACTGAAGTTGTTGAGGCTGTCGCTACCGAGCAAGTGGCTGAGATTAAAGCCGAGGTTGCTGCAACAGAAGCTCCAGCTGACACTGCGGTAAACAACAAGGCTGAGACAAGCGTTAAAACTGAAGAAGTTGCTGTTGAGCCAGTGAAAACTGTAGAAGCGGTAACGGAAGCCGTTGTGGCCCCAGCCGAAACTCCAGCTCAACCCAAAGCTGAAGCAAAGGCCGTTGCGGTTGAAGCCGTAACGCCTGAAGCAGACCAAGCCGAAGCAAAAGAAGCCGTAAAATCTGTGGCCTCTGCGCCAATGGCAAAACCCGCTCCTATCGTTAAACCACAGGCAAAACCTGTTGTGACTCAAGCCGCAGCAGCGTCTACAGCAGAAGCTGTGGTGAGCAAACCCAAAGCGGCGAGTCGTTTTGGTTCTATGGTGTCATCAGAAATGACCAAGCCAACGGTAGAAGTTAGAGCTCAGGTTGAAGTACCAAAAGGTCGCGAGTATGACAGTGTCGCCTCCGCCGAAGCGGCTGCGCCTAAACTGAAACACAGCAACAGCGCCGAATCGGATATGGCTCGTCCATAATCCTCAACCTGTTGTGAAAAAAGCCATGCACTTGCATGGCTTTTTTATTTTCAGCAAATTAAGCCATATTTAAGGTTTAGCTCAATCGGCTTTTTTGTTAGTATGCGCGGCTATTTTGCCAACACAAGTCATTAACAGAGGTTTCATGTTCGATCTCTTTCGCCACAAAACATCTAGTCACAAAGCCGATATTCTCTCGGGGCTAACGGTCGCACTTGCACTTATCCCAGAGGCGGTAGCCTTCGCCTTTGTCGCCAATGTCGAACCTATGGTAGGCCTCTATGCAGCCTTTATTATGGGATTAGTTACCGCACTGATTGGCGGCCGCCCTGGCATGATTTCTGGCGCTACAGGAGCCATGGCCGTGGTTATGGTGTCTCTTGTGGTTGAACATGGCGTGCAATACTTATTCGCCGCTGTGGTGCTGGCGGGGTTAATCCAAATCAGCGCAGGGATATTTAAACTGGGTAAGTTTATCCGCATTGTGCCCTATCCTGTGATGATAGGTTTTGTGAATGGCCTTGCCATTGTGATTTTCTTGGCTCAGCTCGGGCAATTTAAAGTCAAAGATGCTGCAGGGGAATTAGTCTGGCTACCACAAGAGCCTTTAATGCTGATGTTAGGGTTAGTCGCACTGACCATGGCAATTATTTACTTTCTCCCCAAACTGACTACAGCGGTCCCCTCATCGTTAGTTGCGATTCTAAGCGTGACCGCCATCGTGGTGGGTTTTGACTTAGAAACCCGTAATGTGTTGGATTTTCTTAAAACCATGAGTGGTGATGAGCATGCAACCATCGCAGGTTCACTCCCAAGTTTTGCTGTTCCACAGGTGCCGTTTAACCTTGAGACACTCTACATTATTCTGCCCTATTCCTTTATTTTAGCCGCCGTCGGATTAATCGAATCCCTGTTAACCTTGACGGTTATCGATGAGATGACCAATACCCGCGGACGCAGCAATAAAGAATGTATAGGTCAAGGCGTGGGCAATATCACCAGCGGCTTTTTTGGGGCCATGGGCGGCTGCGCTATGATTGGTCAATCGATGATTAACATTAACTCGGGTGGGCGTGGCAGATTATCCGGTATTACCGCGGCTATCGGTTTACTGACCTTTATTCTGTTTGGCGCATCTTTTATCGAAATCATTCCGCTTGCCGCTTTGGTTGGGGTGATGTTTATCGTGGTGCTCGGCACATTCGAATGGGCAAGCTTTAAATTTATGGGCAAAGTGCCTAAACATGATGCCTTTGTCATTGTGCTCGTGACCACAGTGACCGTTTTTACTGATCTCGCCTTTGCAGTCTTTGTCGGCGTCGTAGTATCTGCGCTCGTGTTTGCATGGCAACATGCTAAACACATCAGCGTGAAAGTGACAAAGAATGCTTTGGGTTGGAAAGTCTATGAGCTGAACGGCCCATTGTTTTTTGGCTCAGTGGCCAGTTTCCTCGAATTATTTGATGCCTCGCAGGATCCACAGGATGTCATTATCGATTTCAAACATTCACGCGTAGCCGACCATTCAGCATTAGAAGCCATAGATACCCTTGCCGAACGTTATGTTGCTCTGGGGAAAAAATTGCATTTGGTGCACTTAAGTGCCGACTGTAAAGCCTTACTTCACAAAGCAGGCGATCTGGTTGAAGTGAATTTACTAGACGATCCCCACTATAAAGTTGCGGACGATAAGCTCGATTCTTAAATAAGCACCTAATAAGGCTGCAATAACTGCTAACCCACGGTCTGAAGGTTAATTTCGCAAAAAGATCGTGGGTTTATTTTTGCAGGCAAAACAAAACTTGATGTGCCCCGGTACCTGATAGCTTAACTATCAAACTCAACTTTCACTACTCAACTTTGGCTAGATAAATAGGCTCCAAAACAGAGGAAAGGAGGTTAAGGGGTTAAGGGGTTAAGGGGTTAAGGGGTTAAGAAAGAATATCGCCTAATCCACTCACAGATATACAAAGCAAGAGTGTAGAAAACTTAAAAGCGACACAAATAAAAAGAGCCGTGGTATAAACCACAGCTCTTAAATCCATTGCTATCAGCGCTAGGCTAACAGCACTGAAAATTAACCGATTACGGTTACGTTTTCAGCTTGAGGACCTTTTTGACCTTGAGTCACAGTGAAAGACACTTTTTGACCTTCGTCAAGAGTTTTGAAACCGTCAGAGTTGATTGCACGGAAGTGTACGAATACGTCTGGACCAGATTCTTGCTCGATGAAGCCAAAACCTTTGTCAGAGTTGAACCACTTAACAACACCAGTAACTTGAGACATGATATAAATCCTGTAAATAAAAAATTAAAGCCTTAACGGCGGTGGAGCTGGAAAATGCCGGTATTACTTATGTTTACAGGACGAACTGGTCGTATTGAACACATAAATATAAGCCCAACCTTCAAGCTAGTAAGACTATAAACCATTCTAAAGATAAGTCAACATACTGCGACACTTTGAAAAATTTATTTAAACCAAGCCCATCTCAGGTTTTGCCACCGGCTCGCAGAACAGCATGTTCTTACGGCGTAAGCATCGACAGTTAAGCATTTTAAATAATTTATTTCAATAGCTTAAAATCAACCTCTAGACTGAAATGCGATGTACTTCAATCTGAAAGTCTAATTCGCAGCTTAATCCACTCTGTGCAAATGTGTGCTTTTGTTCGACCGTAAACTTCCAAGCGTAGGGGGTCATTTCCAGAAAATGGCTAATATCTTGGCTATTATTTAGCTCAAGTTGTGACCTAAGGCGCTCTTGGTGTAAACATTCGAACCCCTCTATCTTTGCATCGGATGCTGGATGCAATCTCGGTTCGGCATAAATTTGCTGTTTTAGCGCAAAATGATGTAAAGGTCCTGGCGATACAGTGATCAAAATGCCATTGGGCGCCATGACCCGCTGTAACTCTTCCGCCTTCGATGGCGCATAAATACGAATCGCTAAATTGATACTATGCGATGGAATAGGCATTTCGTAGGCACTCGCCACACAAAAGCTGAGGTTCGGGTAACGTTTAGACGCATATTTTATCGCCGATTTGGAGATGTCCACGCCCTGTAACTGGCACGGATGCTCGGCGACAAGCGTATTGTACAAACGATGGCTGTAATACCCCTCACCACAGCCGATATCGAGGATCTGCAGCGCCCCGCAGGCATACGCAAGTGCAAGTTCATTCACTCTGTCACTCAAACTTTGATAGTAACCCGCAGTTAAAAACTCCCTGCGAGCCAACATCATCTGTTGATTGTCACCGGGATCTTTGGAATTTTTCTTCTGCACGGGAAGCAGATTCACATAGCCTTCTTTGGCCATGTCGAACTTGTGTGCCTGCGGGCATCCCCAAGTTCGTTCAGTCAAGGTGAGCGGTAAGGCACACAAAGGACATATATATTGCATTGGTTAACTCTATAAATGATTGGAATGGCTGGCTTATGCCTCATCTTCCATGAGTCGCTCCACCATTTGCAGTAATTCTGGGGAGGCGAGCAGCTCAAAACATTCGAGCTTCCTTAAGGCTTTATCGATATTTAAACCGTCATTGGCCGCACGGCTAAAATTAGGTCGTTCGAACATATGAGTATAAGTGCGAAATAACCATTGGCGTTTTTGTTGCAGTAAGGGATCAAGTCGCACCGCCTCTTCGGCTAACCCCGTATGACAGAGCCCCAAGTCTCCCCGTAAAAACGCTTGTAGCTCGAGCCGAACTTGTTCTATTTCAGTCAAGCATACGGCCAAGGATTCAGCGGTAGCATTATAGTCATATTCCCGCGCTAATATCGCTTTCGCCATCATCAACACTTTGGGCTCATGCAAACCTCGGCCATCGGACTCGAGTGCAACGAGCTCAAATTTAGATGCTGCTTGCAGTGACACACTGATCCCGGCCTGCGCATCGACTTTAATGGCAATGCCCGCGCGCAGTTCCTGCGCGCAAAATTTGGGTGCAGTACCTAAACGATGGTAAAGCCGAACTCCTTGCCCCAAAGATCTTGACGTCGATACTGCAAAACTTGTCGCTTCCACTATCTCGGCATTGAGTTTGAGTCCCAAAATAGGTTGAAAGCGGACGGCAATCTGCGGCTGCGGTGTTTCAGACACCACGATCAACTCGAGCAATGGTGCCCCCATCGCCTCAAGCACAATAAAATCGCTGATATTGCTGGGCAAGGTTAAGGTCAGCGTCGAGCTCTGCCCAACATCGAGTACCATAGGTTCATTAAGATATTGATGATGCATAAGACTTATTCCCTGTTCTAAAGGGAATTGTAACTGCCAACCGAGGTAAAGATCACCTCTTAAGCGCTTATCTTTTCAATATAATTTCTCAATCTCGGTTTTTGCTAATGAATATTGCGGTGAGTTTAAGTGTTAAGATGCTATCATTCGACAAAACCGTCATTTGATTGAAATTATGTATACAGCATCTCAGCCAAGTATTTTTTGGCACGATTATGAAACCATAACTTTAATCACATTGTTTTAAAAAGAATTATTATTCACCACCAAATAACCATGTACACTCATATGTACACACATCTAAATGCTGTTACGCTTCTAACTGTGTACAGATACCCTCTAAAGTTACCCTTAAATTGACACAAACTAACATTAAAAACTGTGATAATTTAATGTTTGATTGGTCTGCAATTAATCGATAATTGCCTAATTAATGATTAGAAATTTTTTCGAGAGGATTTTATGAAACGTTTAGCGCTGATGGCTTTAATGGTTTCACTCGCAGGATGCGGTGGTGGCGGTGATGATGACGTCGGTGGAGATATCAAAAATTTGATCTCTAGCACGAATGCGGTTGACGGGAAAACGGTTAGACCAAGTGATGCAGATTTACCACTGGTGATCGCTGTTGAGTCTCACTCTGAAGATATCGACAAAATCTTGTTGTCATTAGAGCGTATCGAGCAAGTGGCCGGTTATCAGATAATTCGATATTCAAATGGCACAGAGCCAGCGGACATTACGATTAAATCATCAAATGTGGGTTGCCTTACTTCAATCCCTCTAGGTAATTGGCAATACACCATTGAAGTTGGTGATATGGCATCCTGCCCTAATGTCACTTTTGATTTGGTGGCTTATAAGATTTTTGGCTTAAATCGAACTGATAAAGACTCTTATCGAGTGCTCAAAGCTCAGAGCACATTGGCTGATAGTGCTCTGGCGACGATTTACAATAATCCACCCAATACCCCCATTTCTGAGTTGAGCGTTATCAGCAAATAACTACTGTGGAAAGTTGCCCAAGTTTGGGAACTGCTCATAGTAAGAAGCATCAATAACAGCGTAATTCATTACATCTGCAGGTTGATATCGAGAAGGGCCACCGCGCGGCCCTTGCGTTTGCAGAGTCCATCCGTGCTGATAGCCGCCATCACTACTGTTGTAAAACCCATTAAATCGTGAGTACTCAACATAGTATTGCCCTGGCGTTCCCGCGTATTCAGAATCGACTCGGGCAATGGTTGGCTTGCATGCTGGCTTAAAGCTGCAGTTAGTTCTGTGCTGGCCTTGTGAATAAATCACTTCGCCAAGCAGTTTTATTGATACCGGAGGCCTAGCGCTGTGAAAGCGCACATGTCCCGCTGTGTCATAAATGGCTAAGCCATACTTAGGCAAATTTATTGCTTTAGCTGAAGCAAACACATAAATCCTCGCGGTACCGGAATACATCCAAGAACTAACTAAGCCTCTCCATGTGCTACCTGTTCCATCTAGGATCACATGCAATGCTCTTAAATATGGGTATTGCTCTCCCTGGGTGTTGCAGTAGGTATAAATCTGAATATCGTAACCAACCGGAATACCAAACAGATCGATATAGGTATCAGTCCCATTAGTGTGGGTTACGTCCTTGTATCCCCAATACATAAAGGTGGTTTCATAGGTACCTAAAAATAACGAAAGGTCCTTGTTGCGAATTTCAACGCCGTACATAAATCACCGTGAATAAAAAAATGAAAGCAAGATAGCGGTTACACCAAAGGCATCTTGCTCTAGTTCAAATGTGACTGTATTGCCTGAGATCGTGAGACTGTTTATTTTGACTCTAAAAGTACTGCCTAAGGAAACCTCTTGATCCGGCGTGCTGCGTTCTAAACCCCAAACGAATGAGAGCTTACCACCGACACCATTTGATGGTAGCGTGACAGAATGAACGCCTGGGTATAGGTCTTTTACACGTAAACACCAAAACAAATTATATGGTGTAGCACTGTAAAGGACCTCTTTACCGCTGTTATAAACAGCTAATCCATAACTCATGTCAATTTACCCATTCTGCTTACTAGATTTCCTGCGGTATCATAAACATCAATACGATTATTTGATATTTGCATTCGCCCCTCGCCTGCAGTGTTTCCATTAATTTCAAATACACCGGATTTATCTAGTTTCCAGCCAGTGGTTTGTGCAACATAGTTTGTTGATTGGATATAGCTGCCGATCTTAGCGTTGGTGATTGTGCCATCACCAATAACCGCGCTGTTAATAAATACCTGACCACCTTGGACAGTGAAAGGCGTAGTGATAGTTGTTGCACCAGTGATTTGATTCACAATTGCAAATCTATCTGCAGTAAATAACACTTGCGATTGCATGCCAGATGGAGTGTTCTCAATACCGATCGCCATGCCTGCGCCGTAGTATTTACCGTCTGCCGTGACACCAACCTTAATCGAGTACATTGCTTGCAGCTTGCCATCTAAATCAGCTAATGCAGTCGATGTTTGCTGCACCGCGGCTGATGCATTGTTAGCTGTAGCCTGCACAGTAGTGATTTGAGATGCTAATGCGCTATCAGCGTTGGCGCGTGCTGTCTGCTCAGTCTGAATTGCCGCAGCGTTTTGGGTTGCCTTGGTGTTAGCAGCATCGGCAGCGGCTTGTGCGGCTGCGGCGGCGTTAGCGGCATCCGTGGCCGCTTTATCAGTCACTGTAGACCATGCTGAGCCGTTCCAACGCTTAGGTGTATTGGCGTTGTTTGTCGTATCAATCCATAGGTTTTGCGCTAGACGGTCCGCTGTCGCTGGGGCAGAAGATTGAATAATCACCTTGCCCTTGCCATTGGCGATGCCAGCGGCAGCTGCAGCATCGGCCTTGGCTTGATCTGCGGCAGTTTGCGCCGTAGATGCTGCCGTATTTGCTGAGGTAGCAGAGGCCTGCACAGTGGTGATTTGAGATGCTAATGCGCTATCAGCGTTGGCGCGTGCTGTCTGCTCAGTCTGAATTGCCGCAGCGTTCTGGGTTGCCTTGGTGTTAGCAGCATCGGCTGTAGCCTGCACAGTAGTGATTTGTGTTGCTAAAGCACTGTCAGCATTAGCTCTAGCTGTTTGCTCAGTTTGAATTGCTGCTGCGTTTTGGGTTGCCTTGGTATTGGCAGTATCGGCGGCAGCTTGAACAGTGGTAATTTGCGTAGCTAAAGCGCTATCTGCATCTGCACGAGCGGTTTGCTCTTGTTTAATAAGCGCAGCGTTGCCGTTTACTGTTGCTGAAATACTGATGATTTGGTTTGCCAGTGATTCATCTGCAGTCGCTCTAGCCATTTGCTCTGTGATGATGGCTGCAGTGTTTTTATCGATGCTCGCTGAAACGGCATCAATACTTTTTGCCAATGCTTCATCAGCTGCAGCCCTTGCATATTGCTCAGACCACACGCCAGCAAATACTACTGTGGTACCCGCATTCCAACCAGTATCCCCCGCTAATGGCGGGTTAACTTGGGCAAATATGCCATCAATTCGTGATGATTCTGCAGTCAGTTTGCCATCGATAGTTTCTATCGAGGTCTCAACATTATCTACACGTACAGTTAATGCAGATACAGCCTCACCCAAGGATGAATATTCACCAATTTTTGTCCAATAGGTGGTGTTGGTTGGCAGTGTTCCTGCGGGTACGGTTTGTTTAGCTGAGTAGAGCTTTCCTTGATATTTAACCAACTGCCCAGTGAGATAGCTTACTGTGTTATCCCAATCTGGTGCGCCTGCAATATCGGCGATCTCGGCCTGCATCTGCTGAATTTTGTTTTCGGCTTCAGTAATGCTGACTTCAATATCAGGGATTTTATCAGTTTCGACTTTAATAACAGGGATCAGCTCAATCTCTGATAGCAATTCTTGCCCGAGTGCTGATGATGTAATGCGCTCGCTGAAGTACTCATCATATTTGGTTTGGTCGATTGAGCTTTGACCGTTTACAAAGTTAGACCATGGGCCCACGTTGCCAGTGCGGTCAACTAACCGCGCTCTAAACCAAAAACTCACCCCTGCTCTCAGGCCTGTCATGGTGTGGCTGTTTATGGGGTAGGCAAAATCACCTAACTTGATCATACCGCTGTCGTTATTATTGGGGCCGTACTCAATTTCGGTGCGTAGAGTGTCCTCTGCACCAGCAGGGAATAACCAATTTAACGCAATGCCAAACACTAGCTGTGTAGTGGTGAACGAGGCCACCGCTGGCGGTATTCCGGTTTTACCCGTGATATTGGTTAGGTCGGATAATTTTGGCACTGACGACACATCAACAGAGTTGATTGCGCGAACTCGAGCAATATATTGCCCGGTGTAAACGCCGCGGATATCAACCGAGGTACCGCTGGTTTTCGGTAACTTAACCCACTCGCCTGAGTCTTTACGCCATTCAACCTCGTAAGCCACTGCATTTTTAGCCGTGGCCCACTGAATTGTCATAGTCGTGACTGACAGCGTTTGCTCAGTAAATGTTGACTGGCTGATGGTCACAGTAGCCGGTGCTTCTTGCGCCCCAACGGGCAATTTACTAATTGGCCGATCTTCTAGTCGTGCGCCTGTGTCGATATAGGGGTATTTACTTGGGTTATGCTCAACTGCGGTGATCTCGTACTCAATGCTGTCGCTATTGGCTTTGGCGACACGCAGTACTCTAAATTGCTGTAGCTTTAGTTCATCTGACTCAACCGACCATAACAACTGTGGCAATGGCATTTCGCTGTATTCGGTGGTTACCGTTACCACTCGGCCATTAACGGCCTCAATGGTACGCGCCTGAGCCTTACCGCTTGGCAAGTTAATAATCAAGCGGTCGTTAACAGCAATAGTGGCAGCGCGATCCAAGGTGATTTGTTTGCCATTAACCGCCGAGATACGCCCACCAATGCGGCTACCTGCTATAAGTTGATCTGCAACTCCAATAACATAACCAGGTAATGGAATACTGCCATCCATGCCCACTTTAAAATTAACCGCGCGGTCATTGTTATTGGTATAAATAGCCCATTTACCGCGGCGCTGCGCCTCTGATTCACGGGTGCAACCTAAGGCGGATAATTCGACTACGTTGTCGCCATAACGGCGCTGCAAGGCTTGATCTGATACCGAGGTAACATCGGATTCATAGGCGTTATCAGGGTTATCCCAGCTAATTAACGCGCGAGTGTATTTCACCTTTTCGCTACTGGATGAATAGCTAAATTTTCCGTCGATCACGTTGGCATTGGTGTAAATAAAATCCATATCGCGAGGCATGTCTGCCACTGAGTACATTTGGCCGTTTGACCAGTACGTCATGCCACGGTAAATAGACGCTAAATCACGCAGCACTTGCCATGCTTCAGCCGCTTGCTGAATGTAGATATTGCAGATATAGCGAGGCTCCATGCCGCCTTTGCCGTTTGGTACCAGTTGATCGCAATATTGGGCAATCTGGTAAAGCTCCCACTTATCCACCAGCGACGCATTGATCCTGCGGCCTGTGCCAAAGCGGTCGTCGAGGATAATGTCGTAACTCACCCATGCAGGATTATCGGTCCATGCGATTTTAAAGCTACCGTCCCACACGCCTGTATATTCGCGGGTAAGCGGATTGTAGTTAGTTGGCACCTTTACTTTTCGCATAAAGGGTTCGCACGATACCACGGGAATATTCTGGAATTGGCTAGCGTCAAATTCCACGTATAGCAATGCCGTGTTTGGGTATTTGAGCTTTCTGTCGATCACATCGGTAATCGCCGCAATTTGCATTAAGTCGGCGACGCGGTTGTTGTTTTGGTTTGGTGTTAAGCGGCGAATGCGTATCTGCCAGCTATTGCCTGCAGGTAAATCAATACGGTGGCTGCGCTCATAGGGCTGGGTAGTTTTACCATCTACAGCAGTGCTTAATACCGTTTGATAGCTACCGCCATCAGTAGAGAGATCAATGGCGTATGCAATGCGATAGCCATTTACATCACCGTTATCAAGCTGCTGTTGCAACGCAGGCCAGCGAAAGCGAACACGAACAGCAGAGAGTAGTGAGTTTGTAATGGCGCGGGTGTAAGGCTGCTCAGACTTTAACTCAATCCCTAATGCGACCTCGTTTTCAACCGATGGCAAGCCCGGAATATAAGTTTGATGCACAGATCCCGGACGAAAGTCCCAAATAACACCTGGGAAGTTTTCAGCACCGTTGGCATCGAGCAGAGGTGTGCCATCTAAAAACACATTTTGGCCGGATAATTGGCCCTCAAATTCACCTTCACCGATAGCCAGTAAAATCTTAGCTTTTGCTATGGAGCGCAGATCATCTGGCGATTCAACCGGAGTACGCTGCTCGCTTTCGCCTGCTTTAGCGCCATGGATAACGAGTTGTTGATTTAATGCTGGAATACCCATGCTGATTATTGCTCCAATTGACCGCCACCATTGCCACCACCAGATTGAATTGGGCGCTTGCTGGTTGCGATATCTTCGGCATAAATGCCGGCGCTAATAATGGCGCCACCAATGCGACGCTTGCCGTAACCAATACCAACAGGGTTACCCGCAGCAGTGGTGTTAACCGCGCCACCAAAGGCATAGCTTGGGGCGTTCTCTGCGGCTTCCCTTCCCTTTAGTCCTTTTGCTTGTGGTGATAGCATTTGCACCACGCCACCCGCCACTAAACCCACGCCAGCCTGAACTAGCCATGCTTGGCCAAAGTAGGCGCCAACCACAATCATTACTGCGCCGACGATGGTTTGCAGAATGCCGCCGCGCTTACTCCCTGCGATTACAGGCACAATGCGGATTTCATTTGTGCCGGCTAACTCAAATTCATCCATACCGGTATTGCGGCCATTACGAAAAATTGCATAACGTAGGCCGAGCTTTGCCTGTTCTTTGATGAATAACTCAAATCCTTGAAGGGTATTTTTTAACGCGCTAAAAGCTTCGGTTGTGGTCCCCGTTTCGAGTAGGCGCTGGTGAACGCGGCCAAACTTAGCCGCTAAGGATCCTGATAGTTTGATAGTGGTATGTGTGCTCATGGTGTTTCCGCGAAAACATGAATTTGAGACAATAAAAAAGCCACCTGAAAAGGTGGCTTTAGTGGGAGGTATTTTTCCGCATATTTATGGCAGGATAAGTCTTATAGCGCTTTGAATCAATCGTGTTTTACTTACCATGGTAACGCACTATCAAACGGGTATTGCGTTGCCAGTATCCTCCATAGATATCGTAGCGGCTAAGGCGACCATACAGGTGATGCAGGATTTTTCCTTCTCCAACATAAACGGCGGCGTGATTAACTCGCTGACTTTGGATTTGCATTAAGATGCCATCGCCAATTTGCAGATCGGCTAGGTTGATATTTGGCAGCGCCATAAATCCAGCTTTGGCAAAGTTATCTAGGTATAGCTCTTGCTCGCCTTCCCACCAGCCGTCTTGCCGTTCAAAGTCTGGCAAATGGATTTGTTGCACCTCACTGTACCAGTCGCGCACGCAGCTATAGCAATCCCATACGCCATGCACAAACTGGCGGTTTAGCAGTGGTTTACGCTCACCTGTTGGCACTATGGTGCGTAAGTCACCATCAGGCCAGCTGAGGATATGCCATGGCAAGCCACTCGCCTCACACATGGCGAGATCGCGCTCACTGGGCTTGCTGCTGGCGTCTGGGTGGCTGTGGCAAATGCCTATGATTGCGCCTTGTTCGTCAATATCCGAGTATTGCTGCGGATCAATCACAAATTCATCGGCCTTGTTAGTCGCCTTGTTTTCACATGGTACATATTGTGCTTTATTGCCTTGCCGGATCAGCAGCCCACAACATTCGTGAGGGTAGCAGTTTGCCGCATGCTGACTGAAGGCATGTAAAATGGTTGGGTGCATAGGGACCTGCTTAGTGTGTTAGACCATTTTGCCGACGGCGGGAAAATGCTTTTAACGTATTAGCCTCACGCTTGGGAAGCCGCCGTGGGGTAATTCGGCATTTTCGCCAAAGCGTAAGGTGCAGCCTTTGATAGTGCCTGAGCACTGGTCGAGAGCTGGGTTATCGGTTGGTTGATCTTCATCGGTAAACATGGCCTCGCCAGTGTAGCCACAATCAGCACCGCGATATTCACCCCGTTGGCACCAATAGCAATAGGCGGTCATTTGTCGGCCGATTTTGTAGCCTGATAAATCTGCTGGATTGGATAGTTCAAAGGTAACGGCGACGTTATCTTCATTGACCTTTTTATCAACATACCAAATCTCAACCGCTTCTTGGGTTGGATCCGCTTCGCTGTTGCCACTAGGGAAGTTGGCAGCATCGAGATATTTAGCCAAGGTTCGGTGTATTGTGACCTTAGCTTGCTCCATATTCTGAAAGTACAAACACAGGGCGCTGATACTGCCATCGAGGTTAGCCACGGTTAGCGTTGGAGTGCTGGGCGAGCCATCGGAGTTAACCTCAACCCCTTCTAACTGCGCTGGCCACGGGCTGTATTCTTCACCCTGCCAATAGATTACCTTTGCTGGCAGTGGTTGCTGTGTTTGTGCTGCTTGGATTAACTCAGCTTCGGTATATGTCAGATTATGGGAATGAAAGCGCAGGATATCCGCACCAAAGGCAGTACCGTCGATTTCATAGAGAACAATCTCATTACCCGGTTCGAGAGTTTGAATATCAGCACTAAGCATCGGCGCCACCTTTAGTCCACAGCTTGCCTTGCTCAATAATCGCTAAACTATGCGCCTGACGAACTTGATCCACAGTAACAGCCGCTTCGGTGTTATCTGCTAAGCGCCAAATGGTGGAGGTAATACCAGCATCCTCAGAGGCGTGAATTGCGGCCAACATGCGGCGTTGGGATTGTTCGTCACCATCAAACACTAGCCCATCCACCTCAACAGTAATGGAATTCACTGCTGCCGCCCGTTGGGTGCGGAATAGGTATTCATCAATGCTGATGCCATCGATCAGTATTTCAGCGCGATATTGCTCGATGGTTTTAAATTCAGGACGAACAGGCTCGGGCTCTGCAAATAATGGTTGCTCAATCGCTTGCTGATCTTCCGTATCAATCGGTAACGCTGGCGCATTAAGCTCAGTATCCGTTTTACGCGCAAGCCATGCTTGATACTGTTCAAACCAATCCCATTGCAGCGTGACAGCGTACAACTCGATAAACTTATCGATCACATGGTGCATTGCTGGATTTGCTGCATGTAATTGAGTCACTAAAAGCACATCGGCCAGAGATTTTGACTCTGGCCGATGGCGTGTCACTGGTTGATTGTGCTCATCGAGCATCGGCGAATCTGAATCGAGTTCGTAAAACATCGTTAAATCTGGCATAGATAATCCTATTAAACCTTGTTTTTGATCCAACCGATGGGCTCACGCAACTTGGCCGTGCCCACTAAAACAGAGTTTCCGTTAAGGTCTGTTTTTGTGGATTGGTTATCGACAATTGTCACTTTGCCATCATCACCCCAGTTGGCGCCATTATGTTTTAGCTCGGTATAAGCGTACTGGATAAATGCTTGTTGGCTGATATTGACGTTGTAACCTAACGCCTTAATTCCACTGCTTCCATTAGTTGGGCTGGGTTTGCTTATTGCAGTATGGTAACAAGTCTGATCAGAGTAAGGGTTCATTGTGAATGTATCTGGTCTAATGAGTTTTATTGTCAGATTTAAATGACTAACTCCGCCTCCGCCTGCATCGCTAATAGCAACTTTATTCAGCAAACTTTCAAAAAAAATACCACCCCAAATTGACGCAAAATACCCACCGTATTCTGCCATATCATGCAAACCACCTATACCACCATAAACTGATGCATTTACAGCGTTTTCAGTTTGTTTAGCAAATGCGGTATATTGTAATAGACTAACTAGGTTAGAGTTCTGTCCAATAACAACGCTGTTATCTACTATTGAGAAATCGCTGGTTGTTTTTTCAAAAGAAGATCCAAAATCCAAAGAATATGTAGTATCAACATTAATTGAACCTAGGTTTTTGCGAATAAGTTCTTCAGATATAATGCCGGTAGCGGCAGGAATCAAAGGAATCCAACTACCGTGCCAACCATTAACTAATGCTTGAGTTACTAAGATAGTATCAGGGTTACCAACTACATCAGTTTGCAAGAATGAACCACCCACGGATACATTAGTATACTTCTCTTGCACAGAATAGTAATCTCTACCAGCGACACGGTTGTACTGTGGGGCATTTTGGCAATAAACAAATGAATCACCAACTGCTGTTACAATCTGTTTGTCAAAAATCAATGTTCCTGTTTCACCATCATATAGCGAAATTCTATCCCCCCCTGTCCATTCAGAAGCATTAGCAACAAATATATCTTGTGATTGGGAGGAAGAACTAGGTGCCGTAGCTTTGGTTACTTTACTAAATACAAGTTTTTCAAACCCCCTATAAGCACCATTTTTTACTCGCTGATCTGCTTCATCGGAATCCTCAGAAGTTATCCCGTATGCTGGATAGCGCATATCTCGGCAAACTCCGCCAAAACCACTAGCATAAATAGCATCGTAATAACGCCCACCGATTTCAGGACGTCCAGATTTTCCGCTGGCTATGGAACCTGAACCAGCAAGCAAATTTGCAGGGTAAAAACAATCTGCTCTTGATGTGATGCTAGCAGCGGTGTTGTACCAAAAAGTATCGCCAACAAATTTTGCGGCACCTAGCGGGTTGAATGATGGATGATATCCGCCATCATTTAAACGGAGCACATTGCCAAAATAGAGCAGGTTTTTACCTTCTTTAAGCCATAGATCGCCAAAAGCATTCAGTGAATATCCCTGTTCTGAAGGTGATGGCACACCATCAGTCGTGCCTGCAAACGAGATTTTATATAACTGCCACTGGTAGATTTTGCCATCAGTACCTATATAGGTGGTATTGGCATTGGCCGAGAAGAAGTCTTTTTTCTGCTGATCTGTAGCGGTAAATAGGTTTACTGCGGCACCAACACCACGCAACCCGCCTTGATAAGCATTGGGCGATGCTGCGCTTATCTCAACTTTTTCTGACTCAACACCATACATATCCATACGTTCTGGCTGTGTAGATGTAGGATGTGATGGCAGAGTTAGCACAAATTGATTGGTTAAGTTGAAAACCACTCCATCAATATGTACCGATGCATTATCGGTTTTAGAGCCACCAACCCCGCCAGCTTTACCAATAAGCAAGGTGTTTGGTGTAGTAAGCGCGGTATAAAGCCCGGGCTTGCATTCGTTAACTTGCTTGCCTGATTCATGATTACCAAAGCTGACCCATCCACTCGCGGCATAGCGTTCTTTGTTTTGTGAACGTATCGCTTCAAACTGCGCTTGTGACATGGCTGCGGAGAGTACATCTACAGCTAAAAAGTTGCGGTTGGTTTTTTCAAATGCTGAGCGAGCCGTATCGCCACCCGTGCCTGCTGGCTGGGTGCCTAGATTAATCGTTTCAAATGCCATGTGATTGTCCTAATATCAGGTCCGATAGCGAATTAAGGATGAAATGCTTGTTCGAAAGTGGCGGCGATGCGATACATGCCGCCGCCTAATGGGGTGTTGGTGACCTGCTTAACTTGCCATAGCGATGCGGTGCCTAGGGGCGGCGTCCAGATAAATGACTTAGCGCCTTGGTGTTCATCAAGAAAGGCGAGTATCGCCTCGGCGGTGGCTTTGTTTTTGGTGAATGTGAGCGGCCAGCTTTGCACCTTGCTGTTAATGCCATCGCCTACTGATTGACTGTAGCCATCACCAAACTGGGCGGAGCGAGTCCGATATTGGGTATCGCCTGTGGCGCCGTTGTCTGGTGCCCAAGTGAATGTTTGCGGCATTAGCGATACCCTCCCGCCATAGTGCGACCAATTTGGCCGTTAGGCTTTAAGTCGTTAGCGAGCAATTGGCGATATTTTTGCTCAACAAATTTGCCGAGCTCGCTGCCGAACTGGCTTAATGCTGGCGTATCGGCTGTGGTCGTTGCTTTGCCGCTTTGGTCAATATTCACCTCAACATGCACCACTCCAGCGCCAGCCATGGCCGCTGCTGGCACACCGTTATAGGCTGCACCACCTGCTACACCACCGTCAGCATAGCCTTTGTGGCCTTTACGCATGGCTTCAACCGTGGCCACACCACCTGCACGGGCAACATCGCGTTGTGACCAAACTACCTCACCGCGATGAACAATACCTGCAGGTTCATATTTACCGCCTGCGCCTGTGTAACCACCGGATGAATAGCCAACGGAGCCACCATCAGAAAACCCACCAAAAATATTGCTGGCGATACCTGCAATTGCCTTTTGCATGGCGATTTTGGCGAGATCTGACAAGATAGACTTAGCTAACCCGGCAAAGTCGGCCTTACTCGTGGTAACAAAGTCAGTTAAGGCGTCAGTCATGCCGCCAAAGGCGCTATCAAATAGATTTTCAGTTTGGCCAGCCATATCCGCTGCGGAATCAATGTAATTTTGCATTGATGAACGGGCACCATTTGTCCAGTCGGCTTGTTTGGCATCAAGGGCAATATAGTACTCATCTTGCGCGGCTAATCGTTCGCTGAGGTTTTGCTTAAGCATCAAAAGCTGGGCTTGATACTCTTCATTAGTGGTACGGCCTGCGAGGTTGTCAGACAATGCCTTGCCTTGGGCGCGTTCGATATCACGCTCAATGCTTTGGCGATCACCTAGGCGTTGTTGTGCTTTGTCTCCTAAGCCAAAGCTGGCGAGCTTGTCGGCATTGCGTTGTTGCTCTGCGGCTAAGTTGGCCGCAAGGTTGGCGCTATAGCTTTGTAGGCGCAGCGCCTCATTACGTTTTTTAAGCTCTTCATCAAGAGCGACGTTTTTTTCAAGCTGGGCGCGGATCACCGATTGCTCTGCCAGCAGGCTTTTTTGCTGCGCGGTTAGGGTTTCTTTATTTTTGATATCTGCAATTTGCTGTTCAAACTGCGCGAGCTCTTTTTGTGATTGCGTAAGTTTAGTGTTGCTATCTAGCTGGCCTTGCAAGCCTGCTTGGGTTTCGCGCAGGCGCATAAGGTAGCTAGTTGCAGCATCATCGGCAAAGGCTTTAGTGGTTTTGGCCGAGTCTTTAAACTTTTCTTCGATCGATGCCAAATCACGTTTGATTTTATCGGCATTGAGCAAGGCGCTATTGGGATCGGCTTTGCGCACCTTCTCAATATTGTCGTTGTATTCCTTAATCGCCTTGTTGCGTTTTTGCTCGTTGGTAAGGGTTTCTTCGGTGACTTTGGCAATGGCGCGTTGGGCTTCGATTGAGTCTTGGTTTAGTTTGGCTCGTTTCGCTTGCTCTGCGCTGCGGTCACGTTCAGTCTTCATCAGCGCCATTACTGAATCACGCTCAGCTTCCAGTGCCTTTAATTCTTCTCTAGCTAGGCCATAACCCCATTCACCTTGCTTTGTTTTGGGGCGCAGATCTTCGATACGTTTTGATAATGCGGCATACTGCTGCTCGAGCGTATCGGCACGACCGATATTGAGGATTTGATCCCAAGATTCAACCGCGCCTGATTTAATTGCCTTCCATGCTTTTTCGATGGTGCCAAGGTTGCCGGTGATCTCTTTAGTGCGCTGATCAATAGCATTGCTATAGGCACTAAAGGCGAGTTCTGCGGCCTCAGTGGATTTTCCCGCTGCTTTTAAGGCGACAATTTGCTCATACGTCGAGGCACTGAGGAAGTTAAACTTTTTGTTGAGCTCTTCGGCGGCTTTTACCGGGTCATCGGCCAGTTTGACAAATTCAGCCACCGTATCGGCAACGGCTTTACCCGTGGTATTTTCCATTTGCACAGCGGCAAGGCCGACTAACTCAATTTGGCTGGCGGTAAACTTGCCTGTATTGGCGACCTCTGCCAGTGCTGCAGCGGCTTGGCGTTGGGTACCGCTAATGGCATCAATGCGCTTGGCGGCGCCCATGAGTTCGTCAGAAGTGGCCCCCGCTGAGTTGCCCGTTAAGATCAGCGCGTTGCGTAATCTATCGGCCTCTACGCTCCCCTGATAATAGGCCAGTGCCATTACACCTGCCGCTGCCGCACCAACAGTCAATGGATTAATAAGTCCAGCAACGTAACTGCCCATTGCCCTAATTGCAGGGTTAATCCCGCCAAACATGTCTTTAAGCTGACCACCTTGCTGCAAGAATACCGTCATCGGGTTTTGTCCAGCTTGCAAGGATACGGCAATATCGGTGAACTGCGCTGGTAAGCCTCGAGTGGCAAAGGCCATTTGCTTTGCTGATAGGCCGTTTTTATCAAATTCAATGCTGGCTTTACCTACTTCACTACGCATCTGCGCAATTTTTTTGCTGTAGGTATCGTATTCCGTTTGTCCTAGCGAGCCAGATTCACGGTGGCGGCGGAGCTGCTGCTCCATTTTGTCTAGCTTGCTGTACTCAGCAACTAGCGGATCAATTTGCCCAAGTAAGCGGTTAAGTTCGGCTTTTTGTTTGGCTGCTGCGGCTTCGGTTTTTGCTAAGGCGCGTTCTGCCTTAGTTTGGCCTTCAACAAAGCTGCCTGTTTCGGCAACCATGTTTAGCGTGAGTGTGCCGAGTGACTTATTCGCCATGGGAATTCCTGCTTGGTGTTCTGCTTTGTGGGTGGCCGTCCTTGGCCTTATTGCTGTTAATCGGTTTGCTTTTTAATTGCGCTGGCTTTGAGCATCATTAATACATCGTCAACGGTGGCTTCTGGCTGCTCTGCCTCGTCTAACTGGCTGAAGATCATAAAATCTTCAAACTTGGCTTTGCCGCCGTGAATGGTGTTGATGTGATGCATTTGTGCTGCGGCAATGCGCTCTTGCCGCGCTTGAATGCTTAAGGGGCCGAACTTTGCTCGGTAGGCGATCCAGTCGATAACTTCTCGATGCGTGAGGTTTTGCTGAGCTTCTTCGATGGTTCGTCCGCCGACTCCTGCGAGCACGAGCTCGTGCCAGAATTCTGAGTCGGCGGTAAGGTTTCCGGGTCTGGTTTTAGCCCAATGCCGTTAACCTCGTTAATGGCGCCATACAGCGCATAACCTAACGAATCGCAAATGGGACCGTGGGCGTCATTGCCCATGATGTCGTCTATTTCAAATAATTGGTTGCCGTTTTCATCGACAAGGCTTGAAATAAGGCGAGACGCTAGCGAACTCACACCACGGTTAAAATTGTCAGCTTCTACTTGTGCTGTAGCGAATGACTTTTTACGGATGAATACAGTAGCTTTACAGGTGTCACCTTCTGGATTTATCCACGAAATTTCGCGGCGTTCTGGCTTTGCGGGAGAATAGGAACCCGACTGAATAAGGCTTGCAACACTTAATTCCATGATTATTCCTTAGGATTAAGTTAGTTAAGATGACAAAGTAAAAGCCCACTGCTAAGTGGGCTTTTTATGTTGGTTCAAGAGGTTGACTACGGAGTAACAGCGGCTGGCACTAAGTCTGGATCGCCTGATACTTGAATACCAATGGTGCTTTTAACTACATCGTTTTGACCAAAGGTAAACGGGTAAGCAGTCATAAATCCACGAAATGCAATCCAAGTACGTTTAGTTGGTAAAACAAGTGAAGGAATGGCCTTAACAATAGCGCCTGAACCATCTTCACTCGTTAAAATAATTGTTGGACTTGATGTGTAACCACTGCCCTTATTTGTAATTTCAAAACCTGTCACTTTTCCATCAGCTACAGTTGCAGTTGCAGCAGCACCAGAACCACCGCCACCAACAAAAGATACTGTTGGTGCAGTTGTATATCCTGAACCACCGTTTTCGATCAGCATTGTGCCGATGCCTTGATCTGCAATAACTGTAGGTGCTGTATTGAGACCATCAGAGAAACCAATAGCCCATTGCAGGGTAGTTCCTGCTGTTTTTAAACGATGTAAACGTAAATGGCTTGGGATACGTGGGTCTACGTTGATACCAAATGTTGCGGCACCAGGTGATTTTAGCCCCGCCTCAAACTCGCGTGCCATGGCTTCTAATGGGGTAACGTCGATAGGATCGACTTGGCTGTCGATACCGTCAATGGAGGTCACCGCGATGACACCTAAAATGGAATCATCTGCCGGATCGATTGCATAGAGCTGGGTGCCCTGCGTTTTCATACTCATGTTGTTGCTCCTAACAATAGCCTTGCGGCAGATACAAAAAAGCCCCTGCGGTTGCAGAGGCTTTTGGTTTTAAGTGCGGGATTTTTTAGAGTGGCTAACGAGTGACGAGCCAATCAATATCAAAGCTGTGGCGGTAATTGCCTGTTTCTTTATCTCGGTCATCACCGTTGTAATTGGTGGTATAGGCATCCAGTTCGATGGCATAACGAATCGCATCACCCACTGCTGAGGCTGTGGCGCCTGATTCGGCGTATACATCCACCTGCAGGGTGAATGCATCGGTATCTGGTCTGCCGGCTAAATAGTTTTCGGGGCTACCGCCGATCACTTGCCACACTGCGTATGGCTTTACTACGTCCTGTGGTGCTTGACCAAATGGGAATAGCCTTGTTGGGTTGGTGCCGAGTAACGCGGTTACCTCTGGACTATTGCGGCAAACCACAAAAATAGGCGCGGTGCTCATGAAAGTGCCTTATCGAGTTCTTTATCAAATTCAAAGGTAAAGCTATTTATTACTTGGTTGATATTGTTAGCCAATGCTGGGCGCATAAATGGCTGTGCTTGGGCGCGTTCGGTACCGAACTCCACTAAATGCCAGTGTGGTGTATTTCCGCGAGCGCCTTCGTCGGCATTTGGCGTTGGAATACGGCCGCGATTGGTGGCTACACCCACGCGATACATGATCACCCCGTCTCGCTGAAATAGCCGGCTAGCAAACTGCAGGGTGATGTTGTCGCGGATCCTTCGCCCTGTTTTTGGGTCATCCACTGCCAAGGCGTTTTGTTGCGCCGCTTTTTTTACAATTCCTGCGGCTTTGCGTAACGCTGCTCGTGTGCCTGTATCAAGCACGGTTTGGCTAACCTTGTTCATTTTGGCTTTAACTTCTTTTAAGCCAAGAATGCTGAAATCTGAGGTTGCCATGGTTAACCTACTTTGTTTTGGCTGTTTAAGTACTCAACCGTGACGTGGCCGTAACACGTTTTGCAGATCACTTTCTTTTTATGTTTATGGACTTTAAGTGGCTGAGGACAAAACACCACCTTGCCCTTTTTGGTATCGGCATAAATGCAATGATCTAGTTTTTTACCGTTTAAAAACACCTCAACGGGTTTACCTATTTCACTGGTATTTTCAATGGTGAAAATGTGAGGTGTTTTCATGGTTAACCTACTAAAACGTCTTTTGTTTCTGATACCGGGATGATTATCCGTTGATGGCCTGATTGGCTATCGGGTAAAGCGCCTTCCGGTTTATAAACCTTGCCTGCGTGGCGAATGCGAAACTCGCTTGGGAATTCTGCTCTAAAGTGGATTTCAAACTTGCCTGAAATTTGCGACTGTGCCGCGGATGCGGCAATAAATTCTTTCACTGAAAGCGGCTCAAATCCTGCCATGGTTTGAAATGCTAACGCCCACTGATCTTGTATTTCTCCAGTTAGTGGGTTTTGCTGCTTTTGTGATGTAAAAACATCAATTCGATGACGTAGCTTGCCGCTTGCCATAGCTTATCCTATTGCCAAGTCTCTAAATTCAAAGATCAGGCTTTCAAATGCCGCGGGGACTTCAACCATTTGCACCGTAGATACGGCCTCACGGTTAGTAAACCAATGCGCCAATAGCAATAGTGCGGCATGGGTTAAGTCCTGGCTTTCTTCTATGATGATTGCTTTTAATGGCTTTGGATCTGCCGCTTCATATTCGGCCGCAGTCTCAAAAAAGGTACAGTTCAAACGACGGCGAATATGCGCCTCAACTGCGGCCATGAGTTGTTGTAAATATGGGTCGTGATACGTTTCTGACTCGAGCAGGTTAACTTGCCGCCGAGCAGCTTCAATGGTGATCAGCGGCATGTCGCTTACTCCTGTTTGCCTTCGGCTTGTTCTGCCGCGGCATCAAAAGGTTCTGCAACCTTAATCTTGATGAGTTTTTCTGCGGTTTCTGCGTCAAACCCTGCTACATCTTTAGGTGAATAACGGGTCCATGGTTTGGTGAATGAAACGACGACTTTTCCAGATTCAGTCGATGCTTCTTTTTTTACAGGTGGCTTTGCCATTGCAATTTCCTCTAAAAAAATGGGGCAAACGCCCCACTTTGATTGCTTACTTATCAGTTAACTGATTGCCAAGCTCTTATTACCAAGCTTTTATTACCAAGTAATGCCAGTACCTAATACCAGACCTTCGTTGTGGCGGAAGCCGATATCGTGCTCGGTAACCACGCGGATTAACGATTGGTTGCGGCTAAACGCAGAAACCAATTGTCCTTGATCATCCTTGTAGGTTGCTTCGCGGCTAAAGTCGATTGCGAAACTGCCGCTTTCACCGATGAGCACATCGTTAAAGTCAGCAAAGTAGATTTCAGTTTCGTTGGCGCCGGTACCAAGGTTTGATGGAATGGTGTTGGTATGCTGAATAGGGAAGCCTTTCAGGAAGCCAGAGGACATTTCTGGATAAACCTTGTTGCCATTGCCATCACGCAGGCCGAACAGCTTCATATAGGTGCGTGGTGATAAACCCCAACCAGGGGAAATCATTAGCGAGTTTGACTGCATCAATTGCAGGATCAGGTTATCGAGGTAGGCATCGATAGTGGCGAGATCTGCCGAGCCAGCCCAAGGTACTGTACGGCCTGCATCCGTGGCGGTCTTTTTAAAGCCTTTTGGTGTTGATGATGAACCATCATCACGTAAAAACGCTTTATCTTCACGCACTGCCATTGATGACAGCATATCTTGCAGCACTAAGGCTTCTACGTTACGGCCTGCATGACCAATTAATTGGTTAGAAATCGGTACCAAGGTGATCATGGTTTTGGCTGACAATTTAACATCGTCCGTTGATGCATTTGATGCTAAAACATCGGTTCCTTCACCAACGTAGGATGAAGTTGAGCCACCGCTCATACGTGGCAATGACATATTACCGTTTGGTAATGGCATTGAACGCGCACCTAAGCGGCGCACAATGGTGCGATTACGCAATAGCTCGATAACTTCCATTGCGGTATTTTGTGGTACTAATGCGCCACCCGAACCCGCCGAGGTTTCAATGGCCAAAGCTACGTTACCGTCGCCGATGGTGTCGTTAGCAAAACGCGCTGCGCCTTCCAAATCCCCTTTTGAGGCCGCAATTGACATTGCCAAGCGCGCAAATGTTGCGCCTTGATACTGCTCGGCTTCTTTTGGGGTGTGAACGGCAGCAGAACCATTTTTAACTGGTTTTGCGTGAGTTGCATTCATGCGCTCGGCGGATTCTAAGCGGCCAATTTGAGCGGTAATCTCATCAAATTCCTTGGATAAGGATTCGAATTGAGTTAACTCTTCAGCGCTCAAAGAGGCCTCAGCGTCTTTTGCCGCGAGCAATTGCACTTGAGCGTTAATCTCTGCGCGTTTGCGGCGAAGTTCTTCGATTTTAAACATGGTAAAGCTCCTTCAGGTGAAAAAAATGCAGCCTATTGGCTGCACATTGTTTGCCCCGCCGCTTGGCTAGAGCTGGTTTTTGATATTCATGGCCTTGGCTTGCATGCCAATGCTTTTGCTTGGGCGACTTTGCGTCATGTAGGGTTTTGCGATGGCGTTAATGGCTTCGAATGGCGTCATCAGCTCATCGGCTAGTCCCATTGCGATGGCTTCTCTTGCGCCAAATAGTTTGGCTTGGGTATCGATAACCTTTTGCACTTCCATACCGCGGTATTGCGCGACAGATTCGGTAAACATTCGGTAGGTTTCGTCTAAGCGAGCATTAATTTCGATGATCGCTTGTTCGGTGATGGGTTCGTGTGGACTACCATCATTTTTATGATCGCCACGGTAGAAGGTTGTAAATTTAAGGCCTTCTTTTTCTTCTAATTTGCTGACTTCCATGTGTTCCATAATCACGCCGATTGAACCTACGCCAGAGGTTGCGGATACAATGATTTTTGAGCACGCAGAGGCCATAAAGTAGCCAGCTGAATAGGCGCTGTAGTTGACGATCGCATTAATTGGCTTGATTTGGCGCGATTGATAGATGAAATCAGCCAGTTCTTTGCAGCCAACCGCCATGCCGCCGCCAGTATTAAAATCTAAGGCGATTTCTTCGATCATGTTGTTGTTAAGCGCCCGAGTCATACGATCTTGTAGCTTTTCATAGCTGTTTAACTCGGTGCAGGCGGCGGTGATGTGGCCACGGCGAGCCATTAACAGGCCATGAACAGGAATAACTGCTACTCGGCCATTTGCAATGGTGTACATGCCAGAAACATCGCAGTCATCATCCGCAATGGTGGCAAGTCGCTCTGGCGGTTGTTGATCTTGTTGCAGTGATGGAATGTCGATTGACAAGTTACCCGTGATGCGCGGGATCAGCACTGATTTTACGGCATCAACTGCAGTTCTGGTGGCTAGCAATGGGGTATTGAATACCATGCTGGCTAAATTGGGGTAGTTTACTTGCATAGTATTGCCTCGATTTGCTGCATTTGCTCTGGTGTGGCGTTCAGGTGTTGTTGCGCTGAGTTGCTTGGAACCATGTTTAACGGGGTTAAATAGGTGTTACCGCCTTTGATTGGGCTCATGTTCTCAAGGCGACGGATATCGTTGACACTCAACCAGCCCCAGTTGCGGCCAATTGCGTAAGATTCGTAACGTGATTTTTGGTCGCCACGGAGCAAGCCTTGCACGTTAAACTCGATGTAGTACTGGCCGCGCTCGGATGGCAGTAATAAGTCACGGGTTTGAGCGGCTTCAATCCGCTTTAACCATGGCAGTAATGAGTAAATCACATAGCCAAGTGACATTGACTCAATGCCAGAACCCCAAGAGGTGGTTTTTTCTGTCATCTGCACCATGTGCAGCGGGATTTTGTAAAGACGACACACTTCAGCGATACCAAAGCCACGACTCTCTAACAGCTGGGCTTTTTCGTTATCCATTGATAACTGCTTGTAGCTCATACCCTCTTGCAGCATGGCCACGGAAAACGCATTGCGCAGTCCTGAGTGACGCTCTTTAAATTTATTTAGGATCGCGTCAACTTTGTCTTGAGAGTCAATTGCTTTGACTGAATCAGGTCGTTCAATAACGCCGCTGAGCGTGGTGCCGTTGGCAAAGACATTGCCTGCATGTTGTTCAGTCGCTAACGCCAGCCCAAATACATCAGCATTAGTTTGAATGGGTGATAGGCCAATGTAACCGTCAAGGCTAAATCCCTTGATGTGATGGACTAATCTGGCAGGAAAAGTCTCATTTAGATCGATTGAATGGTAATAAGGAAGTCCATCAGGTCCTTTTAGAACCTCAAATTTATCCCAATTTACTGGGATCAATTCTTTGATATAACCATTGCTATCATAGTCTTTTAACGCTAGGTAATTACCGCGCAGCCCAAGCCAGCCCATTGATTGCTCATGGTATTCAAAGCTAGTGTCTTTTTGGTTTGGCTGGTTGTGAATAATGTCGTATAGCGGGTGATCTGTGGCTCTGACTCGGCCATCCCCTTCGCGGCGATACAGTTCACAAGGTAGTTGGGCAACTGACTCGGCCAACAAGGTAACGCAAGCACGTACAGCAGAAAGCGCTAGCGCCTTTTCTGGCGTGACATGGATACCTGATGCGGTAGAGCTGCCACTAATAGAGCTCACCCATCGCCACCAGTCGTTACCTTGCTGGCGAGAGCCCTTGAACATTTGCGGAATAAACATTATTCACCTGGCCCTTTGGTTGTGCTCATAGCTCGAGTCACCATCCATGACCAAAGCAGGCATAAGCTACCAAGCGTGATAAACCCTACCGCGGGAAGCAGCAGCCACGCGCCATAAGACACGCATAAAACCCCTGCTATACCAATAATGAAAGCGATATAAATCAACATAGAACGTCCGAAGTCTCGTAAACTGAAGTTGACTGAGCATCACTTACTGGGTCAGCCGTTCCCACTGCCATAGCGGCGGCGACTACGCCGTCGATACGACCTGTGGATTTTTTCTTGGTAAAAATACGGTTGTCTTTGGCGTCGGCCTCAAGCACTGCGCTTGCGGCGTTCCACCTTAGGCATGGGTTGGTTTTGATTCTGATCTCTTTGCTGGTGATCAGCTTTTCAAACAGTTCAATTGAGCGCGGCATCCAGAGGTTTGACTCTGATGCTTTGTAGTAACCTTGCCCGTGTTTAACTAGCGGGATAAATACGTTTGCCTCGGCGAGTTCTGGCTCAAGGTAGTGGATCCGGTATTGGTCGAAGCCGATACTTTTTATCTCAAACAGTGCGGACAGCTCGGCGACTCGCTCGGCCACAAAGCTGTAGTCCACTGCATGCCCGGGTGGCGCATGGATAAAACCTTGCCTGAGCCATGCCGAGTAAGGCACGTTATCGGTGCGTTCGCGATCCAGTAACGTGTCTTTTGGTGTCCAAAAATCGACTAACAGCGTTTTGACTCGCGGGAAGTACAGCGCTAAGGCGGTTAAGTCGCGGGTACCGGATAAGTCGAGCCCGCCGTAGCATTCTTCGCCGTAGAGCTCGCTGATATCAAAATCATCTTCGCAATCCATCCATGTGTCGGCGGATAGCCAAGGCGAGGCACTATCTACCCATTGGCAGAAGTTTAAGCGCCGAACAATGCTCTCTTTGGCTGGCATGCCCTTGGCTTGGGTGACCTGTTCACGCAGGTATTTATGCGTGAAGGTGTGCCCCAGTGATGGGTTGGCTTTTTGCCAGCAACTTTCGTCATTAATCGGGTCGTCACCTTCATCGAGCGAACAGATAAAGGCGAAGAAGGAATCATCTTCTTTGGTACCCGCACAAATGGCTTTGCCGTATTCGTGGTACGAGTAACAAACGCTGGTGCGGTCGTGGCCTGAGTTGGTGATCATGAAGATCAACGCTTGCTTGCGGCCTTTGGTACCCGCACGCATCATCTCGACGACGTTGTTGTTTTTGTGTTCGTGTACTTCGTCAATCAGCGCCATGTGGGGACGCGGCCCTGATTGGCCGTTGTCGGAGCTGATGGGTCTAAAAAATGAGTTTTTAGCCAGATAGGCAAGGTTCCAAACGCTTTGCCCGGTACCCGATTTTTTTAATCTTGAACTTAGCTGCGGCGATTGGTTAACCATGGAAACCGCGTCGCGGAACAACACCATGGCCTGATCTTTTTTGGTGGCCGCGGCATAAATTTCGGCGGAGGCCTCACCATCGGCCACTAAACCGTAAAGCCCGATACCTGCGGCTAACGGGGATTTACCAGAGCCTTTGCCACTTTCGACATAACACATGCGAAAACGGCGGGTACCGTCGGCATCCTTCCAGCCAAACAGCGAGCCGACGATAAATGCTTGCCAGTCGAGCAGATTGAATGGCTTGCCTTCGTGATCACCACCACTTAAGCGCAATACTTTTGGGAAAAAGCTAATGGCGCGGTTGGCGGCGGCTAAATCCCAAGTAAGACCTGTTGCGTGGCAAGACTCTAAGTCTTTTAAGTGCCGCTTACAGGCGTTGCGGATATCGGGGCCGGCGAGGAACTCCCCAGAGACGACTTCTTTTGCCCAACGAGTGACGCGATCTTCTATATCAGCCGAAGAACTCGTCGAGCTCGTCTTTTTTCTTGTCGCCATCAGTTACCTGTACTTTGCTACGGGCCGATGGAGTTAGCCCAAATTCTACGAGATAGGCTTTAAATCGCCTGTCGGCATCGGCCAGCATTTGTACGGCTGGGTTTGCCTTCATTAGCATTTGCTCGACTTGGGTGACTTCGCGGGTATCTTCATCGATGTTTTCGCCGATGATTTTGATGCTTTGGTAAGTTCGGCCGTTTTGTTTTATTTCGTCCCTCAGGTCGAGGATTTCTGAGTAGACGTCGCATAACCGCTCAAGCGCCATACCGTCAGCCAGTGTGAGCACGCCCATGTCTTTAAGCAGTTTTGTTAGCTTTTTCCATGCTGCTTTTGCTCTTGGACTGAGATGTGCCGGCATTCGCGGGATCCCCGCTTCTAGCTTTGGCTCTTTTTTATTGAGCGGCCTTTTGCCGGGGTTGCCTGTAACGAGCTTGAGCGCGGTTGGCGTGGTTTTTCGTCCTACTGCCACGTTTTACCTCACTGCTTGTTCCAATGGTGATTTGGGTCTGTTGGCTTGCCGCTTTCATCGGCGCCAAGCTTTACCCCTCTGCTCTCCATTATTTTTTTGGTGCTATCGTGGCAAGGCTTGCACAGCGGCTGCCAGTTGTTGGTATCCCAAAATAGGGTTGTGTCGCCTTTGTGTTGGATCTTGTGATCCACTACCGTTGCGGCGGTGATAATGCCTTTTTGCTCGCAGAAACAGCAGAGAGGATGGCGCTTTAAGAAGGTTTCACGGGCTTTTTGCCAGCGTCCACCGTAACCACGTTCGGCGGTTTTGCGTTTGTCATCGCGCCAGCTTGGTTGGCTCATAGCTCATTTGAGCCATCTAAATAGGTTGATGTTTTTTGTTCTTCGTCCTCTACGGCCATCATCTGATCAACGATTTCCAGATTACTGTTTACCAGGTGGCTGATAGCGTTGGTTTGGGCAGTAATGGCCGCGGTTAGCGCTTGCATTGACTCGATTAAATCGTCTTGCTTGCTTTGCTCGATAACTGGCGGCTTAGTTTTTCCCTGAAATGTTGGGTATGCTGCGTTTAATACGGTTACCTCAACCCAGTCAGCAGGTACCAGAGGTACTAATTTTGTTTGACCATTGCCGCCATTACCAATATGAGATTCGACAGCTGGCACGGAAACGATGGCGCCATTGAAGATAACGACGACTTTATTCATTGCTATCGTCCATATTGATTACGTTTAGGTTGCCAGCTTTTATCGCGGCCATTCTGGCTTCGTGAAATTCGCGGTTTTGCCGTTTCTTTTCTCTTGAGAGGCGATATTGAACAACGAATAAAACGATTGTTGATGCGATACCGAGCAATAACGCAATCTTATCTAGTGATAGAAAACCGCCAATTGCCGTAGAGATTGAAGCGATATAGCTCCCAGTTGTCGTTGCTTTATCCATAATTGGCGCCAAGGGTTTGATATTCATTGTTAGCCTCCGATCACTCGGTAGACAATTTCGACTTTTGCTCGTTAATCCAGTTTTCTAGTGCTAACCAATCGAGGTCGCACAGAGAAATAACTTTCATCAACGAGTTGGTGTATTCAGAAAGATCTTGGTTTTTCTTGCTGGAATACGGCGGAACGATGCACTGGCTGATCAGTTCCTTGGGCGGAAAAACATACTGAATCTTGGTTACGGTAACGGTTCGCACATCTGGCGAACTGCTCGAGCACGCTGTTAACAGCATCAGGGATAACAGTAGCACCCCAAGATAGCGTTTTTTCATCGCTGGACCTTTCGAATACCTGAGTCAACTCTTTGGTGGATTGCTCGAACTCGCGCTTAATCTCATTTCGTGACCTTTCACGATCGCTCAAGGCCTTGGCCAGCAAGGCAAGATTGCCGAGCAAGGTTTGTTTATCTTTTTCTGCAGTTTCGAGTGATGAAGTCACCGAGGATAAATTTTTTTGCAGCTCGGAACGGGCAAGCTCCGATTTATCCAAATTTGCATTTAATAGCGCTATTTGGCCCTTATTGATCACAAAAAAAGCACTGAATGCGCCTATCAAAACAATCAGCAAAACGATAAGTAAGGCAATGATTTTACTTGATATTGTCGAGAGCATTTTTAACGCCTAAATTTGCCAGAAAAAAAGGTCTCATTTCGCGGTTTTGCATAAAAAGGTAGGCGCACGGTCAGTTAGGCAAAAGCCCTGAAGTTTTGACCCGCCCCACCCACCAAATATCAAACACCTTAATTATCAGTAACTTGTACAAAATCAATTGAGGGCATCGAGGCAGTCGCGGTGCCGCTGCTGCGCCCGAAGCCACACGCCATAGCAGCGCTTGTTGCCAGGCGTTGAGCAGTCATAGCCAGCGACGGTGCGATACTCTGGCAACAGCAATGCATCACATGATTGTTGGTATTCACCTTGGATAAGATGACCACGCATCGGAGAGGCTAACCAGCGGCCAATTCCGTATTGATACGTCCAATCGATGTATAAATCGTAAGATGCTTGGTTAAGCTCCACGTTAGGCAGGCTTGCTCGAAAGCGTTGCTCATCCTTATCGATATGAGCCTTTGCGGTTTTAAGTGCGTTAATTGGGGTAGTGGTTTCGCCTAGCTTTACTGGCCGTCCATCTGCGTGATAAGTGGAACCAAATCCTAGTGTAGGGCGATCACCTTTAACGGGGATCTCGGCAACTGGAGAAAACCCCTCAGATGAAACCAAGGCGATCAGTGCAGCAGCTGATAAGCTCAGGCCTGTTACTAATACCTTATTGCGCATTACAAACCCCAAAACAAAAAGCCCCGGCGATGGCCGAGGCTTGAACAAACTGAAAGGTCTAGATAGCAAAAAGCCACCTATCTGGTGGCTTTAGATGCTATAACCCGCATTGTTATAGCAGGATAGTAAAACTAACTGCTTAGGTAAATGATTTTGTTCTACCATTTTTTTTGCTTTTAACTACTAGCATTACTGGTATCAGTGTTGTTATGTGTTGGTATGTCTTAATAAATTAATGGTTTTTGTTATAAATCCAATCAGTTACCTTATCAAAGTTTATTTCGATTATATCTACTAAAAACATTATTTTATCTTTACTCTGACCATAACCAGATAAATGTCTGATTAAATCATTTGCAGCTTCTTTCCCCTCATTTATAGCACCAACGATTTTTTCATGATTATCAGAATCATATTCGCTGCCTTCCAGTTCTTCAAACTTCTCTATAATGCATCTCGCAGCGCCTATTACTAAGTTTTTTTCAAATTCTCCAGCCTCAGTTTTTGCAGGAACATACTGTTTTAAGTTGTTGTATAAAATCTCTAGTTGTCATCTCAGCATCCTTACTTATCACTTAACTGATTTAATCTCTCACGATACTAAACTCATACCGCGTTCAATGTCTAT
>AACY020561977.1_pt1 | contig 39673 bp, 35 predicted proteins | sample 267378 | NCBI WGS metagenome assembly AACY02 (sample SAMN02954345, study PRJNA13694) | marine metagenome | biome: aquatic; feature: ocean; material: water; isolation source: isolated as part of a large dataset composed predominantly from surface... | reverse complement strand
GCCGCCAAAAACAAAACTACCAATGACTAACCATAAAAAACCAATCCCACTCCACAAGTACCAATTAACCCGTGACATCCTCGCCCGCCAGTGTCGCCTCTTATCACTCCAAGACACGTTTGTTTCCACCCTTCAACGACACTACTAAAAACCACAGAAAACCGGCCATTATATAGCGCTAAAACCTCGGATCAACATTTCCTTTAAATCCAAGTTGTCACGCAATTCATCAAGGTTTTACCTCGGTTGTCACAGCCGTGCTAAAGCCTAATTCAGTGGCGGCTAACTGACGCGACAAGGCACCTATATTACCTGCACCTTGGGTCAACAATAAATCCCCTTCCTGCAACACATCGGGTAGCACTTCAGCTAACTGATCTGGGCTAGCAATAAATATGGGGTCTAACTGCCCACGCAAACGAATCGAACGGCATAGAGCCCGACCATCGGCACCGGGGATCGGTGCTTCACCGGCACTATACACATCGAGCAATAGCAAGCAATCTACCTGAGATAACACTTCAATAAAGTCTTCGTACAGATCGCGAGTACGAGTGTATCTGTGTGGCTGATAAGCCATCACTAAACGTTTGTCAGGCCAGCCTGCACGCGCCGCTTTAATGGTCGCCGCCACTTCGCTGGGGTGATGACCATAATCATCCACTAACATCACTTCGCCCTTTGGCGTCGCGAACTTGCCTAAGTGTTGGAAACGACGACCAATACCCTGGAATTCAGCCAAGGCTTGAATGATGGCGCTATCATCAATTTCATCTTCTGTCGCCACGGCAATCGCTGCCAGTGCATTTAATACATTGTGCTGACCCGGCAGATTAAGCAGCAGGTCTAAATCTTCTTTGCCTTTACGTCTGACGGTAAAGCGGCATTGGTGACCCTGCTGATGAAAATTCAGCGCCTGCACGTCGGCATCGTCACTGAAGCCATAGGTGATCATATGACGACCTATACGCGGCATAATCTCACGTACGACTGGATCATCGATACAAACGACAGCCACGCCATAGAATGGCAGGTTATGTAAAAAATCCACGAAGGTCGATTTGAGCTTTTCAAAATCACCACCGTAGGTATCCATATGATCGGCTTCGATATTCGTCACTACGCTGACCATAGGTTGCAGATGCAGGAAGCTCGCATCACTTTCGTCTGCTTCGGCGATCAGGTAACGACTCGTGCCTAAGCGGGCATTGGTGCCAGCGCTGTTAAGTAAACCACCGATAACAAAAGTTGGATCGCGCCCCGCTTGACCATACAAACTGGCAATCAAACTGGTGGTCGTGGTTTTACCGTGAGTTCCTGCAATCGCTACACCATGGCGATAACGCATCAACTCAGCCAACATCTCAGCGCGGCGCACGATAGGAATACGCAATTCCTTCGCCGCAATAATCTCTGGATTCTCAGGATTAATCGCGGTCGAGACCACCACCACATCGGCTTGCTGCACGTTATCGGCGCCATGGCCGATATGAATTTTCGCGCCCAGCAGGCAGAGTCTGTCAGTCACGGCGTTTTGTGCGATATCAGAACCACTAACGACATAACCTTCGTTTACTAATACTTCAGCGATCCCGCCCATGCCCGCGCCGCCAATGCCGACGAAATGAATACGCTTAATCCGGCGCATTTCTGGGATCATACTTCTTAGCTGTAAGTATCTTTCTGTCTTAGTCATACCTATCCTTTCTCGGCGAGAGCGATACACACTTGGGCCACCTGTTCGGTTGCATCCAGTACGGCAACATCTCTCGCTCTTTGGCCCATTTGGGCTAATTCTGCTCTGTCATTGGCGAGTAACTGTAATTTACTCACCAGCTTATTCACGTCCAAGATGGCCTGCGGCAATAGGAAAGCGGCGCCAGCCTCAACCAATACTTGAGCGTTACGGGTTTGGTGATCATCCACTGCATGGGGATAAGGCACCAGAATACTCGGAAGTCCCACCGCCGCTAACTCGGATACCGTCAGCGCGCCAGCGCGGCACAATACCACATCTGCCCAGCGATAGGCGGCTTCCATATCATCAATAAATTCGGCAACGTTAACGCCGCCCTCTTGTCCTTGCTGTTGATAAGCCGACTTCACTCCTGCCAGATTATCCTTACCCACTTGATGCCAAACCGTAATCGACTGCTGTTTACTGAGCGCAGCCACGACTTCAGGCATTAAGTCGTTAAAGACTTTGGCGCCTAAGCTGCCGCCTACCACCAAGACTTTTAAGGCATCATCCGCGGCTTGCTTAGGCTCGGCACCTAAGGCAATTAACTCGCGACGGATGGGGTTACCCACCACCTTTGCCTTAACCTGAGTGAAGGTATTTTTAAAGGCGCACAGTACTTGATTCGCAATTCGCGAGAGCAACTTGTTGGTCATTCCCGGAATGGCATTTTGCTCATGCAGCACTAAGGGCACGCCCGCTAATTTGGCCGCCACACCGCCCGGACCACTGGCGAATCCGCCCATGCCCAGCACCACATCGGGCTTGAACTCGGCAATCACGGCCTTGGCTTGCAGAATCGATCGCACCACTTTAAAAGGCGCCGCCAATTTACGTACTAAACCATTGCCACGCACGCCCTTGATGTCGATAAAATCGATATCGAAGCCATACTGAGGCACTAAGCGCGCCTCCATACGGTCGGCTGTACCTAACCAACGCACTTGCCAACCTTGCTGCGCTAAATATTTTGCCACCGCGAGTGCCGGGAACACATGTCCGCCCGTGCCGCCTGCCATGACTAAAATACGTTTACCCGCGTCGGTCATTACTTCAATCTCCCTTGCACGGCCTGAACTAAACTCATGCGCCGCTCATAATCGATGCGTAGCAATGTCATTGCCGCCGCAGTCATGACCCATAAACTACTACCGCCGTAACTCACAAAGGGCAGTGTTAACCCTTTAGTAGGTAACATACCAATGCTTGCGCCCACATTAACGACGGTCTGAAAACAGATCCAAATCCCAATGGCATAGGCCAGATAACCCTCGAAGGCTTTGTCCATCACCAGACATAAATTGCCGAGGCGAATGGCCCTTAATGCCACAAACAGCAACACGGATAAGACCGCGATAATGCCGATAAACCCTAACTCTTCACCAATCACGGCAAAGATAAAGTCGGTATGCGCCTCGGGGAGGTACTCCAACTTTTGAATACTGTTGCCAAGGCCCTGGCCGAACCAATCACCTCGGCCGTAGGCCATCAGCGATTGAGTTAACTGGTAGCCACTACCAAACGGATCTTGCCAAGGGTCTAAAAACGATGTCACCCGGCGCATACGATAAGGCTCGAGCAGTACCAGCGCGACGAAAGCTAAAATGCCAGCAAAGATCAGCGCGAAAAAGTCCAGCAACCGAGCACCCGCGAGAAACAACAGTCCAACAGTGCCGACAAACAACACCACCACAGTGCCTAAGTCGGGCTGCATCAAAATCAAAATCGCGTAAATCGCAAATACCGCAATCGGCTTATAGAAGCCCTTAGCATTTTCACGCACTTCCTGATGACGGCGCACCAGATAGCCCGCCATGTACACAGAAAACGCAAACTTAGCGACCTCGGCCACTTGAATACGGATTGGACCGATTGATAACCAACGGGTCGCGCCGTTTACGGTAGTTCCCACGACCAGTACTGCCAGTAACATCAAAAATACAACCAGCAGCATGATAGGGCTCATCCGCTGCCAAGTTTGCATTTCAACCCTCAGCACAAATGCGGCAATCACTAAACATCCCAACAGATAACCCACATGGCGAGTCATAAAATGGAATGGGTTACCCGTCAGTGTTTGTGCCTCGGGCATAGAGGCCGACATCACCATTACAAAACCAAAGCCAATCAAAGACAAAACAGCAGTGAGCAAAGCCCGATCGTACAATTGCGCGCCCGGGACTTCGGTATCTCGTTGCCAGTTGGGCAGTGCATGCAGCACTCGCCCAAACAGGCTGAGCTGTCTTGCATCACTCGCCATCGAGTTGCTCCACTTGGCTTCTAAAATCATCACCACGGGCCATAAAGTTGCTGTACATATCCAGACTTGCACAGGCGGGCGACAACAACACAATATCACCCGAAGTCGCTAATTGAGCGGCCTTAGCAACAGCGGCAGCCATTGAATCAACCTTAATAGCGCCTTCTTTCAGCGCGGCAATCTTATTGCCATCTCTACCTAAGGTAATGAGGTGAGTCACTTTTGTTAACGGCTCGGCCAGTGGACTGAAATCCGCACCTTTACCATCGCCGCCAGCAATCAAAATAATGTCGCCGAGGTGATCGCTTAAACCATCAAGGGCCGCAACAGTAGCCCCCACATTGGTTGCTTTAGAGTCATTCACATAGGTCACACCACCTTTGACCCCTACCACTTCGCAACGGTGAGAAAGGCCAGTAAAGGTGCGAGCCACTTTGGCCATCACTTGCTTATCCACACCCACCGCGTAGACCAAAGCCATTGCAGCAAGTAGGTTGGCATGGTTATGACTGCCAATCAGCGACACTTCGGTGATTGGCATGATTTCACTGTGGCCGTGATAAATCTTGCTGTCGCAAATGCCCCACTCGTCGCCTTCAGGCGGCGCTAAACCAAAGCTGTTTTGGTTCATGGGTTCAGTTGGGATAGTCAGCGCATCATCACGGTTAAAAATGATGGAACGACTTTGATGATACAAACGTAGTTTGGCCTTCCGATAGGCATCCATATCGCTGTACCTGTCCATATGATCTTCCGTCACGTTTAAACAGGTTGAGGCCACACAATTCAAGCTATGGGTGGTTTCCAGCTGGAAACTCGATAACTCAAGCACAAAAATATCCGCATTCTCTTGCAGCAAATCCAGCGCCGGAGTACCAATATTGCCTCCCACAGCAACAGCAATGCCTGCTTCTCGCAGCATTTCGCCCACTAAGGTGGTGACTGTCGTTTTGCCATTTGAGCCCGTAATCCCAATCACGCATGGTTTACGGTCAGCAATTTCACGGGCAAATAACTCAATATCACCAATGACTTCAATCCCCATATCCAGTGCCGCGCGCACTTCGGGAGTATCAATCGCAATCCCAGGACTGATAATGATTTGCGTCGCCTGCACTAGATAACGGCAATCAAATCCGCCAGCAATTAATTGCACCTCAGGGAATGAACTTGCCAGTGTTTCGGCACCTGGAGGCTGGCGACGGCTATCCATCACCAACGGCGTAATGCCTTTTCCACACAAATAGCGCACTACCGAGAGCCCTGTGGCACCCAAACCTAATACTATGTGTGAATAATGACTTTGCATGAGTGATTACCTTAACTTCAACGTGGCTAAGCCGAGCAACACTAAGAAAATAGAGATAATCCAAAAGCGGACAATCACGCGTGGTTCAGGCCAACCTTTTAACTCGTAGTGGTGATGGATAGGCGCCATGCGGAATATCCGTTGACCGCGTAATTTGTAAGAACCGACCTGCAATATCACTGACACGGTTTCCATGACAAACACCCCGCCCATGATCACTAATAGAATTTCTTGGCGAACTAATACCGCAATCGCACCTAATGCAGCCCCTAAAGAAAGAGAACCCACATCGCCCATAAAGACCTGTGCTGGATAAGTGTTAAACCATAAAAAGCCTAAACCTGCGCCCACAATCGCGGTGCAAACGATCACCAGCTCACCAGAGCCAGGTAAATGCGGAATATGCAGGTAATTGGCAAACTGAGCATGACCAGACAGATAAGCAATCAAGGCAAATGCTGCTGCTACCATTACCGTTGGCATAATCGCCAAACCATCGAGACCGTCGGTTAAGTTCACTGCGTTGCTTGAACCCACGATAGTAAAGTAGGCCAATACGATAAACACAGCGCCAAGCTGTGGCATCACGTCCTTAAAGAAAGGCACGACTAACTGGGTTTCACCCGGGTTAGACGCTGTGGTGTAGAGGAAGAAAGCAATAATCAACGCCGCTAAAGATTGCAGAATATACTTCCAGCGCGCAATTAATCCCTTAGTATCTTTACGTACCACTTTGCGGTAATCATCAATAAAGCCAATCATGCCGAAGCTGCCTAAAACAAACAGCATCACCCAAACATAACGGCTACCAAGATCGCCCCATAACAGCACACTGATAAAGATGGCCGCAAGGATCAGTAAACCACCCATAGTCGGCGTTCCGCGCTTACTGAAATGCGACTCAGGCCCATCATTACGCACCACTTGACCAATTTGCATTAACTGCAAACGCTCAATAAGTTTAGGACCCCACCATAAACTAAATACTAATGCGGTTAACAAGCCCAAAATGGCTCGAAACGTCACATAGGAAAATACGTTAAACCCAGTGTGAAAACGGGTTAAATACTCGGCCAGATACACCAGCATCTACACTAACTCCCCACGCCCGAAGGCTACTGTTAGGCCATCCACGACCCGCTCCATTGCGGCACTTCGTGAACCTTTAACTAAAACCGTCACCTGTCCCGGCAACTGGTTGATGTGTTTTATGAGTTTTTCTACTAACGTCGCCACGCTGTCATGGTGCTCCGCCCCGAAAGCTTGGCTAGTATGCTGAGTCAAGGTGCCAGTACAGAACAGGGCATCAATCCCCTGTTGCTTTGCCAGTTGTCCCAGTTCAGCGTGTAAAAGGGGCGCATTGTCGCCTAATTCGCCCAAATCTCCCAGTACCAAACAACGATTTTCAGAAATTTCCTTTAACCAAGCGATAGCCGCCCCCACGGATACAGGGTTAGCGTTATAGCTATCATCGATTAAACGGACTCGGCCTAATTGAGTCGGCTGCATACGTCCCTTCACAGGGATAAGTTTGCTTAAGCCTTCGGCGATCTCTTTTAGACTTAATCCTAATGCGATACAAACACTTGCAGCAGCTAAGGCATTGCTGACTTGATGACGTCCCGCTAAAGGTAAGGTCACTTCGCAGGACTCACCCGCATAATTAAGGATAAAGCGGTAACAACCATCGCTATTGGCTTTATGGCCAGTCGCAATCACATCGATTTGGCGTTTCGCCGCGCCTTCCTGCTGGGAGAAGCTCAATTGCTTATAATGCTTGGCTTTAACACGCATCACATCAGCAAAGGCGTCGTCAGCATTAATAATCGCAGTGCCGCCTTGTTGTAGATGGTTATAGATTTCCGATTTCGCTTGGGCAACGCCGGCCTGTGAACCAAATCCTTCTAAGTGGGCACTGCCGACGTTATTGACTAACGCTACATGCGGACGGACCAAAGCAGAGGTGTAATCAATCTCGCCTTTATGGTTAGCCCCTAACTCAAATACCCCATACTTATCTTCGGGGGTTAAGCGCAGTAGGGTTAAAGGTACGCCGATTTCATTATTAAAATTACCCGCGGTGTAAAGTACTTGATGCTTAGCCGACAAAATAGTGGCAATCATCTCTTTCACGCTGGTTTTGCCGTTAGAGCCAGTTAATGCCACACAAATAGGATTCACTTGGTCGCGGACATAGGCGCCAATCGCGCCCATGGCCTTTTGGCAATCGGCAACAATTAGCTGCGGAATATCAAAGGCCAATTCACGTTCAACCAGTAATGCAATGGCGCCATTTTCAATTGCCGTGGCCGCAAAATCATGGCCATCAAACCGCTCACCCTTTAAGGCGACGAAAAGGGTCGCGGGGCCGATTTTACGGCTATCGCTGCTTAATGCTTGGATGGTGACATCGTCACCGACTCGATGCGCACCTAAGTATTGGCTCAGTGCCCCGAGGGAAATTGGGATCATTAGCGTTGCTCCGATAACTGACGTGCCAGGGCGCGTTCATCATAGTCATGACGCACACCTGCCGCCTCTTGGTAAGTTTCATGGCCTTTGCCCGCAAGCAAAATCACATCCCCAGATTTAGCCTGTGCGACGACTTGTTTAATCGCAGCCACACGGTCAACCTCGGTCAGCGCTCGCTCTGGGTGAGTCAGCCCTTGGATAATATCGGTAATAATTTGGTTAGGATCTTCGCTGCGGGCATTATCGCTAGTCACCATAATGCGATCGGCAAATTGCTCCGCCGCACGCCCCATTAAAGGCCGCTTACCCTTGTCACGGTCGCCACCGCAGCCAAACACGCACCAAAGCTCCCCTGCACAGTGACGACGCAGGGCATTAAGTGCCTGTTCAATCGCATCGGGGGTGTGGGCATAATCGACGACTAAGGTGATGTTGTCCGCGGTGGTAAAACGTTCCATACGGCCAGACACGGGCACTAAGTAAGGTACCTTGGCAGCTAATGCACGCATATCCATTCCCTGTAAATACAGGGCTGATAGTGCAGCGAGTAAATTCGAGAGGTTAAAGGCGCCTAATAACGGGGAACGAATATCGATTTCGCCCTCGGGCCAGACTAAGGTCGCCTGTACGCCTTGGTCGTTAAATTGGGCATTCTTAGTGTAAAACGTCGCATTGGTATGCGCTTCAATGCTAAAGCCCCACATCTTCGCAGGAACGTTTGCCAGCTCGGATAACCATGCGGCACCCACGGGATCATCAAGATTGACTAAGCCGTGACGCAGGGCGTTGAAACGAAACAGCATTTGCTTGGCCGCGGCATAGTTTTCCATATCGCCGTGGTAATCCAAGTGATCACGGGTTAAGTTAGTAAATACCGCCACATCGAAGGGCACGGCATCGACTCGCCCTTGGACTAAACCATGGCTCGAGACTTCCATCGCACAGGTATTTACACCTTTATCTGCAAATTCATGCAGTTGGCGCATTAAGGTAATGGCATCGGCAGTGGTATTGCCGCTATCGACTAACTCGCCCCACAGGCCATTGCCGAGCGTGCCCATCACCGCCGCTTTACCCTCAAGCAGCGTCACTAATTGCGCGCACAATTGGCTTGTCGAAGTTTTGCCATTAGTCCCTGTAATACCCACAATGGCCATAGATTGACCTTGGATAACAGGATAACGCACCGCAGCCACCACTGAAACGTGCTTCGCTAACTCATAGAAATAAATCTGTACCCCTTGCTCAGCGGGCATTGCAATTACTTTGCCCTGCTCTTGGGGATTATCCGTATGCACTAACACCGCAGCCGCACCTTGGGCTAAGGCTTTATCAATAAATTGACGACCATCTACCTTGTGTCCTGGCAGCGCTAAAAACACATCGCCGCGACGTATTGCGCGGCTATCTAGAGTCAAATCTTGGAAGGTTTGTTCACCCGCGTAGGGGAACCAAGGGGCGAGTAGATCCCTTAATAACATTATTCAGTTCTCCCGGCGAGACCCGCCAATTGCACCTGTTCTTTATCGGAAATGGGTTCAACATTTAACATTTGCAGTGCGCCTGACATCACCTTAGCGAAAGCAGGCCCTGCCACTGAACCACCATAATAGAGATCGCCCTTAGGTTCATTGACCACAACGACGATAGCGAGTTTGGGATTATTCACCGGCGCAACGCCTGCAAATAACGCAACATAATCATCACCATAACCACCGGCTACCGCCTTACGGCTGGTGCCCGACTTACCTGCGACGGGATAACCATCGATATGCGCAAGCGTACCTGTACCACCTTTTTCGGTGACACCCACCATCATTTGCAGCACGTCTCTAGCCACTTCTTCTGAAATCACCCGTTCACCTTCGGGCGGCTTTTTAAGTTTTAAAATCGATACTGGATATAAAGTGCCGCCATTGCCTAAAGTCGCGTACATCCGCGCTAATTGCAGCGTCGTCGCGGTTAAGCCGTAACCAAAGGATAACGTGGCACGCTCAAAGTCAGACCAACGGTGACGATCTTGGATAAGGCCTGCGCTTTCTCCCGTTAAGTTAATCCCTGAAAAACTACCTAATCCCATGGATTGATAAGTGCCGAGTAACTGCTGTACAGGAATCGACAGGGCTAATTTACTAATGCCCACGTTACTGGATTTGGCCAAAATACGCGCTAGCGTCATATCACCGTAGTTAGATGCATCACGCACTTGGCGTCCACCTAAACGCATCCAACCTGGAGAGGTTGGGATCACATCAGTGGATTTAACGGTGCCCGCTTCTAACGCCGCCGCAACAACAAAAGGTTTAATGGTCGAGCCGGGCTCGAAGGTGTCCGTCATCGCGCGGTTACGCATTCTGAAGGTTTGAAAATTATCACGGGAATTAGGGTTGAAGGAGGGCGTATTCGCCATCGCTAACACTTCACCCGTGTGGATATCGAGTACCACAATCGACCCTGATGTCGCTTGGTTCATTTCTGTGGTGCGCTTTAACTCTCGATAGGCAAGCTGCTGGATCCTATGGTCGATACTCAGGACAAGATCATTTGGGCTTTCGCCTTCTTGGACGATATCGAGGCGCTCAACCACATGACCATCACGTGACTTACGTACTTTCTGTTTGGATGGCGTACCAGTAAGCCAACTGTTATAGGCATTTTCAACGCCTTCAATACCCACATCATCGATATTAGTGATACCGATAAGTTGGGCAGTTATCTCACCACCGGGATAGTAACGGCGAGACTCAGACTTTAAAAATACCCCAGGCAATTTAAGCTGAGTTATGTAATCAGCCACCGCGGGAGTCACTTGACGCTTAAGGTAGGTAAAACGTTTAGTTGGATTGCTACGGACTTTATCGAGTACGTCTTCAACGGGTTCGTGTAATACGTCAGCCAGTGCTTGCCAACGACGCATATCTGTAAAGCCATTGCTATCGTTAACTTGCTTTGGATCTGCCCACACTGCACGCACTGGCACACTCACCGCCAGCATATCCCCATTGCGATCAGTAATTAAGCCACGCTGTACCTCACGACTGGTAGTACGTAACGTACGCATATCGCTCTCATGGCGAAGCTTATCAGGCTCAATAATTTGGATATAAGCAGCACGACCCACCAGGCTTGAAAACATCGCAAATACAAAACCAACCACGACGTATAACCGCCAATGGATCAGTTGTGGCTTTTGCTTTTTGCTTGCCTGTTTGGTTTTTGCTTGCCTAATCATATCTTCCCTATGTTCACGGCACCTTTACCACAACTTCTTCGCTGGGTAATGGGCGACTCATGTTGAGATCCTTCGATGCAATCCGCGTAATTCGGCTATGCTCCGTTTGGGATTGCTCTTCCAATAATAAATTGCGCCACTCGATATCTAACCTGTCACGCTCCTGCAATAGCAGATCCCATTCAGTAGTGAGTTTGCGACTCACATGGCTGGTATACACCACAGCCACTGCATTACTGAGCACGAGCAGGGCAAGTAACAAAATCCATTTGTGTTGCCAAAGGTCGTGTAATACAACCTGTGGTAGACTCAATGAGGGCTTACTCATTTGTTTGCCCTCTAGTAATCTAGTCGCTCGGCAATGCGCAATACCGAACTACGGGCTCTTGCATTGCGTTCAATTTCCTCATCGGATGGCATAATCGCCTTGCCAATGGCACGTAGTTTACGCGACTTATTAATCTGATCTTCAGTGATGGGTAAACCATGGGGCACACTCTCACCTTGACTGTGGCGGCGGATAAATCGCTTCACTATGCGGTCTTCTAAAGAGTGAAAGCTGATAATCGATAAACGACCCTGCGGAGCAAGCACGGTTAATGCACCTTCAAGTGCTTGATCAATTTGATCTAACTCACTATTGATATAGATACGTATTGCCTGAAACACGCGGGTGGCAGGATGTTTATTACGCTCTTTGTTTTTGGTGATCCGCGCAATTAAATCGGCTAAATCTTTGGTACGTAAAAACGGGGTTTTATCGCGGTCGGCAGCAATGCAACGGGCAATATGACGAGCATTTTTCTCTTCGCCATAGGTTTTGAATACCCATGCCATATCTTCAATTTCAGCACGGGCTAACCACTGGGCAGCGGTTTCACCTTGACTATTGTCCATGCGCATGTCGAGTGGACCATCACGCAAAAAGCTAAAACCACGTTCCGCATCATCGAGCTGCGGTGAGGACACGCCTAGGTCGAGTAACACACCATCAATCTTGCCAACCAGACCAAGCTCTTCGACGTAATCGGCTAACTGACCAAAGCCACCGTGTACGATTTGAAAACGGGGATCATCGGCAAATTGTTTAGCAGCTTCAATAGCCTGAGGATCGCGGTCGATCGCAATCAAGCGTCCGTTTTCACCCAGTCTTTGCAATACTTGTCTTGAATGACCACCGCGGCCAAACGTGCCATCAATATAGATGCCATCGTCTTTAATGTTTAAACCGCCAACCGTTTCTTCGAGCAAAACGGATAAATGGGCAAATTCTTGACTCATTAATTTCTTCTTATTTAATTATGCGACTCGTTAGAGTGAAAAATCCGCCAGACGCTCGTTGTTAGCAAGCTCCTCGCTTCGAATCGTTTCCTGACACTCATCAATTTGCTGCAGCCAAGCTTGCTCATCCCACAGCTCAAATTTGTTTAACTGTCCCACCAGCATGATGCGCTTATCTAAATTGGCATATTGCCTTAGCGGTGGTGGCAGTAATATGCGTCCGTTGCTATCGAGCTCCACCTCATGGGCATAGCCTAGCAACATGCGCTTAAGGGATCGTTGGGTTTTATCTGTATCCGAAAGCTTGAGCAACTTAGCCTCAATCAACTCCCATTCGTGGAGGGGATAAAGGAGCAAACACGCAGATTGAATATCGACTGTGATGACGATGCGGCCCTGGTGCTCTAGTTGCAAAGGTTCGCGGTATCGCACTGGAATAGCGATCCGTCCCTTTGTATCTAAGTTGATAGCACTGGCTCCACGAAACACGCTAATTCATCCTATCCTTTGCTTTTTGATCCACAAATATCCACTATTTCCCACAAATGCTAAGTTTAGGGATAGTCGACAAGCATTGTCAAGGGATGGGATCCTTTTATAAAGCCAGTCGGCAAGCGGGTTAGCAGCATGTTGACCCCATAACTTAGCGACAATGTTTTGACAAAATGAGCAGCTTAAAATCAGCTAAACGATGGAAACCATAGAAATAAAAAGCGGACAAAAAAACAGCAGCCTTTTGCTTTCAGGCAGTTGCAATGAAATTTCTGCCACAAAATTTCGGTAAATGTGGGATTTTCCTCATAGGTAAATCACGCTAGACTCACAACGCGTAACAAAACAAACCTAAAATTAACCTTTTTGTGATCCCGTAAAGTGTAAAATTTCAGCATAAATAGCTGAAATTTTATTTTTGGTTGTAGATTTATTCTGCAATTAGGTGAGTATTTTTATTTCACGATTGCGAGGAAGATCAAAACTCCCATGGGATTAACTCACAATAAATCGCCTATGACCGCAACTCAGATCCGCACCTACCACAAATGGTTTGCACTCCTCGCCGCCTTTCAATTGTTGATATGGGTTGCAACAGGTGCTTATATGGTATGGATGGATATCGAGTTTATCCGTGGCAAACCTTTGGCAAACAAGAACAATGCCGCAATTTTCCATGTAGAAGCTCCCGCTTATAGCTTGACGGATTTCATCAAAACTCACACAGATGCAACAGAAATCAATTTATATGCTCACCAAAGCACACTCTTTTATAGCGCCAAAATAGCGGGGAAATTACAGCGTTTTAGCACTGTGACGGGAGAATTATTACCCCTCTTAAATCAACAACAAGCACTCGACACCGCTCAGCAACTATATACGGGCAAGGCTAAGATCATCCATTCAACACTCCACCAGCAAACAGCACCGAATGAAATCTCCCTCCGCGCATTACCTGTATGGCAGTTGGAGTTGGACGATGCAATGAACTCGACACTCTATATCTCCGCGGTCACAGGACAATTGGTCAGCGCTCGACATAATTACTGGCGGCTGTTCGATATAATGTGGATGCTGCACATTATGGACTACAAGACTCGGGAGAATGTGCAGAATCCGTTACTCACGGTAATGAGTACACTCGCCCTATTGACCGCACTCTTTGGTATGGCGTTGAGCTATATCAGTTTTCGCAATACTAACTCCCAAGAGGAGCCAAAATGAGCTTCTCAAACAAACGGAATGCTGAGAGTAAACGCCATATCAGTTTAGTGATGCAAACTCTACACAAATGGCTATCACTTATTGTTGGCCTACAACTGTTGATTTGGATCGTAACAGGGCTGGCCTTTAACCTGATTGACGAGCGTTTTTTCGATGCGAACCCATATCGCACCACGCATCAAACAGCGAGTCCCACTACTGCACTCGCCCCCACGGCTAATCTACTGCAACAATACCAAGCAGAAGGCATTATCGAGCTTAAGTTGACTTCAGTACTTAGCCGCGCAGTGTATGCCCTCACAACAACTCAGCAAAACCGCTGGTTTTGGGCGGACTCACTCCAACCGCTATCCTTGAACGATGCCGATATACTCGCTATTGCCAAACAGAGTTACTCAGGCCCTGGTGAACTCAGCGCACCGCAAATCCTCACCCATGAAACGCCATTCGACGCCAGTGGCCCAATTGCAGTACTGACAGCCTCGGACGAAGTCGGCACTCGGATTTATATCGACACAGCCTCGGGCCTGATTCTTGCCCACCAAAATCGCCAATCGGATCTTAAAGATCTGCTCTTTATGCTGCATTTTATGGATTATGCTCCCGATAATGGCATTGGTTTTAACCACTTATTGGTACAACTCGTCAGCATTGCCGCGCTGTTATTAGGTCTTACGGGTATCTACATTCTTGGGCATAAATTCCATCAAAGTCAGTTATCACTCCCTTTCTTTAGACGTAAGGCCGCAACAGGAAAACTGGCGCTTTATACTCAGGACAATCAGCCTCTTGCCAAATTTACCGAGCTCAATGGCACTTATTTAGAAAGCATTAATCGAGGGAGTGAAAGGCTAAGAACCCAATGTGGTGGTGGCGGACGCTGCGGCCTGTGTAAACTAAGGTTTGTCGAGCAGGCGCCCAGTCCCAATGATTATGATCTGGATAAACTCACCATAGCAGAGCTTGAGCAAGGCATTCGCCTAAGCTGCCAACACAAGGCCAGCCCTAGCAAACTTGCACTCGTCACTAAGGCGCAACACAGATATTGGCCAAAGTCAGAGTGCCAGTAGAGTGTCGCGCATAGGCTTCAATCGGCGTATAGTCTAAATATTGAGCAGCCCCTGCCGATAAAGGGTTAAGTGGTCATAAACCAAGGAGGCGCTATGAGTGGATTGGACAGTCTTTACGCTATGCTGGCTCAGCCAGTAAAACCCGTACTAACCCCAAAGCGGATCGTTGATCAGGTGAGCAGTGCCACCGCCAATGCGCCCGATAGCCATGAAACGCCGCAGTCGCAATTGCCACCCACCCTAGATGCAAAAGTCAGGGAAAGACGTAAACAGGATAATGCCAGTCGCAATAAAAAACGCCGCGCAGCGGACAAACAAGATTTAAAAGAAGGAAAAGTACTTGAAGTCACTGACGATACCGCTGACACAGCGCAGCCAGCTAACAAACATATTATCGATATCGAAGTTTAACGTGCTGGCCGTTAAATAAATAAGGCGCAACCTCAGGGTGCGCCTTATGTGTTTCAAGCCTAAACGAAACTAAGAACGCGTTCTTGCCACCGCATCTTGCCAGCCAGCGTATAACCGCTCCCTTTTACTCGCATCAATATTCGGTTTGAAGTGTTTATCGATACAGGCCTTATGCTCCAGCTCAGTTACCGAGTGCCAAAATCCAACGGCCAGCCCAGCTAAGAATGCCGCACCCAAAGCGGTCGTTTCGCAAACACTCGGCCGTAACACTTCAACATCGGTAATATCTGCTTGAAATTGCATTAAAAAGTCATTCGCGACCGCGCCACCATCCACTTTCAAACGCTTTAGACTGACGCCACTGTCTTTGATCATGGCATCGAGCAAATCCTTGCTCTGGTAGGCAATCGACTCTAATGCCGCGCGGATAATATGATTACGGTTAGCACCGCGCGTTAATCCAAATAATGCACCACGGGCATTGGGGTCCCAATAGGGTGCGCCGAGCCCCACAAAAGCGGGGACTAAATACACCCCATTAGTATCCGCCACTTTAGAGGCAAAATATTCGGTATCGCTGGCGTCGCGAATAAGTCCCAGCTCATCCCGCAACCATTGAATAGTCGCACCGCCCATAAATACTGAGCCTTCGAGGGCGTAGTTCACTTCACCTTGCGCACCTACCGCCACTGTGGTTAATAAACCATGGGATGAACGCACGGCTTTGTTACCTGTGTTCATCAGCAAAAAGCAGCCTGTACCATAAGTGTTTTTGGCCATTCCCGGCTCAACACAGAGCTGGCCAAAGAGCGCCGCCTGTTGATCGCCCGCAATCCCCGCCAGTGGAATTTCACTGCCCTCACCGGCAATACGGGTTGTGCCATAGACACTGCAGGAAGGTTTTACTTCGGGCAACATGGCAGCAGGAATATCGAGCGCCTCAAGCAGCTTACTATCCCAACTCAAGCTATGGATATTAAACAGCAACGTGCGAGCGGCGTTGGTGGGATCGGTCACATGCACTTTGCCTTCCGTGAGTTTCCACAGTAACCAAGTGTCAACCGTACCAAATAACAGTTCACCTCGTTTGGCCTTCGCACGTGCATCCGGCACATTATCTAAGATCCATTTGATCTTAGTGCCTGAAAAATAAGGATCGAGTAAAAGGCCGGTATTCTCACGCACATAATCTTCTAAGCCGTGCGCTTTCAGTTGCTCACAGATCTCAGCGCTGCGGCGACACTGCCACACAATGGCATTGTAAACCGGTTTGCCTGTGGCCTTTTCCCAAACAACGGTGGTTTCCCGCTGATTGGTAATACCAATCGCCGCCACTTCATCGCTGTGAATCCCCGCTCGAGCCAACGACTCAATAAGCACTGAACTTTGGCTTGCCCAAATCTCCATTGGATCGTGTTCAACCCAGCCGGGATTAGGATAAAGCTGAGTAAACTCCCGCTGTGAAACACTGACAATATTGGCATCGTGGTCAAACACAATCGCTCTTGAGCTGGTTGTGCCTTGATCTAACGCCACTACATATTTTTTCTGCACACTCTTTCCTTTCTTCAAGCCAAATCAACGCCATTGAGATTTTATGGTCAACATTATCGCCACAAAATTCCCTTGGGGTGAATATATTCTTAATGGCTGTCTTTGACCAGCATCGGCCGAAACAGTGAATAAAATCAAATAAATCATTAAGAAGATACTCAGGTGTGTAGCGTGTCCGATGACATACTGTTTGCTAGGGCAGCACTATTATCCGTTTATCTAGAATAAGGACAGCACAAGTGCATACGCCCGCTTAATTGCAGCCAAAATGCCCCTAAAGCATCAATGCGCCCAACTCGCTTTGCAAATAAACAAATACCTTCTACGCTTTATATAATTAGAAAAATCTAATTGATAAAATTTAGATTATACAAAGACCAAGGCAGGTTCTTTGTTAACAATATCCATTCGGAGGAGTAGATAATGAAAAGAGTCATTGTAATTGGGGCGGGACTAGGTGGCGTATCGGCAGCATTTGAACTCAAACAGCGACTGCCTTCCGATTGTGAAATAGGTGTGATCAGTGAAGGGGCTGACTTCCAATTTGTTCCCTCAAATCCTTGGGTAGCACTCGGTGAACGTAAGCGCGAAGACATCAGTCTTCCAATTGGAACCTACTTAGCTAAACGTAAGATTAGTTATTCCGGTGAAGGGGTGACTCATATAGATCCCATGAATAGGCAACTCACCTTAGGGGATGGTACAACAGATAATTACGATTACTTAGTCATCTGTACTGGCCCAAAACTCGCCTTTGAAAACGTACCAGGTGCCGGTCCAGATGGTTTTACTCAATCTATTTGTACCATTGATCACGCCGAAAAAGCCTACGAATGCTTCCAACAACTGCTCGCTAAACCCGGCCCAGTGGTTGTCGGCGCACTACAAGGTGCAAGTTGCTTTGGGCCAGCCTATGAGTATGTGTTATCCCTAGAGAGCTTATTGCGTAAACACAAAATTCGTCAGCATGTACCTATCACTTTTGTCACCAGCGAGCCCTATGTGGGTCATATGGGCCTCGGCGGCGTGGGAGACTCTAAGTCACTTATGGAACACGAATTTAGAGAACGTAGCATCAAATGGATTTGCAATGCTAAAACGACCCACTTTGAATCAGGTATGGCTTATGTTGATGAATTAGATAGAAAAGGAGAAGTCGAATTTCAACATACCTTACCCTTCTCCCTTGCGATGTTTTTACCCCCTTTTAAAGGCAGTCCTGCGATAGCAGCAGTACCAGAACTGTGTAACGAGAAGGGCTTTGTACTCACCGACACGTTCCAGCGCTCACCACGTTATCCAGAAATCTATGCCGCTGGCGTGTGCGTAGCACTCCCACCATTGGAAAAAACTCCCGTACCCATTGGCGTACCTAAAACGGGTTTTATGATTGAATCTATGACCACTGCTATTGTGGATAATATTCTTTCCAGTTTAAAAGGCGAGCCTCCCAAGACCCATCCAACACTTAATGCTATTTGTTTGGCCGACATGGGAGATAAGGGTGCCGCCTTTGTGGCTCTTCCCCAAAATCCTCCCCGCAATGCTAACTGGACATCTATGGGTAAATGGGTACATGTGGCCAAAATTGCCTTTGAGAAATACTTTCTCTACAAAGTCCGCAATGGCACTAGCGAACCTATTTATGAAAAATATGTACTCGGCAGTTTAGGCATTCACCGCACCCACGAGCCTAAGGAACCGGAATAACAGATCAGCGTCAGACAAAAAAGCCCTGAAAATTCAGGGCTTTTTTAATCAAACTTGATATTACATCTTGTAGCTCATTTGGATACCAGCTAACCAAACATTACCGCTCGCTTCACCGTTAAAGTTAACAGTCGCTAGGTTTAACAGATTTTGCTGCTCGTTAATTGGCGCATCACCCGTGGCACGGATATAGGTCAGTGCAAAATCAACATTCAGGTTTTTAGTCGCCTGATAGCCCGCACCAACAGAGAACCACAGACGGTCTGAGTCAGGGATAGTTGTTGTACGCCATTCATTAGTTGCCGCCGTTTTATCTAAGGCCACACCCGCACGCACTAACCACTCATTGTTCACTTGATAAGTCGTACCTAACGCAAAGCGCCAGTTATCTTCAAAGTGCTCTTCTTTCACTAAGTCAGATTCTAAGTCGCCCTTTGGCTTAACTTCACCAGGGAAGTACGCCACTAACTGATCGAATACACTCCAATCAGTCCAGTTAACACTGGCGTGCATCGCCCAGTTGTCTGTCAATTGATGATAAGACGACAACTCGGCAAACGCAGGCAACTCAAGTGGTAAATAACCTTCGATTGACAGATTTTGACCACCATCATAAATCACCCCTGAAGCATGACCATCTAAGTCAAGCTGCACACCACTATGGTAAGCCAAACCTAAACGATGAGCAGGGTTAATTTGCCAGCTAGCACCGAGTTGCCAACCATAGCCAATGTCATCACCCTTCATGCTTTTCAGCTCAGTGCCACCCGACGGTAACATGCCTGCCACTTGTGGAGGTAAACCAGGTTTAATTTTATCCACCCAGCCCGGTAACGAAGCACCGATTTCACCTTCGCCATAAACGATACGCACACCACCACCAATACTAACAGCATCATTGATGCGATAGGCAATGTTTGGATTAAACTCAACAGTAGTGACCGAGGTCTTGTTACCAAAAATAGCCGCAGCATGGGTCGCAGGCAATTCAGTGGCGAGACCATAATTCGAGTTAACTGCCAGACCCCAAGTCCATTGGTCATTCAACTGATTGGAATAATAAAAGTTAGGTACCAAAGCGTCATCGGCTACGTCGATAGCATCACCGTTCATCACGATTGGATTTGGACCAAGCAGAGGCGAGCTTAGGCTCACGTCACCTTTCACATCTACATTGGGCATCACATAGATACCACCAGCAGATAACTGACGACCTTCTAAATAGGTCAGCATCGCAGGGTTGCGCGCTTGTGCCGAAGCATTATCAGCAATTGCGGCTTCACCGGCGAAGGCGCGGCCTAAGCCAGTTGCCGAGTATTCGGCAAGTTGAAAACCTGCGGCATACACTTGAGTCGTTGTGCTTAATAAGGCTGCAGTCACAGCCAAGGTCAGAAGACGTTTTTGCATTGTTATTCTCGAAAAATATTATTGTTATCTGTGCCAGTAACTTGGTCACAATGGCGTTCACACAAAATAGAGCAAACACTCCAGATTGAATGCACGGCAGTTTACCGATGCAGAAGATGTTTGCAACAAGCCGGAATAAAACAGATAAAAAAACTAGAAAAAACAACCTAATCAATATTTTTAGTGAGATAAATCACTTTTAAAACAAGAATAATCAGTATTTTTTCAACAAGATATTTGCTGAAAGCATTTTAAAAGCAACACCAAAAATACTTAAACCAATTTAAAAACAATACACTAAACCACAAAAAACCTATAAACACCTGTAAGCCATTTTACCTATTAAAATTCAGCATAAATCACTGGCATTCATTTTGTTTGCGAAACAGAAAAGCCGCCATCCATTTTAAATCAATAAATACAACACATTAGACATAAACACTTAAGCGTAGATAATAAAAACGCCTAGTTTTCGAACTAGGCGTTTAAGATTAACTTCTATTAAGGTACAAGTGTTCGCTGAATGCTTAACATCGCCAACTTGGGATTTGTGATTCGTATTCGCTGATCTGCATTCCGTGGGACAAGGTCAATCCAATGGCATCTAATCCATTCAGCAATTTATGTCGCGCCGACTCGGCCAGTGTAAAGCTAAACTCAGCCCCCGAAGGCGATGTCACCTTACAAGTGGTTAAGTCGACGGTGATTTGTGCGCCTTCTTCGCTCGCCACCTCATCCATTAACTGACGCACTTCATTCGCGCTCAGCTTCACCGGCAACAAACCGTTATTGATGGAGTTTCCATAAAAAATATCGGCAAAACTGGGGGCGATAATGGCGCGCAGGCCAAAATCCGCTAATGCCCACGGGGCGTGTTCACGACTAGAACCACAGCCAAAGTTTTCCTGTGCCAGCAGAATCGACGCACCGCTATAGCGAGGCTTGTTTAGAGTGAAATCAGGGTTAGGCACATCCCCGGCATCATCGAGATAACGCCAGTCGTGGAATAAGTGCACACCGAATCCATCCCGCGTCACCTTAGATAAAAATTGCTTCGGGATAATTTGATCGGTATCGATATTGGCGCTGTCGATCATGACCGCAAGCCCGGTATGGCAAGTAAAAGGTTGCATTAACTTCTCCTCTTGGGATGACGGTTAGTAAGGTTTACGGATATCGACAAAATGCCCAGCAATCGCCGCTGCAGCAGCCATCGCCGGACTCACCAAGTGCGTGCGACTACCACGGCCTTGGCGACCTTCGAAGTTACGGTTACTGGTCGAAGCGCAGCGATCGCCCGCCTCTAATCTGTCATCGTTCATCGCCAAACACATAGAGCAGCCCGGTAAACGCCATTCGAATCCGGCCTCGATAAAGATTTTATCTAAGCCTTCGGCCTCGGCCTGTGCCTTCACTTGGCCAGAACCCGGTACTACGATTGCCGTAACGCCCGCAGCCACTTTGCGCCCTTTGGCATGCTTCGCCGCGCTGCGTAAATCTTCAATCCGCGAGTTAGTGCAAGATCCGATAAAGACCTTATTGATCGCCACATCTGTCATTGGCGTGCCTGCAGTTAAGCCGATATAGTCCAGTGCTTTTTCCATGCTAGCGCGAATCGTTGGATTCACCTCATCGGCAGGATTAGGCACTGGCGCATCGATGGCAACGACTTGTCCAGGGTTAGTACCCCACGTGAGCTGCGGCGCGATATCGGCAGCATCCAACACCACGGTGGCATCAAACTCAGCGCCAACATCGGTTTTCAGCGCCTTCCAGGCGACGACGGCTTGTGCCCAATCTTCGCCCTTTGGCGCAAACTCACGACCTTCTAGGTAATCGAAAGTGGTTTGGTCCGGCGCGACCATGCCAGCCTTAGCGCCCATTTCAATCGCCATATTGCAGACTGTCATGCGCCCTTCCATCGACAATGCTTCAATGGCCTCACCACAAAACTCAACCACATAGCCAGTGCCGCCATCCATCCCAATCTTACCGATAATCGCCAGTACGATATCTTTAGCCGTTACGCCATCGGTGACCTGACCGCGGACTTCGATTTTCATGGTCTTGGCTTTTAATTGGCGCAGAGTCTGGGTCGCCAACACATGCTCCACCTCGGAAGTGCCGATACCGAAGGCCAAGGCGCCAAAGGCGCCGTGGGTCGCGGTGTGAGAATCACCACAGACGATCACAGTGCCGGGTAAGGTAATCCCAAGCTCAGGCCCCATAACATGCACAATTCCTTGATTAGGATGGTGAATATCATATAAGCGTACGCCGAAGTCTTTACAGTTTTGCGCCAAGGTCTCGACCTGAGTGCGCGCCATCGGGCTTAAGGCATCAAGACTAGCGCTGCGAGTCGAGGTGTTGTGATCCATGGTCGCGAAAGTTTTCTCCGGGGCACGTAATTTACGCCCAGCCACTTTTAAGCCACTAAAAGCTTGGGGAGAAGTCACTTCATGAACTAAGTGTCTGTCGACATAAATGATCGGTGCTTCACCCTCGGGAGTTGCTACAACGTGAGCATCCCACACCTTTTGATACAGGGTTTTCGGAGCACTTGATATTGAAGGATTAGTCATTACACACCTGCCTTAACTGCATCGGCGATAAAGTTGCCCATTTCGACCGTCGATTTAGCCTTATGGCGTTGGTCGCTACTTAATAGCTCACCGGTTAAATAGCCAGAATTCAGCGCCTTAGTCACAGCACGTTCAATCGCACTTGCCGCCTCTTCTTGCTTTAAGCTGTGGCGCAGCATCAGTGCCGCCGACAGAATTTGTGCAATCGGATTAGCAATACCTTTACCTGCGATATCCGGCGCACTGCCACCTGCGGGTTCAAACAAACCAAAGCCAGTGCTATTCATGCTCGCCGAAGACAACAAGCCCATAGAACCCGTCAGCATGGCGATTTCATCCGATAAAATGTCGCCAAACAAGTTAGAACACAGCATAACGTCAAACTCATCGGGGCGGCGCAGCAACTGCATGGTCGCGTTGTCGATATAGATATGTTCCAGCTCAACGTCGGGAAAATCGACCGCCACTTCTTCAACCACTTGGCGCCACAATACCGAGCAAGCCAATACGTTTGCCTTATCGACCGAAGTGACTTTTTTACGGCGTCCGCGAGCGGCTTCAAAGGCAATGCGCGCAATACGGCTAATTTCACGGCGGCTGTAACGCATGGTATCGAAGGCTTCTTCGCTCTCACCTTCACCTTGGCGCCCCTTAGGCTTGCCGAAGTAGATCCCACCCGTTAACTCACGCACGCAGAGAACATCGAAACCTCTTGCAGAAATATCACTGCGCAGCGGTGACATATGTTCTAAACCATCATGCAATTTAGCGGGGCGTAGGTTACAAAACAGTTCGAAGTGACCCCGTAGCGGCAACAGAGCACCACGCTCGGGCTGTTCATTGGGCGGCAGTTTCTCCCATTTAGGGCCACCGACAGAGCCGAACAGAATGGCATCGGCCGCCTCACAGCCCTTCAGTGTTGCCTCTGGCAATGGACAACCATGGTTGTCGATAGCGATACCGCCGACATCATATTCAGTGTATTCAATGTTAAGGCCAAAACGTGCCTCAACCGCCTTTAACACCTTACGCGCCTCGGCCATCACTTCTGGCCCAATACCATCCCCGGCTAATACTGCAATTTGATAACTCATACGCCCGCTCACTCCTTCAATGTGAAAACTTTATGCTCGATATTACCTTGGCTATACGCCGCCCAGCTCTTTGTTTTTATGCATATTCTGTTTGTAATCTGCAACCTTATCGGCGCGGCATGTCAGGTTCATCACGTGCACTAATGCACGGGCTGATGCCTCAACCACGTCGGTCGCTAACCCGACACCGTGGAAATTTTGCTCATGGTAAACCGCGGTAATATCAACTTGGCCGAGCGCATTTTGTCCTACGCCCTTAGCCCCCAATTTGTAGCTGATGATATCGATACGGCGGTCAGTCGCGCGGGCGATAGCATTATAGGCAGCATCAACAGGGCCATTTCCTGTAGCGGCCTCAGTTTTAATCTCACCGCCGACATCAATACGCACCGTCGCCGTGGCCACGCCTTCGGTTGAGTCAGATTGCACCACTAACTGCTGTAATTGATAAAAGTTATCTTCTGCGGCTTGTGTCTCCATGAAGGCTAAGGCTTCTAAGTCATAATCGAAGACTTGGCCCTTTTTATCCGCCAATTTTAAAAACTGTTCATACAGGGCATCCAAGTTGTAATCCTGCTCGCTGTAGCCCATTTCCTCCATGCGATGCTTAATCACATGACGGCCGGAGCGCGAGGTCATATTCAGATTGTTACGATTCAGGCCGATGCTCTCTGGCGTCATAATTTCATAAGTGTTTTGCGCTTTTAACATGCCATCTTGGTGAATCCCCGACGAATGGGTAAAGGCATTAGCGCCAACAATCGCCTTATTCGACTGGATTGGCATATTGCACAACTGGCTGACTAAATTTGAGGTTCGGTGAATTTCCTTCGCATTGATCCCCGTTTCAAACCCTAGCAGGTTCTTACGGGTCGCTAAGATCATGGCGATCTCTTCTAAAGAGCAGTTACCCGCACGCTCACCAATCCCATTCATGGTACATTCGATTTGGCGCGCGCCATGCTGCACAGCAGTAATCGAATTGGCGACCGACAGACCTAAGTCATCGTGGCAGTGAACCGAAATAATGGCTTGGTCGATATTCGGTACGCGATTAAACAAAGTTTGAATAATGCTGCCAAACTCGCTTGGCACTGTGTAGCCCACAGTATCTGGGATATTGATGGTGCGAGCCCCCGCGTGAATCGCCGCTTCCACCATACGGCACAAATTATCAATCGGCGTACGCCCCGCATCTTCGCATGAAAATTCAACATCATCGGTAAAACGACGGGCATATTTCACTGCACCGACCGCCATTTCCAACACTTGCTCGAATGAACGTTTTAATTTGCTCTCAACATGGATGGTCGAGGTGGAGATAAACGTATGAATGCGGAACTGATCAGCCACCGATAATGCTTGAGCGGCAGCATCAATATCTTTTTCCAAGGCGCGGGATAATGCGCACACTCGGCTATTTTTAATGGTGCGAGCAATGGTTTGCACCGACTCAAAATCACCGGGGGAAGATACGGGAAAACCGACTTCCATCACATCGACACCGAGACGTTCCAACGCCATGGCGATCTGTAACTTTTCTTTGACCGACAAGCTTGCCGCTAACGCCTGCTCGCCATCACGTAAGGTGGTATCAAATATAATGACTCTGTTAGACATCGGGTTTCTCCATGGAACGTCACCGTTCATTATTTAACTTTTGCCGTATTCAGATACAAAAAACCCCGCAACATTGGTGCGGGGTTTTTGAGTGTTTTGCCTATCTATCGAGCGAGCAACACTAAGACCTCCGCGTTTGTGGCGCGAGAGAGAGAAGGAGGAGGTCGAGTTTGCTGCTAATTCTATTCATTTAAATTAAATATTTATTCTGTTGATTGAATATTGCTTTGGTTAATATTTAACTTGCTTGACTAAATGTGTCAACCCCAATTTTTTTCATGTTACTTAATATATCTGCTGCAAAATGGCAGAAACAGATATGTTTGTCTCAAGGTTGTATTGTTAATCCCTTGCAATACAAGATAAATAAATTAAATGCTGCACCTCAAACTTTTAACAAAAAAATCATTTTTTATGCAAAAATAACCTGATACACGTTATAATCCTCGCCCGAAGTTACGGATACTAGAATAAATGCACGGTATGGAGCAAAAAATGGATTTTCGCGTCTTAGCGCTGAGCCTATTATTGTGGCTTGTGCCATTATGGGCTTGCGCTAATGAGCAGTTAGATAAATTGACATCGGAAGTTTATCAGTATCCAACCAAGGCTTTGGCACAAATTACCGCATTAGAAAAGCAGCAACAAACTGATAATACCAGCAATATTGATAAGCTTCGCCTCAGTATATTGAAGTGTCAAAACCTGTTACAACTCGGTGAAAATGAAGCGGCGATTAATCTTGCGCAAATGGGTGAAGCCCATGCTAAACAGCTTAAGTTAGATCAAGCGCGCCCCTATTTTTTGAATTGTCAGGCCGATGCCTATCTAAATTACGACAATATTAAAGATGCATTACCCATACTGGACTCCGCAATTACTCTTGCTAGACGCTACCAGCAGCCACAAGCCCTTATCGATGCACTCCGCTTAAGAGGGCAACTGGATACCAATACGGAGAATTTTTCCTCCGCAATTGAAGATTTACGCATCGCTATTGATATCTATCCCGATATCCATACTCAAACGCAAAATTGGGTCTGGCCGCCAGAGGGTTATGTCTATGCTGCGATGGGGAGTTTACTCTATGCCACCGAAGATTTACCCCAAGCCATGTATTACACTAGATTGGCATTAAAAAGTGCTGATGCCCAAGGAAAAGTCCGGCATGTACTGCTGAGCAATGCCGCGCGGATTGCACTAGATAATGGTGAGCGTGAATATAGTGATCAACTAGAAAAACAAGCCAAAACTTTACTACCAGAAATAGGCTCCCCACTTGAACTCGCCTACAGCTATGCCATTCTGGCTTCAATTTCTCTTGATAAAGGCAAAATTGATACGGCCGAAGAGTATATCTCCATTGCAATGAACACTTTTAAGCAGCAAAAGCAACAGGTTGCCATGATGCGTTCGACTCGTTTACTCGCTCAAGTACGATTTGCACAACATAGGGATGAAGCAGCGCTAACACTCATGCACTCTGCCATTGAACAAGGCGAAACGCTTAAGCAATACACTGATCTTAAATGGTTTTATGGTATATTGAGTGATTATTACCACACTCAAGATAACTACAAACTCGCCTACGAATTTTTACAAAAGCGCTTCGATGCCGCAGAACTGGCTAACGAATCAATAAACAACATGCGAATTTTGCAGTTTAAAGCCAGATTAAATCAGCAGGGATTACAGCAACTCAGCGCAGATGATCCACAGAGCAATCCCACCTTACTGGATGAGCTGAATGTAGATTGGGCCTTTAGCACCTTGTTTTTAGTGAGCATGACACTCTTAGGTGGCGCCATTTGGTACTTTATTGATAAGCAAAATAAACACGCCCCATCACCTGACACCAAATCCAAGCGCCTTGCACCTATTCAGCAGCTTGAGCTCACCCTGCATAGTGCCAAACAGGGCGCTTATCCACTGACATTATTACTTTTTAATGCTAGCCAAATTCGCCAAGTCGATCTGCCAACCTTGATCGATAAATTACAAGATAAACTCCGTGAGCAAGACATACTATTACGGTATTCGATGGATGAAATTGTGATAGTGCTACCTTACACCTCCGCCCGCGGCGCACAACGAGTCGTCAACCAATTAACGCCCACAATTCAAACATCACAAGGATCAAGCAAGGTCAATATCGGGATTGCAGTGATGCAACAGTTTGATACGTTGGATTCTTTAGTGAAACGTGCCAACATCAATCAACTCAGCAAACTCAAGGTGACCGATACACAAAACGACTACTCCCCCGCTAAATAAGCGGCTATTTCGTCGAGGAACTCACCGCCAAATCGACTGAGTTTACGTTCCCCCACGCCATTAACTGCCAGCATTTCCCCAGGGCTTGTCGGCATCATAGCCGCCATTTCCGCTAAAGTAGCATCGTTAAACACCAGATAAGGCGGCACATCCTGCTCTTCGGCAATGGTGCGGCGCAGTGTTTTAAGGCGGGCAAATAACTTGCGATCATAGTTAAGCGGCACTCTCGACTGTGTCGTTTTACGCTTTATGCTGGTGAGTTGGATACGCGGCTCTGCCAACATCAGCGCCACCTCGCCCTTAAGGATCGGTCTTGCCGAAGGATTTAAAGTAATGGACGAGCCTCGAGTAATATCTTGACTCGCTAAGCCCAAATGGATCAGTTGGCGAATAACACTCAGCCAATATTCATGGCTCTTATCTTTACCAATCCCCCAAGTGCTGAGCTTATCGTGGCCACGATCAACAATCGCGGCGCCCTTGGAGCCACGCAATACTTCAATCAAATGATTAATACCAAAGCGTTGTCCGAGTCGATAAATACAAGAAAGCACCTTCTGCGCATCCTCGGTGCCGTTATAACGCTTAGGCGGGTCAAGACAAATATCGCAGTTCCCGCAGGGCTCTAACGCGCTCTCATCGAAGTAATGCAACAGCACTTGGCGCCGACAGGTTTGTGCCTCGGCAAAGGCGGCCATGGTATTGAGTTTATGGAAATCCACCTGCTGCTGCGGTCCTGGCTCAGACTGCTCGATAAGATGGCGCACTCGCCCAATATCGGCAGGATCGAACAGCATAAAGGCTTCGGCCTCGAGTCCATCACGGCCCGCTCGGCCAGTTTCTTGATAATAGGCTTCGATACTCTTAGGGATATCGTAATGCACCACAAAGCGCACGTTCGATTTATTAATCCCCATACCAAAGGCAACGGTCGCAACAACAATATCTATTTGATCTTTAAGGAAGCTATCCTGCACTTCGCCGCGCTCTTCTGCCGTCATGCCCGCATGGTAAGCCTTAGCATGAAACCCTTGCAGGGTGAGCCTTTCTGCCACCTCATCCACACGGCGACGACTGCTGCAGTAGACAATGCCGCTACTGCCATTTTGTTGCAGTAAAAACTGTCGTAATTGATTCGCGGCATTGAGCTTTTCGGCAACCGTATAGCGAATATTGGGCCGATCGAAACTCGATAGTAATCTAAAGGGATTAATCCCTAGGCGCTCACAAATATTTTGTCGCGTCGCCTGATCCGCGGTGGCGGTGAGCGCCATCATTGGCACATGGGGAAAGAGCTGCTTTAACTGCCCAAGGGCGGCATATTCGGGTCGAAAATCATGTCCCCACTGGCTGATGCAGTGCGCCTCGTCAATAGCAAACATCGACAGCGGCAGTGACTGCATGCGCTCGATAAAATCAGCCGTCAGCAACCGCTCAGGGGACACATACAGCAGTTTTAGCTCGCCTCGATGCAACTGCCTAAGCACCTCTACACTCTGCTCCCGCGGCTGCGATGAGTTTAAATAGGCGGCATTGACCCCCGTCTGCAACAGGCTGTCGACCTGATCTTTCATCAATGAAATCAGCGGTGATACCACGATAGTGATGCCAGGCATCAGCAGTGCTGGCAACTGGTAACACAGACTCTTACCGCCGCCGGTGGGCATGATCACCAGGCAGTCCTCACCACTGCATACACGTTCGATAACCTCGCGCTGACCGTCCCTAAAGTCACGGTAACCAAACACCTGCGCCAGGCGTTGAGACAGCGGATCATCATGTATGTCGAGTAACTGAGTTTCCATGGATCTTCTAGCTAAAAAGTAAGGGCGCCTATTCTAAAGGACAGAATCGCTCCTGTCTTGCGCCATCTTGCCCAAACTGGCCCACGCCAACAATCAGATAATAGGTTTAGCCTACATCCACAGCTCATCACAACACCTAAGACGATTTGCCTGCACAGCGGCTTAAGTTGCATTAGACATAGGCTTAGCGGTAGATTAATTGCTCTAAGTCGAATGCCATTGCGCCCGCTTCGACCCTATTCTAAGAAGCCCTACAGCCTACAAGGACGAACTGCATGACAAACCCAATTCAAGCCGAAGTACTCAAACGTGTTGCCGAAGTGTTTGACCAGCACGTACCGTTTCATAATTTATTGGGTCTGGATATCAAGCGATACGACATAGATGGCGTTGAAGTGGTGATCAATATGAAGCCAGAGCTCATTGGCAATATTCATCAACAAATTCTCCACGGTGGTGTCACCGCCACAGTGCTTGATGTCGTAGGAGGGCTCACCGCCTTTGCAGGACTGGTCGCTAGCCGTGATGATTGGACGGTTGAAGAGTTACAGCAACGGCTGCAAACCTTAGGCACTATTGATATGCGTGTCGATTATCTGCGCCCCGGGCGTGGACAGATTTTCACAGGCACCGGCAGTGTGATCCGAGCCGGCAATCGCGTCTCGGTCTGCCGAATGGAGTTACACAATGAGCAAGGAACCCATATCGCCTTCGGCACTGGCACTTATATGGTGGGCTAGTCCGTTGTCACCCATCGTTTTTTCAAGATTGATTTACCGCATTCAACATCAATAAACAAAAGGGAAACACCTTGATTCTTCAGCTGTTTCCCCTCTTCTTTTTGTTGAGCACTCGCCATTAGAGACATCCTGTAACGAAAAAGGCGGCTGTACACACCTTGAGTCAATTCCCATAGCCTCCTACAATCGCCGTCCTGTTATCCTTCGAAGATGTCTCATGCCTGATACCGAATACCGCAAAGGGATCCTACTTGCCGTCAGTGCTTACTGTATGTGGGGATTTGCGCCCTTATATTTCAAACTACTCCACCATGTTTCGGCGACCGAAATTTTACTGCATCGGGTGATCTGGTCATTTGTATTTATGGTGATCATCATGCTGTTTATTGGCGGTTTTGAAAAACTGCGCCAGCTGTTTAAACAGCCAAAACAACTGCTTGTACTGACAATCACCTCTCTGTTAATTGCAGGTAACTGGTTGATTTTTATCTGGGCAGTGAATAATGATCATATGCTTGATGCTAGCCTAGGCTATTTTATTAACCCATTACTCAATGTACTGCTCGGCATGCTGTTTTTAGGGGAAAGATTACGCAAGTTGCAATGGTTTGCCGTCGCGCTGGCGAGTACTGGCGTGCTGATCCAATTAGTCTCATTCGGCTCGATCCCTATTGTCTCCCTCGCCTTAGCGGGCACCTTCGGGGTATATGCGCTGCTGCGTAAAAAGGTCAACGTGGATGCTAAATCGGGTCTGCTAGTCGAAACCGCCATCCTACTACCGGTCGCATTGGTTTATCTGGTCGCAACCTTAGATAGCGCCACGGCGAATATGCTCACCAACGATTGGCACCTTAATTTATTGTTGATAGCAGCCGGGATTGTTACCACGATTCCACTATTGTGTTTTGCCGGTGCAGCGGTACGTATTCCATTGTCTATGCTCGGCTTTTTCCAATATATCGGCCCGAGTATTATGTTTATCCTCGCGGTAACCTTATTCAATGAACCCTTCGATGCCGAGAAGAGCATCACCTTTGGTTTTATCTGGAGCGCCCTGCTGGTGTTCACCTTCGATATGGTCTATAAACGCAAAACGGCGCGATAATATCGCGCTGTAGCCAATGGTTACAAAAGTAGTGGTAAGTATACTGAATCTGCTACTTTTGTAGTTGGGCTAAAAATTTCTCGCCCTCGGGCACAGACAAGAGCAGATTGTAGCCTCGTGTCGTTGGCACTAACACTAGCTCGGATTTATCCGTCACTGCCACAAATGCCTTGCCCTTCCCCTTCAAATTAAACCAGCCAAGTTGATACCCAGGCATACCGATACCATTGGTTTTAAAGCTGGGCGCTAAATCCGCCTCCTGCTTCAAGTCGATAAGACGCGCCTGCTCGACTAACAGTTCGGAACGCGCTAATTGCACTTTATAGAAGGGAATATCGAGTTTTAGTTCGGTGTCGGTTAACGCGATTTCAGCATTATGGGATTGATAAAACACCCAAGAAAATCCGCCAATCATTACTAACAAGATGCCTAAGCTCGCCGATTTAGCCACTTTCGGCATAGGTTTAACCCACAACATCCACAGTACGCCTGCTAAACCTAACAACAAGATAATAAAGCTTAAAATTGAAGTTTGAGTCAGAGGCGCGAGGGAGAAAAACTGAGTCACCATGGTGGGCAGTCCTTAAGGAAGAAAAGCTTAATCTGCCAACAAAGACATATTATGTCAACAAAAATGCCAGCGTTAGGCTGGCATCTTATCAAGCGTAAAAAGCTTACAGATCAAGGGCGAGAATTTTAGAGCGGCGCTGATAGTTATACAACTGCTTTTTCTTCTGCGGCAATGCATCCACATCTTCAATCACAAAGCCATGTTCTAAGAACCAGTGAATGCTGCGGGTAGTCAAGGCAAACAAACGGGAATAACCCCGATGACGCGCCTGACCTATGATGTTTTTCAGCAGCAGACTGCCCCTATCCGCATCGCGATAATCTGGATGCACCACTAAACAGGCAAACTCACCGGCGTTATCCTCCTCGAACGGATACAGGGCCGCGCAGCCAATCACTAAGCCGTCTCGCTCAATCAACATAAACTGCTCGATCTCAATCTCAAGCTGCTCACGGCTTCGGCGCACCAAAATCCCTTGCTCTTCCAGAGGACGGATTAAATTCAATATGCCGCCAATATCGCTAATCGATGCGCGGCGCAGGCGCTCAGCGCTTTCTGTCACGATTTGCGTGCCTATGCCTTCGCGGGAGAACAACTCCTGCAGCAAGGCACCATCATCAAGATAGCTAACCAAATGACAACGGGGTACCCCATTACGGCACGCATCAATACTCGCCTTGAGGAAAGCCATCGTGCCCACACAGGCAGAACCTTGCTCAGCAAGCTTAGTCAGAATATTTTGCGCATCATTTGGCATTAATTCGGCAATCACATCGCCATTGCGATCGAGGATGCCATTTTGCGAACTAAAGCCAATCATCTTGTCGGCCTTAAGCTTGATAGCAACCTGAGTGGCAATCTCTTCGGCCGTGAGGTTAAAGCTTTCGCCAGTGACGGATGCAGCAATCGGCCCCATCAACACGATACAGTGGTTATCGAGCTGACGCTTAAGCCCTTGAGTATCGATACGGCGCACTTTGCCGCTTAGACAAAAATCCACACCATTATCGACGCCCAGTGGCTGAGCAATCACAAAGTTACCGCTGACTAAGTTAATTTGCGCACCTTGCATCGGCGTATTGCTTAAACTCATCGATAAACGCGCGGTAATATCAAACTGTAATGCACCCGCGACTTGCTTAATGACTTTGAGTGAGTCTTCATCCGTGATACGTACACCTTCGTGGTAGGCGGGTTCAATCCCATTGGCGGCTAACGCTGCATCGATTTGCGGCCTCGCGCCATACACCAACACCACTTTAATACCCAAACTGTGTAACAACGCCACGTCATTCAAAATGCCGCGAAATTGATTTTGTGCTAAAGCCTCGCCACCCAACATCACCACAAAGGTTTTCCCTCTATGGGCATTAACGTAAGGGGCAGAATGACGAAATCCATCAACCAGTTCAGTGGTACGCACGCGTTGTTTACACCTCATATTTAAGCTGGTACCCCCAAAATGGCTTACCAGGAGTGAATAACGAAAACCCGCGTATAGTATTGCATTTTAATTCACCAATAAAGAATTTATTCTCATTAAAATGCAGTTTTAATACAACAAAGTGCTTATATTTTCAAAAAATTGCACTTTTGATAAATGATTACATTTTTTTAACCAAATATGATTTAGTCGCAATCGCCAAATATGGGACAGATTTATCTCATCTTGATGACGAAAAGCCAAAAAAAAGCCCCTTAGATAAGGGGCTTTTCTCGAAACACTAAACAAGGATTACTTGATTTTTGCTTCTTTGTAGATAACGTGCTGACGAATAACTGGATCAAATTTTTTGATTTCCATTTTTTCTGGCATGTTACGCTTGTTTTTTTCAGTTGTGTAGAAGTGACCAGTTTTAGCTGTAGAAACTAATTTGATCTTCTCACGATTACCTTTAGCTTTAGCCATGATCTATTACACCTTCTCGCCACGGGCACGAAGTTCAGCAACAACAACTTCAATACCTTTCTTATCGATCAGACGGATACCTTTAGTAGATACACGTAACTGTACGAAACGTTTTTCTTCTTCTAACCAAAAACGGTGGTTTTGTAGGTTAGGTAAAAAACGACGACGGGTCGCGTTTTTTGCGTGCGAACGGTTGTTACCAACCATCGGCTTCTTGCCAGTAACTTGGCATACTCTTGACATGTCAATCTTCTCCAAAAACAATTTTAACGCTCGAGCATTAATGTGCCTCGTATGGCCGTCGCCCGAGGCACAAAGAGGGCGCATTTTATACACGATCACAGAGTGAAGATCAAGTGTTAGATTAATTAATCCAGCCTCGTTCCGCGAAGGAAACTATCTCTCGATCACCAACAACCATATGATCCAACAGGGATACATCTATGGTTGCCAACGCATTTTTTAATCGCTCAGTTATTCGTCTGTCAGCCTGACTGGGCTCGGCAATACCAGACGGATGATTGTGACACACTATGACGGCAGCAGCCTTTTTCTCCAGCACTAAGCTCACCACTTCACGTGGGTACACTGAGGCTGAATCTATTGTTCCGCGGAATAATTCGACGAACTGAATCACTCTATGCTGGCTATCCAGCAGCAAAATTGCGAACACTTCATAGGAGCGGTCAGCTAATTGTCTCATTAAATAATCCCGAGTTAAATCGGGATTTGTCAAAACCTGACCTCTCTGCAGGTTTTCTTGTGCCACACGCCTCGCTAATTCAGCCGCGGCTTGAAGCTGGGCGTATTTTACAGGTCCCACGCCAGGAAGTCGACACACCTGATGCTTTGGTGCGCAAAGTAAGCTTCTTAAACCACCAAATTCTTGAATAAGTGAGCGGGCAAGGTCTACGGCATTCAGCCCAGACAGGCCATTACGCAACAACACCGCCAGTAATTCGGCATCCGAGAGATGACTAGCGCCTTTTAGCAATAACTTATCCCGCGGCCCTTCTCCCTCTAGCCAATCCTTAATCGCCATGTGACCTCCTGTCGTCGCATATTTTTACTTTAGCAAGTATGGACGAGATTTTTTGAACTGGGACAGTCACGCCAATTCATCGCTTTGTGGTATGGTTGGCGACATTATTTCAATCTCGGATGATGTCTGTGAGCCTGATAACAAAAAACGTCCTACTGGGTATTGGTGGCGGCATTGCGGCCTACAAAAGTGCGGATTTAGTGCGCCGCTTAAAAGAACGCGGCTTTGATGTACGTGTGGTAATGAGCCAAAGTGCGATGGAATTTATTACCCCACTCACACTGCAAGCCTTATCAGGGCATCCTGTATCATCGAGCTTACTCGATCCCGCCGCCGAAGCGGCGATGGGGCATATTGAACTGGCGCGATGGGCCGATTTAGTGATTATCGCCCCTTCTACAGCAAATCTTATCGCCCGAATCAATGCAGGCATGGCTGATGAATTAATCACAACCACTTGTCTTGCCACTGAAGCGCCAATTGCGCTCTGCCCTGCGATGAATCAGCAGATGTATCGTAATCTCGCCACTCAAGCCAATTTAGCCAGTTTACAAAGCCGTGGTTACACCCTGTGGGGACCGGCAAGTGGCAGTCAAGCTTGCGGTGAAGTGGGCCCTGGCCGCATGCTCGAACCGCTCGAAATTGCCGAACTTGCGAGTCGCTTTTTTGCAACAAAAGATGTCTATGCTGAACAGGAGTCACAACCGCTAGCAGGCCAATCGGTACTGATCACCGCAGGCCCAACCCGCGAAGCCATCGATCCTGTACGCTATATCTCTAATCACAGCTCAGGCAAGATGGGCTTTGCCTTAGCGAAGGCCGCGGCCGATATGGGCGCCGATGTGACCTTGGTCGCAGGACCCGTAAATTTAGCCACCCCAGAAGGGGTGACACGAATCAATGTTGAATCGGCACAGAATATGCTCGATGCTGTGATGGAGAATGTTGATAATAAAGATATTTTTATCGGCTGTGCGGCGGTTGCTGACTATCGCGTCAGCGATATTGCCACCAGTAAAATCAAAAAGTCAGCGGAAGAAATGCAACTTGCGCTGGTGAGGAATCCTGATATCTTAGCGACGGTCGCAAGCTTGGCAAACCGTCCTTTTATGGTGGGATTTGCCGCAGAAACCCATGATGTAGAAGCCTACGCCCGCGATAAACTCAAACGTAAAAATTTGAATATGATCGCGGCAAACGATGTATCCGTTGCTGGTCTAGGCTTTAACGCCGATGCCAATGCCCTGCGCGTATTCTGGCCACAGGGTAGTCAAGATTTGCCTGCTACCGATAAACTCACGTTGGCTCGGCAATTACTTTCGTTGATAGTGAAAGAAAAACAACACAAATGAAAACACCGATTGAATTAAAGATCCTCGATTCCCGTATTGGCTCTGAATTCCCGCTGCCTGCCTATGCCACACCAGGCAGCGCAGGCATGGATCTTCGCGCCATGATAGATACCACCATGACGATAGCCCCGGGAGAAACTCAGTTAATCCCAACGGGTATCGCCATCCATGTAGCAGATCCAGGCCTTGCAGCAGTGATTTTACCGCGTTCAGGCCTTGGGCATAAGCACGGTATCGTCCTTGGAAATCTGGTTGGGCTTATCGATTCGGATTATCAGGGGCCCTTAATGGTCTCTTGTTGGAACCGCAGCGATACCCCATTTACCTTAGAAATCGGTGATCGTCTCGCACAACTGGTGTTTGTCCCTGTGGTACAAGCACAATTCAAACTCGTTGATGAGTTCGATAGCTCAGACCGTGGTGAAGGTGGATTTGGCCATTCTGGCACTAAATAACCTGAATCGTTATTGAGCGAAGGATACTGCAATGGCTGTAAGCCCAAAAATTAATCGTCGTGAACACATACTGCAATGCCTAGCACAAATGCTAGAAACCAGCCCAGGACAACGTATTACCACCGCTAAACTCGCCTCAGAAGTCGGCGTATCGGAAGCGGCACTCTATCGCCACTTCCCGAGTAAGGCACGGATGTTCGAAGGGTTAATTGAGTTTATTGAAGAGTCATTACTCTCTCGTATCAACATCATCATGGATGATGAAAAAGACACCATGAAACGCTGTCAACTGGTGCTGCAACTACTGCTGATTTTTGCCGAGCGTAATCCAGGGATCTCGCGCGTCCTCAATGGTGATGCGCTTTTAGGTGAAAATGAGCGTCTGCGTAGCCGCATTAGTACGCTATTTGCAAAAATAGAAACTCAACTTAAGCAAATTTTGCGGGAAAAGACCCTGCGAGAAGGCAAAGGCTTTAATTTAGATGAGGCTATTTTAGCTAATTTGCTGTTAGCCTTCGCAGAGGGGCGAATTGCTCAATTTGTCCGCAGTGAGTTTAAACTAAAACCCACACAACACTTCGATGAACAGTGGCGCTTTATTCAGCATCAGCTGTTGCAAAGCTAATGATTTATCAACATAAAGGACGGTAATCACCGTCCTTTCTTTTATCCCCTACTCCTTGTATCGGTATTTCTTTTGTTTTAATCTCGAGTAAACATTTACAAAACAAAAACCACAATAATATTACAAGGATGTCAGATGAAATCTTTGCCATTTGCTGCATTGGCCGTAATTTGCTTGCCTATTATGCCTTTCAGCACATTAGCGGCCGAAACCTCGGCCACAAATGCCCTGTCACAATCCCAATTATTCAGTCGCGGTAACGAGTACTCTAACGTCAAAATCTCGCCTACCGGCAAATACTTAAGTGCAATCACCAGTGTCGAAGGCAAGAATGTCCTCTTAGTACTCGATGCACAAACCAAAAAATTGCTTAACGCAATTCGCTTCCCGAGCAACGCGCAGGTAGGCACCTATGAATGGGCCAATAGCGAGCGCATAGTACTGGCAAAAGAATACCTTAAGGGCTGGAGCGATGTGCCCCAATACTACGGCGAATTAATGGCGGTTAATGCCGATGGTTCTCGCCCAAAATATTTATTTGGTTATAAAAGTAGCGAGCAACAAACAGGATCGAATCTCAAGAAAAATACTCCTATAAGTGCTACCGCCTTTATTCTCGATCCCCTGCCTGATGACGAGCGTTATATGTTAGTCAATGCGATCCCATGGGGTGGTGCCCCCAACTTTACTGAAACACTTCAGGATGTTTACCGCGTTGACTTATTTAGCGGGGTTCGTAAACGTATAACAGGCTCCCCCATTGGCCGAGCACGCTTTATGACAGACCATGAGGGTGAAGTCCGCTTTGTGGCAGGGGAAGATGGCAAAAACATCACTAAAGTCTTTTACCGCAAAGATGGCGAATGGATAAACACCGACAAACTTAACCTTGGCTTAAGTGATTTTACGCCTATCTCTTTCGCTGATAATAAAAATACCATCTATGCTGCGGGTCGCGTGGGCACTGAAACCTTAGGCGTCTATCGCATCAACCTCGAAACAGGCGAGAAGGCCGAGATCATTCAAGATGAGGTTGTAGATCCGAGCAACTTCTGGATCAATGGCACAAACAAACAGCTCTATGCCGTTGAATTTGAAAATGGCTATCCCAGTTATGCATTTGTCGATAACAACGATAGCCACGCCAAACTACTCAAGGATTTAATTGCAGCTCTACCCGGGCATCAAGTACGGATTGTCAGCGAAACCCGTAATGGCGAGCAACTGGTGGTGATTGCATTTAACGACCGCAATCCCGGTGATTACTATTTGTTTGATACTAAAAAGCTCAAGCTAGAGTATCTAGCCACCGCTCGCAAATGGCTCGACCCAGAGCAAATGGCGGAGGTTAAACCCATTAGCTTCACCAACCGCGATGGCCAGAAAATCCATGGCTACTTAACCTTACCCTTCGGCAAAGAAGCCAAAAATCTCCCTTTGGTCGTCAATCCCCATGGTGGCCCCCATGGTATTCGTGACTGGTGGGGCTTTGACCCTCAAAATCAATTACTCGCCCAAAATGGTATCGCGGTATTACAGGTTAACTTCCGTGGCTCAGGTGGTTATGGCAAGCGTTTCGAGCGAGCTGGCTATCAAAAATGGGGCTCGGATATTCAGCACGATATTATCGATGCGACTCAATATGTGATTGACCAAGGCTTTGCCGATAAAGAACGAGTTTGTATCGCAGGCGGTAGCTTTGGCGGCTATAGCGCCCTACAAAGCGCAGTATTAGCCCCCGATATGTTTAAATGCGCGGTTGGGTTTGCTGGTGTGTATGATCTGGAGTTGATGTTTGATGAAGGTGACGTCGCCAGAACACGTTCAGGCACAAGCTATCTTAAGGACGTACTCGGCCAAGACAAAGCCACCCTAAAAGCCATGTCTCCCTCAGAGAACGTTGCTAAATTAAAAGCGAACCTCTTACTGGTTCACGGTGGTGACGATGAGCGAGCGCCGATTGAACAATTAGAATCACTAGAAAAAGCCCTCAAAGCCCATAATTATCCTTACCAAAAACTGGTGATGGATAACGAAGGCCATGGTTTTTATAACGATGAGCATAGAGCCAAATATTACGATCAGATGCTGAGCTTCTTAAAAACCAACTTAAAACTTTAGTACTCACTAAAATAACTAGGGCGTGTTGACGTTTCGAGATTAAATTTTGTTCGTTCTGGCAAGCACGTGCTCGTGAAACGAGGAATGATGTGTAGTTATTCTACTCAAATGACGAGCGGCTCTTATGACAGAAAGTAAGAGCAAGGGCTTGCCAGACGACCCCTTCGGGCAGCATTTGGCTGGCTTTTCTGCCGCGTTATCGTCCGTTTATGTAGAAT
>AACY020557271.1_pt1 | contig 40013 bp, 39 predicted proteins | sample 267378 | NCBI WGS metagenome assembly AACY02 (sample SAMN02954345, study PRJNA13694) | marine metagenome | biome: aquatic; feature: ocean; material: water; isolation source: isolated as part of a large dataset composed predominantly from surface... | reverse complement strand
GGAGCGTGCTGCAAGTCTTTGAGTACACCCGCTGCTACGGTAAACATGCGTGATAGAACGGCTCGGGTTGCGATTTTGCTATGGCTCTTAATTCAAACGGCAAGGTAAAGGTCACCATAAAATAATTCACCGGTAATAACTTAGCTTGTTGTTTACTCAACCAGTCACATGTGGTGCCATGTTGACACTGTGGGCAACTGCGATGACCACAAGAGAGCGGAAACTCAAGCTGTTGCTCGCAGGTTTGACAATCCCAGCAACTCACCCTCGCCGTGTTGCAACGACAGCTGAGCATGGCATGGATAGCATCCTTTATCTCTGGGGTGATTTGATGGGCATAACGCTGCCGAAAATCCGCCAGATGTTGACGTAAGATATCGATAAACTGGCTCATAGCCCACACTCCCACCTCAAGGCTAAGCCGTTGGTTAGTTGGTTAATTGCCTCACAGGTATTTTTACGGGTGATATCAGTGAGCTGCGTGTAACGGGCGGTGGTATTCAGGCTATGGTGGCCGAGCAGTGTTTGCACCGAGCGCAAATCGAGTCCTTGCTCCAGCAAATGGGTGGCATAACTGTGACGTAGACTGTGCGGACTAATGGCTTTATGAATATTGCACTCGGAAATGACTTGCTTCATGGCTTTTTGGAGCCCACCTCTGTCCATGAGTGAGTCAGGTTGATTATCTTTACCCGGAAATAGCCAACGAGGATGACGGTGGGTGCGCCAATAATAGCGTAAGGCTAACAAGGTGCGTTGAGGTAACGGCACCAGTCTATCCTTGCCACCTTTAGCATCACGGATATGCACCTGCATCAGCCCCGCATCAATATCCCCGACCTGTAATGAAATCGCTTCACCAAGGCGCAATCCCATGCTGTACAGGGTTAAGAAACAAACCTGATAACGCAGTTGACGCGTGAGGCTGATAACCATCGCGACCTCGCAGGGCGTCAGGATATCGGGCAGGTGTTTCACCTGTGGTGGCTTAACAATATTAAGCCACTGCCAAGATTTGTTGAGGACGTGAAAGTAGAAAAACTGCAAGCCGTTGCGGTCGAGTTTGACGGTACTCCAAGAATGTGAAGCAATCAAATCAGCAAAATAGCGCTTCAAATCATCGGTGGTCAAGGTGTCGGGGCTGCAGTCAAAATATGCCGCAATACGGCGTATAGCTCGGCTATAGGCATCAATGGTTGCAGGCCGCTTGCCTTGCAAGGTTAAGTTGGTAAGATGTTGTTCATAAAGTAAATCAAAGCGTTGTTGTTCGTGAATGTCCATGATGATACTCCTAGGATTGCGACCGAAGCAGGTCGCGTCTAGCAAGTATTTAGGATGAGGGGCAAAAGGATGGCTTTATCTTGTTCCTGCCGCAAAGCGGCTTCGTTCAACAATTCGTTGCAGCCGGACAACTTTTCCGCTGTGCAACAAAGTTGCCTCAGAGTGCGGCGTTAATCCATTGAAATCTTAATCCGGAACCAACTGATTAGACTAAAAAACTAACGTGCTATTGTCCCTTAGCTTTTTACGTACATATTGCAAAATGGGTAGTTAAAATTGGCATTGGGGCACCAGTGACCGTTGGCGACATGGATGTCGCCGTCGAGCCTATAGGGATATATTCACGGCGAGTCACTGGGGAAACAATGACAATACTCCATAAATAGATATAAAGATCAATTGCTTCTGTCCCATAGTGAGTCAAGTAATAAAAGTGGACACCCAGCCTTAATAGCGCGGTAGTAAACCTCCGACTATGCTTTGGTTAAGCATTAAGTAATAAAAGTGGACACCCAGCCTTAATAGCGCGGTAGTAAACCTCCGACTATGCTTTGGTTAAGCATTAAACAAGGAGGTTTGTATGCCGCGCCCTCGTAGAACTCAGATAAGTCTTGAAGACACTCCCTATTACCATTGCTGTAGCCGCGTTGTTCGGCGGGCTTTTTTATGTGGCGATGATAGTTACTCGGGTAAAAACTATGACCATCGCCGTGCTTGGGTGGAGTCATTATTATTTGAACTTGAAGCGGTTTTTGCTATTGATGTGGCAGCGTTTGCGGTGATGTCGAATCATCTGCATTTGGTGCTGCGGGTGGATATCGACAGTGCCAATCGTTGGACTGACCGCGAAGTGCTTGAGCAATGGCATAAGTTGTTTAAAGGCGATGAATTAACGCACAAATTCGCTAAAGGTGAGTTGGTTGAAGCGCATGAGGTGAACAGATTAAAGCATTCAATCGCTCTTTATCGCAGCCGTTTGTGTGATATTTCATGGTTTATGCGCTGCTTAAATGAACCGATTGCAAGGCAAGCAAATCAAGAAGATAACTGCACAGGTCGTTTCTGGGAAGGTCGGTTTAAATCCCAAGCATTACTCGATGAAGCCGCAGTATTAGCCTGCATGACTTACGTTGATTTAAATCCGATTAGAGCACAACTCGCTGATACACCTGAACAATCCGACCATACCAGTATTCAACTACGTATTCGGGCTGCATTAAAAGGTGAGCAGCCGAGCAATCTCCTGCCTTTTATTGGCAACGAGTGCGACAACCAACCCAATGGCATTGCGTTTGCCTTAACCGATTACCTTCAATTGGTGGATGATACCGGCCGAATCATTCGCAATGATAAACGTGGAAGCATCAGTGAAAGTAGCGCCAAGATACTGAACAGATTAAATATTCCCCATGACAATTGGCTCAAGCTGACAACCGAGTTTGGCAAACTATTTCACGGGCCAGTGGGCACGCTGCAAGAACTGAGCGATTACTGCGAACATCTCGAAAAGCGACGACGGCACTTTGCGGCAAGCTGCCAGCACTTGCGCTGCAACTGACAACGACTTATATAACTTCGAAAGTAACCCTTGCTGAGTATCCCCTAAGAACTGGGATGATTTATCTCGTCTGAAATGCCCGATTTTTTAAGGGATTAGCGCAATTTATTGCCTCAGATGCTGTCCCTATAACTTTTGATGGTTCTTTTTTAACAATGTTAACTTTTACAAGTTGTAGGCAAACTGAAAGTGCATTATGTTGTTGATTTAAAATGGGTGGCTTGATTTATCTTGGCTTGATTTATCGTTATGTTGTTGATTTAAAATGGGTGGCTTGATTTATCGTTTGATTTATCGTTAATAAAATCAGGCCGATCAGCCCAAGCAATCCAAAGATAGATGAGTACATGGATGCTGCTCGCCTTTACTTGGGAGGTAAATAATGAAGTCTATACCATATCGTGAGGGATCTTTGTTTGCGGTTCCTCTTCGAAATAATGGGTTTGCAGTAGGCGTTGTTGCGCGCATGGCAAAAAAAGGAAAAATTATCCTTGCTTATTTCTTTGGTAAGAAATTTGAAACGATTCCTTCGTTTACAGAAATTTCGATAATGCGGTCAACTGATGCGATTAAATGTCTTCGAATTGGTGACTTAGGGTTGATTAATGGCGAGTGGCTGATTCTGGGAGATATGCCTTCATGGTCGCATAAAGATTGGCCGGTGCCAACTTTTATAAGACAGGATGAGCTTACTGGGCGAGCTTGGCGCGTTATCTATTCTGATGCTGATCCAAGCAAGCTAGATAAGGAGGAATCAATCCCATATGACACAAAAGGCCTCGAAGAATCAGATCTTTATGGTTATGGTGCAGTCGAGTTGGTAATGACTAAGTTGCTAGGATAGAAATGGAGTCTTAGAAGATATCGTGTTTTATGTTTTTGGCACCTTGGCTGCATTTCCGCTGTATTTATTTGCTGGAAAAAACTTAAGCTAAAACGATTTGGTTTATATACGGTTTTATCTTCTTTTCAAATAGTTATTTTGATTGCTTTTAAGTATATATTGATGAATAGCCTAGTATAGAGTAATAGACAACAAAGCCCACGAGTGTGGGTTTTGTTTTCTCTGGAGTCAGGTAGCCAGTCCATGCTCAGTCTGTTTGCTGATTTCCTGCGCCTTCTCATGCTCTGCCTTCTGTTAGGCAAGGTATTTACTGGCCTGGGAGATAGAGTGGACATTCAAAATAGAGTTGTATATTCGCCCCAATCTATAGAGGGCTCTTTCTTGCCTGAAACTAGGCAATTTTGCCAGCGCTCAGGGCAGTCGTGACAGGTAGAAGTGGGCAGTCTTTAACAGCAATGTGCGCAACTTGGTGCAGCGCCGCCATTAAAATTGGTACTGGCACAATTGATCGCTTCTGCTGTCTATGAGTGATCGCTTCTACTGTTTTGAGCTGCTCAGTCTGCTGTGAGTTTTGACCAAATGAGTTTTTGGAGATCATTCGCTTAAGTTCATGCAACGAAAATGGATGACTTGTTTATCGGGTTTAATACTAACGTTCAATAATCGCCTTACAAATATTAATCCAAAACCAATTAATTAGAGTAAAAAATCTAACGCGCTTTTAGCCCAAAGGGAATCAGTTTCTTCTTTAAGATTAACATCCGAAATGACAGTTGAAACCAACACAAATTCAACTGTCTCTTGAAGAGTTCTTCTGGCGAAACAACTCATTGCGATAATATTTTCGCTCTAAATTAACTGTTGGAATAAATCCTGATCAGTTAACTGTATTAACTAGAGCTTGTGACTATTCCAGGGGGATGCTCGGGGTTGTAATATCAGCTTTTAGCACTAAGACAATCAAGAAAATAACGCCTAATAACGGGAATAATCCCAGTATCGCGCCTAGCATCCCTGTGAGCTTAGGATGTGTCGTTTTTTTGCGACCGAGTGAATAACTCAATATGCCGAAAAACATCATGCTAGCGAAGAGCAACAGCAAAATCAGCAAGAACATTGACACAATAAATTCCTTTTTAATTCATATGTTAGAGCTGGATAATATAGAGTGAGTGAATGCTAAGTCAATCTTATTCATAAGGATTGAACGCATGGCGGTAAGCAATAGGTGAGTTTCATCTATTGCTGAGTGAATCCTAAAGGCCCGTAAAACAGAGAGTATCGAATAAGATCTTGATGGCGATCTAGCTAGCCATGCTACATAAACCAACATTGAGGCCCGCCTTGAGCATGTGATGCCCCCAACATTTTTACAAATTTTGAGTGTAAATGTAATGAGAATTGTTATCATTTTTGTGTATTGATAATTATTTTCAATTAAAATGCATCTCTCAAACAACAATGATGGGGAATCATGATGCAAAAAACGCTGTTAGCTACACTCATTGCGAGTTTTTTATTCGCACCAAGCACCTACGCAAGTGAAGACAAGTCCGCGACTAATATTGAGGTCATCAGTATCAAGGGAAGTCGTTTAGATAAGGCCGCAACGGCAACAGGGTTACCTTTAACTCTGCGGGAAACGCCACAATCCGTTACCATTATCGATCAAGAGTTTATTCAAAGTTTCTCACTTAATAGTGTTGCGGACTTAATGTTTTTAACCCCTGGCATTTATGCTCAAAAAGCTGAGACCAACCGCTATTTCTTTAGCTCTCGCGGTAATCCCATTACTAATTTCCAGTTTGATGGTGTGCCCGTTAACTATTCGAGTTTCTTTAATGACGCCTCAACTGACACTATATTATTTGACCGCGTAGAAGTGGTCCGTGGAGCAACGGGACTCTTAACAGGAGCGGGCGAACCATCGGCGGCAATTAACCTTATCCGCAAACGTCCTAAAGCGACACCTGGCGGCTATGTCAGCGCAAAAGTCGGTTCATGGGATAGCTACCGCGTTGAAGGCGATGCCTCTGTTGATGTGACGGACAGTGGTGCTGTGCAGGCTCGTTTTGCCGCTGCCTATGAGAAATCAGATAGTTATATTGACCTTGCCAAAGATGAAAATCTCCAAGTTTATGGCGTGATCACGGCAAAACTCAGTGACAGTACCTTATTTACCCTAGGTGCTGATTACAGTGACCGTGATCCAAAAGGCTCAACTTGGGGTGGTCTTCCTCTATTTTATGCTGATGGCAGTTTGGCCAATGATCTACCTCGCTCGACCACAACCGCAGCCTCTTGGTCGAGTTGGCAACGTAATGGCGCGAATGTTTTTGCCACGCTTGAACATGATTTTGATAATAATTGGGACCTTAAATTTGACGTCGAACATCGTGAAGATGAGATGGACGGACACTTGCTTTATCTTTATGGCGCGCCGGATAAAACGACAGGGTTAGGAATGGGGGCATCGGCGATGATCTATCAATCGACCCGTAAACAAGATGCTGCGCGACTATTTGCTTCAGGGCCATTTGAGCTCTTTGGCCGCGAGCATAAATTGACTGCGGGTTTATTGTATTCTAAGCAAGACACAACCGCAGATTCCTATTACCCATTGAATAGCATAAGTATTGGTAACTTTTTCGAATGGGATGGCTCAGTTGCCGAACCTAATTATCCGTCGACGCCAATCTATCAAGAAGGTGAGGATATTCAAAAAGGGGCCTATCTCGCGACCCAAATTAATTTACATGATCAATGGATGTTGTTACTGGGTGGCCGCATTAGCCAATATAAGTTTGAATCAAACGCGGCGGCTGACTACAACAATAGCGATGTTTTTACGCCCTACGCGGGCCTTATATACAACCTGAACGATAGCATCTCGATTTACACCAGTTATACCGAAATTTTCCAGCCACAGGATGCAAAAGACGCGAACAATAAGCGCTTAGATCCCATGACCGGAAATAATATAGAACTGGGTGCGAAAGGGGATTTCTTCGATGAGAAACTGACCGCCAGTATTGCCGTATTTAAAGTGCAAAAGGAAAATGTGGCAGAACGTGACCCAAATTATCCCACACCTCTACCAGATGGTAGCTATCCAATGCGTGGAGTGGACGGAACCAGTAACCAAGGTTATGAAGTTGAGTTAAACGGTAGACCAGTAGAAGATTGGGATCTGTTTTTCAGCTATACCCATAGTACATCGGAAGATCAAGACGGGGCAGCCTTTAGCACTCATCTACCGAAGGATCTGATTCGTTTATCCTCGCTTTATCACTTTGATGGTGCACTCGCGGATTTAACCGTTGGCGGTAACTTAAGCTGGCAGAGTAAAATTTACAAAGATGACGCAGGTCCCAATGGCGAGCGTTCCGAGCAAGATAGCTATTATCTAGTCAATCTGATGACAAGCTATCAACTGACAGACGATGCTAAAGTTCAACTAAATATCAATAACTTATTTGATAAAAAATATTACTCCAGCATTGATTTTTACAACCAAGGTTTCTTCGGTGAACCACGGAATATTGAGTTAAACCTAAGCTATAACTTTTAAATAATCATTCCTGTAAGTTAGAGCTGTAAATGCCGTGTCTATTACGACACGGCATTCACATCACTAAGTGATAGGAGATTAGCGAAAGTAAAGCCTGACATTTGCTAGTAATAATCTGCTTTTGTCGTTTGCTTGACTCTTGCTGAGAGTCATTATCGCGGCTTAGCTTGAATGCTCAATATCCAGCAGCTTTGCGCTTAGCCTTATCGCTCCAATCCATGGCTTCCTTGCCTTTTTATATATCACTTGTATGCCAATCAGCGATTAGTAACCGACGGCTTCGCTACCTGAATGACGGGGATCGGTGGCGCCAAATATCCCTTGGTCTGTCACCATAATGGATTGAGTGCTACCCATGGCCGATTGCACACTCACCTTATGGCCTTTGGCTTCGAGTAATGAAATGGTATCGCGGTTCAGGCTGGTCTCGACCCGCAGTTCATCGGGGAGCCATTGGTGATGTACCCGCGCAGCATTGCTGGCTTCGGCAATGTTTAAGCCGTGGTCAATTACGTTCATAATGATTTGCAGCGTGGTGGTAATGATGCGTGAACCGCCTGGGCTGCCCGTTACTAAGAAGGGTTTGCCGTCTTTCATCACTATGGTGGGGCTCATTGAACTTAATGGACGCTTGTTACCTTCTACCGCGTTGGCATCGCCACCGACTAAGCCATAACCGTTAGGGGTGCCTGGTTTTGCGGAAAAATCATCCATTTCGTTATTGAGTAAAATCCCCGTGCCTTTGGCGACTAAGCCCGAGCCGTAGCTGAAGTTTAAGGTATAAGTGTTGGACACCGCATTACCCCATTTATCGACCACCGAGAAGTGCGTGGTTTGGTCACTCTCATAGGGCGCTAGATTACCGGGTTTGATTTCTTCGCTTGGCGTTGTTTTGTTCAGGGCAATTTGGCTGGCAATTTTTTGGGCGTAGTCCTTATCCGTTAGTTGCTTGACGGGCACTTTATAAAAATCGGGATCGCCTAAGTATTCGCTGCGATCGGCGTAGGCATGCTTCATGATTTCAGCCATCACATGGATAGTTTGCGCCGTATTGTGACCGAATTTATCGATAGGGAATTGCTGCAACACATTAAGCATTTCAATAATATGCACACCACCTGAAGATGGCGGTGGCATCGAAACCACCTCATATCCTCGGTATTGACCACGAACGGGTTCACGCTCAACAGCTTTGTAGTGTTTTAGATCTTCTAAGGTCATGATACCGCCAGCTTCTTGCACGGCCTTAACCAGCTTTTCTGCGGTTTCACCTTCGTAGAACCCTTTGGTGCCTTTCTCGGCGATGAGTTGCAGGGAGTGGGCGAGTTCTGGCTGCTTTAAAATATCATCCACTTGGAAGTCGCTACCGTCGGCCTTATAGAAGATGGCTGCCGTGCTTGGCCATTGACTCATGCGGCGCTTTAAGCCTGCAAGGGATACAGCCAAATCTGGGCTAACGCTAATCCCTTCTTGTGCCATTTTGATGGCGGGCGCAGTGACCTGTGCCATGGTCATAGTGCCATATTTTTCAAGGGCTAAACTCATGCCCATTACGGTGCCAGGTACACCGACAGCAAGGCCATGTTCACGGCTTAATTTAGTCACCGCATCGCCATTCTCATCGAGGAAAATGTCTTTTTTCGCCTTTGATGGCGCCATTTCCCGATAATCGATAGCGATAGTTTTATTTTCTTTGGCCAGATGAACGAGCATAAAGCCACCGCCGCCAATATTGCCAGCACGGGGTAAGGTAACCGCTAAACTGAATGCCACCGCCACCGCAGCATCGACGGCATTACCGCCTTGTTTCAAGATTTCAACCCCTGTGCGACTGGCCAAGGTTTCTTGGCTGGCGACCATGCCATGTTTTGCCCATACGGGTTGTGCCGTGGCCATTTGGCTGAAAATCGAAGGCTCTTCAGCATGGAGAGTGGGCGAAGACAATAAAGGCAGTGCCATGGCGATGGCGAGAATTAGAGGTCTAAAAGGTACTGCGCGGTGCATATTCAATCCTGAATTTATTTTCATTATGACTATGCAATGTGCCGAGTATTAGGCTTAATTGCAACCTTGGATCTTGGCTTAGTGTGTTTAACGGATAAGAATTCAACTCATGAGACAACTGATTTTGGCCTTTGCCAGCGCGGTGCAGAGTATTGACGCCGATAATTGGGATAGCTTGATGGGGAGGGATAATCCCTTTGTCCGACATGCCTATTTACTGAGCTTAGAGGAGAGTTTGTCTGCCTGCGCCGCCACGGGGTGGCGTCCACATCATCTGTGTGTTTTCGACGCCACCGGCAGTGAATTTGCACAAGAATTAGCGCCTGATACTGTAATCATTAGTCCAAAAGATGCCGCAGATTTTATGACTTTACCGCTGCTAGCATTGATGCCGCTTTATCAAAAATCCCACTCCTATGGCGAATATGTGTTTGATTGGGCGTGGGCGCAGGCCTATGAGCGTCATGGCCTTGAATATTATCCTAAATTATTAAATGCCATACCGTTTACCCCAGTGCAAGGGCGGCGGATGGGGCTGTCGCCTACGCTTTTGGCAGAGGAGGCGCAGCAGCTAAGTCTTGCCGTATTGTCTTGTTTAAATGGGCAATTAGCGAATGCGGATACGCCTATGTCCTCTTGGCATAGTTTATTTGTCTCGTCTTCGCAGCAAGCACTATTTACTGAGGCATCGAATTACACCGCCCTTCGGCGTCTAAGCACTCAGTTTCATTGGCATAACCGTGGCTATAAAGATTTTGCAACCTTTTTAGCGGCGCTCACTTCCCGTAAGCGCAAAAATATCCTTAAGGAGCGCGCCCAATTACAGCCCTATGGTTTGCAATATGAGTTTGTTGCGGGAGCGGAGATTAGCAGTCAGCAATGGCAGCATTTTATTGAATGTTATCAACTAACCTACCTTAAACGATCCGGCCATCGCGGCTACTTAACCCCGACATTTTTTTACATGATCGCCGAGCGTTTGGCCGAACAGATTGTGCTGTTGGTGGTAAGTGATGCAAAAGGGCAGATGATTGCGGGCGCGCTGTATTTTACGGGCCGCAACGAGCAAGGGCAGACGTGCCTGTTTGGCCGTTACTGGGGCAGTATTGTCGAGCTTGAGGGATTGCACTTTGAGGCCTGTTATTATCAGGGCATCGAATATTGCATCGCCCATAACATTGGTCTATTTGATGCAGGCGCGCAGGGCGAACATAAAGTACTGCGAGGGTTCGAGCCTGTGGCGCTCTATTCCTACCACAATATTGCCCATCCTGAATTTAAGCGGGCGATTGCGCATTTTACCGATGAGGAAGCTGCGCAAATGGAAGTGTATATGCAGCAGATGCGTGAGGTATTGCCCTATAAAAAAGGCCAATAGCCACCATAAACGTAAAACATCGCGTCAACAAATCCGTTGGCGCGACGCGAATGATGCTATACAAAAAGTGATGTGCTAAGCACATATGACTCAAGACGGCATGTTTGATTAGCTCATCGCTAACCAGATCCCAACACCAATCATTAGGCTGCCGGCGATACGATTTAGCCAACGAATGTTATCGCCGCGACTTAAAAAGATCCGCAAACTTTTGCCACCACTAGCGTAGGCCAACATAGAAGTAAACTCTGTCACCATAATAATACTCAGTAGAGCAAGGAGTTGCGGCGCGACTTCGCGCTCGGCATTAATAAAGGGCGGCAGGAGCGACACCATAAACGCCCAACCCTTAGGGTTGGCAATGGCGGTAATAAAGCCCTGTGAAATTAAGGTAAAGTTACTGGCTCTTGGATTAGTGTCATCATCGCTGAGCATCGCCATCTTGCCTCGAGCACGCCACATCTGCACACCGATATAGCCTAAGTAAATGCCGCCCACCCATTTAAATATCTGAAAAACCTCAGGGTAGTTAAGCATAATGCTGGCCACGCCCATGACTGCCGCCGTAGCGACCAAGGCAACTCCCATAAGCTCGCCGAGCATCATCCACAGGGTGCGGCGCACACCAATGCTCATCCCGAGTGTCATGGCGAGTGTCATACACATACCCGGGGTGATAGAAACAAAAAAGAACGTCGGAATAAAAACAGCGAGTAAGGCAAAGTCTGGCATGGTCTAAGCGGTCTATATGAAATTAACTGGAACGCTAGTGTAATGAAAATGCTTAAGTTAGCCAACGTAGACAGGATGATGTTTCTTTTTCTATGGCTGAATGGGGTTACTTACCGCTAACTCTCTGTTTCGAATGAGGGAGGAGTAAGCCATCAGGATGATTACCAAGAGCTAAATAGCTGTTCCAAATAGTAGATCAAAGGAAGGGAACTCAGTCCTGTTTGAGCGATCTGATCTATCGCCAAACAAACCCACCACTCGCCGAGGACTGAGAATGGCCATCTTACCACCACTTTGTCGCGCAGAGCGCAAACAACTACAGAAATTGATCCATAAAACCAAGGATAAACACTTCGCTCGACGCCTTATCGCTATGCTGATGCTGCATCAAGGGCTGTCGATTACTGACGTTCATCATGCTACTGGTGCAGCACGCTCCAGTATTGGTCGTTGGTTAGGCTGGTATACCGAAAGCGGCGTTGATGGGCTTAAATCTCTGCCGCTGGGACGGCCGGCAAGCTTGCCCATAGACCCCATATTGCTCTGTCTATCTTTGCTTATTCAGCTATGCCCACAGGACTCTGGTTACCAACGTAGCCGCTGGAGCAGTGAACTGCTTGCCATGGTGATTAATGCACAGCTTAAGCTCAACATCGCTGCATCCACCGTCCGCCGATTACTACCTAAAGCAGGAATGGTCTGGCGCCGCTCGGCTCCGACATTGCGTATCAAAGACCCACACAAAGAGGAGAAAATGGCCGCGATAAATCAGGCACTTGAGCAGTGTTGCGTCGAGCATCCGGTTTTCTATGAAGATGAAGTAGACATCGACTTGAACCCAAAAATCGGGGCAGATTGGATGCCAAAAGGACAACAAAAACGCGTTGTCACCCCAGGCAACAACCGTAAGCATTACATAGCTGGAGCCCTGCATGCCAGCACCGGAAAAGTGCTTTATGTAAGCAGCGATAGCAAAGCGTCAGAGCTGTTTATTGCCATGTTGGAGAAGCTTAAGCGTCATTACCGCAAAGCCAAAACCATCACGCTCATCCTGGACAATTACATTATTCATAAGAGCCGTAAGACCGTAGCTTGGCTCAAGCATAATCCCAAATTCAGATTACTATTTCAGCCGGTATACTCGCCGTGGGTCAACAAGATAGAACGCTTATGGCTCGCACTGCATGAAACGGTAACCCGCAATCACGCTTGCAGGAACATACGGGAACTGCTTGGCATGGTATGGCATTTTATGGGAACCGTTTCCCCATTTCCTGGCAGTGGGCATGGCACGGCGAAAATGTAGCAGTATTCGGATCAGCTATTTAGTAGTCCAATTTACGAAAAGAACGGTTATGGCTTGTTTAAATAGGATTTCCTGTAAACAAGTCTCTTGTAATCGTATCGTTTAAAGATGAGCAGGCTATGCTCGCGTTTTTACATGTGATTAACCGTGAACCCAATTAGGCTGATATTGAAATAAGACTTTTAAAACAGTGCTTTTAAAATAATCAATTATGTTTAAATGAGCAATTGTGTAACTTCAGGTTCGCATTCGGTATCAATTAAATATACGCATTCTTGGCTAACAATATAATAACTGTATAACTGAGTGTAAATGTGTTTGCCTAGCTCACCATAACAATCAAGCCGGGTATTTTTTACCGACTTCCATATCGGCCATGGCAACCTAAAATATTCACTGCTTTTTGCGCTGATGTTTAGGTCTTCATCTAACGGAAAGGTAATATTACGATTACCAACATGACTCAAATAAGTCTGATAGCTTGATTCATCAACTACCTGTAATCCCGCAATGGTATCGAAATGGATTGTCATGGTCACAGAGTCTTGCTGCCAACTAAGTGTTAATGAAAGATTATCTAGTTGGCAATGAACTAGTGGATAGGGCTTTAGCGGAGTATTAAGTGGAAACCAAGGCTGATACATGGATTTTTCCTCATTTTTTGAATAGAAAGCAGCTGAATAGAAAGCAGCCTAAGCATTAAAGGTCATATTAAGTGTCATTGCAGTTTTATGGCCGCGAGATACGGTAAATTATGTTGATGTGATTTAGTGATTAATTTGCAGCATAACTTATTCAATTAAAAAATACCTTAAGAGATTATCTAATAATTTTTGAAACTAATATCAATAAAGCGTGACTTATCAAACTAAGAACTCAGGTTATGCTTGTTCACAATTCTATTTCTATAGTGAGTGAATACGATGATACAAGGATTTTCTACTGCTTATTTGTTTCAATTGTCTCTTATAACCAGTGCTATGTTATTAAGTCCGGCAAGCATGAGTGCGCAAGATGAGCCCATTAAAACGACTTCATTAGATAGCGCTACAACGTTTAGCTTGCAGAGTAATTTAACACCTAATGCCTCTATTCCGGCCGATTATTATTGGAATCAATTTGGTTGTTCGGGTGCCAATCTGGCTCCAAAGTTAACCTGGGAACACGCCCCAAAAGGTACTCAAAGTTTTGCGGTCACTTTTTATGATAAAGATGCCCCCACTGGTAGTGGTTTCTGGCATCGAGTAGTTTACAACATTCCATCACAAATCAATCAATTGGAAGGTGGGGTAAATGGAGGAACATTACCCGCTGAGGCGATTGAGGCCAATACGGATTTAGGTAAGCCAGGATTTTTTGGCCCTTGCCCACCTAAGGGACGTGAACACCGATATGTATGGACAGTGCATGCCTTGGATGTTGCGAAGTTACCGATTGACGCCAATGCTAGTCCCGCCTTAGTGGGTTTTTATCTATGGCAACATCGCCTAGCTGAAGCAAACTTGACTGTATTAGCGGGTTCAAAATAGGAGCAAGCTTATGAAATTTAATTCTTATCACCCCCTCATCGCTTCGCTCGTCATGTTAACAGGCCAAGCATTTATCTCACCTAACCTGATGGCTCAGCAAGCGGCAATACCACAGGCGCAACCTGAGGTTTATGCCACGCTTGATGGTGCTGTTGGCGGCATTAGTTTTACCTCAACCGATAGGCTTATCTTTAGTTATCACCCTTTTTATCAACCTAAAGTCAAGGTGGGTGAATTGTTGGCAGATGGCAAAGTAAACCCATTTCCTAATTCAGATTGGCAACAATGTCATGATCCTCAAGGAAAACCGAAAGATCCTAATACTTGTTTAAATTGGGTTTTAGGTTTGCGAACCGACGATCGGGACCGAGTATGGTTGCTCGATTCTGGCCAAGCTGAACCCAGAATTGAGCCTAAGTTGGTGGCATGGGATACCCGTAAAAATCAATTAGACCGGATTATTCCGTTGCCATTCCCTGTGTCTATTCCTGAATCGCAGCACAATGACTTTGTTATTTCAAACCGTCATCAAGCGATTGTGATTGCTGATGAAGGTATTGCAACGGGTCCTGTTGGTGATAAGGCTGCCTTAGTTGTCGTGGATTTAACCACGGGTAAGAGTCGGCGTGTATTACAGGGGGATACTAGCGTGATGCCTGATCTGAAGCGACCGCTGATTATTGATAGTACCAGTGCCAATCCAAAGCGTATTGACGTGTTTGTTGGCGCCGATGGTATTGCCTTAGACAATGCCCAACATTGGCTTTATTTTGCGCCGATGAATAAGGACAAAGTCTATCGTGTCGCGATGGCAGATCTACTTAACCCGGATCTCAGCCCGAAGGCGCTGTCCGCCAAGGTTGAAGAATACGCGGATAAGCCAAATAACGGCGGGTTAAGCATTGATTCAGTAGATAATCTTTATCTAACCGATGTGGGTGAGCGCGCTATCGGCATTATCCCTGCCACGGGTCGCCAATATCAAACCTATGTGCATGACGAGCGCATGGTGTGGCCTGATGGTGTGAGCTTTGGCAAAGAGGGCTACCTGTATACTGGCGCTGCCCAACTGCCGCTGTCCGCTGCATTAAACAATGGCAAAGCAGAAAATCGTCCACCATATTATATCTTCCGCTTTAAGCCATTAGCTGCCGGCGTTCCGGGTAACTAACTGTTAAAACCAGGAGTAAATCACATGAATATTGTTGGATTAGACCACTTTACGATCCGTACCCCGATATTGGCTGAAACGGTTCAGTTTTATCAAGTCATCCTTGGCTTAACGCAAGGTTGGCGGCCACGGTTTGGTTTTCCTGGTCATTGGCTTTATGCGCAAGAGAAACCTATTTTGCATTTAGTGGAAGTTGGCAGTCGAGCGTTAGATGCTTATTTGGGCGAGAGCAGTGCACTGTTTGGTTCGGGTCGGGTTGATCACCTTTCTTTTCGGGGGACGAATTTGGCCCAAATGCAGCAGCATCTATGCCGACAACAATGCCCATTTAGGGAGCGAATTGTCCCAGAGATTGGAGAGCATCAATTATTTATTGAAGATCCCAATGGCATTACGGTGGAAATGATTTTTCCCTATGCAAGAGATAACGCCATCGTGGGTGTCGCGATGGAAAGACTGGCAATTTTGCCTGAGGGATCAGCCTAAATGTCGCAAGGCGATCTCGCACGATAGCACAATTGATAACCGTGGGCGTGTTGCCTCATCTAGCTTGTTTTCCCTTGGAGCGATAGCAATGAACTTAATCGATGATCTTCAACAAAAACAATTATGTAATGACCAACATGCCCATCATCACACAATGCCAATTCGTTTAGGTGTAACGGATTTAAGCTTTCATCGGGTAACGGCGGCAGTTGTTGCCCAAGTAATGCGACGGATGGGCAAACAAGTTGAGCTAAGTTATGCCCTGCATGAGGCCAATTTTAATCGGCTCAAGCTTGGGCAGATAGATTTGCTTTGCTCGGCTTGGTTACCTCACAGTCATGGCGTGTATCGGCAGGAGGTTGAGACTCAAGCCGCAACGCGTGAATTAGGGCTACATTATGAGCCTTACGCACTTTGGGGTGTACCAGATTATGTGCCTGAAGATGCGGTTTCACGTATTGAAGACTTGCTTAAACCTGAGGTAAAACAACGGATGCGGCCGATTATTCAAGGTATTGGTGAGGGGGCAGGTATCACCCGTTTTTCTAAAAATATCATGGCGCAATATGGATTAACTGCGGCAGGTTATCAGTTTAGAACGGGTACTCAGGCCGATTGTGTGGCGGCATTTGAATCGGCAGTGTCAGTACGGGACTGGGTCATTGTGCCATTGTGGCATCCGCAATTTTTACACCATCAATATGGTATTCGTGATCTTCAGGACTCAAAAGGGTTACTCGGGGGAAAAGATAAAGCGGTTTTGCTGGCCCGTGAACGCGAGTTAGTGATTAATTTCTCGCCGGCGCAAATTCAAGTACTTGATAGCATAGTGTTATCGAATCAAATTGTTGCAGAACTCGATTATGCGGTTAATCGACAAGGAATGACGGAAGATGAGGCCGCTGCGAACTGGCTGGAAGCCAATCCTTCGCATTTGACGACGTGGTTAGCTCCGCTGCTTAATCCTACTAATACCTCTTCTTCGGAGATGACATTATGATGAACACTCCCGAATCGCGGTTAGTGGCTGCTGGGCTTGAATTACCTGAAGTTGCAGCGGCGCTTGGAAATTACGAACCTTATTCAATTGTTGGTAGCCAATTAATGACTTCGGGTCAGTTTCCCTATTTACAGGGAAAGCTTAAGTATCAAGGACAATTGGGCGCAGATCATACTGTTGGTGAAGGTTACGCGGCCTGTCGTCTTGCTACCCTAAATGCCATCGCGCAATTGAAACAGGCTTGTGGTGAGCTGTCGCGAATAAAACAAATTTACCGCTTAGAAGGGGTGCTAAATGTTCATCAATCTTGCTTTGAACATCCTAAAGCACTCGATGGCGCTTCGGATTTATTGCTCGAGATTTTCGGCGAAGCTGGGCGCCACAGTCGAATGATTTGGACTAACCCCGTCATGCCGTTAAACAGTTTATGTTTGGTCTATTTATTTGCCGAGTTACATGAGGATTCTCAACTCGCACAGCAGACGGCATAAACCTAACCCATGTTTGCGGTTAAAAAGCTTAGCGATAAAAATGCCGCTCGCAGTAAAGCGAGCGGCATCATTCAATCTATCTCGCTCACTGTTGTTACAGTACGCCGCGGCGCATTTGATCGCGTTCAATCGATTGGAACAGGGCTGTAAAGTTACCTTCACCAAAACCTAAGTTGTTCTTACGTTGAATGATTTCGATAAAAATTGGGCCGAACAGGTTCTTAGTGAAGATCTGCAATAAATAGCCTGATTCGTCACCATCCACCAGAATTTGGTGATGCTTGATACGTTCACGGTTTTCGGTCACTTGCGGGACTTTATCGAAAATGGTGTCGTAATATTCGGGAATAATATCCAAGCATTGAATCGAGCTACCTTCCATTGCATCCAGAGATTTAACGATATCGCGGCTTCTAAAGGCTAAGTGTTGTACACCTGGACCATTGTATTCCTTCAGGTATTCATCGATTTGGTTCTTATCGTTGCCTTTACCTTCGTTAATCGGAATACAGAAACTGCCATCGGGTGAACGCAGGGCGTAGGACACCAGTGCGGTTTGTACGCCGCTGATGTCGAAGTAACGTACTTCAGTAAACCCAAAGATGTTTTTGTAGAAGTTCGCCCAATGCTCCATGGTGCCTTTATAGACGTTATTGGTTAAGTGATCGACTTCGATAAAGCCTTTCTCTTGGGTGATGACTTGCTCGCTTAAGTCTTCAAAGTCAGTGGCATAGATATTGTTGTCGGCACCAAAGGTGTCGATAAAATAAATTAAGCTATCGCCAATACCATAAATCGCCGGATAGGGCAGATCTTTAGCCGAATCATCGGCCGCTTTGGCGCCGCGCTCCACCGCTACGCGGTGAGCAAAGCTTGCATCTTCCACACGCCAGCCCATAGAGCAAATAGCAGGACCGTGGGATTTGGCAAATTCTGCCGAAAACCCTTCGCGCTCCTTATTGAGCAGGAAGTTAATATCATTTTGTTTATAGTACAAAATATCTTTATTCTTGGCTTTTTTCAGCAGTGAAAAACCAAAATCGATAAACACTTTGTGCATAAAATCGCTGTCGGGGCTGGCGAATTCGGTAAATTCGATACCGAGTAGGCCCAATGGATTAAGTTCGCTTGCCATGATCTGTTCCTCTTGATTAATTCAACACGCAGTCACTCTTTTTGCCTTGTTTACGGTGGTGACTTACGGCTAGTTGCTTAGTTAATAAACCCTTCACTAGTTCTGCTGTGCAGATTTAGTTTTCTAGCCAGGAGCGGTTGTAGTCTTTACTCATGCAATTTTGCACATGTTCGGTTAGTTTCAGTGGGGCGAAGGTGTCCACCATCACTGCATATTCATAGGTTTCTTTTTTGCCAATCGAGGCTTCGGTGCGGCCGGGCTGCGGGCCGTGCGCTACGCCTTTTTGGTGTAGGGTAATGTAGCCAGCTTCAATCCCGGTACGGCTCATAAAGTCGCCATCGACGTAGTACAGCACTTCGTCACTATCAATGTTGTTGTGGTAGTAAGGCGCGGGGATGGCGCGCTCATGGAAGTCATAGGGGCGCGGCACAAAGTTACATACCACAAAGTTGTGGGCGGTAAACACTAAGTGATCTGACGGCGGCAAGTGAATTTTGCCAACTTTAGGCGCGTATTCGGTGATGTTAAATGCCCAGGGGTAAACACAACCGTCCCAACCTACAAGGTCAAAGGGATGCCATTCTAGCGTTGTAAGCTGGTACTTATCGCCAAATTTACACACCAGCGGGAAGGCGCCGCGTTCAACTACGGCAGCTTGCAATACTGGCGTGCGTAGATCGCGCTCACAGTAGGGCGCTGATTCAAGTAACTGGCCGTATTCATTACGGAAATGCTTAGGCACTTCCACCATTGAAAAGGCTTCAATCACGAATAAACGTACATTGTTGTAATCGTTAAATTTGAGCTGATGCGTAGTGCCGCGTGGGATCACTAAGTAGTCCCATTTTTTAATCTCTAGGGTGCCATATTCACTGTAGAGCGTGCCTTCACCTTCGTGTACAAACACTACTTCATCGGCGTAGGCATTACGGTAAAACTCCGGCGTGTCTTGGGTGACTTTTGCGGTGTAAAGTGCCACATCATTGTTATAAAAGATTTTGTTGCGGGCGCTAAAGAAGTTGCCTTCACGATCGGCTGTGCGCGAATCCAGTTTATAGTTTTGGACTAATGAATCTTCCCATTGGGCACCGTGACCGAGGTGGTAGGGCGCGACTTCCAATGCCTTCGTCGGCATATTGTGGTGATATTTATTCGAGTAAATATTGGAAAAACCATGGGTTGAAAACAGCTCCTCACGGTATAGCTCGCCGTTTTCCTTCTCAAATGCGATATGGCGCTTATGGGGTACTTGGCCTTGTTTCACATAAAATGGCATGGTGGATCCTTGAGTTTTATGCGCTGTGAGCTGTGCCTACAGCGCTTATTGTTATGTTGCAAGTTGCATTACTGTGATCTTCTTATCAATTTAGTTGCTTAGATGAACAAAAAAAAGAATAATAAATCTGTCATCTCAATCTAAAAAATAGATGGTATTAACTACTTTACGCTTCGTAGCGATTGCGTGACATTTTTATTCGGCTAAGGAGTCCCCATGCGCATCGATATTGATGCTTTTAATGTGCTGCAAGTGCTGGTGGAAGAGGGTAGTTTTGCTAAGGCTGCCGAGCGTTTGCATAAGGCGCAATCGGCGGTGAGCTATCAGGTTAAAAAGCTAGAGGAACATTTAGGTGTGCAGCTTTTTAGCCGTGACCAATACCGAGCAGAGTTGACAAGTGAAGGGCGGGTGATCTTGGCTGAAGGTCAAAGATTGCTGCAACACCTTGCCAATATTGAACATCTAGCCAGTCGTTTTAGTGAAGGTTGGGAGCCAAAACTTGAGTTAGTGATCGATGGCGCCTTGCCGATGGAGCCGATTATGACGGCGCTGAAACGAATGGCTGAGCATCAAATCCCGACAAAAATTCAGCTTAATATGGAGTTTTTGGGCGGTGTGCAGCATAGATTCGAACGTGATAATGCGGATCTGATGTTGGTTAAAGACTACCGCACCGGCCCCTATTATCACCCACAGCCGCTGCCAGCGATTACTAGCGTACTGGTGACTAGCGCGTCACATCCGTTGGCACAATTAAACAAAATCAGTTTATCCGAGTTACAGCAGCACGTTGAGTTGACTATCGAAGATTCCTCTCCCAATAAAACCTATCGAGATGAGCTGCAATTCGGCGGCGATAAAGTGTTTTATCTTTCTGGTTTTATTATGAAAAAGAATGCGTTATTAAAAGGACTCGGCTTTGGCTGGCTGCCAGACTTTTTAGTGCAAGAGGAACTTTTGAGCGGTGAGTTGGTGGAGGTCGACTTTGTCGGTGGCAGTCGTTATACCTTTATCCCCCAATTAGTGTCGACTCTTGAGCGGCCCCTAGGGCGTGCGGGTAAGCTATTTACTGAGTTGATTTTAGAGGAATTTGCAAAAGCAGAGCAGTTTAACGGCGTTGGATTAGGATAAACCTCATATTACGAAATGATTTGAAACAACGAGAACAATAAAAGTAATCGCCTTTTGACATTTTATGTCATAAAGTGACTCACAGAAGTGGGCGATGTGGATGTAGTACGCCCAGTCAATAAGGACCGACAGAATAAAGGGGAATCGTATGTCTAGACGTTGTCATGAAGTGGATTATGAAATCATCGGCCACAGTATGCAGTTGGTTGAGGTAGAACTTGACCCCAACGAAACTGTGATTGCCGAAGCGGGGGCAATGAATTATCTGGAGCAGGATATTAGCTTCGAGGCCAAAATGGGCGATGGTTCAGAGCCGGATTCAGGCTTTTTTGGCAAATTAATGGGAGCGGGTAAGCGGGCGTTGACTGGTGAGAGCATCTTTATGACGCACTTTACTAACCTCGGGCATCAAAAACGCAAAGTCGCCTTTGCTGCGCCTTATCCCGGTACTATTTTAGCTATCGATCTCGCCCAATATGGTGGCGAGCTGATTTGCCAGAAAGACAGTTTTCTCGCTGCGGCCCTCGGAACTCGCGTTAGCATGAAGTTTAACCGCCGTTTAGGTACAGGCTTTTTTGGTGGTGAAGGTTTTATTCTGCAGAGCTTACAAGGCGATGGCATGGCGTTTATCCATGCGGGTGGCACGCTGATTAAAAAGGAACTGAAAGGTGAAACCTTAAGGGTCGATACCGGTTGTCTCGTCGGTTTTACCCCAGGCATTGACTATGATATTGAGCGCGCAGGCTCATTAAAATCGATGTTTTTTGGTGGCGAGGGGTTATTTTTAGCGACCTTAAAGGGCCATGGCACGGTATGGTTGCAGAGTCTGCCGTTCTCGCGTATGGCCGATCGCATTATTGCTCACGCCCCTTCTGCTGGCGGTAGCGACCGCGGTGAAGGTTCAGTCCTCGGCGGTCTTGGTCGTATGATTGATGGCCGTTAAGATATCGGTCAAATCGACATAAACTGCACACTCGAGTAATCGCGCTTTCTATTGGTCAGGCATCCCAAACTAGCTTATGGGATGCCTTTTATTGTCGTTTTTGGTTTGCTTAAGCGGTTTTTATTTGTGTTTAAGAGCTTGCTGAATGCGCCTTTCAACCTGTCTTGATATCAAATACATCATTAAATAACCTGTGCCTAAGGCCAAAATCACCGCCACAACATTTTCTGTATACAATCGATAAGCGTAGAAAGTACCAATCAGTACGACGATACCACTAAGGCGTATGAGTAGGCTTTGGGTAAAATAGCCATGGGCTTTGAGATTGGCTAACTGATAGCCATTAAGCATCATAAAGATAAAGAACATGGAGAAATGCATTAATACCGGAGCGGCTTTAAGGTATTGCTCAGGAAATAACCAAGCCACCAATGGCTTACTTGCGAATAACATCATCACGAAAAATATTCCGCTGACCCACAACGAAACCTTTGTCAGCCATGATTTGATTTGCTGAACCTCTTCAAAGCGTTTTTCTCGCACGCACACTGCGACTTCGGGTAGTACAAAACGGTAAATGGGGAAGACAAAAAGCAGGGTGAGGTATGTGATCATCGGCCGCACTACCACTTGGAAATCACCCAATTCGTCTATGCTGAAATAAGCAATAGTCAGTAGTACTGTAATGTAAATCATCAAGATACTGGCACCCGCTTCCATCGAGGCGGTCAGACTTTTCTTCATAAAATTGCGTAAATCCGTATCAAAATGCACCGCAGTTAAGGGCGGAGTGGCGATATCCTTGCGCCGTTTGAAGTACATATAGAAGGCAACGATGAGTGATGACAGTGTCATACTGTAAAAGAGTGATGCAATGGCAGTTTGTTGTAACCCATAAAAACAGAATAAAAAGCTGGTCACTTGCGCGAGTGGCTCTAACCAAGTGACTCGATTGGAGATGGCATATAGCCGATACATGGCAATTTGATTGGTAAAATAGACCTTGAGCCCCATACTCAAAATAATGCCAACCAATTGAAAATATTCTACATTAAGCTGGAGTTTGTGTTTGATATAAGGCAACACAACGCCCCACGCGAGCAGCACCATTGCGATTAAGCTGTAGCGGAATATATTAGTGATATCCACATCTTGCTTGGTTTGAGAGTAGGTTACTACCATAGAAGAGCGAAACCCTGTCATCAGGATCAGCGATAACGAAATGATATCGATAACAGTGTGATAGAGTGCAAGATCGGCTTTGACTACCCATTGTGCTAACCAAAGTTTAAATAGAAAACCCACGACAATACTGGCCAGCGATGCCCAAAAACCTGTAACAATCGCTTGCTTAACCCGTTGAAGTGAAGTTTGTTCCATATTCAAAATCCAGCGTTAGTTTGCGATCATTATGTGGATGGAATGCATGCAATTCGGCTTATGCTTCAAGCGCATCATCCCATTAGATTGGTGACACAATGGCTTTTTTGATGCTTGTTTTATTGAGTTGAAGCTGTGTTGTACGCGAAGGTTTTAAGATGCTTAGCATCGATACGGCTTCAGTTATTGCACGCCACGGCAGCCGTTTCATCTTATATTTATGCGCAGCTTCATAGTTGCAGAGTCTAACATCCTACCGATTTTCGACCAAACAGCAGAGCGTAAAGATATGATAAATATCAGCATGTTGCTTAGATGTAACACTTGTTATTAATGTGCCGATAACGATGTAGTTATCGGAATCAACTTAAGGTGAGATAAAAGCATTGGCTAAAATGTTGGCACTCTCAAAAATAGTTGAGCTTGCCAACGAATGATCTGCACTAATCAGTAATGATATTGACGATATCGAGGATCTTGCGACTCTTTTCATCCAATTTAATAATTGCACCCTCGACTTGGATACTGATCCTTCCCTCTCTATCTAAGGGCACAACAATACGTCCGCGGTCATAAATATCGTAATCTAAGATATCACCACGGTGCAGTTTTTTCTGCCAACCTGGAGGGAGAGGCTGACCCTTATCTACTTTCTTCTGTAGGCCAGGAGGTAAGCCAGTATCTCTCTTGTCATGTTCAGGTTTCGCCAAAGTGACCGACGGGGCTAGCAGACTGAGCACGACCCCACCCATTAGTGTTGCAGTTAATTTATTCATACTCACTTCCTTGGGTATTGCATTGTTAGGGCCAATCTAGCTTAGCTTAAATAAACTTTAGCTGAATATATGTCATTAACATCTGAGCATCAGTACGGCTTGCCATTGCTCGGCGGTAACGGGTTGAATACTTAGCCGTGAGCCTTTCGATACTAGGTACATATCAGCTAACTGCGGCAAGCTTTTAATTAAGCTGAGAGGAATGATTTCTTTGAATTGTTCCACAAAGCGAATATCGACCCTTAGCCATCTTGGGTTGCTAGGATCTGACTTAGGATCAAAATACTTTGATTCTGGATCAAAGGCCGTACTATCCGGGTAGGCGTTCGTTACCACTTCAGCAATGCCGACAATACCAGGTACTTTGCAGCTTGAATGATAGAAGAAGACCTGATCGCCTATTTGCATGGCATCGCGCATAAAGTTACGTGCTTGGTAGTTACGGATCCCAAACCAAGCTTCGGTTTGATTAGGCCTTGCTTTAAGATCTTCGATACTAAATTCGTCGGGTTCCGATTTCATAAGCCAGTAATTCATTTTGTGTCCTTTTACTGAAATAACAGTCTTATCGCGTTAATTCCTTGAGTTTATCTTAGTTTTTACTGACCTCCCAGTTAACTGTATTGATGGCTGCGTATTTTGAACCGTTAAGTCAGTGTTCAGTTAACACCGCTTACCCTGTCATCACTATCGAGTCTGGTATGACTGATGCTGCAATTGCAGCAATGCAATATCACAACTCAATACAAGCAAAGTTGACGAGTTTAGGTTAAGCCCAAGCGAATTTTTCAATCCCTGACTTATAAACAAGAGTAATGTTGAAATCAGTGAGGTGTGCTATGGAAGCTTCAACAATGACGACAGACTGTGGTTTATACACTAAATATCTTAAGGATTTCACCGCAGGTGATGCGAGTTTACACCGTGATCGCATGTTGGAATTTATTAGCGATTTAACCGCTCAGGGCTGGTTACTTGCTAATTTTACTTGGGATTATTGTTATAATAACAGTTACTTGGTGGATAAGCCCGCTTATATCCGTGATGCCAGTGTGGCCCAATGTCGCCTATTATTGACCGCAATGACACGTTTAGAGGTTTTTAGCCCAGGGGTGTTAGAGAATATGCGCCGCCAAGGAGTGCTACTGGCGATTATGGAGCGTCTGCAGTGTCTAGAGGGACCAACATCCAATAACCAGGATGCATTTATGAGCCGTTAATCGGGTTTTAGGGAAAGGGAGTGACCTTACTCTTTAGTCTAATACTGGATTTTTTTACTTGTGACATGTTCCGTGGATTGGTTAGTTTTGACCACGCTAACCATAATAAAAAGCACGGAGGCCTTAATGTCTGCTTCAAAGACTCAAGCAACAAATCAACCCACTAGTCCACTTAAATATAGTGAGTTTCGGGGAGCTAACGCCCCAAAACTTGTTGAAAAAACCATAGGACAATACCTTAACGATATTGCTAACACCTATCCCGAACAGTTAGCCGTTGTCGTTAACCATCAAAATATTCGCTGGAATTACCGTCAATATCTTGCACAAATCGACGCGCTTGCAACAGGTTTACTCAAATTAGGCATAGGTCCAGGGGACCGCGTCGGTATTTGGTCACCCAATAATATTGAGTGGTGTTTAACCCAATTTGCTACTGCCAAAATTGGCGCCATCATGGTGTGTATTAACCCCGCTTATCGCCCTGAAGAATTACAATATGCCTTGACTAATGTGGGTTGTCGCGCGGTGATCTGCGCTGATAAATTCAAGTCCAGCAACTACTTGCAGATGCTCTACGAGCTTGCGCCTGAACTTAAGCAGTGCGCTGCGGGTCAATTGCAGGCTAAGGCATTACCAGAGTTGCAATTTGTGATCCGCATGGGAGCTGAAAAGTCTCCCGGCATGTTGAACTTCGATGACTTATTAGTCGAGGTGAGCGAAGATGATAAAGCAATGCTTGCGCGTATTGCCAATGAACTCACCCCCTATGATGCGATTAATATCCAATTTACCTCTGGCACAACGGGTAGCCCAAAGGGGGCGACCTTATCGCACCATAACATCTTGAATAACGGTTATTTAGTGGCCGAGGCAATGAGGTTTACCTGTGATGATAAGCTCTGTATCCCCGTACCTTTGTACCATTGTTTTGGTATGGTGCTAGGTAATCTCGTTTGCTTGGCTAAGGGCGCAGCAGCTATATTCCCGGGGGATTCTTTCGATCCTCTCACGACCTTAGAAGTGATTGAGCGTGAGCGCTGCACCGCACTGCACGGTGTTCCCACCATGTTTATTGCCGAGTTAGAACATCCTGAATTTAAACGTTTTGATCTCAGTTCGTTGCGTACGGGCGTGATGGCGGGGGCGACTTGTCCTGAAGAGGTTATGCGTCGTGTACAGCAGTTGATGTACATGCAGGAGGTGTTAATCGGCTATGGCCAAACCGAGTGCAGTCCGTTAAATCACATTACTGAAATCGATTCTCCAGTGGAGAAGCGTGTTCTCACCGTTGGTCGGGCGTTACCCCATACTGAAGTGAAAATTGTCAATGAGTTTGGCGAAGTGCTGCCGATTAATCAGCCCGGTGAAGTCTGTAGCCGAGGATATTGCATCATGCAATGTTATTGGAATGATCCTGAAAAAACCGCCGCCACAATTGACAGTGAAGGTTGGTTACATTCGGGCGATATTGGCCAAATGGATGAGCAAGGTTACGTGCAAATTGTGGGGCGGATTAAGGATATGATTATTCGCGGGGGCGAGAATATCTATCCCCGAGAAATTGAAGAAAAACTCTATACCCACAAAGATGTGCAGGATGCCGCGGTGTTTGGCGTCCACAGTGATAAATATGGTGAGGAAGTCTGTGCGTGGATTAAAGTCCGCTCAGGGGCGTCGATTACTGAGGAGGATATTCGTCATTTCCTTACCGAAAAGTTCGCCTATTTTAAAGTGCCACGTTATATCAAATTTGTGGACCAATACCCGATGACCGTTACGGGTAAAATCCAAAAATTTAAAATGCGCGAGCTGATGTATCAAGAGCTGTACGAAGATATTAATGCCTAAAAGGCATAAACTTTCAAACCGACCCAAGCCCGAACGCTTGGGTTTATTTTTATATGGCCATCTGTGCTTAAGGAAAACATTGTCGCATGACCATCAGGTTTTCCTTCAGTCTTCCCCTTGTCGTAAAGATGTCGTTTTTGGCGGCGATAGTTCTGCCTACTCCGAGCATTGCTGTCTTAGCGTGGTTCTACAAGGCTAAACAGATAACAAATATTCGCTGTACCTATAGGTATGGCTGATTATACTGAATAGAGTTAAACCGATGAGCTATTTGTTTTTTTAGCGATTAATAGATGAGTCTTTGATGGAGGCATTATGATCCGCTGGTGCCCACTGATGTTTAGTTGCCTATTAACCGTGGCAAATACGACATTTGCAGACACGCTGAAGCTAACGTCATTACTTTGGCCGCCGTATTCCGGCTATCAACTCCAGCACCAAGGCGCGAGTGTTGCGGTGGCTAAGGCGGCGTTTGAGCAAATGGAACAACAACTTATCGTGGATTTTTACCCTTGGAGCCGCGCGATTAAATTAGCCGTTATGCCGGGCTCTGACTACATTGGCTATTTTCCAGAATATTATTTTGAAACCGATAAGTTTATTTTTTCTAAACCGATTGGTATTGGCCCATTAGGTATTGTTGAGCCAAAATCCCGTCCCATTAGTTGGCATCATTTAGCCGATTTGAATCGTTATACTTTAGGTATTGTGCAGGATTATGTGAATACCGACTCGCTGGATGTAATGATTGCTTCAGGGAGTCAACCTGTTGAAGCGGCAACATCCGATGAGCAAAATATCAAAAAGGTGGCGGCTGGTCGTATTGACGGCGCTGTGATTGATATTAATGTGCTGCATTATCTACTTAAACAACCCCACCTTCAGCCGCTCGCAGATAAGTTACAGGTCAATCGACAACTGATTGCCAATAAACAACTTTATGTCGCGTTTCGTAATACAGAAGAGGGGCGGCGTTGGCGGGATATTTTTGATCAAGGTTTAGCGAAGCTCGATATTGATAGCATTATGGGCGATTTGTTATTTCAACAAGAAGCCTTAAGTCAGTAATGCTATTTTGCACATAACCAAAGCTGTGAGAAGGCAAGTTTTTCATCATTTTGTCTAACACCGCGAGTAATCAGTTGTGGGCGGCATTTCATTATCACTGCTCAGCATGTTTGTGTGTGCCAGTAAGTATTTTGTCGGGTGATCGCGATGGGTTAGTCAAGATCCAAACCAGCAGGGTATTGGTACAATATTTTAAGGTCGACTTAGTTGTGTTGGCCTATTGTGGTTATGACATCACCATAGATGCGTCAGCTAAACTGGCGCATTATCTCTTTGAAATCATCTGCTCACCGGAGCAGGATGCGGGTGATCAGTTTGCTGATAGCACTGATTTACTCAATGAATAGCAGAATTAGTGCAATCGCTGCCGAACTATGCATCAGCACTACCCACCTATGCTGAGTAGTGCTGAGTAATATGCCTTACACCTTGACGATCATGGTTATTACGCTTTCGCTACTATGGTTTGCCCAATCGGCGTTAGGCTTAACAGCGCCAGCTTAAGATGTTGGATCCCGAAAGGGATACCGATAATCGTCACAAAGCAGGCAAGAGCATGGGCCAAATGACCAATAGCCAACCAAATCCCAAACAGTAAGAACCAAATGATATTGCCCACCATGCCAAAGGCACCTGTTCCTAAATCTTCACGGCCAGTTAAATGACGGCGATTCATTTGTTCTTGTCCAAAGGGCCAGAAGGTCAATTCACCAATCACAAAGCAGGCGCGACCAAAGGGAATACCGATAATACTGATAAAACACAAAATCCCCGCAAGCCACCAGGCTAGGCCCATCACAAATCCACCAAGGACAAACCAAGCAATATTGAAAATTAACCGTAGTAATGACATTGAAAACTCCTTATCGAATCCAAAATCTGTGCGACAGAAACAACATCCACACTCGAAATTATTAATTGATGCTTAAATGTCATAAGCGAGAATTATGCCAAAATATTTTTCATTAATAATCAATGGCATATTATAGTTTATACCTCTACGGATTGTGAGTTAAGCTAATATTTCGTGAATTTCCTTAATTCTTAGGAAGAATTTAGCCAAGCCCGCGTTACACTAAACACCTTATCTTCCCTTGAGTAAATAAATGCTAGCTAATAGTCCCGTCGAATCATTTTCTTTTGCAGGTAGAGAGATCTTTCTTAAAAGAGATGATCTATTACATCCTGCTTTTAGTGGTAATAAGGCGCGTAAGTTTGCCTATTTTCTAGACCATGATTTTGCTGGTGTGACTAAGGTGATTGGTCATGGCTCCGCGCAGGCTAATTCACTGTATTCGCTGTCGGCGCTCGCCAAACTCAAAGGCTGGCAGTGTGATTTTTATGTGGACCATATTGCTAGCCACGTACTGACTTTACCGACAGGGAACTATGCCGCAGCTATCGCCAATGGCACACAGGTTATTGATTTATCAAGCCTGATAGCAGTTAATCCTTTTCTTCAACCTGAGTCTAAGTGGACTTGTCATGACTACATTGAGCATCAAGTTTTGGCTGCTGAGCCTGACGCTTTATTTATTCCGGAAGGCGGGCGCTGTCAGTATGCGGAGTATGGTGTCAGTCTGTTAGCCGTTGAAATTGAGACTTGGGCAATGCAACAGGGACTGACTGAACTGAAAGTGTTTTTACCTGCGGGAACGGGAACCACGGCATTATTTTTAAACCAATATTTTGTGCGTAAGCAAAGTCACATTCGAGTGCTTACCTGCGCGGTTGTCGGTGGCGATGAGTATTTAGCGCAGCAGTTTTATGAGTTAAATCCTAACGCTGCTGAGCATCCACAGATTTTGAATGTGGGGAAGAAATACCACTTTGGTAAACTCTATCCTGAGTTTTATGCCATGTGGCAGCGGATTTGCGCCTCAGGTATTCAATTTGAATTACTCTACGATCCCTTAGGTTTTATGGTGTTAGAAAAATATTTACCGCAGTGGGGCACAAGCCCTGTGATGTATATCCATCAAGGTGGTTTGCTTGGAAATGAAACCATGTTGCCACGTTATTTGCGTAAATTTGGTAAAAGTCGTACGACCCTATAGAGCAGATGATTTACTTAGTGACGCTAAGACATAATATGTTTGAAGCGACGTAATCTCTAAGTTAAGCTTACGACGTCAAACGATGGAAAATACTCATGACTGAAGCGGAATATCTCGCCAATTACGATCCTAAGGCTTTTAAGGCTCAGCTACTGACGGTTGATGCCGTATTATTTACCTATCATGATCAGCAACTTAAAGTACTCTTAGTACAACGCTCAAATCATCCCTTTTTAGGTTTTTGGGGATTACCCGGAGGATTTATCGATGAACATTCCGATCAATCCCTAGAGGAAGCGGTGTTACGCAAATTGCAGGAAAAAACGGCGGTAGTGCCACCTTATATTGAGCAGCTTTGCACTGTCGGTAATAGTCACCGCGACGTGAGAGGCTGGTCGGTGACCGTGTGTTATACCGCGTTGATGAGTTATCAAGCCTGCGAAACCCAGATTGATTCAGTGAGTGATGTTAAGTGGTGGCCATTAGAGGATGTGTTACAGATGCCCTTGGCGTTTGATCATCTGCAATTAATTGAGCAAGCGCGGGAACGTTTAACTCAGAAAGCCTTATATTCTTTAGTGCCAGGCTTTGCGCTGGCTGAACCTTTTACCTTGCCAGAGCTGCAACATGTGCATGAAGTATTACTGGGTAAGCCTATCCAAGGTAAATCGTTCCGTCGACGGGTTGAGCAGGCCGATTTATTGATTGATACGGGCTTAAAACGTACTGAACGTGGCCGTCCAGCCAATTTATACCGTTTGAAGTCGGATACGGCATCGTATCGATTCTTAAGAAATCTAGAATGTTAGTCAAAGTGTTTGCCGCTTAAAGTGGTTGCCCATAGCAATAATAGTGACAGATTATACGGTACATACAGTTAGCTTGAGTTATCAGGGTTTATGTAGCCGTCGATGTTGTCGTAATACGTCCATTCTTTACTTTTCGATATCCATTTCCCCATTATCATAGCTAAATTGCACTTAGTGTCTTAAGGACAATATATGCAATTTAGGTATATTCCTTAGTATTATCCGATAAAAAATAGTCTAAAAATCAACTTTACATATTAGTGTCTATAAGACACTATTGCTTGCAGACAACAAGATTGCTGTATATCACAGCGATCTTGCACAGACAGGAGGTGAATATGTCTCTAGGTATTCAAATGCATCAAGGCACAGTTAACTCACCACATCAGCAAGCTGATTTTTATCGACTTCCCGCCGCTAGCGATGAGGCTAATTACCGTTTATTTCAATTTGGTGCGGGGGAGAATCATGTTCAACTGCGGGTTCCTCCAGCGAAACGCGTCACAGTTTTTTTCGGTTATCGTGGCGATCAATCCATCATGCAACTCTTATTGTTAACTGATGCATTACGCCGCAGCGGTGCAGAGCAGATCGATCTGTTACTGCCTTATATGCCGGGCGCCCGCCAAGATAGAGTCTGTAATGTGGGCGAGGCCTTATCGGTAAAAGTCTATGCCAGCCTGATTAATCAGCAGCAATATGCTTCAGTCAGTATTTTTGACCCGCACAGCGATGTCACCGCGGCATTATTAGACCGAGTGCAAGTTATTGACAACCACAGCTTTGTCGCCGCGATTGCAGCTCAATTGACCGGTGATCTAGTGTTAGTTTCGCCTGATGCGGGGGCGAATAAGAAAGTATTCGGCTTAGCTAAGGCGTTACAGGGAATGCCGGTGATCAGGGCCGATAAACATCGTGATGTGGTCAATGGTCATATTATCGCTACTGAAGTGTTTTGTGATGATTTATCGGGTAAAACCTGCTTAATCGTCGATGATATTTGTGCTGGTGGCAGAACCTTTATCGAACTTGCCATCAAGTTAAAGCAAAAAGGGGCCCAAAGCGTCATTTTGATCGTGTCACATTATGAAGATAAGGCCTGCGAATCGGCTCTGCGTGAGGCGGGCATAGACAGATTATTTTGTACCGATAGTTTAGGTGTCCCCACACATATTTCGAGCGAGTTCTGTCATTGCCACGCTGTTTTGCGTTTTATGAATCATTAAGGAAAATATGATGTACTTGAATCCCGTTACCGCCATTGATGGCTACAAAGTCGACCACCGTCGTCAATATCCTGATAATACTCAAGTGATTTTTAGTAACTTGACCGCCCGTAAATCCCGTCGTGGTTATACTGAGCAGATGGTATTTTTTGGTCTGCAATATTTTATCAAGCATTACTTAATTGACAGTTGGAACCGTGATTTCTTTCAACAGCCCAAAGAGCAAGTGATTCGCCAATTCTCCCGCCGCATTAATAACTATCTTGGACCAAATAATGTGGGTACTCAGCATATTGAGGCGTTACATGATTTAGGCTATTTACCCATTAAAATCATGGCATTGCCGGAAGGTTCAGTATATCCCTTAAAAGTGCCTTGCTTGGTTTTGTACAATACCGATGAGCGGTTCTTTTGGTTTGACTAATTATCTCGAAACCATTCTTTCAGCCAATGTGTGGGGAATGTGTACTAGCGCCACTACCGCGCTGCAATACCGCAAAATATTTGAGACTTACGCGCTAGAAACCGATGGCAACATAGGTTTTGTTGATTGGCAGGGCCACGATTTTAGTTTCCGCGGCATGTATGGCGTAGAGGCTGCGGTAATGAGCGGCGCCGCCCATCTACTCAGTTTTACGGGCACAGATACCATTCCCGCGATTGATTTTCTTGAACAATATTATCTTGCAGACAGTGATAAGGAACTCGTTGGCGGCAGTGTGGCCGCAACGGAGCACAGTGTGATGTGTGCGGGTGGCATGGAGAATGAGTTAGAGACGTTCCGCCGTTTGATTGAAGATATTTATCCTAGCGGCATTGTCAGTATCGTTTCTGATTCTTGGGATTTTTGGCAGGTGATGACAGAGTTCACCGTTGCCTTAAAAGACCGTATTCTTACCCGTGAGGGCAAAGTGGTGTTTAGGCCTGATACGGGTTGTCCGGTGAAGATCATTTGTGGCGATCCACAAGCAGCTGTGGGGAGTCCTGAGTATAAAGGCGCTATCGAGTGTTTGTGGGATGTCTTTGGGGGCAGCACAACTGCCAAAGGTTACAAATTACTCGATAGCCATGTCGGACTGATTTATGGCGATTCAATCACCATTGAACGGGCTGAAGCCATTTGCGCCGGTTTGAAGGCTAAAGGTTTTGCATCAACCAATATTGTGTTTGGAATTGGCAGTTTTACCTATCAACACGTGACCCGAGATACTGACGGGTACGCGGTGAAAGCAACCTTTGCGAAAGTGGATGGTAAAGACAGAGAAATATTTAAAGATCCTAAAACCGATGATGGCACTAAAAAATCCGCTAAGGGATTAGTGGCGGTATTTAAAGATGCGCAAGGTCAATTTTATCTTAAAGATCAAGCAAGCTGGCAAGATGTTAACCATTGCGAATTTGTCCCCGTATTTGCCGATGGTGAATTATTAACTGAATATTCTTTGGCAGATATTCGCGCAAGATTGGCAGCGTCTCGTTGTTAACGATGTAAATCCCTTTCTACAATGAGATAGAAATTAGGCTGGCAATGCGGTTTTTATGTGAATACGCTTGCCAGTCAACTTAAATCATACTGGCTGTCATGACGGCTGTTATTGCTAAATGCGCGAGTCACATAATAAAACGGTGAGAACAAAAGGCTAAGAGACTAGCTGGTTTCGTTTAAGAATTTTATAGGTGCGACGGCCAATGTTTTCGAGGTTTTTTAAATCTTTTAGGCTGGGTACCGCATCGGAATATTGCCAATAGCGGATTTCTGCATCGAGCATTTCAAGCATTTTTTTCGAACAACCTAAACATTCGCCTTGGCACATTTGTGCTTCATCTAAATTCAGCGGAATTGTTTGCTGGATTTGCGCGATAAGCTGTTGCATAGCGGTTTTGGTATTCGGTTTTGACATAAAAATACTTCACAGTCAGAAAGTGTGAACATATTAGCAGAAGCAAAATTGATAGAATTGATCTAGATTAATACACATTTGGTTCAGCGTGTATCCATGTGAGCTAGATACTGGCTGAACCAAACGAGTTCGTCATATCGACGTGAAGGGATAGCAAATCGTGATATTTGGCTATCGATAAAGGCGAGTTGATTTCGGTATGGCGAGGAAAATGGGACCGAATAAACCAACATGCCATTATATGTACTCGATGAGTACTTAATTCAGACTTATTTATTTGACGACAAAAGCCATTTCATAAAGTTTAAGGCTTCGGTACGTTTTGAAAACGTCTGCCTGTTTTTACCTTGTCTATCGGTAAAAGCAATTGAAGTTTTGTTGACTGAAATTGAATCTACAGGGAAGTTCACTGTGATTTCATGTCCGTTAATTTTGTATGACATAGGCCACACTCCTTTTAATTAAATTCACCCTTAGGTGAGCAAGTAATAACGATAAAATATCCTTAGCATAATTGCGAAAGATGATACTAATGAGTCTTGAGGTTACCCATTCCACCATAATTAATCAAGAGATGCTGTATTGATAACTAATGCAAATCAGCGATTGTGTCAATGGAATATCCCAATTAGACCAGTTAAACATAGTCAAGTGACAGTACTATGACATTGGCCGAATTAAAGAGTTCACTTTTTTGAGTTAATGTTGAAAATCACTAACTCATTATTTTTGCAGGACTTACTTGTAGTAGGCTTTCTTTGTGAGGATCAAGTTTGATACAAGTCAAACTGATATAAAAAGGGTAACAACAAGATACTTCTCAAAACGTGGTGCAGTATAACAGTAAATTACCCGCTGGCAAGTGTAATTTTTGCTCAGCGAGTAATGTTTTTATATTGTTTCTTTTGTTGCTATTTTGTGGGTTGGTTTTTAGCTATTTTTCACTATTCGATGCATAACTGACTTTAGTAAATCAGCTCACCAATAGGGTTTAATAATTTGCTTAATCCCTTAGTGAAATAGAGCGGTGCGTCCAACACTGTGTAACATAAACATCCCGTTTGAGTTGTGGGAGAATGCTGTGTATTACCATCTAAGATAATAAAGTCGCCAGGAACATAATTACCTGATGAGTCCGAAAATTCGCCCGCCAATAATAACGTCAACTCAATCCCTTTATGGGTATGCTGTGGGATTTCACCTAGCGCTTCAATATGCAATAAACTGGCGCGAGTATTTTTTTCATCTAGGTCGAATCGCATCCGACTGACTTTACCAATTTGTTGCCATGGCTGTGCAATATGCTGCCGAAACACCCTAGGCAGTTCGTAGCGGATATTTTTATGGTTAACACTCACTGAGGATTCTATGTAAGGTTCATGCATAGTGCTTTCGGGAAGCGCCATAATGTTCGATAACATTTGTTGCCAGGGATCATTATCGACGACATCAATCTCATTTGACGCGTTGTGTTGAACCGTATTATCACTGGGGGAAACAAAAGCGAGTTTGGCCGCTTCTTCAGTCAATTTAGCTACTTGAGTTTGGCATTCTTGACATAAGGCACAATGCGCAGCAACAGCGATAGACATCGACAAAGGTAGCTGACCTTGAGCATGGGCCTGAAGTAATTCTGCATGGGGGTGATGTTTAATCATGTTGTGTCTCCAAAAAGCTTTTAAGCTTTTCTAACCCCAATCTGAGTCGCGATTTAATGGTGCCAATGGGGACTTTTAAGGCATCAGCCAATTCTTGCTGGGTGAGTTCTTGCATATAAATGCCTTGTACTACTTGACGTTGAGCAAGGGGCAGGGCATCTAAATGAGCGAGTAACTTGGCGGTCAATTTATGGTCAGGGTTGTTATCTTGGCTAACCGCAACGTCATACAGTGGCCAGATATCATCGCCAAATGCATCTTCACGATTGTGCTGTACTCGTCTAAGCATATCGAAGCATTGGTTACGCATAATGGTAAATACCCATGTTGCGACAGAACCTTTATCTGCATTGTATAAATGAGATTTAGTCCAAACGATGGTCATCGTTTCTTGAACTAAATCCATGGCGAGGCCTTGTTGATTTAATCGTTGCAGACCAAATGCCCGAATTTTGGGCATAAAGTGACTGAACAAATAGCCAAATGCCGCTTTGTCCCGTTGATTAGCAACTTTGATGATGGCGCTCACTAAGGGATCTGCATCCGTTTTATGCTCATCGGCAATCAAATTATGGTTATCGGTTTCCATAGCTATTTCGATAGGGGGCGATAACTGCCTATCATAGCGATTTTGCGCTGAATGTGATTGAAAATTTTCCATTATTGAGCTCTTCATTTAAGGTTCAATCCCGTTCGAACATGGCTTCAAATCCTGCTTCGCTGTCAATGTTCGATAAGCATGCACACCAATACGCAGTGCCCTAGAAATTGGATCACTGAAAATTATTTTATAACGGTTCTTAATAAATCCAGTGTGAGCTGGTGGTCGAGCGCATTAATGCAGGTGTACTTTTCGGCTGAACGTATGGGTAAAATTTCAAGCCAGCGTTGGCAAACCCATGCAATATCATCAAATTGTGCCGCTTGATATTGTTGTAAGTGCTTTGGGTACTCTTTCAGAATATTTTGCAGCATATCACTGAGATAACGCTCATTTTTTTGAATCTTTGCCGCTGGCCAGTTATCGATTAGACTGATTTGCGCGCGCTTTAAACCATCGGACTCCACATTGATGTCGCCGAGAGTAAATCGTTGTTTCCCTTCAATGCTGACACCTAACATGCCATCAGGTAAGGTCTCAAAGTCAATGATATGCACTAGAGTACCAATTGGATAAAGCGTGCTATTTTCCTCTGAGGTCATACACAGGCCAAAACCATCGCCTGATTTAAGTGATTCAGCCACCAAACGTTTATATCGAGGTTCAAAAATTCGTAATTGAGTATATCCCTCAGGTAATAAACAGATGGGTAATGGAAAAAGAGGTAATTTCATAGTGGCCTCGGGTGAACTTAAGTTTCTATCATTACGTACCATCATCAGAATTTGATCAGTGTTTCAAGCAACAGCCTACTCATTTAAGGGGATATGATGAAGTTAAATCCATTCGAGAAAAAGCTGGTTCAGCATCCGCTGCGTTTTTGGTTGCAAAACCATATTGAAGCACCATTATTGACCTCAATGATGCCTAAACCGCTTGTGTATATTCAACAGGCGCTCGAAATTGGTTGTGGTTTTGGCAATGGTATTCATTTGATCCGTGAGCATTTTGGTGCCGAGCATGTTACCGCGGTGGATCTGGACCCTGAGATGGTGAGTGCTGCTAAGGCCCGCTGGCAGTCTTCAGCCCATGGGCTCGAACAGCTCGACTTTAGTGTTGCCGATGCAACCGCATTACCTTTTAAGGATGCACAGTTTGACATCGTGTTTAATTTTGCGGTGTTCCACCATATTCCTGACTGGCAATCCGCGATTGTTGAGGTTGCCAGGGTATTAAAGCCGAACGGGTATTTTGTGATAGAAGATCTTTACCGTGCCGCGATTTGTAATCCACTGAGTCGCCGGTTGTTTGAGCATCCGCAGCAGAATCGATTTGACCATCAGCAATTATTGCATATGCTTCGCCAAGCGGGGTTTAAGATTGTATGTGACAGGAATCTGTTTAATTTGAGCGGTATGGTGCTGGCTCAAAAGGTTTTTTCTTAAACCTTAAGGTCTTTATATCGCTGAATATTGAATTGAGCATGGGTTGATTGTTTGTTCTGTAAACTGCTTGCCCGAGAAATGAGCCGTTTTCGCATCAGAGTGATTGTAATTTTTAGATAAAATCGACATATCACATGGTTCTCATTGCGAGTTTGCCGCTATAATTTAGCTTAATCCTTAGCAGCTGAGGGAAGTTCTTCCTCCCCAGAGTAGAGAAGTCGCATTATGGCAAATGTCTTGGCAACGGTAGATCAACGCACCAATCTCGTCGGTGAAAATCGGCTTGAACTGCTGCTGTTTCGCATTAATTCGATGCAGCTATTTGCGATTAACGTCTTTAAAGTTAAAGAAGTCGTTAAACTACCACACCTTAACGCTATGCCTGGGAGCCATCCGCATATTTCTGGTGTAGCTAATATTCGGGGAATGTCTATTCCGGTGATTGACTTGCGTTCGGCCATTGGTTTCAAACCTGTGCCGCCAGATGATAATGCCAATATGATCATCACTGAATATAACCGCAGTGTGCAGGGATTTTTAGTCGGTAAAGTCGAGCATATTATCAATATGACGTGGAGTGATATTATGCCGCCGCCGAAAACAGCGGGTCGGAATAATTATCTTACCGCAATCACCCGAATCGAGTATCAAGGCCAGTCGCAATTGGTTTCAATTATCGATGTGGAGAAGGTGCTGGCTGAAATTGTCCATTACGATATTAGCCTATCTGAAGGTGTGTTAGATGAGAGCTTGTTAGACAAAATGCCCGGCCGAAAAATATTGATTGTAGACGATTCATCGACCGCAAGGCGACAAGTGCGTGAAACGCTTGGCCAATTGGGTATTGAAATTATCGAAGCCTCCGATGGGTTGCAGGCGTTACATTTACTGCAAAAATGGCGCGATGAAGGTAAGAATGTCGCCAAAGAACTGCTCATGATGATCACCGATGCCGAAATGCCTGAAATGGATGGTTACAAACTGACCTATGAAGTCCGTAATGATAAGGCTATGGCGGACTTATTTATCACGCTAAATACTTCGCTGAGTGGTAGCTTTAACAATGCGATGGTGGAGAAGGTGGGCTGTGATCGTTTTATTTCTAAATTCCAACCTGATTTACTGGTTGAAGTCGTACAGGACAGATTAAAACAAGTTCTCGGTAAATAACTTCATCTAAACGAGTCGGCTGCCTTTACAAACATAAGGTTTTAGTTTGGTGGCTACTCGCTTAATTCTGCTTTGACATCGGCTAACACTTGGCGCTTCATTTCTTTCGCCGCGGCAATGTGGATACGTGCAAGCCTGAGTGCGTAGCTAAATCGATGTTTACCAACGAGCCTAAGTAATTCTGCAAAAAAGGCTGAATCTAAGCAAAATTGTTTGCTGTAGTAGTGAATGGCGGCAGGCAATGATGAATAGCTTACGCCATCGAACTCAAACTGAATACTGTCTTGTTGACATTCGAGGTCAACCCCTTCAAGCAGAATGGGCCATCCGGGAAAGTTGATCCTGTCGCGGGCAATTTGATACATCATCCAAGCACTTTTTTTAAAGCCTTCAAACACTTTGCAGGAAAACTCAGACTCGGCGAGTTCCACTTCTGTCCAATTAATGCCAATGGCTAAATGTTTAGCGTAAAGGGCCATTAAGGCATCTTTAACCGCCATTCGGCAGTCCCAAATTGAGGTTAAGGGATGTTGTTTCGCCAGTTTTAAGCATTCGCTGCAGCAAGGCACGGCAAGGGAAGGATGGGGCGCATGCGGCGTTGCATGATATTCAAAAAAATCTTTACAAGGTTCACCACAAAACCAGCAAAGGTGTCGCTTATCGAAGGGAATATCGATACAAGTAATAGGCAACATCAAGGCCAGAGTTCCTCTGGCCTTGATGTGTTAAGCATGACGCTGAGAAAATTAAGCTTCTTCAACATCAACTAAATTTTTGGCAAGTACGATAGGATCGAGTTCTAAACATTCTTCATCGCTTTGCCAATCAACGCCAATGAGCACGCCATCATCATTTAAATCGAATACCCAGTATTCAAGAAATTCTTCAAGGCTAATCGCAACGGCTTGGTAGTCTTTCCATTCTTCGGTACAGTGGGATTTTGCCTGCGCTTCGCTTGACCACAAAGGCATTACATCAGTGTCTTCGAACTCGCCTGAGTCACAAACCACCCAGC
>AACY020557347.1_pt1 | contig 41750 bp, 30 predicted proteins | sample 267378 | NCBI WGS metagenome assembly AACY02 (sample SAMN02954345, study PRJNA13694) | marine metagenome | biome: aquatic; feature: ocean; material: water; isolation source: isolated as part of a large dataset composed predominantly from surface... | reverse complement strand
TTGTAAGCACTTTCAGTAGGGAGGAAAGGTTGTAAGTTAATACCTTGCAGCTGTGACGTTACCTACAGAAGAAGGACCGGCTAACTCCGTGCCAGCAGCCGCGGTAATACGGAGGGTCCAAGCGTTAATCGGAATTACTGGGCGTAAAGCGTGCGCAGGCGGTTTGTTAAGCGAGATGTGAAAGCCCCGGGCTCAACCTGGGAATTGCATTTCGAACTGGCAAACTAGAGTCTTGTAGAGGGGGGTAGAATTCCAGGTGTAGCGGTGAAATGCGTAGAGATCTGGAGGAATACCGGTGGCGAAGGCGGCCCCCTGGACAAAGACTGACGCTCAGGCACGAAAGCGTGGGGAGCAAACAGGATTAGATACCCTGGTAGTCCACGCCGTAAACGATGTCTACTCGGAGTTTGGTGTCTTGAACACTGGGCTCTCAAGCTAACGCATTAAGTAGACCGCCTGGGGAGTACGGCCGCAAGGTTAAAACTCAAATGAATTGACGGGGGCCCGCACAAGCGGTGGAGCATGTGGTTTAATTCGATGCAACGCGAAGAACCTTACCTACTCTTGACATCCAGAGAATTCGCTAGAGATAGCTTAGTGCCTTCGGGAACTCTGAGACAGGTGCTGCATGGCTGTCGTCAGCTCGTGTTGTGAAATGTTGGGTTAAGTCCCGCAACGAGCGCAACCCCTATCCTTATTTGCCAGCACGTAATGGTGGGAACTCTAGGGAGACTGCCGGTGATAAACCGGAGGAAGGTGGGGACGACGTCAAGTCATCATGGCCCTTACGAGTAGGGCTACACACGTGCTACAATGGCGAGTACAGAGGGTTGCAAAGCCGCGAGGTGGAGCTAATCTCACAAAGCTCGTCGTAGTCCGGATTGGAGTCTGCAACTCGACTCCATGAAGTCGGAATCGCTAGTAATCGTGGATCAGAATGCCACGGTGAATACGTTCCCGGGCCTTGTACACACCGCCCGTCACACCATGGGGAGTGGGCTGCAAAAGAAGTGGGTAGCTTAACCTTCGGGAGGGCGCTCACCACTTTGTGGTTCATGACTGGGGTGAAGTCGTAACAAGGTAGCCCTAGGGGAACCTGGGGCTGGATCACCTCCTTACCTATACGACTAACTCGATGTTTGTTGAGTGTTCACACAGATGGCTTGTTGAACTTCTCGAAAGAGGAGGGAGAGCGAAATGCACCGTTTGCCGGTAAGCATTGTTCTTTAACAATTTGGAAAGCTGATAGTAATTAATACAATGATGTCTGTCGTTGTGTTAATACGAAAAAAAATTGAGTTCTTAAAACACTTTTTAAGTGTCTTGAATATTCAAGTCTAAGGCGAGTCCATCTTCTTGGTCGAAGATGAGACAAGTAAAACCAGCTGGTCGCAACGACTCAAGTGAAACTCATTTGGGTTGTATGGTTAAGCGACTAAGCGTATACGGTGGATGCCTTGGCAGTCAGAGGCGATGAAGGACGTAGTAACTTGCGAAAAGCGTTGGCGAGCTAGTAACAAGCATTTGAGCTAACGATGTCCGAATGGGGGAACCCAGCAGCATAAGCTGTTATCACTGCATGAATACATAGTGTAGTGAGGCAAACGAGGGGAACTGAAACATCTAAGTACCCTTAGGAAAAGAAATCAACCGAGATTCCCCTAGTAGCGGCGAGCGAACGGGGATTAGCCCTTAAGTCAGAGGGGTGTTAGTGGAATGGTCTGGAAAGTCCAGCGGCACAGGGTGATAGCCCCGTACACGAAAACTAACCTTTGATGAAAACGAGTAAGGCGGGACACGTGATATCCTGTTTGAATATGGGGGGACCATCCTCCAAGGCTAAATACTCCTGACTGACCGATAGTGAACCAGTACCGTGAGGGAAAGGCGAAAAGAACCCCTGTGAGGGGAGTGAAATAGAACCTGAAACCGTATACGTACAAGCAGTGGGAGCGGTTCTTGAGACCGTGACTGCGTACCTTTTGTATAATGGGTCAGCGACTTACGTTTTGTAGCGAGGTTAAGCGAATAGCGGAGCCGTAGGGAAACCGAGTGTTAACTGCGCGTTTAGTTGCAAGGCGTAGACCCGAAACCCGGTGATCTAGCCATGGGCAGGTTGAAGGTTGAGTAACATCAACTGGAGGACCGAACCGACTAATGTTGAAAAATTAGCGGATGACTTGTGGCTGGGGGTGAAAGGCCAATCAAACCGGGAGATATCTGGTTCTCCTCGAAAGCTATTTAGGTAGCGCCTCGGACGAACACCTTTGGGGGTAGAGCACTGTTAAGGCTAGGGGGTCATCCCGACTTACCAACCCTTTGCAAACTCCGAATACCAAAGAGTGCTATCCGGGAGACAGACGGCGGGTGCTAACGTCCGTCGTCAAAAGGGAAACAACCCAGACCGTCAGCTAAGGTCCCAAAGTGTATGTTAAGTGGGAAACGATGTGGGAAGGCTTAGACAGCTAGGATGTTGGCTTAGAAGCAGCCATCATTTAAAGAAAGCGTAATAGCTCACTAGTCGAGTCGGCCTGCGCGGAAGATGTAACGGGGCTAAACATACCACCGAAGCTACGGGTGCAATCCATTAGGGTTGCGCGGTAGAGGAGCGTTCTGTAAGCCGTTGAAGGTGAAGGGGTAACCCACACTGGAGGTATCAGAAGTGCGAATGCTGACATGAGTAACGATAAAGGGGGTGAAAAACCCCCTCGCCGAAAGACCAAGGGTTCCTGTCCAACGTTAATCGGGGCAGGGTGAGTCGACCCCTAAGGCGAGGCCGAAAGGCGTAGTCGATGGGAAACAGATTAATATTTCTGTACTTCCGCTAACTGCGATGGAGAGACGGAGAAGGCTAGGCTAGCGCGGCGTTGGTAGTCCGCGTTTAAGGTGGTAGGTGGGTGACTTAGGCAAATCCGGGTCACCATACACTGAGAGCTGATGACGAGTCCCCAAGGGGATGAAGTAGTTGATGCCATGCTTCCAGGAAAATCTTCTAAGCTTCAGGTTAGCGGGAATCGTACCCCAAACCGACACAGGTGGTCGGGTAGAGAATACCAAGGCGCTTGAGAGAACTCGGCTGAAGGAACTAGGCAAAATGGTACCGTAACTTCGGGAGAAGGTACGCTGCTGTTGGTGATGGGACTTGCTCCCTAAGCTGACGGCAGTCGCAGATACCAGGTGGCTGCAACTGTTTATCAAAAACACAGCACTGTGCAAAATCGCAAGATGACGTATACGGTGTGACGCCTGCCCGGTGCCGGAAGGTTAATTGATTGGGTTATCGCAAGAGAAGCTCATGATCGAAGCCCCGGTAAACGGCGGCCGTAACTATAACGGTCCTAAGGTAGCGAAATTCCTTGTCGGGTAAGTTCCGACCTGCACGAATGGCGTAATGATGGCCACGCTGTCTCCAGCCGAGACTCAGTGAAGTTGAAATTGCGGTGAAGATGCCGTATACCCGCGGCTAGACGGAAAGACCCCGTGAACCTTTACTATAGCTTGGCACTGAACATTGACCCTACATGTGTAGGATAGGTGGGAGACTTTGAAGCGGGAACGCTAGTTCTCGTGGAGTCGTCCTTGAAATACCACCCTTGTAGTGTTGATGTTCTAACTTGGGCCCCTAATCGGGGTTAAGGACAGTGCCTGGTGGGTAGTTTGACTGGGGCGGTCTCCTCCCAAAGAGTAACGGAGGAGCACGAAGGTTGGCTAAGTACGGTCGGACATCGTACGGTTAGTGCAATGGCATAAGCCAGCTTAACTGCGAGACAGACACGTCGAGCAGGTACGAAAGTAGGTCATAGTGATCCGGTGGTTCTGAATGGAAGGGCCATCGCTCAACGGATAAAAGGTACTCCGGGGATAACAGGCTGATACCGCCCAAGAGTTCATATCGACGGCGGTGTTTGGCACCTCGATGTCGGCTCATCACATCCTGGGGCTGAAGTCGGTCCCAAGGGTATGGCTGTTCGCCATTTAAAGTGGTACGCGAGCTGGGTTCAGAACGTCGTGAGACAGTTCGGTCCCTATCTGCCGTGGGCGTTGGATGATTGAGGGGAGTTGCTCCTAGTACGAGAGGACCGGAGTGAACGAACCGCTGGTGTTCGGGTTGTCATGCCAATGGCATTGCCCGGTAGCTATGTTCGGAATCGATAACCGCTGAAAGCATCTAAGCGGGAAGCGAGCCCCAAGATGAGTCATCCCTTGGACTTTAAGTCCACTAAAGAGCCGTTCGAGACTAGGACGTTGATAGGTCAGGTGTGTAAGCGTTGTGAGGCGTTGAGCTAACTGATACTAATGACTCGAGAGGCTTAACCATACAACCCAGATGGGTTTTACAAGTACTTAGATAGAATACAAACACTTAAGAAGTGCAACTCAAACCAGCTTTCCGAATTCATTTACTGCCTGCATAAAGATAAGACAGGTAAGTAAAAACAAATTTGCTTGGTGACAATAGCATTGTGGTCCCACCTGATCCCATCCCGAACTCAGAAGTGAAACGCAATCGCGCCGATGGTAGTGTGGGGTCTCCCCATGTGAGAGTAGGTCATCGCCAAGCGCCTAAATATTCTCGTAAAGAGAGCAGAAAGCCAGCTGAATAAGCTGGCTTTTTTGCTTATAGCGTTTTCAACTTCAAAGCTCTATTCCTCAAAATACTTCTCTAATTACTGACTTCTTTAATTTTTGCCTCATATGCAGTGTTAATAGAGAGCGACTTGTTGCTCCGTTTTCTTCATTCTCCAACCTTTAGCTCATTCCTTTAAATATCAGCTTGGTCCAAATACTGTAGCGTACCGTATTGAGGCTCCTTTGAATTTTGTCCTTATAGGACCAATCGTTAAATTCAAAGCTTGTACTCTTAGTATGCTCGTTTAAGGGATATTTGAACCTTATTGTCAGTCTCTTTTTGCTTTTGGTTGCATCTTGGCTCGTATCCTGATCCCGTCCTCACTCCTCAACAAAGATCTCTGCTTTACTGTTTCATTAACGAATATTCATTATATCGCTCGTTCACTAAGGATCCCTCAGACACTTGTTGCTGATCTTATGTAAATTGGTCTTACCAATTTACATTCGGCGATTGAGTTTGCTATCAATGGAGATGTTGTGTAGTTGTAAATTTAATACTTGATGTGGGTTGAGAAGCTGGAGGAGGTACTGACGTGAAAGGGGAGCTAACACAACAGCTTTTAGATGCTGTTGGCATCATGTTATTGGGCATGGGGCTGGTCTATTTATTTTTAAGTGTATTGATATTAGGTGTACATCTGGTTGCTAAGTGGTGCCGTGAAGAGCCCAAAGCAGCAGAGCCGTTAAAGGTTAATAATGCGAGCTCGACCGGAACCGCAAACACCTTAGATCCTAAATTGGTGGCTGCGATCAGCTTAGCCGTCCAGCAGTATCGTTCTCAGGCTAAATAATGGAGCGCCATATGAACCGAGTAAATTCGATTGTGGCGTCTAAGCCATTACAGTTAACCGATGTTGTCTTGAGGGATGCACATCAATCTATTTTAGCGACTCGCTTACGCATTGATGACATGCTTCCGATTGCACCTCTGCTTGATAAAGTGGGATTTTGGTCGCTCGAGTCTTGGGGCGGAGCGACCTTCGATGCCTGTATCCGTTATTTGGGTGAGGACCCTTGGGATAGGATCCGCGAACTGAAAAAGTTAATGCCCAATACGCCTCAACAAATGTTACTGCGCGGACAAAACCTTTTGGGTTATCGCCATTATGCCGATGATTTAGTGACACGTTTTGTCGAACGTGCCCATGCCAATGGTGTGGATGTGTTCCGTATCTTTGATGCGATGAATGATGTGCGTAACCTCGAGATGGCGGTAAAGGCGGTGCGTGACGTCGGTGGGCACGCGCAGGGCACAATTTCCTATACCACGAGCCCTGTTCATACGGTTAATACGTGGGTCGATATGGCAAAGCGTCTTGAGGACATGGGTTGTCATTCGCTGTGTATTAAAGATATGGCGGGCCTACTCAAGCCGATGGAAGCCTTTGAGCTTATTAGTCGGTTAAAATCACAAACTCAACTTATGCTCTCATTGCATTGCCACGCCACCACTGGCTTGAGTACTGCTACCTATCAAAAGGCGATAGAGGCGGGAATCGATGTGCTCGATACCGCGATTTCCTCCATGAGCCAAACCTATGGCCATACGGCAACTGAAACTGTGGTTGCTATGGTGGCGGAGACTGAGCGTGAAACTCACTATGACCTTGCCTTACTTGAGGAGATTGCCGCCTATTTCCGCGAGGTGCGAAAAAAGTACGCCAGGTTCGAAGGGGCGTTAAAAGGTATCGATTCGCGGATCCTTCGCGCTCAAGTGCCTGGTGGCATGTTGACGAATATGGAGAGTCAGCTCAAAGAACAAGGCGCGGCTGATAAGCTCGATGCTGTGCTGGAGGAGATCCCTAGGGTACGTCAGGATTTAGGTTTTCTGCCTTTGGTTACCCCAACCTCGCAAATTGTTGGCTCACAGGCGGTTATCAACGTACTGATGGGGCAAAGATATCAATCGTTGACGAAAGAGACTGAAGGCGTGTTAAGGGGCGAATATGGCGCCACTCCAGCCCCGGTTAATCCCGAGTTGCAGGCCAGAGTGCTAAACGGCGCGGCGGCGATAACCTGCCGTCCTGCGGATTTACTCGCACCAGAGTTGGACAAACTGCGTGCGGAGTTATTATCAAAGGCGCAGGAGCAGGGTATTAGTCTCGTCTCTGAGAGTAATGAAAAGTCTCTGGACGATGATTTACTCATCTACGCGCTCTTCCCGCAGATTGGCTTACAGTTTTTAAAGCACCGTCACGATCCAACCGCCTTTGAGCCAAAACCTGAACTTGCGCCAGTATCACCTGCTACGCCGCGAGAGGCCGAAACCTATACCGTCACGGTTGAGGGGCAAACTTATGTGGTTGAAGTCGCCGAGGGTGGCGAAATCAGTCAAATCCAAGCTCAAGGGCAAGCAGCACAGCAGCTTGGTCAAGCGAATCCTTCTCAGTCGAGTGCTGCGTCAGTACCTCAAACCAGTGAAGTGAAACTTAAGATGAGTGCGCCCCTATCGGGCAATATCTTCAAAGTGCATGTCGGTATTGGTGACAAGGTGTGTGCTGGCGATGTCGTTATCATCCTAGAGGCCATGAAAATGGAGACCGAAATCCGCGCACAGGGGGATGGCATTATTACTCATCTCTTTGTGAAAGAAGGGGATTCGGTTGCAGTGGGTTCTCAATTACTGGCCTTAGCCTAGGAGTCGTTATGGATGGTTTACTGGCTTTCTGGGCCGAAACGGGCATAGCCCATTTTACTGCAGGGCAAGCACTCATGATGGCTGTAGGCGCCTTGCTGTTATACCTTGCGATAGTGCGTGGCTTTGAGCCTCTACTGCTGTTACCCATTGGTTTTGGCGCCGTACTGGCAAATATTCCCAACGCGGGTTTTACCGATGAGGGCGGTATGCTGTATTACGCCTACCATGTTGGGATTGAAACCGGGGTGTTTCCACTGCTGATCTTTATGGGGGTCGGAGCGCTAACAGATTTTAGTGCACTGATTGCCAATCCAAAGACCTTGCTGCTCGGCGCAGCGGCGCAGTTTGGGATTTTTGCAACCTTAATTGGGGCGATAGCGCTGAATCTGGTGCCAGGCTTTGAATTTACCATGCAGGACGCCGCAGCCATTGCCATTATTGGCGGCGCGGATGGACCTACGGCGATTTTCCTTGCCTCTAAGCTCGCGCCTGAACTGTTGGGAGCGATTGCCGTGGCAGCCTATTCCTATATGGCGTTGGTGCCGATTATTCAGCCGCCCATCATGCGCTTACTTACCACACAAGCCGAGCGTGAGATAAAGATGGAGCAGCTCAGGGAGGTGAGTAAAAAGGAGAAGATTATTTTCCCGCTGATGGTATTGGGCTTAACGATTTTATTCTTACCCGCAGCGACCCCTCTGGTTGGCATGTTTTGCCTTGGCAACCTAATGCGCGAGTCGGGTGTAGTAGATAGATTATCGAAAACGGCGCAAAACGAGCTGATTAATATCGTCACCATTTTCTTAGGTTTGGCCGTCGGTTCTAAACTTTCTGCGGAGCAATTCTTGCGCGTCGAAACCTTGGGGATCTTGGTTCTGGGGGCGTTGGCATTCGGGATTGGTACCGCAGCAGGGGTGCTGATGGCAAAACTGATGTGTAAATTAACTGGCGGTAAGGTCAACCCGTTAATTGGCGCGGCGGGCGTATCGGCAGTGCCAATGGCGGCAAGGGTGGTGAATAAGGTGGGGTTAGAGGCTAATCACCATAACTTTTTGTTGATGCACGCCATGGGGCCAAACGTTGCTGGGGTATTAGGCTCTGCGGTGGCGGCTGGGATTTTACTGGCTGTGCTTGGCTAGGCTGCGTGTTTGGTGGCTAGAGCAAAGCCTATTGGTTAACAATAGGCTTTTAAGCCGTTAACCACAGGAGCAGCATTAGCAGCAAAATCACCGTGCCACTGATGGCTATGATGTAGATAAAGCCACGTTTTCCTTGGGCCAGCGGCAAACCATTGGCTTTTAAAAACAGTATCCACAGTAAGCAAAGGATAAGTGGGAATAAAAACAGTTTAGTCATGTTTCATTCTACTTTTGGTAAATAAGTGAAGAGTTTAACAGCTTGTTTAGCCGAAAGTCATGGATGTTTTATTCGCAATAAATGAAATACGGATAATAAAAAAGACCGCATCTAAGCGGTCTTTTTTATTGGATAACTCTTAATGATTTATCGTGAGAGATTAATTATCGGCAATCGCAGCCGTTTGAGTCTCGTTGCTGTAGAACTGCTCAACATCAAGCTCATTTTCAGATTTGCCAATCACCACGGCGGTCATCATGTCGCCTGTGACGTTGGTCGCAGTGCGGATCATATCGATAATACGGTCGATGGCGGCAATAAAGGCGATACCTTCTAGGGGTAAACCAATCACACCTAAAGTGACGGTTAACATCACCATAGCGCTGCCTGGCACGCCAGCGGTACCGACTGAGGCCACAGTGGCTGTGACGGCAATCATCACATAATCTAAGGTATCGAGTGGAATGCCGTAAATTTGAGCGATAAAAATCGCGGCAATTGCAGGGTAGATACCACCACAACCATCCATGTTCATGGTGGCGCCGAGTGGCATAACGAAGGCGCTATAACGCTTTGAAACACCCATGGTTTCAACCGCTCTGGTACTGGCGGGCAGAGTGCCGAAGCTTGAGGAGGTACTAAAAGCCACTAATTGCGCCGGCATGGCCTTACGGAAAAATTGCACAGGGCTTAAGCCCGCGGCAAATTTAACCAGTCCGCCGTAGACAAAAATCATATGGATAAGGGCGGCAATATAAATAGCGGCAATAAATTTACCTAGAGGTAATAGGGTCGATAAACCATATTCACCCACTACCCAGGCCATTAAACCAAACACGCCAATTGGGGTGAGTTTTAGCACCATGCGTGTCAGTTGGAACATGACTTCTGCGCTCGCTTCGATGGTGCGTTTTAGTGGTTCGGCTTTCTCGCCAACCTTGTTGATGGCGATCCCGACTAATGCGGCAAATACAATGATCTGCAGTACTTTTCCATCCGCCAGTGAGGCAAAGGGATTGACTGGGATCATATCGAGCAGCACCTGCGCAAAGCCTGGAATATTGCGCTCACGCACTTCCGTGGTAGCCAGTTGCATTGTGCCGCCCATATCGATAAGCGACCCAACGGCTAAACCAATCAGTGAGGCAACAGTGCCAGTCAGCATAAACATGCCTAAGGTCTTAAGACTTAAGCGTTTGAGATTTGTTTGAGAGCCGAGCGAGGTGATACTGACCACAATCGCGCAGAAGACCAGTGGCGCAACCAGCATCTTAATCGCGCTGATAAACAAATCGCCAAGGGGTTTAAGCACGGTAGCGGTTTCGCCTAAAAGTACGCCAACGAGCGCACCTAAAATAAAGCCAGCGAGGACTTTTTGCCAAAAAGGAATGCGGCTAATGGTTTGAAGGATCATGCGTTTTCCAAAAATATATCATTACAAGCCCATGGAGCTGAGATGCTAGTATGAGTATCCACATGAAGTGAATGAACTTATACCAAGCGACGAGTCAGGTACAGGACATTTTTTGCCATTAAAGGCATTGTATCGGCTGTGATAGGGTTATAACAAACCGATTTTCTTATAACTTATTGTGATAAATGAGTTTGTTGTGAAATGGTTAGTCGCTACATCCTTTTAACGCTGTGGTTGTTCACTGTTTGATAGCGTGAAAGAGCAGTAATTTCATAGAGTAAGCTTTTATGTCTGAATTAAGCATGATGTTTTCTGGGGCTTTTTTAGCCGCAACCTTGTTACCGGGAGGATCAGAAGTTTTACTGATTGCGTTGCTGAATAAAGCGCCGCAAGCTTGGGTCGCATTAGTGGTGGTGGCTAGTGTGGGCAATACCTTAGGGGCGATGACGAGTTTTTATCTAGGGCGCATCGGCCGGTTTGCAAAGTCCCCCGAGGCCCTAAGTGAAGGAAAACATGCCAAAGCCTTAGCCCTTATTGAGCGTTACGGTGTTTGGTCGTTATTGTTGTCGTGGGCGCCAGTGATTGGCGATCTATTATGTTTATTGGCGGGGTGGTTAAAGCTTAGGGTGCTTCCCGCATTAGTGATTATTTTGATCGGCAAAACCCTGCGTTACCTTATCGTGGCGGCCGCCACATTGCATTGGTTTAGTTAGTTTTTAAACGTGTTGTTCGGTTAAAGGATGATAAGACTGCAAAGGAAGTCCTTGTATTACTTGGAACTTTGCAGGGCTTAATGAGTCTGAACTCATTATTGATACCGAGCATTCTACAGGGGCTAATTTTTTAGCCTATTGATGTATAAGGGGAATACCTTGAAAAAATGGATATTAGCGGTCGCGATCTCCACCGCACTCGCAGGTTGTGCCACTCAAACCTCAACTCAATTACCCGCGGGCGTAAAGTTAATTGAAAATGTGCAACTGAAGGACTCTGAAGTCGGTATTCCCTTTAAAAAATATCAGCTTGCCAATGGTCTAACGGTTATTCTGCATCAAGATCATTCCGATCCTTTAGTGCATGTCGATGTGACTTATCACGTTGGCTCGGCCAGAGAGCTTGCTGGCCGTTCAGGCTTCGCCCATTTATTCGAGCATATGATGTTCCAGGGCTCTGAGCACGTCGCCGATGAGCAACATTTTGAGGTGGTAACCGAGGCGGGGGGCACGCTTAACGGCTCCACTAATACCGACAGAACCAACTACTTTGAGACAGTCCCTAGCAACCAGCTCGAAAAAATGCTGTGGCTCGAGTCTGACCGTATGGGCTTTTTGTTGCCGGCGCTGACCAGCGAAAAGTTTGAAGTACAGCGCGAGACAGTGAAAAACGAGCGCGCTCAACGCATTGATAATCAACCCTATGGCCGAATGAGCGAGCGCTTTAATCAGGCGATGTTCCCGGTCGGTCATCCCTATTCTTGGCCTGTGATCGGCTGGCCAGAGGATCTTAACCGCGCCACAGTGGATGATGTGAAACACTTTTTCCAGCGCTGGTACGGCCCGAATAACGCTACGCTAACGATTGGCGGCGATTTTGATGAGCTGCAAGCCTTAGCCTGGGTAAACAAATACTTTGGCGAAATCCCCCGTGGCCCCGAGGTTCAGCCAGAGCCTAAGACCTTAGTTACGCTCGATAAGACGCGTTATATCTCGATGGAAGATAACGTCCATCTACCGCTGATCCGCATCGGCTTTCCGACTGTGTATGCCAGCCATTCCGATGAAGCCGCGCTGGATTTATTAGCCAATATCCTCGGTGGCGGTAAAACCTCACTCGTTTACAAAAACTTGGTTAAGGACGGTTATGCCGTGCAGGCAAGCGTGAGCCAACCCTGCCAAGAGTTAGCCTGTCAGATGTCGATTTATGCCTTAGCCAATCCGCAAAAAGGCGCGACCCTAGCCGAACTTGAGCAGCGTATTCTCGACTCGATTAATGAGTTTGAGCAGCGCGGCGTCACCGACGATGACCTGCAAAAAGTGAAAGTGCAGTTTGAGGCCGATACTATTTTTGGCCTGCAGAGCGTAAAAGGCAAAGTGTCTATGCTTGCCTTGAATCAAACCATGTTTAGTGAGCCGAATAAGATTGGAGTCGACCTTGCGCGCTACGCCAATGTGACCAAAGACGATGTGATGCGGGTATTTAAAAAGTACATCAAAGACAAGCCCATGGTGGTGATGAGTGTGGTACCGCAGGGAATGACGGCTTTAGTCGCTCATCCGGATAACTTCACCCCTCAAACCTTGCCCGTGGCGGATACGGCTGTAGAGGGCGATTTACCCGTCGCTAAGTTGGTGTCAAGTTTCGACCGCTCAACAATGCCAGCCTCGGGCGCAGCGCCCGTGCTTAAAGTCCCGACAATTTGGACCACTAAGTTAGCCAATGGCATCGAAGTGATGGGCACTCAAAGCAGTGAAACTCCGACTGTGGAGTTAGTGATTTATCTTAACGGCGGGCACAGATTAGTGCCCGTTGAAAAGGCGGGCCTAGCAAGCTTAACCGCTGAGATGCTGAATGAGTCGACTCAAAAGCGCTCAACCGAGCAATTGTCGCAGGCGCTTGAGATGCTCGGCAGTACGGTGGACTTTAGTGCCTCCGAATCCCAAAGCACCATTAAGGTGTCGGCGCTCACCGAGCACTTGGATGAAACCTTAGCCATATTGGAAGAAAAGCTGTTCCAGCCTGCGTTTAACGAGGCCGACTTTGCGCGGGTGAAGCAGCAACAGTTGCAGCAAATTCAGCATATGCAGTCAGATCCTGGCTATGTCGCAAACTCTGCGCTGTATAGCTTGCTCTATGGTAAGAATAACGCTCAAGGTGTGAGCGATGCGGGGACCTTAGATTCCGTTGCCGCGCTGACACTTGCAGATGTGAAGGCGTTTTATGCCGAACAGTACCGTGGTGCGAACGCTAAAATCATTACGGTAGCGAATCTCCCTGAAAGTGCATTACTACCTAAGCTCGCGGGATTGAGTCAATGGCAAGGGGAGGCGAGTAGATTGCCGCCACTCAAGTCATTCCCTGCACTGAAGGGCGGGACTATCTATCTGATAGATAAACCGGGCGCTGCTCAGTCGGTGATTAACATTGCGAAACGTGCCTTACCCTATGATGCAACAGGTAATTATTTTAAATCTTACCTGATGAACTATCCGCTTGGTGGCGCCTTCAATAGCCGTATTAACCTCAATCTACGTGAGAACAAGGGTTATACCTATGGGGCTCGTAGCTCATTCACCGGTGGCATCGAAGTCGGTGACTTTGTGGCCTCGAGTGATGTGCGTACCGATGTGACGGCCAAGGCGGTAAATGAATTTATCAAAGAGATCAAAGCCTATCAGCAGAATGGGATGACAGATACTGAGCTCGGCTTTATGCGTAACTCGGTTTCCCAAGGGCAAGCTTTGGATTATGAGACGCCTTATCAGAAGGCGGGCTTTATGCGGATGATCCAGCGTTACCAGCTGAGCCAAGATTTTACTACCGAGCAGGACAAAATTATAAATACTGTAACAAAAGATGAACTCAATGCCCTCGCGGCTTCCGAGCTAGATATCTCGAAAATGATCATCTTAGTGGTGGGAGATAAGGCTAAAATTGAAGCGGATTTAGCAACTTTAGGCTATCCAATTGAAACTTTAGTATTGTAAATTAGCTTTTCGACCCAATATAAATTGCAGACAAGCTAATTGTGCAGCACAACCTCGCTGCCAGTCTAAAGTATTAACGAGTAAGACGGTGACAGCATTAGCTGTCACCGTCTGCGTTTTATCGCAGAAGAATGTAATTAGGCTTGCTCCACGGACAGGTTTAGATTTATTTTGAGGCGTATTTTGAAAGATAAGCCTCAAAATAAAGGTCTGACTGTTAACCTTGTCGCGATAGCGAATCACCAATCAGAGAAGCGCAAATTGAAGCCATTCAATGAATTAGTACAACATTTCTCGGACGCTCAAGGGCGTGCCGCACTCCTTGGCATGTTACGTGGAATTGAGCGTGAAGCGCTGCGTATCGACGAGTCCGGCTACCTTGCGTTAGATGGTCATCCATTAGAGCTTGGCTCTGCATTGACGCATTCGCGCATTACGACAGATTACAGTGAAGCACTGCTTGAATTTATCACTCCGGTAAAGAATCAAGTTGGCCCCCTATTGCAGGGACTGACCGAGACCCATGCCTTTAGCGTGCGTCATTTGCATGGTCAGCGCCTGTGGCCCGTGAGCATGCCATGTTACGTGAAGGATGAGCAGAATATTCCGGTCGCCCGTTATGGCACTTCGAACACAGGTAAGATGAAAACCTTGTATCGCAAGGGCTTAACCTACCGTTATGGCGCCCTGATGCAGATCATCTCCGGGGTGCATTTTAACTTCTCGGTATCGCAGGAGCTGTGGCAAAGCCTCTATGAGCTGAGTGATAAAAGCGTGAGCTTTGAGGATTTTATCTCCGAATCTTACTTTGGCCTTATTCGCAATTACCGCCGTTTAGTCTGGGTATTACCTTACCTGTTTGGGGCGTCACCTGCACTGTGTAGCTCCTTTATCAAGGGGCAGAAGACCTATTTACGCTTTGAAAAATCGGGCCGCGGCACCCTGTATCTACCCTATGCGACTTCGCTGCGAATGAGCGATTTAGGTTACACCAATAAAGAGCAGGAAGATCTCAACATCAGCTATAACTCCCTGCCTGAGTATCTGGCTGGGGTGAGAGCCGCGATTAAGATGCCATCGGCCAACTTTGCCAATATCGGCGTGAAGGTGGATGGTGAATATCGCCAGCTCAATGCCAATGTGCTGCAAATTGAAAACGAATTTTACTCGCCTATTCGTGCTAAACGCGTCACTAAAAGCGGTGAGAAGCCCTCTGAAGCCCTTGCCCGTGCGGGGGTTGAATATATTGAGGTGCGTGCATTAGATGTAAACCCCTTCAGCCCGATTGGGATTGAAGAGAACCAAGTGCGTTTCCTCGACTTGTTCTTACTCTATTGCTTATTAACCGAGTCGCCTAAGTCCGATGTGGCAGAAGAAGCCCGTTTAAGTGCTAACTTAAAATCCGTCGTGCTTGAAGGCCGGAAACCTGGGCTCGAGTTATTAACCGAGACAGGTACACGCTCACTGCAAACGTGGCTTTTGGATCTGTTTGAGCATTTGGATGCATTGGCCAAATTGCTCGATGGTGATAAACAGGACTACCAAGTGGCCTTAGCTCATTGGCGCGAAGCCGTGAATGACCCACAAAAGACGTTGTCAGGGCAAGTCATCCAACAATTAATCACTAACGGCCAAGATCATGGACAATGGGTGATGTCACTGGCGCAGCAATATCACCAATACTTTATGGATTACCCCTTGTCAGCCGAAGTTGTCAGCGATTATCAAGCCGAGGCGCAAGCATCGCTTAACAAGCAAGCGGACATCGAAGCGGCGCAAAGTGCGGTATCCTTTGATGATTATCTGACGGACTATTTCGGGACTTCATCCTAATGAGTCGCTATTTACCTGGGCACAAACTTACACTGGCCGCCAGTCTACTCGGTCTCACTGCATTGTTGTCTGGTTGCGCCTCTTCGCCTGAAGATGACTTAAGTTGCGGCACTGTGTCCGGGTATTTACAGCCCGATGCCAGTACCCATTGGTATCGTGTAGTGGTGACCCATCTCAATGGTAAGCCCGTGGTGTCTAAACCTAACTATCAGTTGGCGCCGGGGGAATATGAGTTCACTGTCGCCGAGCTGATTGATGATCCTTCCCTTGGGGTTTCCCTCAGTGCGCGTACTCCTAAAACCTTCAAGTTAATGGTGGAAGGGCATCAGCGTTATCATATTGGCGCCTTATTCCATACGGATAAGCGCTATATGGGTAAAGATACCAACTATTGGGAGCCTGGTGTGTGGCAGCAAGAAAACCATGAATGCCAGTTTGATCTCAGCCCTGAAACAAAATAGTCTGATTTAACAATGGATTGTCATTTCTGTTAATGAGTTTGGTCTGAGAATAGGCGCTAAGGTGATCTTAGCGCCAAAAACAGGATTGGCGCTTTGCCTCACCCTATGACTGTGCGATGATGGGCCAGTTTTATTTCTTGGGAGAACAAGCACTGAATGAAATGGCTTTCGACAACTCTGCTATGTGCATCCATTGGTTTACTGTCTGGCTGCGCTACGTCTCCGCCTAAATCTCCCGATAACCTTTGCGATATTTTTCAAGAGCATCGTTCATGGTACGAAGCCGCTAAGGACACCCGTGATAAATGGGGCGTGCCTGTGCATGTACCACTGGCGATGATGTATCAAGAAAGCTCCTTCAAGCATAATGCTGCGCCGCCCATGGAGTACTTTTTAGGGTTTATTCCCATCGGTCGCGCCAGTGATGCCTATGGTTATGCACAGGCCAAAACCATGACCTGGGATGATTATGTTCGCGAGACGGGAAACAGCTGGTCTTCGCGGAGTAATTTTGATGATGCCATGGATTTTATGGGCTGGTTTATTTACAAGACCAATAAAATCAATGGCGTTTCCAAGTGGGATGCGAGGGCGCAATACCTCAATTATCACGAAGGCTGGGGAGGCTATCGCCGCGGGACTTATAAGTCTAAGGCGTGGCTGGTGAAAGTCGCGGCTAAGGTGGATGACAGGGCTAAGCGCTATGCGGCCCAGTATAAAACTTGTCAGGAGGATTTAGATTCTTCTTGGCTGTGGCGCTTATTCTTCGGCTAGTAATAGATTTATGCGTTCAGGAGCTTATGGTTGATAAGCTCCTAATGTCACTACTGCGCTAATTGGTTATTGGCCGCAATCGCTTCGAGTGCTTTTATCGCTTTCTTCTTACCGCGTTTTTGCTCATACATGGCTTGGTCTGCCAATTTAAATGATTTTGCCCAATCATTTTCGTATGCAGCTATACCCACGCTGAAGTTAAGATTTAAGGATGACTCTTGGTGTAACTTGACGCGCATAGCATCCAAATCGCTTTCAAGCAGCTCTAATGGACCATGGCAGAGGGCGACAAACTCATCACCCCCGAAGCGCGAGATAATGCCTTTATGCTTCCAATAGCTCAGTATGGTATTCGCTACTCGCTTAATGGCCATATCGCCCGCCTGATGCCCATGCTGATCATTAATGGTCTTGAGATTATCCATATCGATAATCACCAAAAAGCTGCCTAGATGAGCCTTAGGTTGCCAATGTTGCAGAGCATCTTCGAAGTTTTTACGGTTATAGAGTCCGGTTAAGTTATCGAAGTTGGCGAGTTTAGTGATTTGCAATGACTTCTGGTACAGGGCAATCGCATTGCTGGCTTCATGGGTGAGAATAGAGACCAGATTGCGGTCGTAATCACTAAAGGCTCCGACACTACTGCTGTCGAGATTGAGCATGCCATAGAGTTTGCCATCGATGCGTATTGGGCTTGAGAGCGTAGAACGTATCGGTTGCTTAGCCGCGGTGAGCAAGATGTGCTGCTCTTCACCGGTGAGCGTACTGGCGGCATTGATGTTTTTCATATCATCCACTACCACCACGCGATCGCATTTGCCCTTAGTGAGTCGATATTCGAAGGATTGCTCGAGGGAAAAATTCAATTGCTTGAGCATGTTAAGATCAAGCCCAACAACGGATTCGAAGTGCAGTTTATGGGTCTCTTCGTTGACTTTGATGATGCTACCCATTTCGGCACCGTTAATGATGCAAACGGCTTTATTCAGCAGTGCATCGAGAAACGCATGTTCATTTTTATACTGGCTCGACAGATGGGCAAGCTCGTAAATGGCGTCGTTAATGCTCACCACTTGCTCTAAGTGTTGCCATAGGCGGGTTAAGCGACCCTGGTGCAGGTAGTAAATAAGGCTGTAGGCAATCACATAGATAAGACAGACAAACAGCAGCGGCAGGATAGTCCAACCTTCGGTGGGAGCATTAAACACAAACAGTAAGACGAATAATACTATTGGCACTATCAGCAGCAATAGATGATAGCGATAGTCCAAGCGGTCTATGGTTTTACGTTTAAAATTATCCCTTAATTTCACTCGGCAGTTCCTTTGTTCGTGCTCCGGTTAGTCAGCTTTAATCACTACATCACTAACTCATTCACGCTGAGTATGGATAAGTATATAACGAAGATAAAAAAATGACTGATAAGGGAACAAAATTGCTCCCTTATCAGTGGTCTGCGGCTCGGTTAGGCTTTAGCGAACTCAGCTAAAATCCACGCGAGTGGCGCTTGGTATTGGCTTGGCATCCAAGTTTGCAGCGCGCTAATACTGTCTTTTAACACGGCAGCATTCGGCACAGAAAGGTTTAAGTGCCCGACTTTACGCCCTGGACGAACCTCTTTGTTGTACCAATACAGCTCGGCATTGGGCAGGCTTAACCAGCGGGGATCGTTTTCGATACCAATCAGGTTGACCATCACGCATTGAAAGTTCACCTGTGGCTGCGGAATCGCAATACCGCACAGGGCTCTTAAATGCAGTTGGAATTGATCCATATGGGTGCCAGCTTGAGTCCAATGGCCTGAGTTGTGTACCCGCGGGGCTAACTCGTTAACCAGCAGATTATCGCCAACACGGAAACACTCCATCGCCATCACGCCGACATATTCCAGCTCATGCATAATGGCGCTGAGCATGCCTTCCGCTTGGGCTTGCAGGTGATTCAGGCGAGTCAGTGGCGAAATTGAGGCCATCAAAATGCCGTCTTGGTGCAGGTTGAGTGTTAATGGATAAAACACGCATTGACCTTCACGGGTACGTACGCCGACTAAGGAGACTTCTTCATCGAAGTTGATTGCTTGTTCGGCAATGGCCAAGTTACGCCAATCTTGGGGTATCTCTCCCGCTTCGGCTTGTTTTAGCCAGTGTTGACCCTTGCCGTCGTAACCACCTGTGCGGCGCTTCATTAGCACGCGAGGGCCAAAATCTTGGTACAGATTTTCGACGTCGGTTTTATCATCGACAAGTGTCCAAGGCGCTGTTGGGACTTGGATCTGATCGAGTAAGCTTTTTTGGCTGTAACGGTCGGCTAAACGGCTAAATACTGGGCCGTTAACAAAATGCGGATGGGTGCTGAGTTGTAAGCTTAAGGCGGATTCGGGCCACTGCTCGCGTTCTGCGGTGATGATATCCTGAGGCGCTAGCGGCAGGATTTCATCGGTTGGCGTCATGATATCTACGGCGCGAACATCAATCGCCAGAGGTTCGCCCGCGTGAGTCAGCATGGCGCCAAGTTGGCCATTACCTAATACCCAAACCTTAGGTTTTGCGCTTGCTTGAGTCATTAGGCTTCCCTCGGATCGGGATTGTCCAGCACTGCGCGGGTTTGTTCTTCTCTAAAGGCTTCTAAACGTGCGGCAAGCTCAGCATCGTTATTGGCTAAGATTTGGCAGGCGAGTAATCCGGCGTTAAAGGCTCCAGCGGTTCCGATGGCCAGTGTGCCTACGGCAATGCCTTTTGGCATCTGTACGATAGACAGTAAGCTATCCATGCCCGACAGCGCTTTGCTTTGTACTGGTACACCTAATACGGGTAAGCGAGTTTTTGAGGCAATCATACCGGGTAAGTGAGCGGCACCGCCCGCACCACCGATAATAATTTTAAAACCACGGTCAGCGGCTCCGGCTGCAAACTCCATCAGTTTATCTGGCGTTCTATGGGCAGATACGACTTCAACATGGTAAGGCACTTGCAGTTTATCCATGATCTCAGCGGCGGCTTCCATTGTGGGCCAATCACTCTTAGAACCCATAATAACAGCAACAAGGGCTTGCATGATAACTCCTTAACTCACTAATTTTAATTATATTTTGACCTTGTATCAGGTCTGGGTACAGTCGATGTCCGCAACCCCTATCAGAGCCGGGAGCATCATGGCGCAGAATAATAGCATGTAAAGCCTGATTTCTGACGTTTTTTGCGCGTAAAAATAGCGCTTTTAGCGTGGATAAAGTGTTCGCTGAATGGGCTTAAATCCCCTGAGACCATTAAAGGTTTCAGGGGGCAGGTATAAGAAGGGTTAACTTGAGGGTGACTGAGTGACAGTCGTACTTGATTCGATAATCTGTTCTGGCACAGGCGCTTCTGCCAAGGCTTCACGCAGAGTGGGATAAAACTTCAGTACGCCTTCAATCGGTTGCACTTTAGCTCTCGCTAGGGTGCGAATGGGTTGGAACTGCAAATCGGCAATGATCAGCTTAGTGTGGTTAAGTTTACATTTATCTATGAGCTTATTGAGTGCCGCAAGACCCCCCGCATCGAGGATGGATACCCCATCTAAGTAAAGGACGATGACTTGTTTGTCTTGGGTGAGGCTCGCTATCTCGGCAAAAATTCGATCTGCCGCGGCAAAAAACAATGGGCCGTTAATTTTTATCACCGCCCAGTCAGCGGGGAGGGGTTGATCGACATAGCGCTTATTGGTGCTGATATCATAGAGCTTGGTCATCTCAGCAATTTCTTTCATAAACAGTAGCGCGGCTAAGATAATGCCCACGCTGATGGCGATCACCATATCGAAAATGACTGTGAGTGAAAAACAGGTTAGAAACACCAAAATATCGCTGGTGGGCGCCGTTTTCAGTAAATGTACCGCTTTGGGGGCTTCACTCATATTCCAAGCCACCACCAATAATAATGCGGCCATGGCTGACATGGGTAAGTAGGCTAATACTCCCGCGAGCGCGACTAAACCCACCAAGACCACTATGGCGTGGATCATCGATGCTATTGGGCTCTGGGCTCCCGCCTTAACGTTTGCCGCGCTGCGCGCAATGGCCGCCGTTGCTGGGATACCGCCAAAAAATGGGGTAATGATGTTACCTATACCTTGGCCGAGGAGCTCACTATTCGCGCTGTGGCGTTTTCCTGTCATGCCATCGAGCACTACGGCACACAGCAGCGATTCAATCGCACCTAACATGGCAATCGCAAAGGCGGCGGGCAGTAAGGCTTGAAAGGTCGCCAGATTAAATTCAAAGGTTTGACCGTTTGCGCCCGTTTGTAACCAAGGCCATTCAAAGTGGGGGAGTACAGCGGGAATACCTGTGCCGACACTGCCGTCGCTTAATTGATAATGAAAGCGTGTTCCTATGGTTTCAATATCGGCGCCCATGGCATTTAACACTAGGGCAAGAATACTGCCTAAGGCGATTGCGGGCAGATGGGCTGGTACTGGGAGCTTCAATTTAGGCCAGAGTAGCATAGTGGCGAAGGTGGCCGCGGCGACTAACAAGCTCGGCAAGTGAAGGCTGGGTAATGCCTGGCCTAAGGCCATGATTTTGGAAAAATATTGCTCCGGCATGTGCTCTATATGCAGGCCAAAGAAGTCTTTTAGCTGCAAAGTTGCAATCACTACCCCAATCCCTGCGGTAAAACCTAAGGTGACGGATTCTGGGATGTAGAGGATCAATCTGCCGAGCCTTAACATCGCCATGGCGACTAACATCATGCCTGACATCACAGTCGCAATGAGCAGCCCTGCCAAACCAAATTGCTGGGCGATGGGATAGAGTAATACGACGAAGGCGGCCGTTGGCCCTGACACGCTATAACGGGAGCCGCCCGTCATCGCTATGATAAAACCACCGACAATGGCGGTGTATAGGCCATATTGTGGGGCGACACCGCTGGCAATGGCCAGTGCCATCGCCAACGGAATGGCAATAATCCCGACGGTCAGTCCCGCCAGCAGATCTTGTCCAAAACGTTTAACCGAATACTTATCTTTTACGCACGCCTCGCTAAGGGCGTGGGCAATTCTTAATGAAAACAAATGAGCAGAGTGTGACACGTGTGGGTCCATAAACGCGGCTTGTTACAAGGCTCTATTTTAGAGTCCAGAAAAATGTCCTTGTGTGATCATAGTTGCAAAAGACGGTTAAATGTCTTTGTTTTTGATAAATACTGTGCTTGGTAAGGTGAATGTGACAATTTCTCTCTCAAAATAACCCTTTTGTACCGAAGCTGCGTTTATAGGGATATCCACCATTGAGAACACTTTGATTAGGTCACTATCATGAGATATCCATCCTCAGTCTTTCGCCACAAAACGCATTTAAGGTTTGTTGTTTCGGGATTAACACTCGCTATTTTGCTCGGTTTGAGCGGTTGCAGTGATAAAGCCGCGGAACAGCAAAACCATGCTGAATTAGCTGCTCAAGCAAAACTCGCCGCCGAGCAACAGGCGGCGCTTAAACAAAGTGCAGAGCTTGATGAAAGGGCCGAGCGTCAGGTCAATAGGCAAAGAGATGCCGCAATCGCCATGCATGAACAAGCCTCATCTGCAAAACTGCGGACAATGAGTGCTGAGAGTCGAGCCTATATCGCGCAACCTGCTGCTAGTATCAGTGCGGCGCCCGCGTTCAACGGCGATTGGCCGGGGGCTGTGCCACCCGAGCGCAATCGCTTCGAGAAGCAAGAGCAAAACGGCATCATGGTTGCGGGGGAAATCCCGGTCTCCACCTTTGCTATCGATGTCGATACTGGTAGTTACACGACCTTAAGACGAATGTTGAAGGAAGGGCGATTACCACAGAAGGACACGCTACGGGTTGAGGAAATGCTGAATTATTTTTCCTATGACTACCCACTGCCAGGAAAAAATGATGCGCCCTTTAGTGTCACGACTGAGCTTGCGCCATCACCCTATAACGATGACATGATGTTACTTCGCATCGGTTTGAAGGGATATGAGCAGAGTAAGGCTGAACTGGGCGCCAGTAACTTAGTGTTTCTGCTGGATGTGTCTGGGTCGATGGCATCGCCCGATAAGTTACCTCTATTGCAAACTGCCTTGAAAATGCTGACTCAGCAACTGGATGCGCAGGATAAGGTATCGATTGTCGTCTATGCCGGCGCCGTTGGCGTGGTGTTAGATGGCGCAGCAGGTAACGATACTCAAACCCTTAACTATGCGTTAGAGCAGCTCAGTGCCGGCGGTTCAACCAATGGGGCGCAGGGGATTCAGCTCGCCTATCAATTAGCGCAGAAACACTTTGTTGAAGGCGGTATCAATCGAGTCATTCTCGCGACTGACGGTGACTTTAATGTCGGCACGACCAACCTCGATGAGTTAATCGATTTAGTTAGCATACAGAAACAACAGGGTATAGGGCTAACAACGCTAGGCTTTGGCATGGGCGACTACAATGACCATTTGATGGAGCAATTAGCCGATAAGGGCAATGGGCAATATGCCTATATTGATTCTATCAATGAGGCGAGAAAAGTGCTGGTGGAACAGTTAAGTGCAACCTTACTCACGATAGCGAAAGAAGTGAAAGTGCAGGTCGAGTTTAATCCCGCCCTTGTGGCCGAGTATCGTCTGATTGGCTATGAGAACCGCGCCCTCGCACGTGAGGATTTTAATAACGATAAGGTGGATGCGGGCGAAATTGGCGCTGGGCATACGGTCACGGCGCTTTACGAGTTGCGTTATGTTGATGCGGGTAATTTGGCCAATGATAAGCTTCGCTATGGCTATAATCCCAAAACGGGCAATGAAAAATATAGCCGCGACGAAATCGCTTTTCTGAAATTACGTTATCAGCTACCGGATGCGGCTCAAAGCCAGTTACTGAGTTATCCAATCCGTACCGATCAAAAAGTGAAATCATTAGCGCAGGCGAGTGATGATTTTCGGTTTGCCGCTGCAGTGGCTGGTTTAGGACAGTTGCTGAATCAAAGCCACTATTTGCATCAATTTGATTATAATAAGCTTAGTGCGCTCACACGTTCTGCGCTGGGGGAAGATACCAGCGGTTACCGACATGAATTTATGCAACTTGTCGATACAGCTGCGGCACTCGCACAAACACAGCGAGCGCCAATCAAAAAATCCTTTGATGCCGGAGATAAACCTTTCCCGCCTGAGGACAAACCGCATCAGCAATGAACCAAATTATTATGTTTCAGTTAGTTAACCATTAGGGAGCTGCCATGGCCCTAGCGATACCGCAAATGCATGCCCATGAGCATACCGATGAACAGTTAATGCTGCGCTATGCCAAGGGCGATGGCAAAGCATTTGAGCAGCTTTATCTTAAACACAAAGGCGCCTTGTACCGTTACTTTGTGCGCCAACTCGGCGACAAACAGTTAGCCGAAGATTTATATCAAGAAACTTGGGGACGGGTGATCCGTGCCGCCGCCAACTATGAGCCGAGTGCAAAGTTTAATACTTGGCTCTATCGGATTGCCCATAATCTGTTGATTGACCATGTCAGGGCGGTTAAGCCCGTCGACTTAGTCAGCCACGATAATGAGGAAGGGCTAGATACCTTTGTGGGAGCAGAGCAGGAACAACCCGATGTACATTGGCAGGAAACGCAAAAGAGCCTGTTACTGAAGACCTGTATTGCCCTGTTACCCCAAGTGCAAAAAGAGGCCTTTATTCTCAATATCGAAATGGGCTTTACCGCAGCTGTGATCAGCGATATTGCCGGGGTGACACTCGAGGCGACCAAGAGCCGTATTCGTTACGCATATCAAAGCTTAAAAGATTGCGTCAATGCTAAATGGCAGGAGGTTGGCCATGAGTAATTCCACTCTGTCATCGGAAGAAGAGGCACTACGTCAGGAAGTCTCTGCTTGGTATCACAAACAAGCACTGGAAATGCCACCAGATAGGCTCGATCAAGATATTTTGCGCCTATCACAGGCCCGCCTAGCTGAAATGAATGTGAGTCAGCTAAAGCCCGTTGTCACGCCCGTGTGGCACCGTTTTCCATGGGCGTTATCGAGCGCGGCCTCCTTAGTGCTTGTCGTTGGTTTAGTGATCCTTAACCGAGGCCATTTTGAGGAGGAGTTAGTCGCGCCTGCCGCTTTGACTATGAGTGCGCCCATGCCCGCTCAAACTCAATTAGATAACGCGGCGCAGCAAGCCGAGATGGCGCATCAAGCCAAAGTGGAAGAAGCCGCCACACAAAATCGGCAAACGGAGGCGATGAGGGCACAGGCTAAGATGTCTGCGCAGGAAAATCAGCAAGCTGAGTCTCGTGCAGCACCACAAATTGCGCGGGCACTGCCGCAGCCAGATCAAGCTGTAATACCTCGTGATGAGCCTTTGATGAAGTCTTTAACACGCTTACAAGCCTTGATTGAAGCCAAACAAAGCCAGGAGGCATCTGCCTTAGCGCAAACGCTGCTGAAGCAATATCCTGAGTTGGCAAAAAGCGAAACTGAGCCAGTGTCGGTTGATGCTAAGATGATTGCCAAATTTAAAGAATTGCAACAACAGCTTAGAGAATTAAATCCATAATCATCAAGTTGCAGTGGGTTAGGGGTAGTTGTCCTAACTCACTGTCCATGCTCACTATTGTGACATAAAGATGTTTTGCCTATTAATATTGCCTTTTTTACAGACTCTCGTGTTAATTACTTGATCATGGTCATAAAGTGAACAGGAATTCGCCTGTTATATTGGAGATCGATAAACGACTTGACTAGTATCAATAGTCAGAGCCCAATTTCAGGAGGCGATATGCTTAAAAGACTCATGCATGATCATAAACATATAGCAGTTTTATTGAATGTCTTGAAAAACAAGCAGATGAAATTAGCTGAAGGCGAGGCGATTAATTTTATCGTGGTTCGAGACATAGTAGAGTATATGCAAGGATATGCTGAGCGTAGCCATCATCCTGTTGAAGACATTATCTATGCTTATTATTTGGCAAATAAGGCAAATGATGAAATCGATAAGCTTAGCGCCGAGCACCAAGTGGTAACCGCGGCCTCCTCGGCATTAATGAATACCTTGAATTTGATCCTGAGTGACATAGTGGTCGCGAGGGATAAATTAGTGGCTGATTTTGCCGAATATGTGGAGCTGCAAGAAAAGCATATGCAGATGGAAGAGCGGGATATTTTTCCTCTGCTGGCTAAAACTTTAACCGATAAGGATTGGCACCTTATTGAGCAGCAATGCCAAGCCTCGTTAATTGATGATCCGTTATTCCTCGACCGCGAGCAACAGGCCTTTGATGAGTTGCGTTCTTACCTCAGGACAGCTGAGTAGATGAGTGTAGAAACAGAAAAAGCGCCATTGGCGCTTTTTCTTTATATGCAGTTTACTAAACAATGGGTTACAACTGGATAGCGTCTATATCGTAATCAAAGTTGTTATCAATCTCTTGAAGTTCCTTGAGTAAACGATGTTTGTCCTTTAACGCTTCAATTTCTCGCCACTTACGCTTTTTATTGGAGCCTCGCGAGCGATCGGGTCTTTCTACGACTTCATCTAGCGCACAACCATAATCTAAACGATCCATGGTAACCTCCTGTTGTTGTATGTTTTGTCAGCGATTAAATAACATATTTTCAAAACAGGGTGCAAGAATTATGTTTCATTTGTGTTAACTTGAAATGAAGTTTGAATGATATGTCATTGATCTTCGCGAGAGTGGTGGAGGCAGTTGTGAGCAAATACTTTAGGTTTATTAATAAGATATAATAAAAAAAGCCAGCGATTGCTGGCTTTTTGTTCGATCAGATTTTACCCTGTCGATATAGGTTAATTAACCCATTGCTCGAGGCATCTAAGGCGGTGGCGTCTTGCTCGGCGCCGATGCGGGCGAGGACGTCATTACCTAAGCTTTTACCGAGTTCAACACCCCATTGGTCGAAGGAGTTGATATCCCAAATGGCGCCTTGGACAAAGGTTCTGTGCTCATAGAGCGCAATAAGTGCACCTAAGGTATCAGGAGTCAGCTTATCCATTAACAGCGTGTTGCTTGGCTTATTGCCGGGCATGACTTTGTGTTTCGCGATAAGTAACTTTTCTTCATCACTTAAGCTGCTCTTGCTCAATTCGGCCAGCGCTTCATCCAAGGTTCGGCCTTGCATGAGTGCTTGGGTTTGTCCGAAGCAGTTAGAGGCTAACTGATCATGGTGCTCTCCGATAGGATTATGGCTTTGCAGCGGCATAATGAAATCGGCAGGGATTAATGCGGTACCTTGATGCAGCAGCTGGTGGTAAGCGTGCTGACCGTTTGTGCCTTCGCCGCCCCAAATCACAGGACCCGTGCTGTAATCCACATGAGTACCGTTGAGCGTGACCGATTTACCATTACTTTCCATATCCAGTTGTTGGAAGTAAGCGGGAAGTCCACGTAGGTAATGATCGTAGGTCAATACCACATGGCTCTGGGCATTAAAGAAATTGCCATACCACAGAGAGAATAAGCCCATGATGACGGGCATATTTTCCGCTAGAGGCGCATTGGCAAAATGGGTATCCATTTGCTGTGCGCCCTTTAATAGGGAGCGGAAGTTATCCATGCCGATGAGTAAAGCGATGGGTAAGCCAATGGCGGACCAAAGTGAATAACGACCACCAACCCAATCCCACATCGGGAAGATATTGTCGGCATCGATACCAAAGTCAGTCGCTTTTGCCACGTTAGAGGTCACGGCAACAAAGTGCTTCGCCACATCAGACTGTGAACCACCTTTGGCTAAGAACCACGCCTTGGCAGTTAAGGTATTGGTCAGCGTCTCTTGTGTACCAAAAGACTTAGACGACATGATAAACAGGGTGGTTTCTGGATCGAGCAGCTTAAGTTTTTCACTGATCGAGGTGCCATCGACGTTGGCGACAAAATGGCAATTGAGACCTGTTATCCAGTAAGGGCGTAATGCTTGGGAAACTATCTTAGGGCCAAGGAACGAACCACCGATACCGATACTGACGATATCGGTAATGGCTTTGCCAGTGAAACCTTTCCATTGTCCTGAGGTAACTGAAGTGACAAATTGCTGCATCTTGTTCAGCGTTTGCTGTACTTCAGGAACGATATCTTGACCCTCGGCAATGATGGTTTGCTCGGCGGTGCTGCGCAGTGCGGTATGCAGCACGGCACGTTTTTCGGTGGTGTTAATAATATCACCAGCAAACATCGCCTTGATTTTAGCGTCAAGCTTTGCCTCTTGCGCCAGTGTCAGCAGCAAGTTGAGTGTCTCTGGTGTCGCTCTATTTTTTGAATAATCTAAAAATAAGCCACAGGTAGAAAGCGACATATTGCTAAAGCGTGCAGGATCGCCTGCAAAGAGTTCCCGCATATGCGGGATCTGCTGGCTATGCGCGGCTAACGCTTGCCAAGTTGTGCTTTGGGTCAAGATAGTCATCGAATCGTCTCCGAAGATACTTAGTTTGCCAGTTTTGCCTTGAGCATGACTTCGAGTTTGCCTTGGTCGATGGCGAAGTTGCGGATACCTTCTGCTAACTTGTCGACAGCCATAGGATCTTGGTTGAAGTCCCAGCGGAATTGCGCTTCGGTTAAAGGCTCACCCGCAGCAACTGTGGTGCTGGCAGGAAGCAGTTTAGGCTGAATAGCAACTTGAGAGTTTGCCAGCTCTTCGAGTAATGAAGGGCCAATAGTCAGGCGGTCACAACCCGCTAATTCGATGATTTCACCGATATTACGGAAACTTGCGCCCATGACGACCGTGTTATAGCCATGCTGTTTGTAGTAGTTGTAAATTTCAGTCACAGAAACGACACCTGGGTCATTTACTGCATCATAGTCTTTACCTGTATCTTTTTTGTACCAGTCGAGGATGCGGCCAACGAATGGAGAAATTAAGTACACGCCGGCTTCAGCACAGGCACGTGCTTGAGCGAAGCTAAATAGTAGAGTTAAGTTACAGTTGATGCCTTCTTGCTCTAACTCTTTGGCGGCACAAATGCCTTCCCAAGTTGAGGCTAATTTGATCAGAATGCGAGATTTATCCACGCCCGCTTCTTGGTACAGACGCACTAGCTTATGCGCTTTGGCAATGGATTTTTCTTTATCGAAGGATAAGCGGGCATCGACTTCAGTTGAAATACGGCCTGGAACCAGTTTCAGAATTTCCACGCCAATGTTCACGGCAAGTTTGTCGCTGGCATCATCAATCTGTTGCTCAATATCAGCACTTTGTAATTTAGCCCATGCGATAGCATTGTCGATTAGAGCGCTATACTCGGGGATTTGAGCCGCTTTTAAGATGAGTGATGGGTTGGTCGTTGCGTCTTCTGGCTGATAGCGTTTGATCGCTTCAATATCGCCAGTATCGGCCACAATCGTAGTGTATGACTTGAGTTGCTCTAATGTATTTGCCATGAAAAACATCCTTCTCAGATAGCGGTCTAAACTCAGAAATGAACTGATGACTATTAGAAGCGATTTTGCCAACTTTTCCAACCATCAATGTAAAAAAATTACAAAAATGGTAAAACTATATCGTATTAGCGCGAAAAGCTGTGATTGCATTACAACGATTAGCTAAGCATCATCAGATTGCATAGTGTAGATGTTATAAAAATAAAAAGTCGCTGCAAGCAGCGACTTTTTTATTCTTAAGAGTGCAATTACTTCAGAACAGGTTGTTTTTCAGTAGTTGTCACGATAGCTTCGATGCGGCGGTTAGCTGCATGAGCTTCTTTAGAGTCACCAGCCACTAATGGCTTAGTGATACCGTAACCGTTAGAAGTTACACGGCTTTGGCTGATGCCATATTTTTCAACAAGGATCTTAGCAACAGCGTCAGCACGCTTGTCAGACAGAACCATGTTGTATTCTGGTTTACCTACGTTAGAAGCGTGACCCGCAATTTCAACAGTGAATTCTGGGTTCTTGTTCATGTAGTTAGCCAGTCTTTCGATGTCTTTGTAGTACTCTTTCTTCACTACTGCAGAATCGTTAGCAAACTGGATAGAACCTACATCTTCTTGCTTCTTAACGTTTTCGTAGATAGTACAGCCAACAGAGTCAACTTTGTGAGTTGCTGGAGTTGCTGGGCACTGATCTTTATCGTCGTAAACACCATCGTTGTCAGAATCAACTGGAGTTGCTGCAACAACGGCCGCTGCCACTGGTGCTGCCGCGGCAGTACCAAAACGGTAGCTTAATTCTAAGCCCCAGTAGTTGCTGTCTGCATTTACTGGAACGATCGCACTGGCACCAGCGTTATCGTCTAAGTTTTCATAGCGACGGTATTTAGCTTGTAACTTCAGGTTATCAGTGAAGTTATAGCCCACACCTGCACCGAAGTAAGGTGCGAAGTCGTTTTCGCTGTAAGAACTAGATACGCCACCAACGCGTTGGTTGTTTTCTAGGGTGTAGTACATTGCGCCAGCTTCAGCAGACAGGCTCCAACGGTTACCTAGTGGCCACACGCCCACTAAGCCAAGAGTTGCACCTTTTACATCTGCATCATTGCCAATGCCTGCATAGGTCCAATCTGCACTACCTAGATCACGATAGCCGATTTCTGCACCAAAGTAGTCATTAAACATATAGCCAGCGAAAATGTCCCATGCGTATGGGTTGTCATCGCCGTTATCAGTTGCAATGTGTTCATAGTTATTAACGCCTAAACCTGCACCAACATACCAAGGTGTTAGCTCTTGAGATGCACTGGCAGCAAGTGGAAGCATTGATGTAAGCAAAACTACTTTTAATGTATTCTTCATCATTTTCTCTAAGTCCATTGTTTATGATTCTCCACCAATATGCTTTGCAGGTTTTATGCAAAACATTGCTAGCACTTAGTGTGGGGATCCTTTGGTATTGTAGCCAGCGATTAATTATCACTGCATTTGTTAAATTTTTCCAGTGCTTACTCTGAAGTTTTTTTATCGAATAGAATATTGTTACTTTCGATTGATGTTAAAAAGGCATCCCGAAGGATGCCTTTTAATTGTATCAAACTTGTTAATTAAGTTTTGAATTAACGAGTCCAAACCCAATTTTCAATTTCAACAGGGTCAACACCGTTTGCTTTAATATAGTTGCGATGATCAACCAGTCGTTGCAGCATATCGGTCGTGATTGAAACGTGCTTAGTTTCATCAATGACGCCTTGCTGGAATAGTTTGTAAGCCATATCAATAACAAGGTGATAGCGAGAAGTGCCATTGCGAACACCCATATCAAATGGTGTTGTTGTTGAACCTTCTTCCTCATAACCTTTAATTCTGAAACGGCGACTTCCTTTGTAGTCAAAAATTAACTTTTTGATCGTATTTGGATAACCGTGATAGTTAAATACTACCCCTTTATCTTGGGTAAATATTTCATCCATCATCCATGGTTTTTCTTTAAATTTACGGCTACCTAAGCCATCACTGCTTAATTCGGTCACGCTGACAAAACGAATTCTGACCCTTGGTAACAGTTCACGAATAATCACTAAAGAGGCCATACATTCTTGAGTGACATAATCACCACAACCTGCAAGCACGATATCTGGATTTTCATCTGAAGCAAAATCCCATACCATCACACCGTCTTTCGCTTGTTTACGTGCTTCTTCTAAGCTCAACCATTGTGGTAGTTCTTTTTTACCGGCAACTAGGATGTTTAGTTTGTCACGATCTGCAAAAGCGCGTTCGGTATAAACTAAGGTGCTGTTTGCATCAGCAGGTAAATAAGCAGAGATAATCTTTGGATGTTTTTCTAACATCGCACCGAGGAACGATGGGTTTTGATGCGAGTAACCGTTGTGATCCTGACGCTCTAATAATGAAGAAAGTACCACGTTGCACGCCGGTAAAGGTTTGCGGAAATGCACCCCTTGGCTGGCGTAAACATATTTACAGTATTGGTCGGCCATTGAAGACACTACCTGTGAGAAAGACTCATAGGTTGGGAACATGCCGTGGCGACCCGTTACTGTGTAGCCATGTAACATACCAAATAGTAAGTTCTCAGAGAGTAACTCGAGCACGCGGCCATCACGAGTCATATCCTCGTCCCAACTTTCAATTGGCCATTGCCATGCGCGATCGGTTTCTTCAAATACCGCTTGCAGTTGGTTTGAATAGGTTTCGTCTGGGCTAAAGATACGTAAGTTACGTTGGTCACGGTTCAGTTTGAATGCATCACGCATCCATTGACCCATTTTCAGCATAGAGTAACCACGGTGTCCGCGTGGTACTTCTGGGCCGTAGCTGAGTTTTTCGAGATCTGGATTGGATAACGCTCTAACGACTTCACCACCATAAGTGAGATGTTGGCGACCACAAGCTAAATGTTTTGGTGGGATCAAGGAGCTAATATCCGCATCAAAAATCAGTTCACCCTGGGCATTGATTTGGTAAAGCTCTTGGAACTGATAGCTAGCCAACCAATTATCCAATGCGCTGAGGTGGCCTTTATCGGTCGCACATTTGTTGACGATAACTTGGTGCGATTCGCAGTTACCTTCTAATTTTGTACCATTATATTCGCTTACACCTGTCCAGCCTTTGGCGGTGCGCATTAAGATCACTGGCCAGCGAGGTTTGACAATATCTTCACCCTTACGTGCGCGGGTTTGGATATCGTTGATCATGCTATAAGCAGTATCCATCGCGGTTGTCATTTGGACGTAGATATCTTCTTCCATTTCGCTGTCGACAATAATGGGGTGATAACCAAGACCACGGAATTCAAGATCGAGCTCTTCATGGCTCATGCGTCCCATACGGGTTGGGCCTGAAATTTTATAGCCGTTGATATGTACTATAGGTAACACTGCACCGTTGGTGGCAGGGGAGACTAAACGGTTCGCATACCAAGAAGCTGCTAGAGGACCGGTTTCTGATTCACCGTCACCTACTAATACGGTTGCGATAAGATCAGGATTGTCTAATACCGCGCCCCAACCTACAGCTAACGAGTAACCTAATTCGCCCCCTTCGAGGATTTGACCGGGTGCTTCAGGGTTTGCGTGAGAAGGGTAACCATAGGCTGCCGAAAACTTCTTACAGATATCTTCGATACCGGTTTCATTATAAGGAATGGTTTCTGGATAAAAGTGGCTGAGTGAGCCTTCGATGAATAGGTTAGCTTGTACTGCGGGGAAACCATGGCCTGGGCCGACTAAGTAAATGAAAGGACGATTATGTTTTACAATGAGTCGGTTGACGTTGGCATAAACGAAGTTGATTCCTGGACAAGTCCCCCAGTGGCCTAGCAGACGAGGTTTAATGTCCGAATGCGCAAGTGGGCGCTTATGTAATACGTTTTGCTTTAGGTAAATCTGAGAGGTGGCGAGGAAGTTAGTGGCTCTTACATATTTTTTAAGAGCATTTATCTCATGTGTAGTCGTCATATTAAGCCTCACTAGAGCAGACGGAATTGAACTGTGTTGTGTTGGGATTACTATATTTGTAATTTTCTTACAAAAATGTGCCCTGCATCCAAATTTTAAAACTTGTGTTCGTCGTTAACGCATGTGGATTAAGTTTGTTAAATTGTTAATTTAATATTAACAGTGACTTATCTAAGCTTTACGAGTGTGAGGTTGTAGCTGTTTAACGATGCAAACCTAGGCTTGATCACATGAGTAATTTCGAATACTGTGCTATTTTGCTGCGTTGAATTCGGTAGCCGTGATGTTGTAAATTCACGGAAGGATAATTTGAAAGAATAAATCTACCGATATTCTTACCTTTATTTGGAAGGATTCATTCACCACAAATGTTGCACCTCGCTAAGTATAGGTGGAGGGAGGCATTTGCTACGGGAAGAAGTAAAATAATATGTTAGAAACGATTGTAAACTTTTTGAACGCACTGCTCTGGGGCAAATTGCTCGTTTACGGATTGGTGGGTGCGGGGCTTTATTTCACCTTACGACTTGTATTTATTCAACTTACACACTTCAAGCACTCTCTAAAAGTCATGACCATGAGCCGCCAAGGTTGTGAAAGTGGTCTGTCTTCGTTCCAAGTATTCTGTACCAGTATGGCCGCTCGGGTTGGTGCCGGAAACATGGCTGGTGTTGCCGTGGCGATTGGCGCTGCTGGACCTGGCGCTGTGTTCTGGATGTGGTTAATCGCCATGTTGGGTATGGCGACGGCTATGGTGGAGTCGACGCTTGCACAAGTATATAAGGTACGAGACACCAACGGTCAGTTTCGAGGAGGTCCTTCTTATTATATGGAGAAGGGACTTGGTCAAAGATGGATGGGGGTGTTGTTCGCTTTCTTCCTGATCATCGCCTTTGGTTTGGTGTTTAACGCGGTGCAAGCCAATACCATTACGGGTGCAATGGAGCGGGTGTTTGGCTTCAACCCGACCTATGTGGGTATCGGCTTAGTGTTAGCCAGTGGTTTTGTGATTGTCGGTGGCTTACGTAAAGTTGCGCGAGTGTCTGAGTTTATCGTGCCTATTATGGCACTGGCTTATATTCTGATCGCCTTTATTATCGTGCTGTTCAATTTAGAACAACTGCCAGCCATCATCAGCTTGATTGTAAAGAGTGCGTTCGGTTGGCAAGAGGCCGCCGCAGGTGGTGTTGCCTATACGGTCGCTCAGGCTATGCAAGCAGGTATTGCCCGTGGTTTGTTCTCAAACGAGGCGGGGATGGGCAGCGCGGCAAACGTGGCGGCGAGTGCCTCACCTAATCCTAATCATCCTGCATCCCAAGGTTTTGTGCAAATGATGGGAGTGTTTGTCGATACCATCGTTATCTGTACAGCAACTGCGGCGATTATTTTGCTTTCAGGCGATATCGGTTCTAGCGAAGATGGCATTCGTCTCACCATCAATGCGATGTCAAACCACGTAGGAGATTGGGGCGGCGCCTTTATTGCGATAGCTATCTTCCTATTCTGCTTTACCTCTATCATTGCTAACTATTCCTACGCCGAAACCAACGTAATGTTCTTAACGGGTAACAGCACTAAGGCGTTACCGCTATTCCGCCTGTGCGTATTAGGCATGGTGATGTTTGGTGCTGTGGCCAAAATCAGCTTAGTGTGGAACTTAGCAGACGTGTCTATGGGACTGATGGCTACGGTCAATATCATTGCTTTGCTGCTGTTATCTGGTTTGGCGATACGGGTTATCAACGATTACTGTGAACAATTGAAGAGTGGCAAAATGCCTGAATTTGATCGCAGTAAGTTCCCAGAATTGATGGAACAACTCGATGATGGTATTTGGCAGGATAATAGTGCCAACGAGCAGGCGAAAACGCGTACAGAATCTGCGCTTAGTCGCTAAACTCAAGTTCACTGATTAGCGCTATCGGAAAAACCACGTCATCCGTACGTGGTTTTTTTATGCTTGTTCAGTATCATAGTGGCGTATTTTATTGTTGGAGCGTGTTAATGTTGATTTTGGTTTCACCGGCGAAAACCCTAGATTTTGAGCAACCTCCCTTGACTCAAACCCACACTTGGCCCGATTTTTTAGCTTATAGCCAAGAGCTTATTCAAGTCTGCCAACGGTTAACCCCCAGTGACATAGCAACATTAATGAAGGTGAGCGATAACATCGCAGGCTTAAATGCCGCGCGTTTTGGGGAGTGGACACCCGATTACAGCATTGATAATGCTAAGCAGGCGATTTTTGCTTTTAGAGGCGATGTTTACACGGGTTTTGATGCAGATACGCTGACACCCGAACAGCTTGAACGCAGCCAGTCACAGTTGCGTATTTTATCTGGGCTCTACGGGTTACTGCGCCCCTTGGATTTAATTTTACCTTATCGCTTAGAAATGGGGACGGCGCTTGCCAATCCTAAAGGTAAGAATCTCTACGATTTTTGGGGTAATACTCTCACCGAAGCAGTCAACAATGCGGTTGCTGCGCAGGGCGATGACATCATTATCAACCTCGCATCTAATGAGTATTTCAAGGCGATAAAACCAAAACAATTAGCTGGTCAATTAATCACTCCTGTCTTTAAAGATTTTAAAAATGGCCAATATAAAGTCATCAGTTTTTTTGCTAAAAAGGCAAGGGGAATGATGGCAAGATATATCATTGACCAGCAAGTGAGTTCGATTGAGGAATTAAAGGCGTTTGATGTGGCAGGTTATTACTACAGTGAAGAATTGAGTAAACCGAATGAGCCAACATTCTTGCGTGAAGCGCAGTAACTGATAATGCGTGAAATAAAAAGAGCAGCCTAGGCTGCTCTTTTTATTTACGAAGGATGTGCTGGCGAAAGATTATTTCGACCCAGTACTAATCGGTGTTAACACTAGGTTCGAGTTCGCCATGATATAAGCAAATTGTGCATATGCCGCCACATTTTGCGCGAGCGCCTTAGGATCGATTTTATCTAAGGTGTCGTTAGGTGTATGGTGATAATCGAAGTAATCGTGGCCATCCTGTCTTAATGACGCAACTGGTACGCCTAATGCGGGCAACATGGAGACATCAGGCCCACCAGAGGCTTGATTATTGCCAAGGGCGACACCGTTATATGTCATTGGCTTTATGCTCTCTTGGACTTGTGCAAAAACGCTATCATTTACCTTAGTGTCAATTTGATAAATTGGGCCTGCGCCAAAATCCGACTCGGCAGCAATATAATGCAGAGGTAGCTCGGCTTTATGTGCTTCAGCATAAGCTTTGCCTCCCACTAAGCCAATTTCTTCGGCAGCGTAAAGTACCACTCGTACAGTACGCGCAGGCTTTTGCGGAAGATCTTGAATATGTTTCGCCGCGGCAGTCACAATCGCAACGCCAGCGCCATCATCAATCGCCCCCGTCCCTTCATCCCAAGAATCTAAATGGGCGCCAATCAGCACGATTTCATTGGGTTTACTACTGCCAGTGACTTCTGCAATCACGTTATAAGAGGTATTAGTACCTAAATCCTTCGGTGACATATGCAGCTCGAGCACCGCATTAGGATCGCGTTTTAACATGGCATCGATTAAGTCGGCATCGGGATTTGACATCGCCGCCGCAGGGATTTTAGCGACTCCATCTTGATAACGCATCACGCCAGTATGCGCCATGCGGTCATGGTCGGTGCCAATTGAGCGAATGACGATTGCAACGGCTCCCTTTTGTGCCGCAGCGACTGCACCTTTCGAGCGGCCACCGACACTTTTGCCATAACCTTCACCCGTGATGTGACGTTCAGTTTTTTGATCGATAAAGGCAATCTTGCCTTTTATATCTTCAGGATTTGCCGCTTGTAGTGCCGCAAGGCTATCAAAACGTGCAATTTTAGCCTTAATGCCTTCAATTGGCGTTGCAACACTACCACCTAGGGCTGTGATCACTAAGGGTTGTTCTACCGGCGAGATAATTTTTGCTTTGGCTTCTCCACGTTCCCAAATAGGAACCTGTACTGGCTCTTTATAAACCTTATCAAACCCGAGACTGGTTAACTTATTCATTGCCCAGTTCACGGCAATAATGTCTTTTGGACTACCAGCAAGGCGTGGTCCAACTTCAACCGTAAGGGATTCGACGATGTCATATCCCAAAGAAGAAGCTAACGCGGTTTGCTGTAATTGAGCGGGAATATCGTTTTTTACGGGTGTTTCTACGTGGGTTTGACAAGCGCTCAAACCGCCAATAAATAGACCAGTTATCAATGTTGTTTGGTAGGATTTCATAGGTTTCCTTTATTTTTATTAAGCATGTCCCATTTTTGAAAACAATCTAGCAAAAAGTGTGCTTTATGTCCCGACTATATCTGTAAGGCAACGCTATATTAGCGCAGGGGTTAGTTTTAGGAGAAAAAGTGCGTAATGAATATTGAATTGATGCAGGAGCGAGCCGATCATGCCGTAGTGCTATTAAAAGCACTCGCAAACGAACGCCGTTTATTTATCCTTTGTTATTTATTGAACGAAGGTGAAATGTGCGTTGGCGAAATGAATAAAAAATTAGGCTTAAGTCAATCGGCACTATCACAACACCTTGCTTGGTTACGCAAAGATAATTTAGTAACCACACGCAAAGAAGCGCAAACCGTATTTTATTCGCTTAAGAGTGATGAAGTGCGTGAGATGATCCATTTACTGAACAATATTTATTGTCATTAATGGTAATCATCAGATATAAAAAAACCGGCAATTGCCGGTTTTTTTTATTCACTAAGAAAATTAAGCAGCCAGTGCTTTGATCTTAGCGTTCAAACGAGCCTTATGACGGGCAGCTTTATTCTTGTGAATAAGGCCTTTAGTCGCCATACGGTCAACGATTGGTTGCGCAGCAGCGAAAGCTTCAGTTGCTGTTTTGTGATCGCCAGCTTTGATAGCAGCGATTACTTTTTTAACGTATGTACGTAACATTGAGCGACGGCTGGCGTTGTGCTGACGACGCTTTTCAGATTGAAGCGCGCGCTTCTTTGCAGACTTGCTATTAGCCAAGGTGCAACTCCTAAAAACTGGATTTGATACTTTTAAAGGCCGAGGAATATGCCTGCATTTAGTCACTTTGTCAATGACTATGATTGAATAATCATCATAAAGATAAATTAATTCAACCCGCCTTGGCTATCTTCAACCCAACTCGTGTAATATGTGGCGCAATTCTAACAGCTATTGCCGCAGTGTGACAGAGCCTGAGTCGATTTTTTGAGATGAATCACCTAATCCATTCGATGTAGGTCTGGGGGACGTTTGAGTAAAAAATTATTGAAATCTGGCATGATTGTTAGTGCTATGACGTTGATTTCTCGTGTTTTAGGTTTGGTTCGAGATGTAGTTGTTGCCAATTTAATGGGGGCAGGGACAAGCGCCGACGTTTTTTTCTTCGCTAATAAAATTCCTAACTTTTTACGCCGATTATTTGCTGAGGGGGCTTTTGCTCAGGCATTTGTTCCCGTCCTGACCGAATATCAAGAAAAACACACTTCGGATGAGACCCGAGAGTTACTCAGTAAAGTGGCGGGGACCTTAGGGCTCTTGGTGACCATTGTGACTCTTGTCGGTGTGATCGCATCCCCCGTATTGTCTGCCTTATTTGGTGGCGGCTGGTTTGTGGCTTGGCTCAACAATGAGCCCGATGGCGCCAAATTTGAGCTGGCAACCGTTGTGCTTAAAATCACCTTCCCGTATCTGTGGTTTATCACCTTTACTGCGTTAGCGGGATCCATCCTCAATACCCGTGGGCGTTTTGCCGTATCAGCTTTTACCCCAGTATTCTTAAACGTGGCTATTATTGCGGCGGCGATGTTTTTTGCGCCGACGTCTTCTCAGCCTGAAATTACCCTTGCTTGGGGGGTGTTTTGTGGCGGCTTAATTCAGTTTTTATTCCAAATTCCCTTCTTACTTAGAGAAAAGGCCTTAGTTAAACCGTCATGGGGTTGGAAGCATCCTGGTGTGGTGAAGATCAGAACCTTGATGATCCCTGCGCTGTTTGGTGTGTCAGTCTCACAAATCAATCTATTATTCGATACTTTTATCGCCAGCTTCCTCATGACGGGCTCCATCAGCTGGCTTTACTATTCAGACCGCTTATTAGAATTTCCTCTCGGTTTATTCGGTATCGCCATTGGTACTGTAATTTTACCTGCTTTATCTCGCAATCATGTGAATGCCGAAGGGGATGGCTTTGGTAAAACCATGGATTGGGGCATTAAGGCGATTCTTTTATTAGGATTACCCGCCATGATGGGGTTGATTGTGCTCGCCCAGCCCATGTTGATGGTGCTGTTTATGCGCGGCGCCTTCTCTATCCAAGACGTCGAGATGGCATCCTACAGCTTGATGGCTTATGGCAGTGGTTTACTCAGTTTTATGCTTATCAAAGTGTTAGCGCCTGGATATTACTCACGCCAAGACACAAAGACTCCTGTGCGTTACGGCATTATCGCCATGATTACCAACATGGGCTTTAACTTGATCTTTGCGATTCCCTTTGGTTATGTCGGCTTAGCGATTGCGACATCTATGTCGGCTTTACTGAATGCGACCCTTTTATATCGCGGTCTACACAAGGCGGGTGTTTACCGAATTTCTAAGCCCACAATGGTGTTTTTCCTTAAAGCCGTGGTTTCAACGGCCTTGATGGTGGTAGTCTTGTACTATTTCTTACCCACGCAACCCCAATGGTTGGAATGGCAGTTAGTTGGGCGTGCTAAGGCTTTGATTGGTTTGATTGCTGTTGGCGCGATGACGTATTTACTTGGCTTATTGGCGTTAGGAATTCGTCCTTGGTCAATGAAACGGGGAGTTTGATTGCTGATTCTTATTGTTAGCTGTTATATAATCAGCCGATTTGCGCTTGGCAGTTGTCTAAAGTTATGGAATTAATTCGCGGTATACATAACATTTTGTCATCTCACCATGGCTGTGTGCTGACGATAGGTAATTTTGATGGCGTGCATCGCGGCCATGCACAGGTGATTGCTAATCTGGTGCAAAAGGCCAAACAGCTCTCGCTACCGCCGACTGTGATGACATTTGAACCTCAACCACAGGAGTTATTCCGTGGGGAGAATGCGCCCGCGCGTCTGAGCCTATTGCGGGACAAAATCATCCTGCTCGATGAGTTAGGTGTTGAGCGGTTAGTGTGTGTTAACTTCAACCGTGCCTTTGCCGATCAACCGGCGGAGCATTTCATCGAAGAACTGCTGGTGCGTAAACTCGGAGTGAAGTACCTCGTCGTTGGCGATGACTTTTGCTTCGGTCAAGGCCGAAAAGGCAATTTTGAAATGCTGATGCAGGCGGGAGCTCGTTACGGCTTTACCGTGGTCAGCACTCAAAGTTTTATGGTGGGTTCGCAACGCGTGAGTTCGACCGCGGTAAGAGAACAATTGGCTAAAGGGAATCTAGAGCAGGCAAGACGCCTACTCGGTCATCCCTTTACCTTAAGCGGCCGCGTGGCCCATGGCCAAAAAATTGGTCGAACCATAGGTTTTCCTACCGCTAATATCGCCCTCAAGCGCAATGTAGTGCCGGTGCGCGGGGTGTTTGCGGTGAAACTCTATTGGGAAGATAGCGATATTTATGAAGGGGTGGCCAACATTGGCTTCCGCCCGACCGTAAATGGTCAAGTTTGTCAGCTTGAGGTGCATCTTTTTGATTTTGAAGGTGACATTTATGGCAAGCATGTTGAGGTTGAGTTAGTGGCAAAACTTCGCGATGAACAACCCTTTGATTCATTGGATGCACTAAAACAGCAGATTTTGAATGATGCAAATGAGGCCAGAGCTTTATTTGGTAACGATGCAGGCTGATATTTATCAGTTTAATTAACGGTATAGGATCAATGAGCGACTATAAATTTACTTTGAATTTGCCGGAAACTGAGTTTCCGATGCGTGGTAATTTGGCAAATCGCGAGCCAGAGATGTTAGAGCGCTGGACGAAAGACGGTCTGTATCAGCAGATCCGTGATAGCCGAATTGGCCGCACACCTTTTATTTTGCATGACGGCCCACCGTATGCGAACGGCAGTATTCATATTGGTCACTCAGTCAACAAAATTCTTAAGGACATTATTGTTAAGTCAAAAACCATGTCTGGTTTTGACGCGCCTTATGTGCCTGGTTGGGATTGCCACGGTCTGCCAATTGAACTGAAAGTTGAGCAAAAAGTCGGTAAGCCTGGTCAAAAAATTTCTGCGGCCGAATTCCGTGAAGAATGCCGTAAATATGCGGCTGAGCAAGTCGATGGTCAACGTGCTGACTTTATTCGTTTAGGCGTGCTGGGCGATTGGCAAAAGCCTTATTTAACGATGGACTTTGCTACCGAAGCCAATATCGTACGCTCTCTATCAAAAGTGATTGAAAATGGTCACTTACATAAAGGTGTTAAACCAGTTCATTGGTGTACAGACTGTGGTTCTGCATTGGCTGAAGCCGAAGTTGAATACGAGGATAAAACCTCTCCCGCTATCGATGTGGCCTTTACTGCGACAGATAGCAAAGCTTTAGCCGCTCAGTTTGGTGTAAGCGATTATTCACATCCTGGTGGCTATGGGTGATT
>AACY020557368.1_pt1 | contig 42665 bp, 40 predicted proteins | sample 267378 | NCBI WGS metagenome assembly AACY02 (sample SAMN02954345, study PRJNA13694) | marine metagenome | biome: aquatic; feature: ocean; material: water; isolation source: isolated as part of a large dataset composed predominantly from surface... | reverse complement strand
CCCGTTAACGGCGGTTGATGACCTCAACACAGCCTATCTCAATAATTCGGTGTCCTAAATACACCGCACCACTCCCCTGGTTCATACCAGTGGTTTCAGTATCCAAAATAACCTGACGGCTTGCGTTTGAGATAATATTCATACTTTTATGCGCTTCTTATGACTTTTTTTGGTTATACTCGGCCGATATTTACGCCGCTGGTAACCACTTGATGACTGAACTAAAACTAATCCACATCTTCACCGATGGTTCTTGCTTAGGCAATCCGGGCCCCGGTGGCTATGGCATTGTAATGAATTATAAGGGCCATACAAAGGAGATATCCGATGGTTTTGCCCTGACAACCAATAATCGCATGGAATTATTAGCCCCAATCGTTGCGCTTGAGGCCCTAAAAGAACCCTGTAAAATCATTCTCACCAGCGATAGCCAATATATGCGCCAAGGGATCACCACTTGGATCCACGGTTGGAAGAAAAAAGGCTGGATGACATCTAATAGAACGCCGGTGAAAAATGTCGATCTTTGGAAACGTTTAGATAACGCCGCTCAACTCCACCAAATTGATTGGCGCTGGGTAAAAGGCCATGCCGGACACGCGGAAAATGAACGCTGTGATCAACTTGCTCGCGCCGCCGCAGAGGCAAATCCTACGCAAATTGATGCAGGTTATCAGGCGGAGTCCTAACACTTATCGCTGCTAGAACACCATTATTCTCGTGATAAATGGAAAAAATTACTGCAAAACTGCACAAAGGCCAGCCCTAACGACGTTGCTTGGCGACTCTTATGAGTTATGCGGTAAAACTGCCGCTCTAGCACTAATCCTTCAATGGTGACTAGAGCCAATTCTTTTCGACTAATGTCTTTATCCAACGCAAGTTCTGACAAAACCCCCAAACCAGCACCTTGTTTTACCGCCAACTTGATGGCATCTGGCGTGGTAAAGCAGAACTTAGCCTCCGGTTGCATACCCAGTTCATTGGCCGCATTAACAAAATATTCCCGAGTTCCCGATCCTTCTTCACGCAGCACCCAAGATTGGCCTTTTACGGCCATAGGCTTAACCGTTTGCCCTGCTAATGGATGAGCGGGATGGCAAAACACCAATAATCGATCCTTGTGCCACGGCTCGATATGAAGACGGTTATCAGTACAATTCCCTTCAATAAACCCCATTTCGGCACGAAATTGTGCAACGGATTGAATCACTTCTTGGGTATTGGTGATCGCCACGTCTACATGGGTTTGGATATGTTGCTGGCAAAATGCGACTGCCGCTTTCGCCAGTAAATAATTACCAATCGTTGAGCTTGCACTCACACTTAAGTGTCCAACCAAATCACCATCTTGACGAGTAAATGCCTGCTCAATTTGTTCAACACGATGTAAAAGATCGGTGGCCAACGGCAACAAGAGGTTACCTTGCGAATTCAGTTGCAGACGATTGCCAATTCTTTCAAATAACCGAGCATTGAGCTGTTTTTCCAGTTCGGCTAAGGCCATAGAGGTCGCAGGCGGCGATAGATTAACTTGTTCAGCCGCTTTTGCCACCTGACCACTGCGTGCGACGGCTTCAAAAACTGCAAGTTGCCTTAGGGTAATTCGCATATCGGACTCATTAATCGATGATGTTATTTTATATGTTCGGATAAATGCCCAGTGCGTCCGGCACTTGGCGCAGTGGCCCAATTGGGTTGTCGAACTTTACGTTTGTCACGGATTGGGGTTAATGGTGATTCTAATTTTCGAGCCACAATCAAATACAAACTCCCCGCACTGGGAAGCCATGAAGCTAAGGTTTGCTGTAAAAAACGACCACGATTCAATTCGCCGATCAGGGGATGGTAAACCAAACGCTCATCACTCACCACTTGATAACCAAGTAGCCCTAACCAATCTCGCACCCTAGATGGCATAAAAAAGCGTCCGCACCAAGGTAGATCATCTTGATATTTCGGCCACAGCTTGCCAAGAAACACTGAGCTTAAGGGGTTAAAGCCCACAATAAATAAATAACCACCGGCGATCAGCACTCTGTCGGTTTCCCGTAAAATACGGTAAGGATCAGCCTCAAACTCTAGTAGCAAGCTCATCACCACAGCATCAATCACCCCATTTTGTATCGGTAAATGACAAAAATCCCCCATTAACGAGGCTGTTGGTGCTGAGCATAGTGAAAAATGATGAGCAACAGGGGATGCCATACTGGAGAGCTGTGCACTTAAGGGGCCCAACTTCAACAAATGATAACCAAACACCCTTGGCCACCAATCAGTGAGTTTATCGGTAACAGCTTGCTGGAGTGCGTCGCCATTGGGTAAATCTTCCCATTGCTCAGGTTTACGCACAGAACTGTTATACGACACAACTCACCTCCCTTCCGTTACCTTATTACTTTTACCAAGTTAAGATCTTCATTGAACATCCATCATTAGGTGATTTAAAAATCACAATAGTCGCCAACTGATATACACCTGTGGATAATAACCTCATCTTGAAATCAAAATACAGCTATCGGCGGTGCTATGCTCACTATAACAGCGATTAATGCCTTTAATGACAATTATATCTGGGTGTTGCGACAAGACTCCCAGCAAACGGTGTATGTGGTTGATCCTGGCGATCCACATGTTGTGCTCGACTACTTACGTAAACATCAACTTACGTTAGCGGGTATTTTGATCACTCATCATCATCATGATCATACAGGTGGAATAACCGCCCTCGCCGCCCATGTTAAGCAGACAACAGACCAGATCCTGGCTGTCTACGGTCCGCAACGTGAAGCTATTCAAGGCATCAATCAGCCAATCGACCCTACACAGAGCAATACACTTACATTGCCCTTTATCGATGCGCCCATACACATCTTGTCTGTACCTGGGCATACTGCTGGTCATATAGCGTATCTACTTGATGGAGCCCTATTTTGTGGTGATACACTCTTTAGTGCAGGCTGCGGTCGTTTATTTGAGGGCACCCCTGCACAAATGTGGCAATCCTTAAGTTTGCTCGCGGCGTTACCCGATGAGACTCGAGTGTACTGCGCCCATGAATATACTCTTGCGAATCTTAAATTCGCCCAAGAGGTAGATGCTGATAACGCTGCACTCAACAAGTATGTAGAGCAAGCCACCACAATGCGTGCCCAAAACAAAGCCACCATCCCCTCCACCATAGGGTTAGAGCGGGCAATCAATCCCTTCCTTCGTCCGTTAGCGCCTACCATAGTCAACAGCATAAAAAGTAAGTTTTGTGACCAAGATCTGACTAAAGCTGATGAACTAAGCTGTTTTGCCCTACTTCGGCAGTGGAAAGATATTTTTTAGTAAAAAACGATCCATTTATGGCTGAAATTTATACAGATTTTTCCACTTTTGATGACGTAAATCAAAAGTGACCCTACAAGATGTACGATAATTTAGGGACAAGCTCGAAAAGATCCCATAGAATGGCTCGTTTTTGCGTGAATACTTTGCGCTCTGTGTTGCCACTTTTTTTCACATAATCAATTCGTTAGATAATTTACGTTGTACGAAGAGTGCAGTGGCAATGCACTAACAGAGGACTATCGTTTTCCATGAGAGTATCACTTTATGTTGTAGTAGGGGGATTTGCCCTACTCACAGGTTGTCAGACGTTAGACAACCCTCAGGTGCCCAAACCTGAAGCTGAAACCGTCACGACCGAAAATACCGTCCCACAGTATTATCTCGCAACCGAACCTGAATCGGCGCAAATTACTGATGTATGGGAACGAATTCGTCAAGGAATGCAGTTACCCATTCCAGACAAGAAACTCGTTAACTATTATCGCGATTGGTACATTAACAACCCTAAACACCTTGAATTGATTTCTGAGCGTGCAGCGCCTTACATGTATTTAATCGTCGAAGAACTTGAAAAACGCCATCTACCAATCGAGATAGCCCTGCTACCGATTATAGAAAGCGCTTTCGATCCCAGTGCTTCTTCGGCCAGTGCTGCCTCAGGGCTTTGGCAATTTACCACCCCGATGGCGAGCCACTTTGGGTTAGAGATGAACTGGTGGTATGACGGCCGTCGCGATGTGCCTGCATCCACGACAGCAGCCCTAGATATGCTCGAATATTTGTACGATAAAACCAATAATAATTGGCTTTATGCAATTGCGGCCTACAACTCAGGAGAGTCACGCGTACTCAATGCGATTAAACGCAACGAAGATAAAGGTCTTAAAACCGATTTTTGGTCGCTCGATCTCCCTAAAGAAACCAAACGTTATGTGCCACAGTTATTGGCGCTCGCCGAAGTGATTAAACATGCCGATGAATATGGCATTACTCTGGCACCCATTGATAACAGCCCTTCAATCGAAGTGGTTGATATAGACAGTCAAATTGACTTAGCCATGGCAGCAGGTCTCGCCAATATGACCACCAATGAGCTGTTAAAGCTCAATCCAGGTTACAATCGCTGGGCAACCTCACCAATGGGCCCACACACTTTAGTATTACCCATTGATAAATCTGAAGAGTTCAAAAAAGCACTTGCAGAAACTGAAAGTGAGGCCCGTGTAAGCTGGCTTAGATATACGATTAAGCCTGGAGATAGTTTAGGGTCTATTGCAGAAAAACATCATACAAGCATCAATGCGATCCGTGCTGCTAATGGTATGAAAAACAACAATATCATTGCTGGAAGACCGCTAATTATCCCAGTCTCTGCTGATGATAAACAACTGTATGCCCTATCAACCAGTCAGAAATTACCTAAAAAGGCCGCTGTTGCCACCTCGGGTAACAAGTTGACCTATAAAGTAAAATCCGGTGATAGTTTGTGGCAAATTGCCCAAGCACATAATGTTAGCGTCAAACAATTAATGACTTGGAACCATTTAAGCAAAGACAGCAAATTACAAAGTGGTCAACAATTGACGATTGTTGCACCACAAGAAAAACACGATAACGAGCAGATCCGAACCGTCAGCTACAAAGTTAAGGCTGGTGATTCACTCGCCCGAATTGCAAACAAGTTTAAGGTGACTGTTCCTGAACTTCGCGAATGGAACGGCTTAACCGCATCACAATATATTCAACCCGGTCAAGTGTTGAAACTGGTTGTAGATGAAAGCAATTTAAATACATAGAGCATTTAAGTGTGAATCACTCTAAATACCTTATGTTTAATTTGTTAATAAAATCGTCTTGCATCTAAAATAAAGATCAACATAAAAAAGCAGTAACCTCTGGGTTACTGCTTTTTTATTGGCTCAATACGCCGTTATCTTTCGAGCAGAACGTTGCCGGTTACGCTCACAAATCGACTGTTGACGTAGGAGATGACCGAGCACGCAAATCTTGCATACCTACAAGCCGCCCAACTTTTTAAGTAGCGAATCCTTTAATTTTTCTTTCGCTTTATCAGTCTCTTCCTTCAACTGATTATTTAATAACGCTTGAGTATCTAAGGCATATTCCGGTTTTTGGAAAGTACCGGTAATCGCGAGAGGGATATCAATTCCTGCCAGCGCATCTTTCTCACTGCCACCTTGACCTTTAAGGGAATTGACTAAACTGGTCGTTAACCGATAATCCAGAGTTTGCGTCAAGAGATCCGCGCTGCCCTTACCCGCAAGCCTAAGCAAAGGTGAAGACATAGCGAGATCAGGGTTTGTCGCTATACCATGTTCAAGGGAGAAGTTACCGGTTAGGCTCGAGAAGTCGGTTTTACGCTCCTCTTTCGTGTCCGCAGACAAATCCCCCTTTAATTTAGCCTGAGCACTACGGACCATCTGCGGGATATTGACACCGTAAAGGGCACCATCGGTGATATCAAAACGACCATTCGCTAGGAGGTTTTTCTTTAATTGTTCAGGAATCAAACTCTTACCTTTGCCTTTTACATTAAAATTTGCCGTTCCCGCCAGAATATCTAGCTTGGCCGCATCCTTAAGTAATGGTTGAATTTGTACACCTGATATTTGCTTATCAAATTGGTAACTTGCCACTTTTGATCGCGCATCAACCTGAGCATTGAGCATTAACTTACCTTGGTAGAGATCTGCACTTAGCTGCTTAAGATCAACCTCACCATTTTTAATGCCTAAATCCATTAACCAATTTTGCGTAGACAAATTCGCGACTTTGATCGATTTAACCGCCAATATTAGCTTCGCATCCAAACCATTAAGCGCCGTTAAATCGGGTTCAACAGCCTGAGTCTGTGAAGACGGAGCTGCGGTTTGTTCTTCTGAAGTGTCAGATTTTGGTAGCAAAGCATCGAGGTCAATATCCCCAAGTTGGAAATCCGCACTAATTTTCGGCACTTTGCTCCCGTAACTGACGGTCAACTTACCCGCTGCATTGATATCCATTGCCGTTAATTTACTGATGTCCGCCGATAACTGCTTTTTATCTAATGCAATTTGGCTGTTTAGACTAACCTCAGCGGTCAATTTTTTATTAGGGATCCCCTCGCCTTCAACTTGAGTCTCAATATCCAGCTTCTCAATCACCAGCTGATTAAAATCATGACTTAACTTGATTTGCCCTTCGCCTTTGCTGCTCACTGTCATATCCGGCAAGGTCGCGGCAAATTCGTAGGCCATCGGCGCAAATTTATCGAGTGAAAATGCCCCCAAAGTGAACTGTTTTAAGGTTAAGGTTTGGGTTTGCCCTTTAGCTTCATCAATTAAATTGATTTGCGTATTCGTAATAGAAATACCACCTACATCGATACTGGCTAGTTGTGCTTTAGCACTTGGTTCAGATGGGGTAGCAGATAGCTCAGTGCTCTTGCCCGTTAAGCCATCTAGGCTTGAGCTACCATTTTTACGGGTGACCAAATTGATTTTTGCGCCATCAAGAGTGAGCTGAGCGATTTCAATTTGCTTGCTAAACAGTGGTATAAGCTCAACCTCAGCTACGGCTTTATTAACTTCAAGCATCGATTTTGGGGTAAATCCCTCAGGGTTAGATAGGGAAACACCGCCTAAATTAATCCCTATGGTCGGAAAAAATGTCCATGACAAGTCATCGGTTATTACTAACTCGCGCCCAGTTTGTTTTTTAACAGCGTTGACAATTTCGGGTTTAAAATCATTAGGGTCAAAGAAAACAGTAAGATATAAGGCGACAGCGACGATGAAGGTCGCCAGAATGGCTAAAAACCACTTAATGAATTTCATGAAAACATCCTTATCAATAACATCTTGAATTTAAAAACTTAACTTAAAAATGCGAAATTTAAACACTCCTCACTGATGGCAATGCCATTCTCATCAACATAAACCATCATACCGGGTTTGACTGTAACACTGCCAAACTCGATAGGCACATTGACTTGTCCTTGATCTTTCTTATCAGTCTTGATGGGCATCGCGCCTAAGGCATAAACCCCTAAATTAAAAGTATTCAGCCTAGCAACGTCCCGAACATAACCATTGATAATCACGCCTTGCCAACCATTATCCATGGCGCTTTGGGCGATTAAATCTCCCAGCAGTGCACGACGGGATGAGCCTCCACCATCAACAACAAGCACTTTCCCTTGACCTGGCTGTGCTAAAACTTCTTTCACTTTGGAGTTATCTTCAAAACATTTGACCGTCACAACTTCACCCCAAAACAACTTCTTACCACCATAAGCACGAAACGCTAGCGGCAACAAAGTGAGTTTGGATGGATAGTGATCAAACAAATCGGGTAATAGATCAAGCATTTCAATCTCCACTTGGCGAAAAGTTTAGACTACTCATTATTGTAGACGCCGACAAGTACTATGAGAAAACCAGCTTTTTATTGGTTTTAGCACTTTAATACTTGGTCAGCATTGGCATAAACATTATAATCTGCGATAGTAAAATGCTTGTGATACCCTCTTGGGTTAAGGCATTCATTCTTTCGCTTCTCAACGTCTCGTAATAAAGTGAACACCAAATGACAACTGATCTAGATTTGCAAAGCGCTATCGCTGCACTCGATGAATATGGATATGAGAAAAAAGTCTCAACGGATCTTGAGCAAGCCCGTAATAAACAACAAATGGGGAAATACATCAAATCCCTTGATTACAGTTTACGTCGCTTATTAATATTGCAAGAAACTGTTAACGAACTAGTTGAAGAAAAGAAACACCAACTTGCACAGCAAGAAAATATTCAAACCTATAAGACTAAAATTATTAACCTTTCTCGAGAGTTTAACATTTCATACGAAGATGTATTAGCTATTATGGCTGAGTTACCCAACAAAAAATAATACCGAAAACAGCCTTCCAGAAAGAACAATTATAACAAGGCCGTACAGAATCTGCTGTATGGCCTAAATTAATCGTTGTATCAATTCAGACGTATTCATCCACGCAATGTATATCAAAACAGCCAGTGAAAAGGCGCCATTGATGGCACCCTTTCAATTATTGGCTTATTTTTCTAGCATTAACTGACGAATATATTTCACTGGCGCACTGCCATAGCTTAAAAACTTCTCATGGAATGCTTTGAGATCAAAATCCTTACCTTTGAGCTGCTTATATTCTTCGCGGAAATCGTAAATTTCACGGTAACCCGAGTAGTAACTGGTCAGCTGTACTTGGCTTAGGGTAGCACGGCGCCACTTGCCTTCAGCCTCAGCTCGTTGCTGGAAGGCTTCATCCATCATCAGGCTGATGGCTTGATCTTCAGTCATGCCTTTAACATGAATGCTGTAATCCAAGATCGTGTTACAGATAACACGTAGATTCCACTTGTAATACATCAACCACATTTCAGGCTCGAAATTGCCATAACCTTCTTCAAGCATCATGCGTTCGGTATAAACAGCCCAACCTTCGACCATTGCGCCATTACCAAATAAGCTTTTCACTAAGCTTGGCGATTCATTGGAATACACTAATTGAGTGTAATGCCCTGGAATCGCCTCATGGATATTTAAAATCTGTAATATCCAATGGTTATATTCGCGTAAATAGCTTTCAGCGGATTCATCATTCATACCATCGAGTGGCGTGACGTTATAATAGGTATTGCCTAATTTATCATAGGGGCCAGGGGCACTAATCGACGCTCCAGCATAACCACGCATATACTCAGGAGTTTCACGAACCACTAATGGTTTTTTTGGGTCTAAAGTCACTAATTTTTTTTGATTTACAAACTCAATCAACTCAGGAATTTGTTTACGGACTTCGCTAACAAAGTCGTCGCGTTTAACGTGCTCAGTCGACAATTTATCAATTAATTGGCGGATGGCGATTTTATTATCACTTGGTTTTGGCGTTGTAAAATATTTAGGCCAAAGTTTATCGGTGATCTTGGCCATTTCACCTTGGACCCTATCTTTATCTGCCATGGCTTTTTGATAGAGCTGTTTAGCCGTCATGCCCGCTTGGATATCAAAGGCAAATTTTTGCTCGTATAATTCTTCACCGATCCTAAAGCTACGGGCGCCTTCTTTTTTCAGCAAGTCAACCTGTGCATTTAACCAACGAATATGTTCATTAATTGCTTTCGTTGCCGTATCGAAGCGGGATTTAAATAGCGATTTTTCCGCATCCGACAGACCGGAATCCGCCACTTGTTTTAATAAATCATCGGAGAATACCGAAAACGCACCTTGGTTTTGCATTACAGCAAGTTCCGTATGCTCTAGGGTTGGTTTCGATATATTACTTCTTGCTGCGGCGTAATAAGCTGGGATATTTTCCATCCTGGCCAATACCGAGCGTAATCTGTCATCCAGCGGCGCAAAGTTTTCATTGATGATTTGTGCAAAACCGCCCGCCACGTTATAGCTAGAGGGATCCCATTGCCAAGATTTAAAGTCAGTGATATCCCACGCCATGCTGTTTAGCAGGTTATCAATCAAATGATAATCGATGGTTTCGTTAGAGCTCAGAGACTTAATTTCAAACTGTTTCAGCTTCGCCTGCTGGGTTTTTACAAAGGCAAGTGTCTTAACACGGCTAGCTTCATTGGGGATTTCTAAATAGCCATCATTAACATGCTTGCCGCTATATAGCGCCCATGTTGGTGATAATTGCCACAAATCATCGATAAAAGCATTACTAAACTGCGCAAAAGAAACCGTGCTAACTTCACCACTAACCACTTTACTTGGCGAGGTTTGGTCTGATTGGGATTGGCAGCCTACAAGGCCGGTGAACGATAACAATATCGCAAGGGATAGGGTGGTTTTTCTCATTCTTTATTGTCCTTTTTATATTTATACCAACGCGTTGTTGTAATGCTTACCCTAAGCAAGCTGGTAAAACGAATGCTAGGCGTATTGAATTTGGCGATAACGCCTGAAAGCTCGCTCGTCAGGCGTATTTAACATTACTTTAGTTAATCATATCAGCCGCCTAATTGCAGCAATGTTAATATCTAATACATGCCCAGTTACAAATTTGTAAGCCCATTTATTAACCCCTCGAACTAACCGCAAAGTTGAGATAATCCCCTATTTCAACAATGCTACTGCTATAATAGCGACCTGCTTCGCTGTTTGCGCCACGCCAACAGTTTGCCAATAAATCATTTAGTTGAGATCCTCAATGCCATTCACCCAACTTGGATTACACAGCGCGCTTATCAAAGCCGTGACTGAACTGGGTTACCAAAGCCCTACGCCAATACAAGCTCAGGCCATTCCCAGCATTCTTGCGGGGAAAAATGTGCTAGCCGCGGCTCAAACCGGTACAGGTAAAACGGCTAGTTTTGTATTGCCGTTGCTACATCGATTTGCTGACGCACCCAAAATTCGGCCTAAACGGGTACGTACCATCATTCTTACCCCCACTCGGGAACTGGCGCTACAAGTTGAACAAAACATCAATCAATATGCCAAGTACCTGCCGCTGACGGCCATGGCCATGTACGGCGGCGTTGATGCTGCGCCGCAAAAAAAACGTCTGATTGAAGGGGTTGATCTGCTCGTTGCAACGCCTGGGCGTTTGCTGGATATGTATACTCAAAGAGCCATTCGCTTTGATGAAGTCTCCGTATTAGTGCTGGATGAAGCCGATCGCATGCTCGATATGGGTTTTATCGAAGATATTAATAGCATTATTGAAAAGCTGCCTGAGCAGCGGCAAAACCTGCTATTTTCGGCAACCTTATCAAAACAGGTCAAAGCACTGGCTAAAACCGCTATTCCGGATGCCATTGAGATTGAAATCAGTCGTAAAAATGCCGCTTCAACACAAATTGAGCAGTGGTTAACGACCGTTGATAAAGATCGAAAATCCGCACTATTGAGCCATTTAATTAAAGAGAATAACTGGGCACAGGCATTAATTTTTATCCAAACCAAACACGGCGCCGCCAAATTGGTTAGCCAGTTAGAAAAGCGTGGCATTACCGCGGAGGCTTTTCACAGTGGTCGCAGCCAAGCGGTGCGCGAGCAACTACTTATCGATTTTAAAGCGGGTAAAGTCTCCTTTTTAGTCGCGACCGGTGTTGCGTCACGCGGTATCGATATCGATGCGCTCGAGCGGGTGATTAACTACGATTTACCCGATGAGGCCGATGATTATATCCATCGTATTGGCCGCACCGGCCGCGCGGGCAATCAAGGTGAAGCCATATCCTTTGTCTCTAAAGATGATTTTAGAAACCTGTGCGCTATAGAGCGCCGTTTAGGCCATATTATCGAGCGCAAACACATCGAGGGGTTTGAGCCTAAAAAAGCGGTGCCTATTTCAATTCTCGATTTTGTGCCTAAATCGGCTTCTACATCAGCGCATAAACCCAATAAAAAAGCTCAAGCCTTGCCCTATTTCAGTGGAAAACCCGGCACCTTTGAAGCAACTCAGGCGAAAAAGCACCGTAGTGCTAAATCCAAGCCGCAACCTAAGCAAGCGACAAGGTTAACACAACCCGATGTGAGCGAAAGCTCCGAGAAACAACAAACACAAGGTGAAACATCTCCATCATTTAATCCTTGGCTTAGTGGATCTCACACCAAATAACTCACTAACAGAAGCGCAGCATATGATTATTTTCACAACAAATTTTGGCGATATAACCCTCGAACTTGATGTAGAGCGCGCCCCCGTTACCGCCAAAAACTTTATTCGTTACTGTAAAGAAGGTTTTTATGATCACACGATTTTCCATCGTGTAATCAAAGGCTTTATGATCCAAGGCGGTGGCTTTACCGCCAAAATGAAAGAAAAGCCCACCCACGAACCAATTGTCAACGAAGCCAACAAAGGCCTATCGAATGTATTTGGTACTATCGCCATGGCCCGTACCGATGCGCCACACTCGGCAACCGCGCAGTTTTTTATCAATACTGCCAATAATGAGTTTCTAGACCATACGGCACCCACCAATAACGGCTGGGGTTATGCGGTATTTGGTAAAGTCACAGCGGGACTCGAGGTTGTGCTGCAAATTGAAGGCGTAAAAACCACGCGAGTAGCGGGCCATGAAGACGTGCCCCGTGAACCCATCATTATCGAAAAAGTGACGATTATTGAATGACTTTATCTAATCGATAAAATTGTTTTGCGTGACTGAGCAATGGTCCAGCAATAACGCCACCATTCCTTGATAAATAACGCTTTGGTTTTAAACTCGAGATAGAAAAAAGGAGCAATCAACCGAAATGGTTAGTTGCTCCTTTTTATTCATTACTATCTGATATTACAGATAAAAGCTGCTTGAATGGTATTAATCCAGATCTTTAAGCGGCCACAGCACGATATGATCTTCTATATCCTTTATCCTGCGCTCATCTACCACTTTGCCTTGAATCGACATGCCCGCAAGGTGCATGGCCTCTTTAGAGCCCGTAAGTAATGGATGCCAGCTTGGTAAGTCTCTGCCTGATGCCAAACGGCGATAGGCGCAGCTATCGGGTAGCCAGGTGAGTTCATGGACATTTTGCGCAGTAATCACAGTACATTGGGGAACATGGCTAAAACGGTCACTGTAATGTTTGCAGCTGGCACTTTGGTGATCGAGTAATAGACAAGCCGCATTGGTGTAATACAGCTCTTCAGTTTCATCATCAATCAATTTGTTTAAACAACACTTACCACAACCATCGCAGAGGGACTCCCACTCCTGCGACGTCAACTCGGTTAACGCTTTATTCTGCCAAAATGCCATGTTTACGCTTATCTTCATATAAAAAATCCGCTCAATGCGGGCCATTTTACACCAATTTAGTGGGGATGCTTAATTCTCTCCGATACATGCACCACAAAGATGCCTAAATAATCGCACTCACCTAAATAATTCACCGCTTGCCAGCGCATTAAGGCACGGTAATTGTTATAGACGAGAGACCTTGATGACTCAGCGCCATAAGACATGTGAGACGAAGGCATGAATATTTTGATGATTGGGCAAATCACTATTATCGAGATGCCTTACCCCAATGGTTGCCACTTACTAGGGCGTGTTGACGTTTCAGGGTTGTTTTTGCAGCAATTTGGCTGGCGTTTATGCAAGGCAAAGTCCGTGCTGTGTAGTTGTTCTACATAAACGGACGATAACGCAGCAGAAACGTCAGCCAAATGCTGCCCGAAGGGTTCGTCTGGCAAGCCCTTGCTCTTACTTTCTGTCATAAGAGCCGCTCGTCATTTGAGTAGAATAACTACACATCATTCCTCGTTTCGCGAGCACGTGCTTGCCAGAACGAACAAAATCTAATCTCGAAACGTCAACACGCCCTAATGTCTGCGGCTGCTTAAATTTAAGAGGAGAGCATTAAAGAAGGAGATTTGCCCTTACGAATTAAGGGCAAGAGGAGCTTTGTATATGCTGCAACAGATTTAAAGACTGTCTTTGGCAGTTACCCTGTGCACAGTTACAGACTAGTCTTGAATCCCAAGGCTTTCTCTGTGCTCGGCCAATAAATTAACCTGCGGTGGCGGAATTTGTAAATAAAACCCCTTTTCCTTGAGTGCTGCTCTGACCTTATGAATATCGGCGATACCGAGTGATTCACGCTTAGCAATCGGGAATACCATCACTAACTGAGGCACACCAAACATATCTAACAACGCCTGCGGGACGTCGTCGAAACAGTCCCTTTTGTTTACAAATAAGTAAGTGTCAGCCTTTCGACTACTTTTATAAACCGCACATAGCATAAGAGTATAAATATCCAATAGTTCAAACTTGCCAGTCAATGGGGCACACTATAACATGGTCGCCTAGTAATTTAATTGCAAATCAGCGAACCGACTGATGATTTCTGGAGAATAGTGCCGGGATGTCAAAACCTAGCTTAGAGTTAAAAGGCGCTTCTTTTACTCTTTCAGTGCTTCATATTAATAACAGCGATTTAAATGCTGTCATGGCTGAATTAGATAGCAAATTGGCACAAGCTCCCCAATTTTTTCTGGGTGCCCCTTTAGTCGTCAATCTCAGCGCCATTCAAGATAACGATTTTAATTTACAGGGCTTAAAAGAGTTATTACTTTCCCGCCAGTTAGTTATTGTAGGAATTACTGGTGCAACTAACGTCCTGAGCAACCAAGCTAAAACACTCGGACTTGCCATAGTCAAAGCGGGTAAACAAAGCGTCGCCCCCCCACCAGCACCGCGTCAAACTAAGATTTTGAAGCAAAATATCCGCTCAGGTCAGCAGGTCTATGCAAAAAATGGCGATTTAATCATATTTGGTGCGGTAGGTAATGGCGCTGAAGTCATCGCCGATGGTAGCATTCATATTTATGGTGCGTTACGAGGAAAGGCCATGGCGGGCGCAGCTGGCGACAGCAGCGCGGTAATCATTGCTCATTCCCTCGAGGCAGAATTAGTTTCAATAGCAGGGCAATATTGGCTCGCTGAAAATCTACAACAACATAGCTCAGATAAAGGCGGCTGCATTCGCTTAAATGGCGAGTCGCTTATCGTTGAATCATTGCCCCTCTAAATGGCACAAAAAAGGATAGAGAGAAACATGGCACAAATTATTGTTGTCACTTCAGGTAAAGGTGGTGTTGGTAAAACCACATCCAGTGCGGCGATTGCAACTGGACTTGCACTACAAGGGCATAAAACTGTTGTTATCGATTTCGATATAGGCTTGCGTAACTTGGATCTAATCATGGGCTGCGAGCGCCGCGTCGTCTATGACTTTGTCAATGTTATCAACGGTGAAGCGAATTTAAATCAGGCACTTATCAAAGATAAACGCTGTGAAAAACTGTTTGTACTGCCAGCCTCGCAAACTCGTGATAAAGACGCCCTAACAAAAGAAGGCGTGGGCCGAGTGCTTGACGATTTAGCCAAAGAATTTGAATTTATTATCTGTGATTCCCCAGCAGGTATTGAGCAAGGCGCGATGATGGCATTGTATTTTGCCGATATCGCCATTGTGACGACCAACCCTGAAGTAAGCTCGGTTCGCGACTCTGACCGTATTCTAGGAATGCTGCAAAGCAAGTCACGCCGCGCAGAACTCAGTTTAGAGCCGATAAAAGAGTACTTACTGTTGACTCGTTATTCTCCAAGTCGGGTAAAATCGGGCGAAATGTTAAGTGTTGACGATGTAAAAGAAATCCTTGCCATTGATTTGCTTGGCGTTATCCCTGAATCACAATCCGTACTCAAGGCATCAAACTCCGGAGTACCTGTGATTATCGATCAAGAAAGTGATGCAGGCGCCCGCTTATAGTGACACTGTCGCGCGTTTATTGGGTGAAGATGTCCCAGTACGCTTTATTACGGAAGAGAAAAAAGGTTTCTTACAACGGATATTTGGTAGCTAATTATGTCTTTACTCGACTATTTCAAAAGCAAGAAAAAGCCTAGCACCGCGGTAATGGCAAAAGAGCGACTACAAATTATTGTGGCCCATCAGCGTGGACAACGCGACACACCTGACTATTTCCCGCAGATGAAGCAAGAAATCATCGCTGTGATCCGCAAGTATGTGCAGATTTCGGATGATCAAGTTTCAGTGCAATTAGATCAGAATGACGATAACTTGTCGGTACTCGAACTTAACGTGACGTTGCCAGACAGATAAGTCGAGCGTTGGCGTCATCCTCAAATGGGGATGACGCTTTCTGCTGCGCCTTTCTCCTACCCCCATGCTTTAGCTGGGGTAAAATCAAGGCCTAACACCTTAAATGCAAATTTAGGCATCAAATCTTAGGTCAAAACCGAAATGTTAAAAGCAAAATGTTGGCGCCTAACCAGTAAAACTTAAACTTCAAGTTTTACCAATGACTCGGCCGCGATCTCTCCGCGCCAACCGCTTAATACTGTAGGTAATTCCCCTTGTTGTTTATCCCAACGCCATTGTAAATACTCATGAATATGACGTTTGGAGCCTAGCATTTCCATCGGAATAGCATGTTGTTCGCAAAGTTCGGTTAAACAGGTTTTAATGGTCTTAAAGGCGGATTTATAACCCGGTTTAAGCGCTAAAACATCAACTAGCTCCGGTGGATTGTTTAAGTCAGCAGTCTGCATTACCCGTAAAATATCTTTACCGTGGATGCGTTTTTCCTGCTCAGTTAAATCGTTCAATTTAAACAAATCACTTATGCTTTTAGGCTGTTTTTTCGCTAGCGCAATCAAGCCATGATCTTTAATCACAAAGCCTAAGGCTAAATCCCGTGCTAAAGCTTTTTCTAAACGCCATTTAGCCAGCACTTTAAGGTAAGCCAATTGAGGCTCTGTTAATTGAAATGCGTTTTTTACTTTAAGGTATGCAGTCTCGAGATCGGGAGGAGCTAAACGCCCTTCAGTCATCCGCTCGCCTTCTTCATAAAGCCAATCTAAACGGCCTTGCGCTTTTAGCTTGTCGGCGAGTTGCGGATAAAGTTGATAAAGATACAACACATCATTAGCGGCGTAGCTAAGTTGCGCCTCGGTTAAGGGACGACGTATCCAGTCGGTGCGTGACTCACCTTTATCAATCACTTCACCTAAGCAGGTTTCGACTAACTTGGCATAACCTAAGCCATGGCCCATACCGCATAGTGAAGCCGCAATTTGGCTATCAAATAAGGGCGTAGGTTGGCGCTGGCCATAATGGGCGAAGACTTCTAAATCCTCACTGCAGGAATGTACTAGCTTGATAATGTTTGGATTATCTAACAAAGCCCAAAATGCACCGAGATTGGGCAAAGCCACAGGGTCAATCAAAGCTAAGGTGTTACCATCATAGGCTTGGATCAGGCCAAGCTTAGCGTAATACGTACGTGTACGCACAAACTCGGTATCTAATACCAGTACTGCGCTCTGTTGATATTGAGCGACGAGGGCATTGAGGCTCGCTTCGTCGCTCACATAGTGAAACACTGACAAATTCTTCTCCAGTTCCTGTGGGATAATCACATCCATAAAAACAAAAGCCGGCTTATTGCCGGCTTCAATCTTACGCGCGCTTGACTTCGTCTCTCAGTTCTCGTCGCAAGATCTTACCCACATTGGTTTTAGGTAACTCGTCCCTAAATTCTACCAGCTTCGGCACTTTATATCCCGTTAAATGCACTCGGCAATGCTTAATGATGTCTTCAGCGGTTAAAGATTTATCTTTCGCCACCACAAACACCTTCACTAACTCGCCACTCGCATCATTAGGAACCCCTACTGCCGCGACTTCTATCACCTTAGGATGTAAAGCAACAACCTCTTCCACTTCATTGGGGAAGACGTTAAAGCCAGAAACTAAAATCATGTCTTTCTTACGATCAACAATATAGAAGAAACCCTGTTCATCCATATAACCGATATCGCCCGTGGCGAGCCAGCCGTCTTTATCAATCACTTTGGCTGTCTCTTCTGGACGCTGCCAATAGCCTTTCATGATCTGTGGGCCTTTACCAAATAGCTCACCCGTCTCGCCTTGGGGCAACACATTACCCGCATCATCACGCACTTGAATGAGTGTAGATGGCGCAGGGAAACCGATAGAACCGTTATAACCGTCTAAGTTATAGGGACAGCACGTTAACAGGGGCGAGGCTTCAGTTAACCCATAACCTTCAAGTAAACGGGTTTTAGTGATGCTCTGCCATTTATCGGCCACGGCTTTTTGCACGGCCATACCGCCACCAATGGATAATTTGAGGCGAGAAAAATCCAGCTCAGCAAAATCACTACTATTCACTAAGGCATTAAACAGGGTGTTAACACCTGTCAGGGCGGTAAAAGGATATTTCTTGAGTTCAGCCACAAACCCTGGAATATCCCGAGGGTTAGTGATTAACAGATTCTGACTGCCCTTATGTAAAAACAGTAAGCAATTCACTGTTAAGGCAAAAATATGGTAAAGCGGTAATGCAGTTACAACAAATTCAGTACCGTCTCGCAGCGCTGGAGAATAAGCACCGTTGGCCTGCAACACGTTTGCCACCACATTACTGTGGGTTAACATGGCGCCCTTTGAAACCCCAGTCGTACCACCAGTATATTGCAAAAAGGCAAGGTCACCCCCAGTAATTACGGGTTTGACATACTGCATTCTGCGACCTCTTGACAAGGTTTCGCGCATCGAAAGGGCATGGGGTAGATCGTATTTAGGCACCAGTTTTTTAATATATTTAACAACAAAGTTAACTAAGGTGCGTTTTGGCGCACTTAGTTGATCGCCTAAACTAGTGATAATGACACTTTTCACGGGCGTTTGATCGACCACTTCTTCTAAGGTGCGGGCGAAGTTAGACACCACAACAATGGCTTTGGCGCCCGAGTCAATCAACTGATGTTTGAGCTCTCGCGGGGTATAAAGTGGGTTAACGTTAACCACCACCATACCAGCACGTAATACCCCAAATAACGCAATAGGATATTGCAACAGATTGGGCATCATCAGTGCGACACGGTCGCCCTTTTGTAGCTTCAATTCATTTTGTAAATAAGCAGCAAAAGCACGGCTACTTTCTTCAAGTTTACGGTAAGTTAGCGTGGCCCCCATGTTGATAAATGCAGGTTGATCCGCATACTTAGCCACCGCGGTCTCGAACATATCGATAAGCGATGAATACTGATCCACATTAATCTCAGCAGGCACATCTTTTGGTAAATGTTTAATCCAAGGCTGATCCACTACTTTCTCCTAAATCCCCACAACTGCGGATACGGTACCCTTACTACCGCCAATACTCGACAAATACCGAGTTAAAATACCGACTTACATTTTATTGTTATTGATTTACCCGGATAAATCATACGGGCGTTTTAATTTTGATCATCATCACATAAAAGAAACAAAAAACCTAGTGTCTTTTTTATGTTAGTAAAAGCCATTATTCGACAAAACGTTGGATTAACTGACTAACCGCTTGCGCATTATCCATATGCACATGATGGTCCCCCTCAAGCATATGTTCAGACAAATTGCTGAACCATTTCCTTGCTTTAGGTAGCGCCGTATGTAATTGGCTAAAACCTTGTTTGCCGCAGATGAGTAAGGTAACCACCGAAATATTTTGCATTAAAGCATCGACTTGCTCAAAGGTCAGTCGCATTGGCGAGTCGAGCCTTAGTCTTGGATCACTTCGCCAAACAACTCCATCAGAAGTCGCTTGCATATTGCGGTCAAGTAATAGTCGACACCACGGTTCGGCCAATCCGGTTAAATGCACTCTAGCCTTAACTGCCGTTTCCAGACTATCGTAGACTCTCATCCGTTTGTGTTTTTGCGCTAAAAATTTCTCATGTTGGTAAAAGCTTTTCCTCAGCCGCGATTTGGCTTGGGTTGCTGACTCATATAAGGGACTTAAGGCCTCAATTAAAATCAGCTTATTAACCTTTTCTGGAAATGCTGCCGTATACGCAGAGGCGATAATCCCCCCTAATGAATGCCCAATAATAGCCAGTGGCTTTTGTGGCAAAATCGCCAGTAACGCATCGAGATCGTATAAATAGTCAATCCAGTATAATGGGTAATGTCCCGGCCGATGCGCCGAAAAACCATGACCGGGCCAATCTATGGCAAGAATTTGGTAATCTGACAAATACTCAGCGAGAGGCTCAAAACTGTTGGCATTGTCTAACCAGCCATGCAACGCGAGCAATAATGGCTTATCTTTCGCTCCCCATAATCGACCACTCAGCTTGATATGGGGTAACACAAACTCGACTTGATTTTTGGGGGCGAAAGATTGCCACATATTGCCTCTAATGTCAGGTGATTAGCGGGATTTTTTGACAAATTTGAGCGTCATGCGATCACTCTCACCAATTGCTTGGTATTTTTCTTTATCTGTATCACCTAAAGCAAAGGAAGGTGGCAACGTCCATACTCCCTTGGCATAGTCCTTAGTGTCTTTCGGATTGGCGTTGATTTCGGAGCTTTCGGCTAAGGTAAAACCGACCTTTTTGGCCAGCGCGATCATCTCGTCTTGATCCATATAGCCCGTGCTCATATTCATGCCTTTATTGGCTCTATGTTCGACGACGCCAAATACACCGCCATCTTTAAGCACTTTGTAAGAAGCGGCAAACACGTTTTCGAGCTGGTCGCTTGAAGCCCAATTATGTAAGTTACGGAAAGTTAATACCAAGTCAGCACTGCCATCGGCACCTAAATTCATTTTGGCTGGAGGGTCGAGAACCACCATTTTCGCATTACCAAATAAGGCTTTATTGGCCGTCATCCAAGTATCGAATTTCACGCCCGCATTGGCGCGATAGCGATTACCAGGGGTGTCCGTGCTGGGGGTAGTTTCGAAACTGGCGGCAATATATTGTCCCTTAGGCGCAAGATAAGGGGCAAGGATTTCAGTGTACCAGCCATTACCTGGCCAAAGTTCAATCACGGTTTGTGTTGGGGTTATACCAAAAAATGTAAGGGTTTCTGCGGGGTGACGATAAATATCGCGGCTAGCGTTTTTGGCTTGGCGAAAATCACTTTTAATGGCTTTATCTAATGCTTCATCTGCATTGGCCATACCTGAACAGAGACCAGCAATCAGCATACTGGCGATGAGTGTGACTTTTTTCATAATAATTCTCCTTGGATACCGAAGACTTAAGCTAGCAGTCTATATAAAAAAATCCAAGAATTAGCCGCATAAGTTGACCATTTAGGCTGTAAATATTTGTGATGTCATGGGAGCATTAATGTGCGATGTATTAACGAGAGATGGCGGAATCCACCCGCCGCCAAGCCATATACAAGGCGCAGATACTGCAAAACAACCAAATGGCGACCCAAATCCACGCTGGTATCCATGAACGATCAGCCAGCAGCACCGCATCGCCCTGCCCTTCGAGTCCGAGCAATACCGTTGGGCTTGCCAGCGCATTGAGCATGATCATCAAACCAATAATGCGTAAAAATTGCGTGAGGATTTTATTTTTGCTGAGTTTTAACGGCAGTAACAACACTATCGTCAGTACCGCTAAAATGGCTAAGGTGAGCAAATCTCGCCCCCACAGCAGACCACTTAGCACCACTAAACCGCCTAAAAACGCAAAGCTTAGGCGAATGCCCTTAGGCCAAGTCGCCAGCAGATAAATAAGGTATCCCCAACAGGCTGCGCCAAAATAGCCCGCAAATCCAATCACCAGTGGCGAGCCACCTTGGCTAAAGCAAAACCCCGCACCATTGGGAAAGAGTTGAATATGACTCACTATGCCGCCACTGAGCACTGTCGCTATCCCATGGGACAACTCGTGGAAATAGCTCTCTAACCACTTAAAAGGCACACTCAGATAAGGAATGCGCGTCAAAATGAGGGCCAGCATCAGTTCGATGATAAACAAACCGCGGCTCGGAAGGCCGCCAGTTAAACGAGGTGTAAAACGGGATTGAGAAGACACAGGCGCGCTATCAGGCATAAATATCCACACCCACCATCTGCTGAATTTCATCACGTTTGGCGGCATGTTGTGTTTGTAGGTATTGGGCGATAGCCCCTTGATGACCTCGGGTACTTTGTTCGTATTCGAGCTGGGCACCGAGTCTGGATTGTAGGTTTTGTGACGAACTATCAGCGGTATCATCAAAGGCTAAGGCAGAAACCGCATCGAGCTCAATCACAGGGCGCGGCGCCTCCGTGGGCGACATTCCCTGTATGACTGCGGGGCGATTACTCGCAACCGCTTGTGTCAAACTCGTTTGAAGCGAATTTACCTGCATCGAAATGCCCAGTTTATATCCTATTTGCCCTGGTTAACCTTGCTAGGCGGTTGTGACGAGTGCCTAACTAAGAATTGATGTCTGCATCGAGAACCCATGCAGACAATCTAGATTCTAACGTATCACAGGGAAGAATGAACAGTTTATTCACGTCCCGGTAACTTTTTCCATGTCACAGTATCACGTAGGTACACTGGCTCGAGTTCATCGACACTGGTGGTTAATCCCGCTTTTATACCCGCCTCTGCCAGCGCTAACATGGCACGGGCATCGGGATACTTCACCGCCGCTAAGGAGCGAATACCACTTCCTAGGGTTAATAACTCGGGATAGGCATCAAATCCAGTGCCACAGCCGACAATGGCTTTATTAAGATCGAATGCCAGCTCAACCTGTTCAGGCGCGCTCACCACCTCTTTACCGACTAATGTAGCAATGCCATCGACGGCAACAAATTGACCCCAGTACACTTCTCCCATGCGCGCATCGATACAACAGAGCACTTGCTCGGCAGCGTGCTCAGCAATCGCCATTTGTGCCATGGCCGCTAAGGTGGAAATGCCGATAACGGGTAAGTCTAACCCTAGGGCTAAACCTTGAGTCATGCTGGTGCAAATACGGATCCCCGTAAAACTGCCTGGCCCACGGCCGTAGGCAATGGCATCCAGTTTATCTAAGCCGATATTGGCTTGTTTTAATACGGCTTCCACCATAGGCAATAAACGCTGACTATGCTCCCGAGGCGCATCGGCTAACTCAGCAAAAACCTGTCCTTGATAATACAGGGCAGCCGAACAAGCTTCGGTACAAGTGTCAAGGGCGAGAATACAAACAGAGTCTTGGGGTGTTGTCATATAAAAACCGCGCTGTGGGCATAGTTGGACTGAAAAAGTGACTTATCGAAATCCTGCACTATACCAAGTGTAAATTGGCGCAAATGATAACATCAAATAATCGAAAGCAAAGGCTTAAAAACAGCGGCTAATGACTCGATTAGCTTAGCGCTGGGTTTGTGATCGCCATCACTAACTCAACAACCTCTTCAGCCTTTGGCCAAATATTGGGAAACTTTTGCCCTATTTTAGGTCAGAGCAAACAGTGCTGAAGCTTTTGTCTCACTTAATCAAGTTCACCAAAGCAACAGGCACGTCCTAAGCATCGTTTTAACTCTCTCCCCTTGACGCGAAGCTTCGCGTGATGCTTTTACACTGTTAATAAGGAAATTCAATGAGCTGTACCAGAGATAATCCCCTTAAACCCCTTCGCCGTTTAAGACGCCTACGCCGCACAGAAGCGATGCGTGACCTAGTGCGTGAAACCCAGATTTCCCTAAGCGACTTAGTCCACCCACTCTTTATTGAAGAGCACATCACCCAAGCCGTGCCCATTTCAACCTTGCCGGGGATCAGCCGTCTGCCCGAGAGTGCGCTTGCTGATGAAATTCAAAGGCTTTACGCATTAGGGATCCGCTATGTGATGCCCTTTGGCATTTCACACACCAAAGATGCGCAGGGCAGCGACACGTGGGATGACAATGGCTTACTCGCGCGGATGATCCGCACCATCAAAACCGCCGCGCCAGAGATGATGGTGATCCCCGATATTTGTTTTTGTGAATATACCGACCACGGACACTGCGGCGTATTGCACCATGACGAAGTCTGTAACGATCAAACCGTGGCTAACTTAGTCAAACAATCCATTACAGCCGCCAAAGCCGGAGCCGATATGCTGGCGCCATCGGCCATGATGGACGGCCAGATTAAAGCCATTCGCCAAGGGCTGGATGAGGTAGGCTTTGAGCACATTGCCATTTTGGCCCATGCAGCCAAGTTCGCCTCATCCTTCTATGGGCCTTTTAGGGCCGCAGTGGATTGCGAACTTAGCGGAAACCGTAAGGGCTACCAGCTCGATTACGCCAATGGTCGCCAAGCCTTGCTCGAAGCGTTGCTCGATGAAGAAGAAGGCGCGGATATATTGATGGTGAAACCCGGCACGCCCTATTTGGATGTGTTAAGTCGCCTAAGACAAGAAACCCACCTTCCCTTAGCGGCTTATCAAGTCGGCGGCGAATATGCCGGCATTAAGTTTGCCGCCCTGGCGGGCGCCCTCGATGAGCGCGCCGTCGTCACCGAAACCTTTATCGGGTTAAAGCGTGCCGGCGCCGATTTAATTGTTAGTTATTACGCAAAACAATATGCCGAGTGGTTAGCGCAATCCCGTTAATGCACTGAGTCTTCAGCCTATCAGGCAAGCAATTAACGAAAACGCCACCCTAATCGGTGGCGTTTTTTATCCGTCATTTTGGTCGCACATTAAGCCTATGCTTGTAGCTCTGCAAAAATGGCTCTGATCTTTTCAACCTTTGGCCGCACCACAATTTGGCAATAGGGCTGCTCGCCATGCAGGGCGAAATAGTCATTGTGGTAATCCTCAGCGGGATAAAATGACTCAAAAGCCACCACTTGGGTCACTATCGGCGCATCAAATACCCTTGCCTCGGTTAATTTGGCAATCATGGCATTGGTCTCTTCAATCTGCGCCGCATCGTGGGCAAAGACGACGGAGCGATACTGCGGCCCTTTATCATTGCCTTGGCGATTAAGCGTGGTGGGATCGTGACTCTCAAATAACACCTGCAGCAGCGTCGTAAAGCTGATTTGCGCGGGGTCAAACTCGATGTGCACCACTTCGGCATGCCCAGTTAATCCCGAACACACCGACTTATAATCGGCATCGCTAGCATCCCCACCTGAGTAACCAGAGCTGACATTCAGCACGCCCTTCAGGCTCTTAAAAATCGCTTCAACACACCAAAAACAGCCCGCACCAAAGGTGGCAAAGGCCGTTTTATGAGTCGATGTTGTCACCTCATCGGCCGCTTGAAACACCATGGAGACAGAATTAACGCAATGACGAATATTCTTCGGCGTTAAATATTCCCCTTCAAACACATGGCCTAAATGACCGCCACACTGACTACAGACAATTTCGGTACGGCGACCATCGGCGTCGACATGGCGACTCACTGCGCCTGGAATTTCATCATCGAAGGCTGGCCACCCACAGTGGGCATTAAACTTATCTTCTGAGCGATACAAAGGCGCATGGCATTTTTTGCACAAATACACGCCTTTAGCGTCATGCTGATAATACTCCCCGCTAAAGGGACGTTCTGTGCCCTTTTCTTCTATGACATAGCGTTCAAAATCAGTCAGTTTGTTCATAAAAGTCTCCTTTAGCTCTTAAGGTATTCGCCTGCATAAGACCGTTTGTTCCTCAGGTTTATTACGCCTCGGCTTGAATTGGCTTTTTGGCATAGTAGCCGCTTTAGTCGATAAAATCCTGTTGATTGAGCCAATGCTTAAATAACTGGAGGAAAATTCAGCAGTAATCTCAGTCCATTGTCTTGAGTGTTTGCACCGCGCACAGTGCAAAGCTACACTTGCTGCGGGTCAATTCTCTACCCAAATCCTTTCTATTTGGGCCGCTTTTGCACTAGGGCTGAGCGCACCATACCGATAATGAGATAAGTGGCAATGACTCCTTACCTTTATCCTTAGAAAGTGTTTGGTTAACAACCATATATAACAAGTAGAAACCATATGAAATTAGAAACCATTGATTATCGCGCAGCCGATAGCGCCAAACACTTTGTGGAATCCCTACGTGAAACGGGCTTTGGTGTACTCTCTAACCACCCTATCGATAAGGAACTGGTCGAAAACATTTACACTGAGTGGCAAGCCTTTTTCAATTCTGACGCTAAGAACGAGTTTATGTTCAATCGTGAAACCCACGATGGCTTTTTCCCCGCGTCGATTTCAGAAACCGCAAAAGGCCACACGGTTAAAGACATCAAAGAGTATTACCACGTGTACCCTTGGGGTCGTATTCCTGATTCACTGCGTGCCAATATTCTAGCTTACTATGAAAAAGCCAATGCGCTGGCCGCTGAACTGTTAGAGTGGATTGAAACCTACTCGCCAGACGAGGTTAAAGCTAAGTTCTCGATTCCGCTGCCAGAAATGATTGCCGACAGCCACAAAACCCTGCTGCGCATTCTGCATTACCCACCGATGACAGGCGATGAAGAAATGGGCGCTATTCGCGCAGCGGCCCACGAAGATATTAACCTTATCACTGTGCTGCCCGCGGCCAACGAGCCAGGGTTGCAAGTCAAAGCCAAAGACGGCTCTTGGTTAGATGTGCCAAGTGATTTTGGCAATATTATCATCAACATTGGTGATATGTTGCAGGAAGCCTCGGGTGGTTACTTCCCATCGACCTCACACCGCGTGATTAACCCAGAAGGCACAGATAAGACTAAGTCGCGTATTTCACTGCCCTTATTCTTACACCCTAAACCTTCGGTCGTGCTATCTGAGCGTTATACCGCCGACAGCTACCTAATGGAAAGATTACGCGAGCTAGGCGTACTTTAAGCAATATATGCCCAAATTCGCATCAAGATTAAGCAATTAAGCGCCTTCGGGCGCTTTTTTTATGACATTCGTCGCCTTCAAGGTAGAATAGCCGTCTTTAGGTCATTTAGAACAAGGCGCTATCATGGCAATTCAATGGTATCCGGGGCACATGCACAAGGCACGCAAAGAGATCGAAGAGGCTATGCCTCAGGTCGATCTAGTAATTGAGGTGCTGGACGCCCGTATTCCCTACAGTAGTGAAAACCCCATGGTGTCAAAGCTTCGCGGCGACAAACCTTGTATTAAGCTACTGAATAAATCCGACTTAGCCGATCCCGACATTACCGCCCAGTGGATTGAATATCTTGAGCGTGAACAAGGGGTAAAAGCCACAGCGATTACCACATTGCAACCGGGTATGTTGAAAATGCTGCCGGATCTTTGTCGTAAGTTAGTACCGAGTCGCGATAAAACTGAAAAAGATATTCGCACTATGATCATGGGGATCCCAAACGTGGGTAAGTCCACCATTATCAACACCTTAGCCGGTCGCGTTATCGCCAAAACCGGTAACGAACCCGCCGTCACCAAAACCCAGCAGCGCATTAACCTGCGCAACGGTATTGTGCTCTCGGACACGCCAGGGATTTTATGGCCTAAGGTTGATAACGAAGCTAGTAGCTATCGCCTTGCCGTCACGGGTGCCATTAAAGATACCGCCATGGAATACGAAGATGTGGCGCTGTTTGCCGCAGGTTATTTCTTAAAGGCCTACCCGAAGGAAATTTGCGAGCGTTATAACATCAGCGAGTTACCTAAGGATGATATGGCGTTACTCGAAGAAATCGGCCGTAAACGTGGCGCCCTCCGTCCCGGTGGTCGCATCGATTTGCATAAAGCCTCGGAAGTCGTATTACACGATTACCGCTCAGGTCGAATTGGCCTGTTATCCCTTGAAACGCCTGCGATGGCTGAAATCGAAAAAGCCGAAGTGGAACGCATTCTGGCTGAAAAAGCCGCCGAGAAAGCCGCTAAGCTAGAAGCTGAAAAACTTAAACGCTCTGGCAAACGTCATAACGTTTAATATTACGTTGAACACTCTTAAATATTGGCAAAGTCCATTGGTAAATGCTTTACCGCCCCGTTAATGGGGCGGATGTTCATTAAAGATAACCAGTGGTCATTTTTATCATTAGCGCGACCAATCGATTTTGCCATATAGGACATTCTTTAAGACATTCAGAATTAAATTTTGATCGTTCTAGCAAGCTCGTGCTTACGAAACGAGGAGTGACATGTCGCCATTTGACTCAGGTGGCGGCTATCATGACAGAAAGTTAGGGCCAGTGCTTGCCAGCCCTTCCTTTTGACAGCCTTTAGCTTGCCATTTCTGCTGCATAATCGTCCGGTAAAAAAGTGAGGCTGTCCATAATTGAACAGCATCACCTTAGCTGTGCATGCGTTAAGTGTTAGTTAGCTTGCTTGGTTTTGTTTTTCTCTGCAGCTTGTTTGCGCAGTGCTTCTTTCTTTTGTCGACGGGCTTCAATCACATGATTCACATCACTACCGATATGAGCCTCATTACGGGATTTAGCTAAATTCACTTGGCGTTCACGTTCAACAAAACGCTTTCGCTGCTCCTCAGAAATCTTATCAATACAATGTGGGCAACTCACACCTTGCACATAAGCTGGGGATAATTTTTCCGCTTCAGTGATTGGCATACGACAAGCATTGCATTGATCGTATTGCCCTTTCTTTAAATCATGGTCGACCGCTACACGATTATCGAAGACAAAACATTCGCCTTCCCACAGGCTTTCTTCCTGTTTGACTTCTTCAAGGTATTTAAGGATGCCACCTTCGAGGTGATACACTTCTTCAAAGCCTTGCTCTTTTAAATAAGCGGTTGATTTTTCGCAGCGAATACCGCCAGTACAGAACATCGCCACTTTTTTATGCTTGGCAGGATCGAGATTCTGCTTAACATACTCAGGGAATTCTCTGAAGGTTTCGGTCACGGGGTTAATGGCATTTTTAAAGGTGCCGATTTGCACCTCATAGTCGTTACGGGTATCCACTAGGATGACTTCAGGATCGGAAATCAGCGCGTTCCAGTCCTGTGGCTTAACGTAAGTGCCCACCACTTTAAGCGGATCGATACCCTCGACGCCCATGGTGACGATTTCTTTTTTGAGCTTCACCTTAGTGCGGTAGAAAGGCATTTCGTCGTCAAAGGATAACTTGTAAACGATGTTTTCAAGGCCATTTTGGTTATTCAGCCAAGCCAGCAGTGCGTCGATAGCCGCTTGAGTGCCGGCCACTGTGCCGTTAATTCCCTCACTTGCCAGCAACAATGTGCCTTTAATCTCGGCCTGTTCCATCATGGACAGGAGTGGCTCACGCAGCGACTCAAAATGCGGTAATGAAACAAACTTATATAAAGCACAAACAACAACGTTAGACATAACACCCTCAACTGCTGGCTGGAACTTAATTTCCAGTGCATTAACCAATAATCACCCAAGCCTAAGCTAGGTCGCAAAAATAGGGCGAAATTCTACCTGAGTCACAGTCGGATAAACACAGACAAAAACCAAGGTCATTGCTTATTTACAGGCAAACGGTGGAAAAATCAGTAATAAACGCAGTATTTCTGTTTTAAAGTCACTACTATTGCCAACTTTTAACCCACAGTCGTGACTAAATCGTTTTTATCATTGCATTAAGGAATAAGACTATGCCCTTACCCATACTCTACAGTTTTCGCCGCTGTCCTTATGCTATGCGCGCTAGACTTGGGCTATTGCTCGGCCAATGCCAAGTGGAAGTGAGAGAAATCACCCTTAAAGCGAAACCCGCAGAGATGTTAGCCATCTCCCCCAAGGGCACAGTGCCCGTATTGCAGCTCCCTACTGGAGAGGTGATTGCTGAGAGCTTGGATATTATGCTCTGGGGACTGCATAAGGCTGACTCGCCAGCCGCACAGCAGTTACTCGGACAAACCACCTCAGCGCAAAGCCTGATTAATGAGCTTATTGTGCAGAATGATGTTGAATTTAAACCTTGGCTGGATAAGTACAAATATGCAGATCGGTATCCTGAATACTCGCAGGCGGATTATTTCGCCAAGGCCAGCACTTTTCTGGTACGGCTCGAAGCACAGCTTCAGCAACATCCTTATCTTATCAGCCCTGCGTTAAGCCTTGCTGATTTTGCCATTGTGCCTTTTATCCGCCAATTTACTGCGGTGGATGCCAAACGGGATTTGAACGGTGATTTCCCACGGCTTATGGCATGGTTAACTGAGCTAACAAGCACTGACATATTTCAACATGCCATGACTAAATATGTGATCTGGCAGACTGGTAATACCCCAAATTACTTGTTAGGAACGTCTATAAGTAAATAAGAATTAACGTTTATTTTTATATACCCTATAGAAATCGGTAAAATGTTCACGTAAAGTAGCTCTCACTTAGGTAAAGTGAGTAAATCCTTTTTAACATTTTATGCTAAATCATCACGATGAATTACAGGGATAAAGTACTTGGATAATACGGATATTATAATCATAGCGATGCTCATCGGTTTAGCCCTACTGCATTGCTTATTCGCAGCTCGAGTATTTAAGAGCCAAGTTAACCTCAGCACTAACAAAAAATGTTTATGGTGCCTGCTAAGCTTATTTTTAGGACCCATAGGCTACTATGCCTATCATGGTTTAATCCCTTTAGATAAACTGCAAAATGACTAGAACGGGTTGATGTTTAAGCTTTAGATGTTGCGCAAGCTCGCGAAACGAGGAATGACGCGTAGTTATGATACTCAAATGACGAGCGGCTCTTTACGCCACAACCATCATACTTTTGAGGCATCAAATATAAAGTGCATAACTCTATGCACTTGAACAATAAACCAAAAAGCGCGGACATTACCGCGATTTTCGTTAAAATAGTATCCTATAAATGACTATGAAGTAGCACATCATCCTCAGGCGCTTTTTTGATAACAGGTGCTTGGCCTTCAGCTAGTGCTTGCTTGTAACTTTGGTTCATTTTCAGCGCAAGATATAAATCTGGCCGAATTAAAATGCCGCCTTCGCCTGACGGGATCCCCGCCTGTTCAAACCAGCCAAGCATCTGCCTTTTACGCCCCGCCAAGACTAAACGTATACCACGCTTCTTCAATAATTGATGGAGATCTGCAAGCATGGCCATCACACTTAAATCCAAGTGGGTAAAACACGGCACGGCATCAATAATGATGCAATCGACGGGTTCAGGCTCACGGATAAACTTCTCCAGTAAGCGGCGTTTAAAGTAAGTGGCGTTAAAGTAGGTTAATGGTGAATTGAAACGGTAAATAAATACGCCGGGGACAGATTTAGCCTTACCCGAATCATCCACACTGCGAATAACGCCTTTATGATCTAGTCCAAGTACTTGATCGGTAGGACGCATCACAGTCGCTAAAAATTGGAATAAGCCCAACAATACCGCTAAGGTGATACCAGGGATCACCCCAATAAACAGCACCGAAAACAAGGTTGTACAGGCGAGTAAAAAGGCGGAGCGATCCCGTACGCGCAGGTTCCACAGCGCCTTTAAATCAATCAATGAAATTGAGGCAATCACCAACACGACCCCAAGCGCAGAACTGGGGATATATTTCAATGGTGCAGTAAAAAACAACGCGACGATCGCAATCAATAACGCCGCGATGATTGATACAAGCTGACTTTTACCGCCGTTAGCATCATTGACAGCTGTACGCGAATCAGCACCGCTGACCGCAAAACCTTGTGATAAAGCTGAAGCAATATTGGCAATGCCGAGGGCTCGAAACTCCTTGTCCGCATCGATATCATAGCCATTTTTAGCCGCAAAACTGCGTGCAGTAAGCATCATACTCACAAAACTCACCATGGCTAAGTTAAGCGCAGGCACAACTAGTTCACGGGCAATACCAATATTAAAAACCGGCGCTTGAAACGAAGGTAAGCCTGCACTCACCTCACCCACCACATTGATATCGAAGCTGGTTAAGTTAAAGGCCCAAACCAAAAATGCAGCCATTGCCATTGCACACATTGAAGCAGGCCATTGTGGACGATAACGTTTTATTAAGGCATAGGTGGCTAAGGTCACCAATCCCATCAATAAGGTGGGCCAGTGTGTTTTGGTGAGATAGGAAGGCGCACCGGATAAGCGCTCAATCAAATAACGCTCATCGAAGGTGAAACCAAAAATCTTTGAGAATTGACCGACGATAATAGTGATCGCCACACCATTAAGTAACCCCATTAAAATCGGTTTTGAGAGAAAGTCCGCCAAGACGCCAAGGCGAAAACGGCTGGCGATTAAACACCAAAAACCGGTCATGGCCGTCATGGTCATCACGAGTTGCCAGTGCTTCATGCTGTCGCCAGCAGCAAGTGGCGTCACAACTGCGGCAATCACGGCACAAGTCGCGGCATCGGGACCAACGATTAATTGTCTAGAAGTACCAAACAATGCATACACTAACATTGGCAACACACAGGAGTATAAACCGACAGCGGCATTAACCCCTGTAAGTTGTGCATAGGCAATGGCTACAGGTAAAGCGACCGCCGCCACGGATAATCCGGCTCGAACATCATCCCTGAGCCATTGCTTCTCGTACTGCAGCATCTGCGCCAAACCAGGCATAAATGATACTAAACTGGGAAACTTCACGCGCTAACCTCCATATACTCCCAAGTCAATTGCTAACTTGTTATGGTTAGATAACTCACCTTATATCGGTGCAATACCCACGGCACCAACTTCTTCAGTTTATTTAGGTATATAAAACCGTTATCTAAAAAAGCCATCAATATTATGTTGGTTATGGCATAAAGCCAATCATTAAGCGAGTCAGTATCCCAGAATATTTAAGCTTTTAGCCTAATGAGCTCTGCTTACCGCAGGATCATAGGTAAGGACACCAACAATAAACTGCCCATAAACCAGTTAAAATGGCGTCGACGTTTATCCGTATTCAGTTTTTTACTGATTGTTGCACCAACAAACACCCAAGTGAAGGACGCGGGAAATCCCACCAGATTAAACACTAACACGCCTAGTAATGCACTGAGCCAAAAACCATCGCCCCCTAAGGTAAACGCACTACAAAGGGTAATGGTCGACATCCAAGATTTAGGATTAATCCACTGAAACAGCGCCGCCTCCATCACACTCATCGGCTGACGCCCGTCATCCAAATGCGCCGCCTTAACAGGAGTGGTGACTAATCGATAGGCAAGGTGCAACAAATATAGTAACGCTGCGTACTTTAGCACTTGATGCAACACGGGAAACGCCTCGAATAAAGCGCCAAGACCCAATAACACCGACAGATGCAAAGAGGTCGAACCTAAGCGGATCCCTGCAATATGTGGAATGGTACGCATCACCCCGAAATGAGCGCCGGAGCTGGCGAGTAAAATATTATTCGGCCCCGGAGTCATGGTCATTGTTGCACAAAAAAGTGCCGCTGAGGCCATTAAAGTCCAGAGTTGTGGATCATTAAAAAGTTGAATATCCATAAACACCTAAATTGTATGCATACAATGTTTGACAATAAAAGATACAATAAATAATATAGGGAGATTAGCGGAGATCAATGGATTTATTGTCATGGGTACAATTTGGACGCCGGATCTAGAAGCATTTATAGGTCCTAAATATCAACGTCTGGTCAGTGCGATCGAACAAGGCATTTTGTGTAAGACCCTGCCCCATGGCACAAAACTCCCACCACAGCGGCGTTTAGCCGATGCACTTGGAGTGACCATAGGCACTGTCACTCGGGCCTATGCTCTAGCGGAGCAACGCGGTTATGTGGAAGCGCGTATCGGTGATGGTACCTATGTCAACGCCTCTCCCGTGCCAGAGCTCAGTCATTTGCAGCTCAATATGGCGACTTGTCAGCAACCGCTGACGGATCAAATAAGTACGCTGAGTGATTGCCTAAGCCAACTGGCTAAGGATCCAGCGAAACTGAGTCAACTCCTTGGCTATCGCGCCAGCCCCTTAGATCAACATCAACAGGTATTTCACCACTGGCTTTTACAACGCGGTATTGAACAGCAACCCGAGCAACTGATCTTTACCCATGGTGGGCAACAGGCCATTTTTGCCTGCCTTAATGCCTTCCTCACCAAGGGCGAGGTGCTACTGCACGAGCAGTACAGCTATCCCGGTGTGCGTATTTGCGCGAAACAATTGGGTATCAATAGCATTGGCGTGCCATTAACCGCTGACGGAGTCGATCTGGCAAGATTCGAGGCTTTAGTACAAATCCATCAACCTAAATTGGTGTACTTAACCCTTAACAATCAAAACCCCACCTGCATTCAATACAGTGAGCAACAGAGAGAAAAACTCTTGGCACTCGCGGAGCAGTACCAGTTTTATATCATTGAAGATGATGTGAATTATTCTCTCCCCGAGGAATGGCACCCTCCACTGTGGCAGTTAGCACAGACGCTGAATGTGCCGAGGGTCATTTACATTTCAAGCCTTTCTAAGCTGTTTTCAGGGGGCTTAAGGCAAGGTTTTATCCTAGTACCCGAGCCGCTTATCGCACCATTGCGCCTCGCCATTCATAGCCAATGTTGGATGGTTTCACCGCTCAATGTGGAGCTCGCCTGTCAGCTGATTAAGCGTGGGCACATCACGGCCAATCGCGATGCAATTATTCGCGCGCGTCAGCAGCAATGCATAGCACTGGGCGACAAGCTGGGGTTAACTCAGCGCTGGCGGGGTTTAAATGGCTGGATCCAGTTACCCGAAGACATTAAAGCCCATCATCTGGTGACCGCCTTAGCAGCTAAAGGTGTACTGATCCGCAATGGGGATGACTTTAACTGTCATGATAACTTTATCCGTTTAAGTTTAGGTGGCGCCGAAAACGATACCCAATTCCAGCTTGCGCTCGAATGCATCGAATCCACCTTTAGCGCACTCAAGCAAAACGCCTATTCAGTCGTTTAACCTTGCATTTTTATCGCGAGAAAGAAGCAAAAAGAAACGCCAGAGTGATGCTCTGGCGTTTTAAGCTTACTTACAAGCATTTAAGATGTTGAGATCTAAAGTTATCGCACCTTGAACACAAGCTATGGCTATTGCACCTTGATTTGGTACACGCTGGTTGTGCCACTGACTTCATTACCAATGATCAACAGAGGCTGACCATTAGGACTCTTCTCGGCACTCACAAACTTCATGCCTTCTGGCCCTAAATCGCCCGCTAAACTGGCATCACCTTTCACTTCACCTGTATCTGTATTAATGCTGAAACTCGAGTCAAAATCACGGTTTACTACATAATCCACAAAATGCACGTCAAAAGGATTTGTCACGTCGTACATCATAAAACCAGAGGTACGTTCAAGCCCGATAAAGGCATAGCGTTTTTGGCCAATTTTGCCTAGAACTAAGGCTTCTGGCTCGGGTCCTTTATCATCACTGCGGCTATCGCCTTTGTTTTCTTCATTGTTATTGTTGAAGTTATTGCCTAACAAGGCTGCGGTGATCCGCTCAAAATCGCTGCCACTGTCAAACACCTGTTGACCATCGGCGGTCCAGATTGAGAAAGAACGCGCGCCGAAGCTCACAATTTTGTCATAATCGCCGTCGTTATCGTCATCACCCATACTCTTAGTCACTTTCAAACGGGCTAATTGGGTCTTATCTTTTGCGGCAGCAAATTGTGGATGATTAGGATCTAAAGTTAAGTCACCGGCACGGGCTTCCTCCGAAAACCCAGCATAATCACGGGAATCTCCTTCGTTTGCGGTAACAATAAAATCAGCATTATTCCAACGGTAACTCGCAATGGTATCGGGTTGATACATGCCATACACGCCCGCATAGGCCTGAAGGTTGACCATATCGTCCTTGTCACTTGCATCAATTTTATTCACATCAAGACCATAATCCTTCAGTCCTAAGGGTAAAATTTTCGTTACTTTGGCATTGGCGATATCAATCACCGCGATGGCATTGTTCTCCTGCAAGCTCACAAAGGCTCGGCTGTTATCGGGGCTGACACTAATATACTCAGGCTCCAAATCTTGCGCGACAGTGGCCATAGGGCCATTGATTTTAATGTCCTTGGTGATTTCATTATAGCGAGCATTGCCCTGATTAAACTCGGTGAATGTCACTAGCGTCGCCGTTGCTGCGGGTTTACCATCCGCAATGGCGATAATGGCTACACTACCCTCAGGATCGATACTATAGTCTTGATTTGGTTCACCTTCATTCGCAACGAGTACCGTTTTGCCATCATGACTAAAGACTACGTTATCTGGTAATGCACCGACTTCAACCGCGCTGAGATACTGCGGTGTCTCATTGCCATTGAGTTGGTAGAAAGCCACATAGCCATTGGCTTGAGTCTTATTGCCCGCTGCATCGCCGCGCTCAATGGCCGCCGCTAACAAGTTACCATAAATACTGACACTGTTAACGCTGCCCATAAAACTCAAGCCCACATCTTTGGCGACATCCAGTTCGCCGAGCTTATCAAGATTATTCAAGGCTAATGGCGCAGTTGCCTCAGCAGCGTTGCCAAGTAAGTTGGCATCGATAATGTCGACTTTACCGCTTCTCGCATTGACCACAAAAATACGCTGAGAAGCACTGTGGTATTCAACAATCTCAGCAGCGCTCAGGCCATAAACGCCCGTTTGATGACGACCAATAAGCTCCGCCTTGACTCCAACTGCTTGGGGTTGGCAAATAAATTGCGTTTGCGCCGCATCGATTTCAGTCTCTTCCAACTTACCATTACGATTCGCATCAAGCCCGGTATCGATACGTTGACCACCGGCGGGGCAGTTTGCATCACCAATAGAGAGTGGAGTCACGTTCACTAATGAATTTAAGCCGTTATCCCCCTGCTCACCATTGGTACCGTCATCACCATTACAGGCACTAAGGAGTAAACTTGCCAGTATCGCACCAGCCAGCGGCAGTCGTTTTGTGTTCATTGCTTCATTCCTGAATGTGTTGTTATAAGTCGTAGGGTTAAACTAAAGCCCAATAAACTAATCCGCATTCAAGACGGTTAGATGACATATAGATGACGGTGACGTGACAATCCCAGTCGAAGGAATGACGCTCAGGCGTACATTGGTGCATCAATGCAATAAAAAGGCAGTAAATCGATTTTGGTTACAATTTAAGTGTAAAGATATCGTCATCGAGATTGGCTTATTCGCCTGAGCGTTTTACTATGTTATGGCTTAATATCCTTATACTCGATGACAAGACCAATCACTCAGTTCAACTGTTGGTTGGGTCTACGCTGGTCACTCATTTCTCCCCTATACTCCTCCAATGCTCATGGCACGATATGCTATGTCAATCGAGGCGAAATGAGTCGCCAATAAGCAAAATTGTTACCCTACAATTTTGATTTTCGAGTGACATAACACTTTATATCGCCTTCTTTCGCCACTCGAGGTAACTGTGGACCTACAATCGTCAAGTAATTCAACCACACAGCGTAATATTCCCCATTTGGCCTTGCTTATCCCAATGCTTGCCGCCATTGTCGCGATCACGCCGCTCGCGATTGACATGTATTTGCCCGCTATGGCAACACTCGCCCATAGCTTTCATACCGATATCACCTTAGTGCAACAATCCTTGAGTGTTTACTTAGGCGGCTATGCCCTCGGCATGCTGTGCTTTGGGCCGCTTGCTGACCGTATTGGCCGTCGTCCCATGGTGATTATGGGACTATCAGGTTTTATGTTAGCTAGCCTGTTGTTAGGCTTAGCCGAGCTGATTGAAGTGTTTTTGGGCCTGCGCTTTTTACAAGCTTTTATCGGCGCAGCGGCCACTGTAGTTGTCCCTGGCTATATCAAAGAAGTCTATGGTGAAAACACGGCTAAAGGTATGTCTTATGTCAGTTTAATCATGATGTTAGCGCCATTATTAGCCCCCAGTATTGGTAGTCTTATCCTCGAACTTGGCGAATGGCATTTGATCTTCTTTATCCAATCAGCCTATGCCCTGTTATTACTGATGTTGGTCATTACGCTGCTGAGAATGCCCAGCGATAAAGATCAAAGTAGCCGCAGCCAAAAATCTTTTTTAGGCGCCTATGCCACTGTGTTTTCACGCCCAGGCGTCAAAATGAATATTGCCAGCGGTGTGCTCACCTCTTTTGCCTTTTTCTGTTATTTAACGGCATCGCCCTTTGTCTATATGGAGGTTTTTTCATTAGATAAATCCTTATTTGCCCTACTCTTTAGTACCAATGTGGGCGCTCTGATGCTGGCAAATATCATCAATACCCGAATTGTGGGCCGTTATGGCTCGTTAAGGATGTTGCACGTGTCGACTTTCTTAGGAGCGCTCGCAGCTGCAGGTTTACTGGGAGTGAATTTATTGGGTTTCAGTTACCACTTTACGGTATTAATGCTTATTCCACTGATGGGTTCTCTTGGCATTATGTCAGTTAATGCTGATGCCATTGTGTTAATGAAATTTAAGCAGGAAACCGGCACGGCAACGGCGGTAATTGGCACCTTAAGATTTGGCTTTGGTGCCCTTGCAGGACCATTACTCGCGCTGTTTTACAATGGCACCGCAGTGCCCTTCTCGGCATTAATGTTGACGGCGGTATTATTGGTGGGATTCTGTCAATTTAACCGGCCGACTCATCAAGCCAAACAAAAGCAATAATCTACGCCTTTATGCTGCGCAAGCGAAGCAATCATAGTTTTCATCGCTTTTGTGGTTGATTTGTAACAAATTAAGTGGTCCCTAAACAAACGGCACTTAGGTTATATATAGTACCTTGGGTGCCGTTTTTCATTGTAAATCAGCTAACCCATTCTAATTAAAGTGATTAAATAAAATGACCCCACACAAAAACTCCCGTTTAATGAGCATTTATCGCGCCTAAACATGAAATTGTCTCAAGTTGGTTATTTTTTACAGAAAACCCTTGAAATGTGTTCTTTTTTGAATATGATGAAATTCTGTTCATTGCAACAGCTGCTGCATCCAAAGGGATGAGCGCTTGAAATCGATGGTTTCAAGTTCAGCAAACGGAGTCTGAATTACCCTTCAGGCTTATTTTTAGAGCGATTACCGTCGCTGTAACAAGATACTGTTTACCGTAACGGTACTATGCAATAGGAGTTTCACATGGAGAAGTTATCCGGCGCCAGCATGATTGTGCGTTCCCTTATTGATGAAGGGGTAAAGCACATATTTGGTTATCCTGGCGGCTCAGTGTTAGATATCTACGACGCCCTGCACCTTATCCCCGGTATTGAACACATCCTTGTTCGCCACGAACAGGCCGCCGTGCATATGGCCGATGGTTATGCCCGAGCTACGGGAAAAGTAGGCGTAGTACTCGTGACCTCAGGCCCAGGCGCCACCAATGCCATTACTGGCATCGCCACCGCCTATATGGATTCGATTCCATTAGTGGTGTTATCTGGCCAAGTGCCGAGCAATCTAATCGGTAACGATGCGTTCCAAGAATGCGACATGATTGGGATTTCACGCCCAGTCGTCAAACACAGCTTTTTAGTCCAAGATCCCACTCAAATTCCTGAGATCATTAAAAAAGCCTTTTATATTGCCTCCACGGGTCGTCCTGGCCCCGTCGTGGTAGACTTGCCCAAGGATTGCCTCAATCCGGCATTACTGCACGACTATATTTACCCCGAGAGCATAAAAATGCGCTCCTATAATCCAACGACATCGGGCCATAAAGGTCAAATTCGTCGAGGATTACAGGCATTATTAGCAGCGAAAAAACCCGTGCTCTATGTGGGTGGTGGTGCGATTATTTCTAGCAGTGAAAAGCAGATCTTAACCCTAGCAGAAAAGTTAAATATCCCCGTTGTCAGCACCTTAATGGGCCTTGGCGCCTTCCCTGGCACCCATAAAAACAGCTTAGGTATGTTGGGGATGCACGGTCGCTATGAAGCTAACATGACCATGCATAACTGCGATCTTATCTTCGGGATTGGCGTGCGTTTCGATGACAGAACCACCAACAACATCGAAAAATACTGCCCTAACGCCACCATCTTGCATATTGATATCGACCCCTCATCGATTTCAAAAACCGTACGAGTGGATATCCCGATCGTTGGCTCGGCCGATATTGTATTAGACAGCATGTTAGCCCTGCTTGAAGAATCGAAGGAGAGCAACGATAGCGAGGCGCTCAATCAATGGTGGCAAGAAATCACTGTGTGGCGCGAGCGTAACTGCTTGGCATACGATAAGGAAAGTCATCGGATCAAACCACAGCAAGTGATTGAAACTCTCTACAAACTCACTAATGGTGAGGCCTATGTCGCCTCGGATGTGGGCCAGCATCAAATGTTTGCCGCACTCTATTATCCCTTTGATAAACCCCGCCATTGGATTAACTCCGGTGGCCTTGGCACTATGGGCTTTGGTTTACCCGCAGCAATGGGGGTCAAAATGGCAATGCCAGACGAAACCGTCGTGTGCGTAACGGGCGATGGTTCGATTCAAATGAATATTCAAGAGCTTTCAACCGCTCTGCAATACGATACGCCGGTTAAAATTATCAACTTAAACAACCGTTTCCTCGGCATGGTCAAACAGTGGCAGGATATGATCTACTCGGGTCGCCATTCCCATTCCTATATGGATTCGGTACCCAACTTCGCCAAAATTGCCGAAGCCTATGGCCATGTTGGCATGACGATTAGCGATCCTGCAGAGCTTGAGTCTAAGATGGCCGAAGCCCTTGCCATGAAAGACAGACTGGTATTTATCGACATTATGGTGGATGAGACTGAGCACGTATATCCGATGCTTATCCGCGGCGGCGCGATGAATGAAATGTGGTTAAGCAAAACGGAGAAATGCTAATGCGTCGAATTATATCTGTATTACTCGAAAACCAGTCCGGCGCCCTATCCCGTGTTGTCGGCCTCTTTTCCCAGCGCGGTTATAACATTGAAAGCTTAACCGTGGCGCCGACCGATGATAATACCTTGTCACGTCTTAATATCTCACTGGTTGCAGATGAGAAAGTGCTTGAGCAAATCGAGAAACAACTGCACAAGTTGGTCGATGTGCTCAAGGTGTCGAATGTCACCGAGTCAGCTTATATTGAGCGGGAACTGGCACTGGTTAAAGTCCGTGCCCAAGGGGAGCTTAGGGAAGAAATTAAGCGCACCGCCGATATCTTCCGTGGGCAGATTGTCGATGTCACCGCCAATCTTTACACCATCCAATTGGTGGGCACGACCGAAAAACTCGATGCCTTTATTCATTCCATGGGTGAAGTGACCAAAGTCGTTGAAGTATCGCGCTCGGGCGTTGTCGGCTTAGCTCGCGGCGAAAAAGCGATGAAAGCCTAAAGAGCTTATATAAAGATAACGCTTAGAAAACATCTCCAATTCGAGCCAGACAAGAGATAACAAGAAGGGGAGCATTTAGCTCCCCTTCTTTATCCGCGCGATGCTGGATTAGGATTGACTATCTAATAAGCGCGAGGTGGTGATTTCAATCTTGCGTGGTTTTAACGCTTCTGGGATCTCACGCACTAAATCAATGTTCAATAAACCATTCTCTAAGCTGGCACCCAATACGGTCACATAATCAGCCAGTTGGAAGGTGCGCTCAAAACCGCGCTCGGCAATACCTTGGTATAAGTATTTACGCTCAGTTTGGCTTTCGGCCTTATTGCCTTTAACCAGTAATTTCTCACCTTCGCTACTGATCTCAAGCTCTTCCATCGAGAATCCTGCCACGGCCATCGTAATGCGATAACGATTTTCGCCGAGGAGTTCAATGTTATATGGAGGATAACCTGAGTTGCCATTATTGGCGGCAGCATGTTCTGCCATCTGGGCTAAACGATCAAAACCAATAGCACTACGGTAAAGAGGAGTTAAATCATAAGTACGCATATTCATATCCTTATCTTAAGCAATATGGGAAATTGGCGAACGGTTTTCAGGTTGAAAACACACATTTGTTTCGCCTAAATTAACTTCTGTCCTAACGGCACAGAATCGATTGGGATCCTCATCGAGCGATCCTGCAATAGATATAAGGATAGGAAAGCGGATTTCAAGGAAGTTTTTTAAATTTTTTTAAAAACTTAATAAAAATAACCTGTTACTAGCATTAAACACTTTGTCCTTGGCGTAGTTAGCAAAATGCAGCCAAAAAAAAGGAGCACTAAGGCTCCCTTCTTCGGTCCGCACTCAAATTAACGAGTACGTGGACACAGTTCTTCAGCACTGAAGAAGTAAGCAATTTCACGTTCTGCAGATGCTAAAGAATCTGAACCGTGAGCTGCGTTTTCGTCGATGCTTTGAGCGAAATCAGCACGGATAGTACCAGGAGCCGCTTGAGCTGGGTTAGTTGCACCTAAAATTTCGCGGTGAGCTAAAACAGCGTTTTCGCCTTCTAATACTTGAACCATGATTGGGCCAGAAGTCATGAAAGCAACCAGAGCACCGAAGAAGCCACGCTCGCTATGCTCAGCATAGAAACCTTCAGCTTGTTCTTTAGTCAGGTGTAACATTTTAGCTGCAACGATCTTCAGACCAGCAGTTTCAAAACGGTTGTAGATTGCACCGATGTGGTTTTTAGCAACAGCATCAGGCTTAATGATAGAAAATGTGCGTTCGATCGCCATAACAAGCTTCCTTTGTCAGCAAGTTTGAAAAAATTCGCGCGGATTATACGAAATTTAAAAAGTAAATCCTATCTTTAAAGCACATAAGTCTGAGATATTGCGCACATTGGCTGGATTTGTAACCAGATTGATCACACAAAAAAACGCCAGTTGTCATTTAAGGGCAACTGGCAATTTATTATCGAGATATCTCTAAGGAGATGAATACAGGAGTAAGCATTATCAAATTAGCTTACTTTCTATTTTTTGCCCAAATTCCAGCCCAAGCAATCAAAGCAACCAAAATAACCGCTGGCGCTAAATCGAGCAAATGATGGAATAAACCGACACCGCCATGACCAGGATGAGCCCATGCCAACGCGGGTAACAGTGTGAATAACATAGCAAACAAAAGTTTCATGTGAACATCCTTGCGTTGCGAGAATAATATTAAGCGGTTAACTGCTTAACCGATAAGTAACAAGGTACGTTATTCAATAAAAAGGAAAA
>AACY020522194.1_pt1 | contig 43403 bp, 46 predicted proteins | sample 267378 | NCBI WGS metagenome assembly AACY02 (sample SAMN02954345, study PRJNA13694) | marine metagenome | biome: aquatic; feature: ocean; material: water; isolation source: isolated as part of a large dataset composed predominantly from surface... | reverse complement strand
AACAAAAACAGCCCGCCCACCAGCTGAATCCAAAAGCCATGGGACTTCAAAAAGCTGCTGATGGCCACAAATTGAAGCGAGGCTGCCAAGGCAAAAATACTGTCGCCCAACACAGCGCCCAAACCCGCCAGGAAGCCATTAAGACGACCAAGCCTCAAGGTTCGCTGGATGCAAATCACATTGACGGGGCCCACGGGGGCCGCCACCAAGATACCGATCACTATGCCATTGATCAGGCCGTCAAACAAAAGAAGCCCACCTCAGCCTTTGACCTGCTCGGTTTCAAAAAAGCGCAAAGATTTGCCCGCTGGCCCATCGGCAAGCTTGCCCTCACGCATCACCACATTGCCCCGAATAATCGTCATGACAGGCCATGCGGGGAACATCTCATCTTCAAATGGTGACCAACCCGAGCGGGAACCAACCTCGTCCCTGGTGAATTTGTGGTTGGCCTTGCGGTCAATGATGGAAAAATCAGCATCAAAACCACGGGCAATGCGCCCCTTCCCCACAAGACCAAATATTCTGGCAGGACCAGTGCAAATCATGTCGATCAAGCGTTCCATGTTCATTCTTCCCTCGGCCACATGGCGAAGCATCACCGGAAGAATGGTTTGCACACCTGTCATGCCCGACGGTGTGTTGGGGTATGTCTTGGCCTTTTCTTCCAAGGTATGGGGGGCATGGTCTGATCCCAGCAGATCAAACACGCCTTCTTCCACACCACGCCACAGGCCGATGCGGTGGGAGTTTTCGCGAATGGGTGGGTTCATCTGCGCATGGGTGCCCAGACGTTCGTAGCAATCTGGCGCATGAAGGGTCAGGTGCTGCGGCGTCACTTCTGCCGTGACCAGATCCTTATGCTCTGCTAGCAAATCAACCTCATCTGATGTGGTGACATGCAACACGTGGATGCGACGGTGAGCTTCTTTGGCCAGTCGTAAAATCCGCTTGGTGGCCAAGATGGCGGTTTCCGTATCGCGCCAAACAGGGTGGGTTGATGGATCGCCCTCAAGGGCATGTTCCTTACGTGCAATCAAACGCGCTTCATCCTCGGCATGGATGGCGACCCGGCGGCGGCCTGAAGCCAGCACACGCGCCAATGTATCATCATCCGACACAAGAAGACTTCCCGTGGATGAACCCATGAACACCTTCACGCCGCAAACGCCTGGAAGATTTTCCAAGACCGCCAATTGCTCCACGTTGTCGCCAGCAGCGCCTACGTAAAAAGCATATTCAGACCAACTTGAGGCAGCGGCACGTGCCATTTTGTCTTCCATCGCTTCCACGGTGGTGGTGCCTGGCTTGGTGTTGGGCATTTCAAAAACACCGGTGATGCCACCCATCACCGCGCTTCTTGTGCCGCTTTCCAAATTTTCTTTATGCTCCAAACCTGGCTCACGAAAATGAACTTGGGTGTCGATGGCGCCGGGCATGACATCCAGGCCATCTGCATCAATGACCTCTTTGGCCGACATATCGAGTTTACCAAGGCCCACGATCTTACCATCCAACACACCGACATCTGTGCGCTTCGGCCCAGAAGGCGTCCAAATATTTCCATTTTTAATGATCAGATCGAGCATGGTACTGTTCTCCAATTGTTTGTTGCGGGGTTCTTGGCCCCAAACCTCAAACAGGTCATAATCCCTGCGAATATGTTTGGCCATCATTCTTGGCAGAAAGAGACACAATTTTGAAACAACTCAAGAACAGAAATGTCATTGCCCTCAAAGGCGACGGCGCCGCATCATTTCTTGATGGGTTGGTCACAAATCAGGTTGATGAGCAAATTCTGGCGCAAGGATCACTGATTCATGCTGCCCTCCTCACCCCCCAGGGCAAATACCGGGCGGATTTCTTCATCAGCATGACCAAGGATGGATTGTTATTGCTCGATCATCATGCCGATCTTAGCGACGATTTGTTGCGGGCTTTAAAAATGTACAAATTGCGCCTGCCGATAGAACTCATTCCTGCGGCATGCAAGGTCGCCTGGCATCCAAGCGATGGCATCGTGGATCCTCGAGACCCATTGTTGGGCAGGCGTAGCTATCATGAACATGCTGAAGGCGACGCCACGGAAGAGTTTGAAAAAATCAGGCTTGATGCGGGCATCCCGGACAGCCCGGATTTCATCACCGCACAACCTTTCTGGCTGGAAACGGGGGCACTTGAGCGACATGGGGTCTCGATGAACAAGGGTTGTTTCATTGGACAGGAAGTTACCGCCCGCATGCACCACCGTGATGCCGTGCGCCGCATGTTCACCAAAATCACCGCAAGCCAATCCATACCCAAAGCTGGTACTGACATCACTGACGCACAAGGCCGCCCAGCAGGCCTTATCACTTCTGCCTTGGGCATTCAGGGTCTCGCCTATCTGCGAAAAGACCGACTTGAGGGCCTGAAAGCGGGTGGTTGTGATTTGGAGGTGGCATAATGGCGGCGAGAGCCTGGCAGCGGATGCTTTCGGGGCGGCGCTTGGATATTTTGCAGCCCTCACCCCTGGATATTGAAATCGAAGACATCGCCCATGGCTTGGCGCGCGTCTCCCGTTGGAATGGCCAAACAAGCGGACCGTTTTCTTTCTCAGTGGCGGATCATTCTTTGCTCGTGGAAGCCATTTTTTCCAGGGACAATCCTGGCGTCGGCCCGAGCCACCAATTGGCTGCGTTGCTTCATGATGCGCCAGAATTTGTCATAGGCGATCTTATCTCGCCATTCAAAAGCGCCATCAAAGGCGAATATCGCTTACTGGAGCATAATCTGTTGCAGGCCATTCACCAAAGATTTGGGCTATCGTCCATGCCATCGGGCATTAATCAGGCCATCAAAATGGCCGACGCCCATGCTGCCTATATGGAAGCCATCAGCCTTGCGGGCTTTGATATCGATGAAGCCAACCAGATATTCACCAAACCTGAAAAAATGATGGCCATCCCTGACGTCAGGGCACCCATGGATGCCAAAGAAGCTTTTTTACAACGCTTTAACAAACTGTATCATGACCATCAAAACATGAAGGCACCCTAACGGGCATCAAATCTACCCGTGACTTAAGTGGCTCGCCGCCTTAAATAAGGGCGAAATTCTCAAACCTATGGAAATGTAATAATGACGCCCAACAGCATGCAAGAAATCAAAGACAAAGCCCTTGGCTTCATGGTGGAAGCTGAGTGGGACGAAGCTGCGCCGCTTATTGAAGAAATCCTGACGCTTAAAAAAGAGCGCAATGCCGTCATTCTTGCTCATAATTACATGACCCGGGATATCTTTCACACCGTGGCCGATGTGGTCGGGGACTCCTTGCAGCTGGCCATTGAAGCCACCAAAACCGACGCCGACGTTATCGTGCAGTGCGGTGTGCATTTCATGGCAGAAACATCAAAAATCCTTAACACCGGAAAAACGGTGTTGTTGCCGAGCCTCAAGGCTGGTTGTTCGCTTGCATCTTCCATCACCGCAGACCAGGTTCGCATGATTAAGAAAAAACATCCTGGCTGTCCGGTGATCACCTATGTGAACACATCCGCAGATGTGAAAGCCGCCAGTGATGTTTGCTGCACATCCTCCAACGCTTTGGCCATTGTGGAGGCCATGGAAGAAAAGAAAGTTATTTTCTTACCTGACCAATATTTGGCCAAAAACATCGCCGCACAAACACGCAAAACAATTGTCACCTGGGCTGGTGCCTGCGAGGTGCACGAGCGCTTCACCGGTGCGGACATCAAAACCGTGAAAGAAGCCAACCCGGGTGTTAAGGTGCTGGCCCATCCAGAATGCCCACCTGAAGTTATCGCCGAAGCTGATTTTGCTGGCTCCACCGCCAAGCTGATTGATTATGTGAAAGAGCACAAACCCGAGCAGGTTGCCCTCATCACCGAATGTTCCATGGCAAGCAATATTGCAGCAGAAACACCTGAGATTGAATTCATTCAGCCCTGCCATCTCTGCCCCCACATGCAGGAGATCACCTTAACCAACATTCGTGATGCGCTTCGTGACAACAAGCACGTCATTGAGGTTGATGAGAAAATCGCCGCCGACGCTCGCAAAGCCGTTGAGCGCATGATTGAACTTTCACAACCCAAGGCTTCATGAGCAAAGAAACCATGCTCGTGGTCGGGGGTGGCTTGGCCGGGCTGACCCTCGCCCTCAAACTGGCACCAAGGAAGGTGACCATTCTCGCCCCGCGTATCGGCAACACCACCGGTTCATCCGGCTGGGCCCAGGGTGGCTTGGCCGCAGCCTTGGCCGGCAGTGACGCCCCCGAGGCACATGCTCTAGACACGATCCAAGCAGGCAATGGCATCAACGACCCTGACGCTGTTCGGCTTGTTACCCAAAAAGCCCCGGAAATGATCAAAAGCCTGGTGCAAAAAGGTGTTGAATTTGATCGCGACCAAGATGGCAATTTGCAAATGGGCCTGGAAGGCGCCCATTCCCAACCGCGGATCATCCATGCTGAAGGGGACCGAACCGGGCCAAAGATCATGGAAGCGTTACAAGCTCAGGTTGATCGCGCCATTCATATCGAAACCATCACCGGCATGCGGGCCACCACATTGCTCCAAGATGAAGATGGCAGGGTGGCTGGTGTTGTTGCCGTGGATGAGGTTGGACGCATGCATGAATTGCATGCCAGCATCACCATCTTAGCTTCTGGCGGCCTTGGACATCTTTATGGCCATACAACCAACCCCCCAACCATCCGAGGCGACATGTTGGGTTCTGCCATAAGGGCCGGCGCCACCCTATCCGATTTGGAATTTGTGCAGTTTCATCCGACAGCCTTGGCGGTTTCCGGTTCCCCCCTTCCCCTTGTCTCAGAAGCCTTGAGGGGGGCTGGGGCCCGGCTCGTCCATCAAAATGGCGAATATCTGTTTTCCCAAGGCGGGGATCTTGCCGCACGTGATGAGGTTTCACGCAAAATTCATGAAAGCATCAATGAAGGAAATCCTGTGTTTCTTGATGCAAGCCCCATAGGCGACGATGCCGCGCTGCGCTTTCCCGCCGTGGCAACATTAGCTGCAAATCATGGCTTGGACCTACAAAAAGATCTCTTACCCGTGGCCCCTGCCCAGCATTACCACATGGGTGGCATATCAACTGATCTTAAGGGCCGTTGTTCCCTGGAAAACCTTTATGTGATTGGCGAGGTCGCATGCACCGGCCTACATGGCGCAAACCGTCTGGCTTCCAACTCCTTACTTGAAGCCCTTGTCTTGGCCCATGAAGCGGCCGACGACCTTATGGGTCGAGAAACATCCGCCCCTGGGAACATAGTGCCACAGCCGCCCCTCTTTGATGACCATCATGAATTGCCAAAGCTGATGGACAGACATGTGGGCATGGTGCGGGAAAAAGAGGGGCTTCACAAAGTTATTCATGCCTTGCTTGATCATTGCGATGGGCAGCCAAACTTGCTTTCCGGAAGGGATCTTGCCGGCTTCTCCATTGCCGTGGCAGCCAAGTACCGTATGAATTCCATCGGGGGTCATTTCCGCGCTGATTACACGGAGCCGCCTTTGTCCAGGGACCGAAATTCCTGGAACATCAATAGCCTGACCAATGAGGCAGAAACATGAACATCAACCAATTGCCGCGTTTGATCGCCGAACCTGTGTTGCGAAAAGCCCTGGAAGAAGATTTGGGCATGGCGGGTGACCTTACCGCACGATTGATCGACCCCAACAAAAGGGGCATCGCCCTCATCAGGGCGCGGGAGAATGGTTTCTTGTCGGGCATGGAAGCTATTGCCCTCACCTGTAGGCTTGTTGACGAACAGATCGACATTGATGAGAAATTTGCCAATGGGGACGCCATCAATGAAGGTGATGTGCTGGCCAGTTTGCAAGGACCCTTGGCCTCCATCTTCACCGCAGAACGAACCTTCCTCAACATGCTTCAGCGCATGTCAGGTATCGCCACCACCACATCAAAATATGTGAAGGCCACGGAAGGAACCGGCTGTCGCATCTTATGCACCCGCAAGACCACGCCTGGCCTCAGGGCCTGGGAAAAACAGGCCGTTCGCCATGGCGGGGGTATCAATCATCGTTTTGGGCTAAGCGATGGGGTTATGTTGAAAGACAATCATATTGCTGCCCATGGATCGATAAGCGCCGCCATGGCGCAAGCCCGAAAAATCTTTGGCCCCATGGTGAAAATTGAGGTGGAATGCGACAACCATGACCAGGTCGCCGAGGCCGTGGATGCTGGCGCAGACATCGTGATGTTTGACAACATGAATGTGAGAGAAGTGGCAGAGGCTGTGACGCTGGTTCATGGCCGAGCCACCACCGAGGCATCGGGCAACATGACCCTGGACCAGGTACCCTTATATGCAACAACAGGGGTTGATTTTGTGTCGGTGGGCAAGCTCACCCATTCAAGCCCATCGCTCGATCTGGGGCTTGATCTTTAAGACCCCACAAAAATGGGCAGGCCCGCCAAAAAGGCCACGCCGGTCAGAACCACCGCCACGCCAAACCAACGCCTGGGTGCAATCTTCTCTTTGGCGATGGTCACCGCCCAAAACAGGGTAAAAACAGTTAAGGTCGAGAACACCACAGGCATGATGGTTTTGCCCTCGCCCACGGAGCCCGTGAACAAAAACAAAGCGCCCAAATTTTCCAAGGTGGCATGAAGAATAAGCATGGGCCACCAACTTAGCTGACCAAGTCCTGCCAGTTGCTGCCGCTGGGTAACGCTCACAACAAACACACCCACACAAAAGACTATGGATGCCAAACGAGACAGGATGAAGGCATCATGGGCGCCCATGCCATCGACACTCAGCTCAATCATGACCAGGCGGAAGGCCAGCAAAAGGCTCGCACTTACCGCCATCACAACAACCGATGCAGCAACCTCCCCGGCAGCCAACACCTGCACACCGCGATAGAGCCCGCTGACAATCAAAACCCCCACAAAGATCATGGCCAATGCCAACCCCTCGAGCAATCCAGGGCTATAGCCAAGAAAACCATTGACCAAGACAACCAGGGCTGGGTTTGCCGTGATAATGGGCGAAACCACGGCGATGGGCCCCCGGGCAAGAGCTTTGAACACAAGCCAAAGTGCCACCGGGTTGAGAAGACCTGCCACCAAGGCAAAAATGAGGGAAACCTCATCAATCTTGGTCAGATCAGGAAATGGCCAAAACAGCAAAAATGGGATGGTTCCAAGCGTGAGCGCCAAGCTCGCAGCGGCAAAGCTGCCAATACGCCGGGAATTGGTCCGGGAAACAAAGTCTGAACTCCCCAAACAAGCGGCGGCGCCAAGGCCCTCTAAGAAGCCCGGTGGGATGACAGACATTGCCGCAACTCCAAGGTCAATTGATCAAGCATCTGAAATGGGCTGTTAAACTTTTGGTCAAGTCTCTCGCCCACGCGCGCGAAGCCTTCTTTTCCAAATGCCACCAATAATTGCCCCTGGATAATGTTCCGGGCCATGTTCTCTCGATGTTGTTGGGTTTGGCCAACATGCCTGCCATGGCGGTCAATGGCATCCTTCAACTCGGCCATGCCATCACCGTTGCTTGCCGAAACAAGATGAAGTGACACAGGCCACTCATCATCACTGATGGCAAGGGATAAACTGCCCTTCATGTCCGAAAGGGTTCGTTCTGCCACCATGCCCATGTCCGATTTGGTGACCGCACAAATATGCGGAACTTCCATGATGCCCGCCTTCATATATTGAAGGGCATCTCCAGACCCGGGTTGGGCCAGAAAGACAACACTATCGACGAAATCAGCAACCTCGGTCTCTGACTGCCCGACCCCAACAGTTTCCACCAACACCCGATCAAAGCATGCCCGCATCAACACCAATGCGTAGATGGCAAATTCCGAAAGACCGCCAAGATGATCCCTGGCTGCCAGGGAGCGAACAAATGAATTGGGATCTTCTGGGTCTGTCCGCATCCGCATGCGGTCGCCCAATAAGGCCCCCCCAGAACGGCGGGAGCTTGGGTCCACCGCGACGACGGCCACCTTAAAGCCATCTTCACGCCATTCTTGTAGAAGTTTACCCGTCAGGGTGCTTTTGCCAACACCAGGTGGGCCCGTAAAGCCAACAACATGGCCCTGCCCCTGGTTCCAGCATTCATCCAAAAGCGGCGCATAAATACCGACATGCCCCTGGCGTGCCAAATAAGCTTCAAGGTCAGCCAAAATCTTTGACATGGCCGCCTTGCCGCCCTGTCGCAGTTCATGAGCAGTGATAATGCTCAATGGCCTTGTTTGCTGCGGACAGTGGCCTGGGCAGCAGCCAAACGTGCAATCGGCACGCGGAATGGCGAGCAAGAGACGTAATCAAGCCCAAATCCTTCACATAGTGCGACAGAAGCCGGATCACCACCATGCTCACCACAGATGCCTGTCTTCAGGTCTTGATGAACCTCGCGACCCAGCTTGACACCCATCTGCACGAGCTTGCCCACACCATCGGCATCCATGGTCACAAATGGATCACGCTCCAACACTTTGCGCGCCTGATAATCGCCCAGGAATTTGGATGCGTCATCCCGGCTGATGCCGAGTGTGGTTTGGGTAAGGTCATTGGTCCCAAAGGAGAAGAAGTCTGCATGTCTGGCAACTTCATCAGCGGTTAGCGCAGCACGCGGCAACTCAATCATGGTGCCAATCAAATAATCCATTTCCACGCCACGTTCTTTGAGGACCTCATCGGCGATGGCGGTTACACGCTCACGGAGCATTTCAAGTTCTTTGGCAAAGCCGACGAGTGGGATCATGATCTCAGGCACCACCTTATCTCCAGTGCTCTGGTTCACGTCACAGGCAGCCTCCATGATGGCCCGCGCTTGCATCTCATATATTTCCGGGAAACTGATGCCCAAACGGCAACCACGGTGGCCCAACATGGGATTAAATTCATGCAGTTCTTGGACCCGACGGCGCAATACCGTGTCCGGCACACCAATGGCGCGCGACACCGATGCAATCTCTTCTTCCGTATGGGGCAAGAATTCATGCAATGGCGGATCCAGCAAGCGCACCGTCACCGGTAAGCCCGCCATGATCCGGAACAATTCGGCAAAATCTTCTTTCTGGAACGGCAAAAGCTTGTCGAGCGCATAACGGCGGCCCTCCTCGCTTTCGGCAAGGATCATTTCCCGCACCACCATGATCCGAGATTCGTCAAAGAACATATGCTCCGTGCGGCAAAGACCGATGCCCTCGGCGCCAAATTCCCGGGCCGTCTTGGCATCGGCAGGTGTTTCCGCATTGGTACGCACCTTCATGCGGCGAACCTTATCTGCCCAACCCATCAATTGTGAGAAGTCACCGGTAAGCTCTGGTTTGATGGTGGGCACCAAGCCATTCATGATGGTCCCGTTGCTGCCATCAATGGTGATAATGTCACCGTCAGCCAACACCAAACCACCGGCGGTCATGGTTTTCTTGGCCATGTCGATGTTGACACCTCCGGCACCGGAAACACATGGGCGTCCCATGCCCCTGGCAACAACAGCAGCATGGGAGGTCATGCCGCCACGGGTGGTCAAAATGCCTTCGGCCGCATGCATGCCATGGATATCCTCAGGCGACGTCTCGATGCGCACGAGGATAACTTTTCGGCCCTGGGCGCGACGTGATTCCGCCTCATCGGCAGTGAAAGCAATCTCGCCCGATGCGGCGCCTGGCGAAGCTGGCAGACCCTGGCCAAGAACATGGCGTTCTGCATTGGGATCAAGGGTTGGGTGAAGAAGCTGATCTAGGGATGATGGATCCACCCGCAAGATGGCCTCTTCTTCAGTCAACACGCCTTCGGCACACATTTCTGTGGCAATACGCACGGCAGCTTTTGCGGTGCGCTTCCCGCTTCTTGTCTGAAGAATATAAAGTTTGCCCTGCTCCACTGTGAACTCAATATCCTGCATGTCACGGTAATGGGCTTCCAACTTGTCAAACACAGAAGTGAGTTGCCCATAAACGTCTGGCATAACGACTTCCATGGAACGGTCCGCCTGATCACCGCCAGAAATCTTGGTCAAAGGTTGCGGGGTCCGAATACCTGCAACAACATCCTCACCCTGGGCGTTGACGAGAAACTCGCCATAATAGAGCTTTTCACCGGTGGATGGGTCGCGGGTGAATGCAACACCCGTGGCCGAGCTATCCCCCATATTGCCGAACACCATGGCCTGCACATTGACAGCAGTGCCCCAGGATTCTGGAATATCATGAAGCTTGCGGTAGGTGATGGCGCGCTGGTTCATCCAACTGGAGAATACTGCATTGATGGCGCCCCATAATTGCTCATGCACATCTTTGGGAAAGGGCGCATCCATTTCCTCTTCCACCATGGCAAGGAAGGATGCGACGACCTTCTTCCAATCCTCAGCGGTGAGGTCAGTATCCACCTGATAATCATGCACGTCTTTGTAATCATCGAGGATTTCTTCAAAGCGATCATGGTCAAGGCCAAGCACAACATTGGAATACATCTGAATGAAGCGACGGTAGCTGTCATAGGCAAAGCGCGGGTCATTGGAAAGTGCAGCCAAGCCTTCAACGGTTTGGTCATTAAGGCCCAAATTTAACACGGTATCCATCATGCCAGGCATGGATGCACGGGCACCTGAACGCACGGAGACCAATAATGGGTTTTCGGCGTCACCAAAACGGCGACCCGTTGATGTGCCAATCTGCTGAACGGCATCTAGGACCTGGGCAGCGAGATCCTCTGGGTAGGTACGGTCATTGGCGTAAAAAGCCGTGCAGACCTCTGTGGTGACGGTAAAACCAGGAGGGACAGGCAAGCCAAGCTTGCTCATTTCGGCAAGGTTGGCACCCTTACCACCCAACAGATTCTTTTGGCTGGCATCACCATCGGCCTGCCCGGCACCAAAACCATACACCCACTTATTCATCGTACATCCTCTTCGTCATGCCCCTAATTTCGAAGGCAGCCCACAGATTGAAGGGCTTCATGCCACCCGCATCCAAGTGAGACAAGTCGACCATCAGCCATCAAGGGCATCAAAATCTGCAACATCATCAAAAAGTGCAACCACCTTGGCCATTAAGGAAAGGCGTCGTGCACGAATAAAATTGTCCTCGTGGTTTACCACCACATCATCGAAGAACTTATTCATCGGGCCCAAAAGATTGCTCAAAATGCTCAGCCGCTCAGAAAATTCGATGGGCTCGGCCATTTTTTTCTGTGCAACATCAATAGCTAAGTTGAGTTGTTCTTCGGCGGGCTCCATGCCCAACATTTGCTCATTTGGTGTGAATTCGCCCGCTTGGCGCAAAATATTCCTGGCGCGTTTGAATGGCCCTACCAGCCCGCCACCCTCATTCACCAAAAAATTTGCCAAGGATGGTGCATGACGGGCGACGTCAGAAAACACGAAATCATCGGACGCAAGCAAGGCATCTGCCACGTCATGGCGAACGCCGCGATCACGAATCATAACCTTGGCCCGATCCCGAATGAATGAAACCAGATCCGCACAAAGAGCTTCCCGGTCTGCCTCATGGACTTGAGGCTGGGCGGCCATGGCCTCACGCACCAGGGTCTGAATGGGGATAGTCAGCCCATTGGACCCCAGGATGCGAAGGATTGCGAGGCTCGCACGGCGAAGCGCATAGGGGTCTTTGGACCCTGTTGGTTTTTCGTCAATACTCCAAAAACCAGCCAGCATGTCGAGGCGATCCGCCAAACCAAGGGCCACGGCAACTGGAGATGTCGGCACATCATCTTCGGGACCTGCGGGCTTATATTGCATGCGCAAGGCATCAATCACGCCATGATCTTCACCCTGAGCCTTGGCGTAATAAGCGCCCATGACCCCCTGCAATTCCGGGAATTCACCAACCATGCCGGAAACGAGATCTGCCTTAGCAAGTTGCGCGGCTCGCCGCACATCCAAATGACCTGCACCCACCACGGACGCCAATGCGTCGGCGATCGCCGTCACGCGCACCACCCGGTCCGCCACACTTCCAAGCTTGGCATGAAAGGTCACAGACCCAAGCTTTGTTGCAAAATCTTGCAAGCGCACAGCCTGGTCGGTTTGATAAAAATAATCAGCATCTGCGAGCCTTGCACTGAGCACACGCTCATTACCACGGCGCACCTCAAGTCCATCATCAGACGGCGCGATATTGGCCACCAGCGCAAAATGGGTGATGGAACCTGTTTCATTTGCCAGAGAAAAATATTTCTGATGGCTGCGCATAGATGTCGAAAGCACTTCCGGCGGAAGTGCATGGAAGCGATCGGCAATATTGCCAATCAATACAACTGGCCATTCGGCCAGCCCCACAACTTCGGTCAAAAGCGCGTCATCTTCCACCAGGGTAAGATTTGCTTGTTTTGCATGAGCAAGCAGACCGGTTTTGATAACATCGCGTCTTTCTTCATGATCAATCATCACAAAGGACCGCCGAAGCGCATCCACATAATCATCGGGCTTGGCAAAATGAACCTCACCAGGGGCATGGACACGGTGGCCTTTGGTGGTCTTACGATAGCCCACATGATGGCGACCTTCGCCCGTGGCCAATTCTTCGCCATTATCCCAGACACGAACCATGATGTTGTGAAGCGGTCTTACCCATCTAAGGTCGCTATCGCCAGACCTCATGGTGACAGGCCAGGGAAATTGCACCACCATTTCATCCACAATTTCTGGCAAAAGCGCTTCAATATCACGCCCCAACATGAGGCGGTTGGCAAAATAAAAATCACCCTTGTCGGTGCTGCGGATTTCTAAATCCTCAACCTTGTTCAATCCTGCAGATTTTAAAAAACCCTCAATGGCTTTTGCCGGTGCACCGACACGAGGTCCGCGCCGCTCTTCCCTCTTGTCATTTGTTTTCTTCGGCAGCCCACGTAAGATTGCCGTCAGCCTTCGGGGGCTATGGAACAGACGAATGTCAGAAATCTCGACATCATGACTTGCAAGCGCTGCGACCAACAATTTCTGCATATTTTGGGCAGCGCCAGCCTGCATGCGGGCCGGGATCTCTTCGCCAAAAAGTTCGATAACTGCCTCAGCCATGATGTCCTCCACCAACTTCGGTGGCGAGCCATGCCGCACCACATGCCTGGGCCAATTCGCGAACGCGCAAAATATAACTCTGGCGCTCGGTAACGCTGATGACCCCACGTGCATCTAGCATGTTAAACAGATGCGATGCCTTGATGCAGTAATCGTAAGCAGGCATGCTCATGAGGTGTTTTTCGCCATCCCAGCCCCGGGCGAGAATATCCTGGCAAGCTTTTTCCATGTCAGCAAAATGCCGGAACAACATGTCAGTGTCTGCATGTTCAAAATTAAAACGGGAATATTCCCGCTCATTTTGCAGATAAACATCCCCATAGGTCATGTTCGCGTTGTTGTATCTCAGGTCATAGACGTTATCGACATCCTGCACATACATGGCGAGGCGCTCGAGGCCATAGGTCAACTCACCTGTAACCGGCGCACAATCAAAACCACATACCTGTTGAAAATAGGTGAATTGCGTCACTTCCATGCCATTGCACCAGACTTCCCAGCCGAGACCCCACGCCCCAAGGGTTGGCGATTCCCAATCATCTTCCACAAAGCGAATATCATTGCGTGCAGGATCGATCCCAATGGCATCCAAGGATTGCAAATATAGATCCTGGATATTCTCGGGGTTTGGCTTCATCACCACCTGAAATTGGTAATAATGCTGCAAACGGTTCGGGTTTTCGCCATAGCGTCCATCTGCAGGCCTACGGCATGGCTGGATATAGGCAGCAGACCATGGCCTAGGCCCCAGGGCACGAAGGGTCGTTGCTGGGTGAAATGTTCCCGCACCAACTTCAAGGTCATAAGGCGACAACGCAACACAGCCCTGTCTTGCCCAAAATGAGGAAAGCGCCAGGATAATTTCCTGAAATGATGTTTTGTCTTCAGATGCCATGGATCACCGGCTGGTTTTGATTGTTTTGGCCGGACCAAGGCCCGAAGCTCAAATAGAAGGGGTTAATGACCTTCGTGGGGCGGTTCAAGTAGGCCACAATCTTCGCGGTGGCAACGACCAGAAGCAAAATCGCGACATACCGGACATTCTTTAAGGTTCATTCGCTCTTGCACCCTGCGCCTTGTGGCTTCAGCGGCCGCATTGGACGCATTATCGATCTGGCGTTTCTTCCGGCCACGACCAAAAGAAAAAAACAACATGGCCGCAACAAGGACAGCGGCTGTGAGCAAAATCTTGGTCAACATAACTTCGAAAAATCCTCCAACATCTCGCCATCGCGGGCTATTGCTTTGGCCTGGGCACTATATGACCCGTCATGCTCATGCATCACAAGTGGTGACAACAGCTGAAAGGGCCCTTTCGCATTTCTTCTGGCCGCCAGAAGAATACGATTGGCGGGTTGGCCCGATTTGGGCAGAACGGGCTTGCAAAGAATATTACCGGCGCGCCCGTCCATCATCACCAAAATTTCCGGCAGATCCTGGGCCGGCAAAACCATATGCAGCCACCCACCATGACGGACCAGCAAAAGTGATTGGTAGGCCCATTGGGCCAGGGTGATGTTCTCGGGCAATGTACGGGCCCGAACACGATAGTCATCAGATTGATGATGCTGTCTGGAAAAATACGGCGGGTTCGTGATCACACGGTCAAAACTCTCCACCTCCAACCCGTGATCATTGGAGAACAGATCACCATGAAGAATGACAGCACGGTTTGAAAATTGGTTGTCGGCCAAATTCTGCCGGGCCAAATCTGCCACAAACCCATCTTGTTCGAGGCCTGTCATCTTAAGCTGTTTCACACGCCCCATGGCCAACAAACCGATGGCACCCACACCACAACCTACATCGAGTGCATGGCCGGCAGCGTTCGTGGGTATCGTGGCGGCCAGCAGGACGGCATCCGTGCCGGCACGGTACCCCCTAGCAGGTTGTGTGATGCGCACCTTGCCGCCGAGCATGTCATCAATGGTGGTGTCCGACATATGTTAACGATTTAGGTGCCGTGACCCTGGCTTCACGGCAGGGATATTCTTGAGATGTTCGGGCAGATTGTTGGGGTCATAGGAAGGCACATCCATGCCGATGAGGGGAACGTAAGGCACACCCAAATCAACCTTTCCATTGGAACGATCAACCAACGAACAAGCGCCCACAACTAGACCGCCATGATCTCGGATGACGTCCATGCATTCTTTGGATGACTTGCCGGTGGTCACCACATCCTCAACCATCAACACGCGCTGGCCCTCGGCCAAGGCAAAACCACGGCGAAAGGCAAAAACACCATCGACACGTTCGGTGAACATGCTTGGCACGCCCAATTGTCTGGCCATCTCATAACCAACAAGCACCCCACCCATGGCCGGGGATACGACAAGATCAATGCTGCCAATCTGAGATTGATCACTAATCTTTTGGGCAAGTGCGCCACATAGACGGGCAGCGCGGTCAGGGTGCATCAACACCCGCGCGCACTGAAGATAGCGCTCGGAATGCAACCCCGAGGAAAGTATAAAATGCCCCTCAAGCAATGCCCCAGCATCCCGAAATTCCGTGATCACCTGTTCAAATTCCATAATAGCGCCCTTCCCGGTCTCGTGTTTGCTCGTCACCACGTACGCGGCGAACCCTGGTCACTTCATCAAGTGTCGAAATCGCGTTTTTGACATGTTCCAACTGACGCAAATCCCGAACCTCAATATCCATGCGAATTTTGTAGACGGACTGGTCGCGGTGAAGGAAGACCAGATCATCGATGTTGATGCCAATATGGGCAAGTAATTTTGTCAGGGATGCCATGGCACCCACCTGGTTCACCAAATCGACCTCCAAACGCACCAAATGATGCGTTGTGATATCTTTGCTTGGCCAGCGAAGGTCGAGCCATTGGTCGGCCATGGGGGCCAATTCCACCAACTTAGCACAATCGATAATATGGACATTCACCTGACCTGCTGCATCGCGCACACCCACAATCCGATCACCGGGCACAGGAAAACAACATCGGCTTAAATGCAAGCCAACCCCGGGGACCAAACCTGTTCGGTCAACCCTGAGCGGCTCTGACTTGCCGATTTTGAACTGGGTGTCGATGTCGGGGTAAAGCATGGTGAGTATTTTTTGGAGTGCCAACCTACCTGTGCCCACCTCATGGAGCACGTCGTCGGCCTCAAGACCCGTCATCTCCGCAATTTTCGACAGGGTTTTTCCCGTCATGGAAAAACCAGCATCCCGGAAACCCGATTCCAGAAGTTCCTGGCCAAAGCGCACCATTTGCTGGTGGTTTTCCTCGCGGAAAAATCTTCTGATCGCCGCCTTTGCCTTGCCTGTGACCACCATGGATTCCCAACTGCGCTGTGGTGATTGCGCTTCTGACAGTATGATTTCCACCTCATCGGCATTGGCAAGCCTGTGGTTTAATGGTTGGCGCACCCCATTCACCTTGGCGCCCACAGCATGCTCACCGATTTCGGTGTGGACGGCATAGGCAAAATCCAGTGGGGTTGCGCCAGCTGGCAAACCAATCACATCCCCCCGCGGCGTGAAGCAGAAAACCTGATCATGGAACATCTCAAGGCGTGTATGTTCGAGGAAATCTTCCGCGGTGTCGCCGGCCTCAATCATCTGGGCCAATTCCTCGACCCACAAGGTCAGGTCCTCTGATTGCTCCACCCCACGCACGCCATCTTTATAAGACCAATGCGCTGCCAAACCGCGTTCGGCGATTTCATGCATGTCTTGCGTTCTGATCTGGATCTCAACGCGTTGCTTGGCTGGCCCCACAATGGTGGTGTGCAAGGAGCGGTAACCATTTCGTTTGGGGGTGGATATGAAGTCCTTAAAGCGCCCAGGAACCATGGCCCATCTGGTATGAACGAGCCCTAGAATGCGATAGCAATCTGATACGGTCTCGGTGATTATCCGGCAGGCAAAAACGTCGGACAATTGCTCCAACCCAATGCCCTGCCGCTGCATTTTGGCGTAAATGGAAAATGGCTTCTTTGTTCGGCCATATACCTTGCCTGCAAGATCATGTTGGCCGAGGAGCCCCCGAAGCTCTGTGAGGATGGGCAACACCAATGCCTCGCCGCCAACCGTCAACCGGTCAATGCGTGCGGTGATGGTGTCATGCATCTCCCGGTTCAACTCTCGAAACGCTATATCTTCAAGTTCGTCGCGCACATTTTGCATGCCGATGCGCCCTGCCAGCGGGGCATAAAGGTCAATGGTTTCTTGGGCGATGCGTGCGCGTTTTTCCGGCTTTGGGATGAAATGCAAGGTCCGCATGTTGTGCAGGCGATCGGCTAGTTTGACCAAAAGGACACGAATGTCCTGGGACATGGCCATGAACAATTTTCGGAAATTTTCCGCCTGGGCTGCATCAGGGGAAGACAGCTCAAGTTTATCAAGCTTGGTAACACCATCAACCAATTGGCCAATTTCTTCGCCGAACAATTGGTGGATGTCCTGATGGGTGGTGTCGGTATCTTCCACGGTATCATGAAGAAGCGCAGTGACAATCGTGGCGTCATCCAACTTCAATTCGGTGAGGATGCCTGCAACTTCCAAAGGATGAGAAAAATAGGGATCACCATTGATCCTGGTCTGGCTGCCATGGGCACGCATGGCGTACACATAAGCCCTGTTGATCAGCTGTTCATCACTTGCCGGGTTATACGCCCTGATGGTGTCGGTAAGTTCATATTGCCTGATCATCTGCCAACACCGCCGCCATCACTAATGGCTTGCTGGGATCAAGAGGATTCCGGCAATTCCATCTCACCACGAAGAACCTTCAAAAGATCCTCTTCAGACAAGCCTTCTTCGGGCTCATCGGCCTTACCAATGGCCTGCATTTCAGGAACATCTGGGTCAGGTTCATCATCGTGAAGATGGCGCTGGTGGGTTGAGGTAAATTCTTCAGCCAATGACTCTGTGGAAATAGTTTCTTCGGCAATTTCCCTTAAGGCGACCACAGCATTTTTGTCACGCTCACGCGCAACGGTCAGTTCAGAACCACCAGCAATCTGGCGTGCCCGATGGGCTGACAACAAAACGAGGTCAAAACGACCTTCAACTTTATCAATGCAATCTTCGACGGTGACGCGCGCCATGACAACCTCAACTTAACTTTCCAAAGGCAAGCGCCACATCTGCCCGAGGAAGGGTCCGTTGGTCAAGGGCTGCAGGGACCCAACATCTAATTTGGCAAGCAAATGAGCGATATTTTCACCCGAAATGGGGTGTCGCCAATTTGGCCAAACCTCTGCAAGCGGCACCAACACAAAAGCCCGCTGTGCCATCCGTGGATGTGGCAATTGCAAGGGTGCATCTGGCGCATCCAAACGCAAAGGTCGTCCCCGATAATCAACAATATCAAGATCCAGGACCCTTGGTGCATACCGCCCACGACGGTGGCGACCATGGAGGCGTTCCACATGAAGCAACACGCGCATCAAGCCTGTTGGATTATTATCCCTAAGACGGAGAACAAAAATGGCATTGGTGTAGTCGGGATGGCGGGAACCAGGGGGCCAGGCCGGGGTCCGATATAACGAAGAGCTCGCGACAACAGGGTATCCAAAACCATGCAGCATCAAACATGCCGCGCGGAACATGGCCCCATGGTTTCCGTCGCGCCTTGGCAAATTAGCTCCCACCGAAATCACAGCATAATTATGGCTTGTCATCATATCTCCAGCCACATGCCTTGAAGTGGTATGCGGGAACAGTCATACATGGGGCGTATTTTTAATTATTTTTAAGGTTCATTTGATGCAAGGTAAGCTACCGGTATATCCGGATGAGCGCACAGCGCTATTCATTGATGGGTCCAACCTTTACGCTGTGGCCCGCGCCCTGGAATTCGACATTGATTACCGACGATTGCGTTCGGAACTGGCAAAAAAATGTCGCCTCATCCGCGCCTATTATTACACCGCGATGCTCGATGAGCAGGAATATTCTCCCATTCGCCCCCTCGTCGATTGGCTAGATTATAACGGTTACACCATTATCTCCAAGCCAACCAAAAAATACACCGACGCCCAGGGTCGCGAGAAAATAAAAGGCAACATGGATATTGAGTTGGCCGTGGATGCGATGGAATTAAGTGACCGCATCGACCATGCCATCATTATTTCTGGCGATGGCGATTTCCGAAGGCTTGTTGAAGCTTTGCAACATCGCGGCATCCGGGTGACTGTGATGTCGACAATCAAGTCCTCGCCACCGATGATTGCCGATGAATTGCGTCGGCAGGCTGATTTTTTCTTGGATTTGGATGACATGCGCGACCAATTTGGGCGCTTGGATTCCGCTGATCGACGGGACCACCCCAGCAACATGGTTGAAGACGAATATTGATCGAACCACCAAGCGACTGTACCAGCTGCCCAAGATTGTCATCCTTCCGGGCCCACTGGCAGGGCGTGGAACCGGCCTGGCATAATAAGCCGGTGCAGAGTTTCGGTTCCCTTGACGCCAGCATGCTGATTGTTGGACTTGCCCCTGGCTTGCGTGGGGCAAATGCCACCGGCCGACCTTTCACCGGCGATGGGGCCGGTGATGCCCTTTACCCCCTTTTATTAGAACTTGGTATGGCCGTTGGCAGCTATGGTGGCCATGCCGCGGATGGGTTGGCATTAATGGATCTTCGCATCACCAATGCGGTGCGCTGTGTGCCCCCAGAGAACAAACCAACGGCGGCTGAAACCAATAACTGTCGAAAATTCCTCATCAACGAAATCAACGCCATGCCGAAACTGAAAGTGATTCTCGCCCTTGGCAAATTGGCCCATGATAATATCCTCAAAAGCCTGGGCATGAGGGTTGGTGATGCTAAATTCGCCCATGGCGCGACACATTTGGTGCCACCATATTTGTTGCAGGACAGCTACCATTGTTCGCGCTACAACATGAACACAAATAGGCTGACCAAGCACATGTTCCGGTCGGTTTTGGCACAAGCAAGGGTTTTATCCCGGGGAGACGCATCATGATTTCCATCAAACAACTCGTTCTAGAAAAAACCGGCCAAGAACTTCCTGAAGCGCCCGCCGCACTTGCTGCTTACGTGCCCTACCGCCATCTGGGCCAGCAAATCGCAATTTCCGGCCAGCTGCCTTTGAAGGATGGCAAGCTCATGCACCAGGGAATCGTTGGCCACGACATCAGCATTGACGAAGCTGTCGAGGCAGCCAAGCTATGCACCATCAACATTCTGTCCCAACTTTCAAAAGCCGTTGACGATGATCTTGGCCGTATCATGGGCTGCCTGATCATCCGTGGCTTTGTGGCCGCCACAGCTGACTTCACGCAACACCCCCAGGTTATTAACGGCGCATCAGAAATGCTGAGCGACATCCTCGGTGAAAGCCGCGGGGCCCATGCACGCGCCGCCGTGGGCATGTCATCCTTGCCTCTTGGGGCTCCTGTGGAAATCGAGGCCACTTTTATCTCGTCGTAAGCAGTATCGATGACTTGGCATGTGAAGGTTCACGGTTCGGCACAAGCCGTTGACCCGGATTTGTGGGCTCGATTGCTTGGTGATGAGGGAAAGCGTTGCCCTTTTTTGCGGCGCGACTTTTTTGTTGCGCTGGAGGAAAGCGGGGCGGCATCCCGGGAGACTGGATGGCAACCTGCCCACATCACCTTGGAACAAGACGGCAAAGCACGCGCCCTTCTCCCGCTTTATGCCAAAAGCCATTCTTATGGTGAGTATGTCTTTGATCATGCGTGGGCGCGGGCTTTTGAGCAAGCAGGTGGGCGCTATTACCCCAAATTGTTAAGTGCCATTCCCTTCACGCCCGTGCCCGGCCAGCGCCTCATCACACCCCACCTCGATGAATTGAGTGACATGTTGGAAGTGCTTGCCCAATGGTTGGCCCAACAAAATTTTTCCTCATTTCATCTTTTGTTTGCGCGCGGGGAAGCCGGCGAGATCAAAACACCCTTCATGCGGCGCAAAGACCTTCAATTTCATTGGCACAACAGGAATTATGAAGATTTTGATGATTTCCTTAGCGCGCTTAATTCGCGCAAAAGGAAACAAATTCGTAAAGAACGCGCCAAGGTTCAAGCGTCAGGTCTACGCATCGAATTTCTTGTTGGCGACGACATCAAGGAAGAACATTGGGATGGTTTTTGTCGGGCCCATGACGCCACGGTGGACCGAAAATGGGGGCAGGCCTACTTGAACCGAGACACGTTTGCCATGTTGCACGAGAGCATGGGCGCTGAGCTGCGTTTGTCCGCAGCCTTTGACGGCAGCAACATGGTAGCTGCAGCTTGGAGCATGTGTGGCACAGACAGCCTATTTGGTCGTCAATGGGGCTGCATCAACAAGCTCGACGGACTTCATTTTGAGCTTTGTTACTACCAAACCATTGAGCATGCGATCGCGCACAAACTTGCTCATGTTGAGGCGGGTGTTCAGGGGGAACATAAGATTGCCCGCGGTTTTGAACCTGTGGCCACCCATTCCATCCATTACGTGCAACATCAGGGTTTGGCCGATGCGGTGTCAGACTTTTTGCGTCATGAAACCGGCATGGTCGACCACGCCATACGGGAATATCAAGAAATGACGCCCTTCAGGAAAGAGGATGCTTAGGCATCCTCTTTCTGTTTGTGGGATTTGCCTTTGCCCCGACCATCATGGGGCTTTCCCTCAAGTTTGATGGCGCCATCCGCCACGTCAATGGAAAGAACACCACCATCCTTAAGGTCGCCAAAGAGCAGCAAATTGGACAATGGTTTCTTGATATGTTCCTGGATGACGCGGCCCAGAGGTCGTGCCCCCATCAACGGATCATAGCCCTTCTCGGCAAGCCAAGCGATGGCATCTTCGCTGGTGCTGATCTCCACCTTACGCTCCATAAGCTGGCCTTCCAGCTCCATCAGGAACTTCTCAACAATGGACCCCATAACCTCGGGCACCAGCGCGTTGAAGTAGATAATAGCATCAAGCCTGTTGCGGAATTCCGGTGAGAATGTCTGATTGATGGCACCTGAGGCATCATCCTGCTCAACGGCATTGGCAAATCCCATGGCCGTACGTTGGAGATCACGGGCGCCGGCATTGCTGGTCATCACCATAATGACATTCCGGAAATCCACCGTCTTGCCATTCTGATCCGTCAGGCGGCCTGAATCCATGACCTGCAACAACACATTAAAAATGTCCGGATGGGCTTTTTCGATTTCATCGAGCAACAGCACCGAATGGGGGTGCTGGTCCACCGCATCGGTGAGCAAACCACCTTGGTCAAAACCGACATAACCAGGAGGCGCACCGATGAGACGCGACACGGTATGGCGTTCCATATATTCCGACATGTCGAAGCGAATGAGTTCAATACCAAGGTGGCTTGCAAGTTGCCGGGCAATCTCGGTTTTGCCGACACCGGTGGGGCCAGCAAACAGGTAATTGCCCACGGGCTTGTCAGGCTCCCGCAATCCAGCACGGGACGTCTGCACGGCCTGGACGAGGGCATCAATGGCATTGGACTGCCCGTACACCACCCGTTCCAAGGATGATTTAAGGCCCGCCAGCACCTCGGATTCACTTTGGGTGACGCTCTTCGGTGGGATCCTTGCGATGGAAGCAACGACCTTTTCAATTTCTTTGACGCCCACAACCTTTTTACGTCGTGATTGGGCAAGCAATTGCTGTGCCGCACCGGCCTCATCAATGATGTCGATGGCCTTATCGGGCAAGCGGCGATCGCGGATGTAACGGTCAGACAATTCCACCGCGGTTTTGATCGCATCATTTGTGAAGCGAACATCGTGATGTTCTTCAAAATAAGGCTTCAGGCCGGTGAGAATTTTGCGGGCAACGTCGACAGTTGGCTCCACCACATCAATTTTCTGGAACCGACGGGAAAGCGCCCGATCTTTCTCAAAAATCTGGCGATATTCTTTATAGGTGGTTGAGCCAATGCAGCGCAAAAGCCCTTCTTGCAAGGCTGGCTTCAATAGGTTTGATGCATCCATGGCCCCACCAGATGTGGCACCAGCACCAATAATCGTGTGGATTTCATCAATGAACAAAATCGCTTTGTCGCGTTTTTCCAATGCATTGATGACGGCCTTCAGACGCTCCTCGAAATCACCCCGATAACGTGTGCCGGCAAGCAAGGCGCCCATGTCCAATGCAAAAATTTCTGCGGATTTGAGGATGTCGGGAACATTGCCCTCCACAATCATCCGGGCCAGGCCTTCTGCAATCGCCGTCTTGCCCACACCTGGGTCGCCCACCAGAAGAGGGTTGTTCTTACGCCGCCGCACCAGCACTTGCGCTGTTCTCATGATTTCCTGGTCACGACCAATCAGCGGGTCAACACGACCGGAACGGGACTTTTCATTCAGGTTAACGCAATATTGCTTCAATGGATCATTGGCATCTTCTTGTTGTTCGGAAGCCGCCTCGGAAGCCGTTGCCGCCTCGTCTTGGTCCGAAGATTCCAATGGCATGCCGTGGCTGATAAAATTCACCACATCGAAGCGCGTCACCCCCAGCTGGTTCAAAAAATAAACCGCATGGGATTCACGCTCAGCAAAAATGGCCACAAGAATATTGGCGCCGTTTACGTCGCCGCGACCAGATGATTCCACATGGATGGCTGCGCGTTGGACAACACGCTGAAAGGCAGATGTTGGGCGCGGGTCACTCTCTTCAGGCAGCGGAAGATTATCAAATTGCTCCAACAAGAATTCATCAATGTTGGCTTGTAGCGAAGGAACATCTAAGCCGCAGCCAAGCATGACCTGTTGGGCATGGGCATCTTCACAAAGAGCCAAAAGCAAATGTTCCAACGTGGCAAATTCATGTCCTCGTTTGGCCGCAATGGTCAAAGCTCGTTTTAAGCTGCTCTCTAATTCCCGGTCAAAACTGGCCAAGACATCCACCCTTTCTTCTTGTCATGAAACTGAAATGTGGCGCGGCTTGATGCCCACGTCAAACCACATTTCACTATTGAGACACTTTTTAGCTGTCTTTTTCCATGGTGCATTTCAGTGGGTGCTCATGCTTGCGGGCGGCATCGAGCACCTGCATCACCTTCGTTTCTGCCACCTCATAGGTGTACACACCGCATACCCCAACGCCCTTTTGATGAACATGAAGCATCACCTGGGTGGCTTGTTCCTGATTCATCCGGAAAATCTGCATCAGTACCAGCACCACGAATTCCATCGGTGTGTAATCATCATTGAGCAAAAGCACCTTATACATGGGTGGCTTTTGCGTCCGCGGGCGTGTCCGCGTGATGACACCCGTTTCCTGATCCTGGTCCTGATCAAAATCGTTGGACAAGTTGATATCCTTAAAAATAAGTCGAGCCCTTGAACTCACAGGTAGAGCGCACAAAGCTCGTCTGCAAGGGCGCAGACCCTGCGGCGGTTCGTGCCAAGGTCCCAATAGCCAAGACGCGAGCGACTCATCAACAGAAAATCTGCAAAACCAAGATCATTTTCCCAAACGGCAAATGCAAAATCATCCACGAAACCCAACATTTTGGTCTTCATGACACCTAAGCACTCGCATCCATCATAATCACATGCCAGAATATTCGATCGGGGCTGACTCGTGAGCATGCTCACACCATTGGCAAACACAGAATGGGACGATGCCGGCAAACTTGGTCGCTGCGCAAACCTGGGCTGATCTGGCATGGGCACCGTGGCGATGACGAACATGTTGGGTCGATTGCTTACCCGTAGCTTCCTGGTCAAAGTTTCCGAAAAATTTTGCATGTCTGCCCCATAGCTTAAACCAAATGCCCAAAAAAAGGCCCGCCAAAAATGGCGGGCCTTTCTTACATCGTCACCGATGACTGTTCTTATTAGGACTTGGCGTTTGCCATGGCGGAATTGATGTGGTCATTCATGGCGTTCATGCGCGCAGAAATCGGCTCCATGGCTTCCTTAGCGTTGGAGATCATCATGTCGCCAACTTTGGTCATTTCTTCCACATATGCTTCGAAAGCATGCTTGGTGAATTCTGACTGATGGTTCACGAAATCTTCAACATTCTTCACAGAAGATGCTTCTTTAGAAATATTAGCGAACTCGTCGGCCTGCTGCTTTGAGAAGGCCATGATTTCAGCCATCACTTCTTCCATGCCCTTAGAAGCGATGGTCATTGCCTGAACAAAAGCTTCGTAGTTTTCTTTTGACATCGCGGTGATGTCTTCCATGTTTTTGCTGGACTGCTCAAAAACATTCTTCATGTTCTGCTCGATATTTTGTGCGTTGAATTGGTCTTTCATGGTAATACTCCGAGGTTATTTTTGCACTTATTGTGCGATGCAACATAAATCATATGCACCCGGCCAAACCTTCATGTCAAGATTTTTTTGTGCGCTGCACAATTTTTCTCTCTTTGGTGATTCGTGTATATTCTCCGACATGATCCGTTTTGCAGTAAAATTTGCTTTTGTTTGTTTGTTTGCCATGCTTTCAAGCCTGGGGGTTGCCCATGCAAACAGCAAATATGCAGGCTATGTTATCCACGCGGATACCCGCAAAGTTCTCTACCAGGAGAATTCGAACGAACTTCGGCATCCTGCATCGCTGACTAAGGTGATGACCTTATATATGGTGTTCCGCGAGATTGATTCCGGGCGGCTTAAACTCACTGACCGCATTAAATTTTCCAAATATGCCGCCGGCCGGCCACCGTCAAAACTCAATGTGGGCACAGGAAATTCCATCACCGTGGAGCAAGCAATTCTCGCCCTAACCACCAAAAGCGCCAATGATGTGGCCACGGCAGTAGCAGAAAAGCTTGCCGGAAGTGAGCCCAAATTCGCCCGCAACATGACCACGGTTGCCCGTCAGATCGGACTTACGAGAACAACATTTAAAAATGCCTCCGGCCTCACCGCACGTGGACAGCTCACCACTGCGAAGGACATGGCCATGATGGCACGGGCGATGATGAAACATTACCCATACTATTACCGCTACTTCTCCACCCGCGCTTTTACGTACAAAGGCCGAAACTACCGCAACCACAACAAATTGCTCAAAAGCTATGATGGCACCGATGGCGTTAAAACTGGTTATACCAACGCTGCTGGCTTTAATCTTGTTGCTTCCGCCGTGCGCAAAGGTCATCGGGTGATTGCTGTGGTCATGGGCGGACGTTCTGGAAATTCGCGCAATGCCCATATGGAAGATTTGTTAAATCGTGCGTTTGCCAAGCTTCAACCGAGAAGTACCTTTGCCGTGTCATCGGCAAACCCACCAAAACATGTATCAATGCCCACGGCCTACCGTGTGGCCGCCGCACAATCCCCCCGAATTGTGGTGGCTGGCGTCCCACTACCAAGACCTAGAATTGTTGCCATGGGCAGCGCACCTTCCATCGAAAGCTTGATTAGCTCCGCAACGCGCCAAGCTGTTCCTCGTGATTGGTCACTGCAAGTTGGCGCCTTTACCACACGGGAGAAAGCCGAATTGATGGCCCATAAGGCCATGACCACCACCAAATCCTCAGGAATAGTTCGCATTGCCAGGATAGAGAGCCCAGAAGGTGTTCGGCTTTATCGGGCAAGACTTGAAGGTCTGGATCAAGAAACAGCAGGTTCGGCCTGTAGTGACCTCAGAAAAATTGGGTTGGGCTGCCGGCTTATTCCGCCCGTGACCAAGAGTTAAATTCTTTAAAAATTCTACCCGATCAGCCCCTGTCGGAGCCGGGAACCCCAACGCCCTCGAAGAAAAACCCAGCCTCTTCCACTTCATCCCTTTTGTAGACGTTGCGAAGATCAACAAAGATGCGGCTATTCATCAAGCTTGCTGCTTTCTTCAAATCCAACGCGCGGTACACATCCCACTCGGTCAGCAACACCAACACATCCGCTCCCTGAAGTGCCTCCAAGGGTGTGTCCTTCCAGGCAACCCCATCAAGCATCTCAGCAGCTTCCTTCATGCCTTCTGGATCATGGGCCGAAACATGAGCACCAAATGATTGCAGCCGCGGTATGATCGACAGGCTAGGTGCATCACGCATGTCATCGGTATTTGGTTTGAATGTAACCCCAAGAATTCCCACCTTTTTGCCCTGAAGGTCACCGCCGGAAGCTGCCAAAATTTTGTAGGCCATCGCTTTTTTGCGGGCCTCATTCACCCCAACAACCTGCTCAACAATGGTGATAGGTGCCCCGGCATCCTGGCCAGTTTTGACCAGGGCTACGGTATCTTTGGGAAAGCATGAACCGCCATAGCCAGGCCCCGCATGAAGGAACTTGGCACCAATACGGTTGTCCGAACCCATGCCTCGGGCAACATCTTGAACATTAGCACCGACCTTTTCGCACAAATCAGCCATCTCATTAATGAAGGTGATTTTGGTCGCGAGAAATGCATTGGCCGCATATTTGATCAATTCCGCCGTCTCCAGCCCTGTGATCATCAAGGGAACGCGGTTCAGGTTCAAGGGTCTGTAGAGACGCTCCATCAATTTTTTGGCATGCTCTGTCTCGGCACCAACGACAACACGGTCGGGACGCTTAAAATCTTCAATGGCTGATCCTTCCCGCAAAAACTCAGGGTTTGAGGCCACGTGTGGCTCAAGATCCGGGCGGCGCGCCATCAAACGATCAAAAATACTTCTGTTGGTGCCCACTGGCACTGTGGATTTTGTCACAACAAGGGTCGGCTTCACCATGGCATCAGCGATTTCATCAACGGCTGCATAGACATAGGTCAAATCAGCATGACCATCGCCACGGCGTGAAGGTGTGCCGACAGCAACGAACACAACATCTGCATCAGCAACTGACTTGGCAAGATCAGTGGTAAAGCTCAGGCGTCCCTCTTTCACATTCTGGGCAACCAGAAGGTCAAGACCAGGTTCATAGATGGGAATCCCACCCTGGTTTAGTTGGTCAATTTTTTGTTCATTCTTGTCGACACAAACAACATCATGGCCAAAATCCGCAAAACAGGTCCCCGACACGAGGCCAACATAGCCCGTACCAATCATCACCACACGCATGTCAATTTCTCCTGATTAATCGTTGAGGCTCTTGAGGTATTCACGAACCTCGCCACCGATATCGTCACGCGCCAGGGCCATGGCGATGGATGCTTTCACAAAGCCAGCCTTGTCACCACAATCAAAACGCTCACCTTCAAACAACACGCCATGGAAATTGCCCGGTGCAATCAACTTCGCCATGGAATCGGTCAATTGGATTTCGCCCCCGGCCCCACGGTCTGCTTCATTGAGATATGAGAATAATTTTGGTTCCAAAATATAGCGGCCAATAACCGCAAGATTGGATGGTGCCTGGGCCAGAGACGGTTTTTCCACAACCGCGCGTACCTCAACACAATTGCCCTGACGTTCGCCCGGTGTGATCACGCCATAACGTTCAATGGCCTTACCTTCGACCTCCATGACCGCCACCATGTTGCCACCGAGACGTTCATGGGCGGCCACCATCTGCTTCAGGCATGGTGTGTCTGACTTCACCAAGTCATCGGGAAGCAGCACAGCAAAAGGCTCCCCATTTACCAAATGACGGGCACAAAGCACCGCATGCCCAAGGCCCAATGGGTCATATTGCCGGGTGTAAGCAATCTGCCCGGAATCAAGTTGGCTGTCGCGGACCAACCGAAGTTGCATATCCTTGCCACGATCTTGAAGCAATCGTTCCAATTCCGGGTTGCGGTCAAAATGATCCTCCAAGGCTGTCTTGCCCCGGCCGGTCACAAAAATGAATTCCTCAATGCCCGCTTCCCTTGCCTCTTCAACGGCATATTGAATAATGGGCTTATCAACCACAGGGAGCATTTCTTTCGGCATGGCCTTGGTTGCAGGAAGAAAACGCGTGCCCATACCGGCGACCGGAAAGATCGCTTTACGAATTCGTGGCATCAAAAACTCCAAATAACTTTCAATATATCGAGAAACGGCTACCGCATTCCTGCCGAACAGGAAACCCTAGAATTTGGTCTTAATTCGAACCCTCCACGGGGAGATTTAAGGCGGCCAGCATGGCACGAACCTCTTGTCTTGCTGCAATGTTAGACATGGTTAACTTTGCTTGATCATCACCTTTGCCAAGATCCATCAAGGTCAAACCCTTGGGAAATAATTCACGAAAAACAACACGTTCAGACATGCCTGGAATCACCCGGAACCCCACCCTTTTGGACAATTCATCCAGGGCGTCACCCACGCGTTTCTGGTTGTGGGCCATGATCTGAGCCATGCGGTTTCTCAGAATAACCCAATCGACCTCGCCACGATCACGCCCTGCCCTTTTCTGCCGGGCCTTAAAAACCATCTCGGCATAGAAGCTCGGGCGTAGCACCTTGAAGCTATCCGGATCCACCACGCCAATGAGATCCAGATCCACAAAAGAATCATTAATGGGGGTGATGATCGTGTCCGCCCTGCTATGGGCATAGCGGGATGCGACGGTGTCGGAACCCGGACAATCAATGATCAAGAAATCACTCTGTGATGCCCGCTTAATGCATTCTTCCATGGCGGCCTCATCAGCGGCGGCGGCGTCCTCTTTTAGCGACAACTCAGATGGCGTGAAGCGGATGAACTTCGGATGGTTTATGGCCACATGGTGGCGTTGGGCAAAGGCAAGTCGATTTTCCATATAGCGCGTGAAAGAGCGCTGCCTGATATCAAGATCCATCCCGGACACAGAACAACCCACCGACATCAATGCGGTCGCAATATGCATGGAGGTTGTGGTCTTGCCGCTACCACCTTTTTCGTTGCCGACCACAATGATGTGCATGCCCGCGCACCCTTTTTAAATAACACCAGCCTTTTGATTGGCACTAACAGCGGGAAGCTGATAACGACACGCCTGATCCGAATCATCCTTAGTGTACAAAAAGCAAGAACATTTAAAAATGATGCAGACCCTTATCCATCAAAATATTCAGTCATTTCGGGCTGGTCGCCAGAACGGAAAAACCCTTGCCCTGGTTCCCACCATGGGTGCCCTCCATGAGGGTCATTTGAATTTGGTTCGCCTTGCCCAACAGAAGGCCGACGAAATTGTTGTCAGTATTTTTGTAAACCCCACCCAATTTGCACCCCATGAAGATTTTGCCAGTTATCCAAGAACCTTGGATGAGGATCTTGCCAAACTGAACGAGCTAAATGTTGACCATGTCTATGTCCCGGATGTTCATGACCTTTACCCAGCTGGCCCTAGGACCACGGTAAAGCCAGGCCTGATTGCCTCAAAATTAGAGGGCCAATATCGACCTCATTTTTTTGATGGCGTGGCCACGGTGGTGAACAAATTAATCAGCGGGCTGGGTCCAGATATCGCGATTTTTGGGGAAAAAGATTTTCAACAACTCATGGTTGTGCGTGAGATGGTTGAAGATTGCCGCTTGCCTTGTCAGATTGTTGGTGCGCCGACCATGAGGGAAGATGACGGCCTCGCCATGTCTTCGCGCAATCAGTATCTCGATCAAGAAGAACGGGCAAAGGCCGTGGGCCTCCATGCGACCTTGCTCGACCTACGTTCCAGGCTCCGCTCTGGCAGCCTGCCCGTGGCCCAAGCACCCGTATTCGGGGCCCAGATGCTTTTGCAATCGGGTTTCGAAAAAGTTGATTATGTGAACCTTGTGGATTTGCCAGACCTGGACAACGCCAGAACCTACAAGCCAGGCCAACGTCTTTTGGCAGCTGCATGGCTTGGCAGCACAAGACTCATCGATAATATTGAGGTCTGATTAAAGAAGGCCAAGATCTTCGAGCTCAGCCAACATGGAAGCCGGCATATCGGCATTGGCAGAACGTAGGTCCGACGGTGCCATGTCATCTTCCAAATAACGCCATCCCTGAAACGGCCTGGCATGGCGAGGCTCGACCAAAAATATTTTGGGGTGGAGAAGGATATCACAATAGGTGGCTCCTTCCACATCCACGAGTAACATGTCGATGATATGCTGCCTTACGGTCATGCGACGTTTGATGACCCAATAAAGCGACCCACCCTGTAAGATCTCTTCACGCCTGCGGGGCATTCTTCTGGTTCGATGAAAAGGAACGTCATAACCCATTTGATCGGCCAACATCATGCATCGCCCCTGTTGCCAATGCTCGAGGTCGGCGATCTCAGATGCGCCAACACAAAGTTTTTTTAAATGCAGGGGCTTATGCGCCTTATCTTCCAATTTCATTCTCCTGTTGTTCACAGAAGAATAATGGTTGCCAGACCCAAAAAGGCAAAAAATCCGATGACATCGGTGGTGGTCGAGACAAACACACCTGACGCCACGGCGGGGTCAGCGCCGAAACGCTCCAGAACCATAGGCACCACGACACCAAAAAGAGCGGCGGTGACCATGTTGAGCACCATCGCCATGCCAATAACCAAAGACAGCATTGGGTTGGCAAACCAGATAAAGGCAACCAAGGCCGTCAGCAAAGCGAGGATAAAACCATTCAACAAGCCCACCATGGCCTCGCGCCCAATGACACGCATGGCATTGGTTGGGGTAAGGCTTTTGGTGGCCAACGCCCGCACGGCAACGGTGAGGGATTGGGTCCCGCCATTGCCACCGATGGAAGCAACAATGGGCATAAGCACAGCCAGGGCGACCATCTCACTGATTTCACCTTCAAACCGTGCAATCACCATCGCGGCCAAAAAGGCCGTGACTAAGTTGACGCCCAGCCAAATGAGACGTTTTCGTGCGGTGACGATGAAGCTGTCGGACATGGTTTCGTCACCAACACCACCGAGACGGCGAATATCTTCATCTGCCTCTTCTTCGATAACATCCATGATGTCATCGACCAAAATCACACCAATCAATGCGCCCGAAGCATCCACCACCGGGGCGGAGGTCAGGTCATATTGGCTGAACTGAAAGGCCACATCCTCTTGGTCCATGTTCATGCCAATGAGGTCGAGGTCGCGGTCGGCAATATCGATCACCAAGGTGGCACGCTGGGACCGCAATAGAGAGGATAGGGCCACGGTTCCCACGGGGCATTGTGCGGCATCAACAACAAAAAGATCATAGAAAGATCTCGGCAGATCATCTTGGCTTCGCAAGTAATCGATAACCTGCCCCACGGTCCAAGAATCCGCCACCTTGATGAGTTCGCGCTGCATGATACGCCCAGCGCTATTTTCGGGATATTGAAGACTGACTTCAATGCCTTGTCTCTCTTCAGGGACCATCTCCAAAATGGTCTCCCGGGAAGCCTGATCCAAATCTTCCAGCAGATAGACCGCATCATCACTATCCAACTGCCGCACGGCATCGGCGATAAGGTTGGGCTGCCTTTCGGCAAGCTCCTGAACAATATTGTCCCTGAGATGCTCATCAAGCTCCGTTAGGATATCGGGAAGCAAATCAGGCGCCACGCACTCAAGCAGTTCTCGCTGTTCATCACGCCGCACCAAACCAAGCACGTCGGCGATGTCGGCAGGATGCAGACGCGCCAGCAATTGACGAACTTCTGTTGTCCGCTCCGCATCAAGAGACGCAAGAATGTCTTTGACATAGGTTGGGGTAAGCTCAACAGTCTCAGGGGCGGATTCTCGTGCCGTATGTTCAACCATGAAACCCCCTAAAATTTAAAGATGTGTCGAAAATCCGCCAGCTGGCTCTTCATGATCAAGAAGAAGATGTAATCGGCTCATCTTGAAACACGTAAAATTCACGCCCGCATGAAATGCCTTTCTTCCATCTTTCGGTCAAGAAAACTTGAGCGCAAGAAGATGATCCCCAGAATGTCACCACAACAATGATGAGGACCTTGAAATACTTACGAGATCTGCAGAGCCATGCAGTAGCCCACGCAAAAAATGTCGGTTAACTTGAGTATATAAAGAGAAGGATCAATCATCATGCCTGCGCTGTTACCAACAAATTTTACCGCGACCGTTGTTTGGTTGGGGGTTAATCGGGACCGTAAAACCGCGTTGGCATCCCAAGCCGTGCACGACATGGTGCTTGGCTTTGGTGGTCACGCCGAAGAAAGCCATGCAGGATTAACCCGGCCCTCCGACAGCCGTGTTCTGGCCCAATACAAACGAGGCACGACCATCCGGAACACGCGGCAAATAGCAATATTGTCGGCTGAAGAGTTGGACGCCATTGCTGTAGAGATGGGTATTTCGTTACTTGATCCCGCCCTGTTGGGCGCATCCATGGTGGTCAAGGGAATTCCCGATTTCACCCATGTGCCGCCATCATCAAGACTGCAAGATGAGGCAAGCGGTACTACCCTCACCATTGATATGGAGAACCGCCCATGCATGTTGCCTGCCAAACCTATCGAGGCAGAACATCCCGGCAAAGCTGCTTCTTTTAAGAAGGCAGCTGAACATCGGCGTGGTGTGACCGCATGGGTGGAATGTGAAGGGGTGATTAAGATTGGGGCAACAATGCGTCTGCATGTGCCAGACCAACCAATCTGGAAGCACTTGACCGAAGCACGTTGTGGTCAAGGACATAAACCTTGATGAACAATTGCGTGCCCGCCGGGCGAGCCGCCATGGGACAACATTACCTATTGAAGGATCTATGGTGCGGTCGAGAAGACTCGAACTTCCACGGGTTTTACCCCACAGCGACCTCAACGCTGCGCGTCTACCAATTCCGCCACGACCGCACACAGAAGGCGTGGGGTTACCAGATGACCTTGGCTTTGTGAAGAGCCCACTGGATGCTAAAGCGGGGTAAGATGATAAAACATGAAAAATATGACCAACCACTTCCCTATGCACCAACCATTAAAAAAATGGAAAAGCATGTGGTGGAAATGGCCCAAGGTATGGCGGGCGAAGAATGTTGGTGGCTCAGCCACCAACAGGTCATTACCGCTGGCCGCTCATCAAAACCCGAAGACCTCCGAAACCGAAGGAATATGGAAGTCATCGAAACTGGGCGTGGCGGGCAATATACCATCCATAACCCGGGCCAACGAATTATCTACCCCCTCATCAAAACGGCGCGCTTTGATGATGACGTGCGCGCCTATCTGCGCGCATTAGAAACTTGGATCATCGATGCACTGGCTCACCTCGACATCGAAGCTAGAACCATTGACGGACGCACCGGCGTTTGGGTGGGCAAAGATGGGTTTGAAGAAAAAATTGCAGCACTGGGCATAAGGGTGTCGCGAAGAATTTTTCTGCATGGGCTCGCCATCAATGTCGATAACGACCTGACGGATTACAAAGAAATTGTTCCTTGTGGCATCAATGACCGCGGGGTCACTTCAATTCAAAAGCTTGGATCTTTGGCAGACATGCGGGCGCTTGATGACGCCTTGATGGCATGTCTTCCCAAAGAATTTGCTTAAGAAAATTCGATGATGACCTGATCCACGGATAAGGAATCTCCGGCCTCAGCTTTAATGGCTGATACGGTTGCAGCACGCTCGGCACGGAGAATATTTTCCATCTTCATGGCTTCCACCACGGCCAATTGTTGGCCTGGCTGAACGTCATCACCCACGGAGACGGCCAAAGACACCAAAAGACCAGGCATTGGGCATAAGAGCATCTTTGACGTATCAGGCGGCATCTTAAATGGCATGAAGCTAAGCATTTCAGCCTCGGGCGGAGAGAGGATGATCACATCTTCAACACAACCATTCTTGGTAATACGGTAACCTAGGTTTTTGCGTTCCACCTTGGCATGATGCGCAACACCATCGATCACAAATTGCTGGATCTGGTCGCGCATGGGCGACATGATTTTGATGGTAATCTTATCGGCAATATTTTCGCCCATAAGGCCCACATGGAGTAAGTCTCCATCCTGATGGATGTGCATTTCGTGGGTGTGGCCATCGGTGCCAACCTCACCAAAGAATGCCACCAAATTCTCGTCGCGATGCATGTCACTGCCGGCGAGACGTCCGGTGATGCTTGCTGCTCTTTGCTCGTCACGGACATACATGGCCGCGCCCATCAGGGAAAATAATTCCCTATCTTCAAGGGTCGTTTCCAATGGCTGAAAACCATCTGGGTAGGTTTCGGCAATGAAGTTCGTGGAGAAATCACCCGAGCGGAAGTTTTCATTACGCATCACCGCAGACAGAAACACGGTGTTATGACCAAGGCCGGTGATTTCTGTCTGATTCAGTGCTTTTCCCATGGCATCAATGGCCTCACCGCGGGTCGGCGCATGGGTGCATAATTTTGCGATCATCGGGTCGTAGAACATGGACACTTCGCCACCTTCATAGATGCCGGTATCAACCCGCACCGTGACGCCATCCATGTTGCTCTCTTGGGGCACGAAATAGCGCTGAACACGACCGGTGGACGGCAAGAAGTTGCGCAAGGGATCCTCAGCATAAATGCGAGACTCGATGGCCCAGCCATTAAGTTTTACATCTTCCTGGGCGATGGACAATTTCTCACCAGCAGCCACACGGATCATCTGTTCGACCAAATCGATGCCTGTGATCAATTCTGTGACTGGATGCTCCACCTGAAGTCGTGTGTTCATCTCGAGGAAGTAAAAATTACGATCCTGGTCGACAATGAATTCCACGGTGCCGGCGGAGTTGTAATCAACAGCCTTTGCCAAGGCCACGGATTGGGCGCCCATGGCCGCGCGGGTTTCTTCATCAAGGAATGGTGACGGCGCCTCTTCAATCACCTTCTGGTGACGGCGCTGGATGGAACATTCACGCTCCCCCACATAAATCACATTCCCATGGCCATCTCCGAGCACCTGAATCTCAATATGGCGTGGTTTTGTGATGAATTTTTCGATGAACACACGATCATCGCCAAACGACGAACGCGCTTCATTCATGGCCGCATCAAAGCCCTCGCGAACATCTGCTTCATTCCACGCCACGCGCATGCCCTTGCCGCCACCACCGGCGGAGGCCTTCATCATCACCGGGTAACCAATATCAGTGGCAATCCGCACCGCTTCATCGGTGTCGGGGATGACCCCAAGGAATCCAGGAACAGTGCTCACGCCAGCGGCATCGGCAAGTTTTTTCGACGCGATCTTGTCGCCCATGGCCTCAATGGCCTTGGGATTTGGGCCAATGAAGGCAATATGTTCAGCGGCCAGCGCTTCACAGAAAGATGAGCGCTCTGACAGAAATCCATAGCCGGGATGGACGGCTTCGGCCCCTGTCTTTTTGCAGACTTCGATGATCCGTTCGGCAATCAGGTAAGATTCCGAAGCGGCCGCGCCACCAATATGATGGGCTTCATCGGCCATCCGCACATGAAGGGCGTCCTTGTCGGCGTCGGAATAAACTGCCACCGTTTTGATGCCCATTTTGTGGGCGGTTTTGATCACGCGGCAAGCAATTTCCCCGCGGTTGGCAATAAGGATCTTGTTAAACATTTTTACCATTCCTAATCGTCAAAGAGGGATATTGTCATGCTTCTTGGGCGGATTGCTGATCTGCTTATCTTCAAGCATGCGCAAGGCCCGGGCGATACGTTTGCGGGTGTTGTGGGGCATGATAACGTCATCAATGAACCCACGCTGCGCGGCCACAAATGGGTTCGCGAAACGGTCCTCATACTCCTTCGTTCGCTCGGCAATTTTTTCCGCATCGCCTAATTCAGAACGATAAAGAATTTCCACTGCACCCTTGGCGCCCATGACAGCGATTTCAGCTGTTGGCCAAGCATAGTTCACATCGCCACGCAAATGCTTGGAACTCATCACATCATAGGCACCGCCATAGGCTTTGCGCGTGATGACGGTGACCTTTGGAACGGTTGCCTCGGCAAAAGCAAACAACAATTTGGCCCCGTGCTTGATGATACCGGCATATTCCTGGGTGGTGCCCGGCAAGAAGCCAGGCACATCCACAAAGGTCACGATGGGAATATTAAAAGCATCACAGAAACGCACAAAACGTGCCGCTTTTCTTGATGAGTCGATATCAAGACAACCGGCAAGGACCATGGGCTGGTTGGCCACAACACCAACTGTCGCGCCATCGATGCGCGCGAAGCCCGTGATGATGTTGCGGGCAAATGCTTCTTGGATCTCAAAGAAATCACCATCATCAATGACCTTCAGGATCAATTCCTTCATGTCATAGGGCTTGTTCACATTATCCGGGATTAAGCTATCAAGGCTCTCATCCATGCGATCGATGGGGTCGTCCGAGGCAATTTTTGGTGGCTTCACCCTCGAGGAGGATGGCAAGAAATCAACCAGACGTCGCATTTGATGCAATGTTTCCACGTCATTTTCAAAGGCGCCATCGGCAACAGATGATTTGCTGGTATGTGTGCCAGCGCCGCCTAGTTCTTCAGCTGTTACCACCTCATTGGTCACGGTTTTTACCACATCAGGCCCCGTCACAAACATGTAAGAGGTGTCCTTAACCATGAAGATAAAATCAGTCATGGCCGGGGAATAGACCGCCCCGCCCGCACACGGCCCCATGATCACGGAGATTTGTGGGATGACACCTGAGGATTTCACGTTGCGCATAAAGACTTCAGCATAAGCCGCCAGGGAATCCACGCCTTCTTGGATTCGGGCGCCACCGGAATCATTCAAGCCAATCACGGGCGCGCCAACTTCCACTGCCTTGTCCATGATCTTACAAATTTTCTGGGCATGGGCGTTGGATAATGACCCACCAAAAACGGTGAAGTCTTGGGAGAAGACAAAAATCATCCGGCCATTGACCGTACCCCAACCGGTGACAACGGAATCACCAGGGTATTTTTGATCGGCCATGCCAAAGTCGGTGCAGCGGTGCTCGACAAACATGTCATATTCTTCAAAGCTACCGGGGTCGAGAAAAAGCTCAATACGTTCCCTCGCCGTCAATTTGCCCTTTTTATGTTGGGAATCATGACGCGCCTGGCCGCCCCCCAGACGGGCTTGGGCCCTTCTCTCTTCAAGCTGCTCAATAATATCTTTCATATCATTATCCGTTATTGTCCGTTTTGGTTGTTTTGTGTCGCAAGGCAGGCAATGCGCGAAAAAGATGCGAGATCATCCAGCATGTGACGCCGCCGATCAAGGGCTTCAGTGTCTTCGCCCCATAACTTCTCTTGCCAAACTTCCTCTGCAAAAAGGTAGTCACCCAGTCCCCCGACCCCGCAGCCACCATGCAAATGACCATATGCCATCAAAAATGAACGACAGCGCTCACCCATGCCAACAAGTGACAAGAGGGAAAAATCATCGAGCCCATGCAGGAAAGATTCCGCCTTTGAGAACACCTTGTCATCTGGCTTGGGAAAGGAGAGCGAAATGCTGGGGCTCGGCAAAGGGCCAAGCAAATTCTCAGCATGACGCAAAAAAGCTTCGGCATGACGATCCTGCATCTGCCGCAATGCCTCTGGCTCAGGAACCCGGATCAACAACGCATCTTCCAAAAGCTGTGCGGCAGCTGATGCAACCCAGGCGCCACGATCCTCGCCTGCCCGATCAAGAACAGTGTTGACCAATTTTGAAGCAGGACCCGGTGGTGCCTTCTCTTCAATGCTAGCCCGCAATTCCGTGACAATGATGTTGGCAAGTTCTTGGTTGGGTGACACCAATTCATTGCCGGCAGGTGTTTTGACAGGGCGCGTGCCCACAAGCACGCGCCATCCATGGCCACATTCGTCAATCCGAAATTCAGGAAGTTCTGTCTGGTTGGGCATCATGTCGAAAAAAATAGTGAACAGGGCAGAATGAAGCTGGCTGGGCCATGATCTCCTGGGCGCCAGCAGCAACGAGTTCCAAGGGTTGGTGGTAGCCCCAAGAAACACCAAGGGCAAGCGCCCCGGCGCTTTTTGCCATCATCATATCGTAGGTAGTATCGCCAATCACAATTGTGCGGCTTGGAGGGATACCAAGATGATGGCAGGCATCCAAAACCATGAATGGGTCAGGCTTGCCTGGGCCATGGTCAGGTGTGCGTAAGATCATGAACAAGTCTAAGATGCCATGATGGCTCAAGCTCGCTTGGAGACCGCGCAACGATTTGCCCGTTGCAATCCCCAAAACAACCTCATCGATCATGACGAGCTGATGAAGCCATTCCTTCATGCCGTCAAACATGGGTTCTGGCAGGGGCGCTTGCGATCTCCGCCAACGCATTTCTTGTTTATAGGCTTCCACAGCCGCATGAAGTTGCTCATCCGGCATGCCGAGGCTTGAGATCACATGTTCAAGGTTCAACCCAATTTGACGCCTAATGGCTGCCGGTTGGGGTTCTTTGATGCCCTGTGCCACAAACGCCCCTTGCATCACCTCGATGATGAGTGCGGCACTGTCGAGCAATGTACCGTCACAATCAAAGAGGATCAAAATTGGTTCAGACACGGGCCAAGGCCTGTAGAATATCGAGGTCTGGAACATGCCTCACCATATCCTCAGCCAAAGACAGGAAATCCTGGCCGGGCTTGGCAAAGGCAAACACATCCATCTCATCCTGGTCGCGATAGAAAAGAGCCAGCGCATGCAGGGCAAGCCGTGTTGCAGGCTGCCCCCCGTAAAGCTCGTCACCGATCAGCGGATGACCCAGATAAGCCATATGGGCACGCAATTGATGCATCCGACCAGTTTCCGGCTTTAAAAGCACGAGATCCTTATCTTGCAATTGTGCGAGCACTTTAAAGCCGGTGCGTGCTTCCTCCCCATCAGGATGAACATCCATGAAGGATTTGCGTGGCACATCTTGGCGCCGACGTAGTGGCGCATCAACCAACCCCTCCTCATCAAGCCCCAATGGCACAAGGGCCAGGTAGAATTTATGAACATCACGGCCCCGAAATTGGTCGGCATAATGTTCCGCTGCCTTGGCCCCTTTGGCCACCAACAGACAACCAGACGTTGGCCGATCAAGACGATGGACAAGTTTCCAGCGCGGATCGTCAGCACGCACCAAATCATCAACAGATGTGGAAAGCCCGCTGCCTCCCTGGGCCGCAAGACCTGCTGGTTTGTTGATCACCATATGGTCACGGGCTTTAACCACAACATCAAGCCGATGTTCTTGTCTTGGTGCCGCAGTCTTTTTGGCGACCTCCGCCTCGGGCCATGCCAGCACATCACCCTCAAACACACGCTCATTAGCCTTCACCGGCATGCCGTTTTTTAAAAGCTTCTTGCCTCGGGACCATCGCTCAATAAGGGCCTGGGGAATCTGACCCAATTCCGCCCGCACAACACGGTCAAACCGGCGACCATCATGATCTGCTGTCACCACAAAATTGATCATGGCCCAACCATCTCACGCGCCAAAAACCAGCCTGCCGCACAAGCCAAAAGCCCCAAAAGTAACGACAACACACCATAGAGGCATGCCTGCGCGAAGCGCTCTTCACGCAACAAGTCAAACAGCTCGAGGGAAAATGTCGAAAATGTCGTGAGCCCACCAAGAAAACCGGTGATCATACCTGCCCTAACGGCACCATGAGGCTCCAACTTCATGACCAAATGAAAAAGAAACCCAATCATTAAGGCGCCGGCAATATTTGCACTGAATGTTGCCCAATGAAAGCCACCAAATTCTCGCGGCAACAGATGCCCCACGCCGTAACGCAGAATGGAGCCAAGCCCACCACCCAAAAATACAGCAATTACTTCCAACATATCGCCCCAACAAAAAAGGTTGCCCGTGGGCAACCTTTTGAAAGATGTGATGGCACAAACAAGTTTTACTGCTCGCCAGCTTCCTCGGTCATTTCGACTGGACCGGAATCCTGACCCTTTGCTTCAAGGTCGCGATCAACAAACTCAATAACGGCCATGGGGGCGTTGTCGCCATAACGGAAACCAGCCTTCATGATGCGGATGTAACCGCCAGGACGCTCTTCATAGCGTGGTCCCAGAACGTCGAACAATTTACGGGTCATGTCACGGTCACGCAGACGAGAAGCAACCAAGCGACGCGCATGCAAGTCACCACGCTTTGACAAGGTAACAAGGCGCTCTACGATTGGGCGTAGTTCTTTCGCCTTTGGCAGGGTTGTTTTGATCTGCTCATGTTTGATGAGGGCTGCAGCCATATTTGCAAACATCGCTTTGCGATGCGCATGTGTGCGGTTCAACTTCCTCAGTGCATTTCCGTGACGCATGGGTTCTTCCTTCGCTTGGTCCTGGCTTACCTAATCAGTAACCTGGCTCGTCATATTTTTTGGCAAGATCATCAATATTTTCTGGTGGCCATTCAGGAATATCCATACCCAAATGGAGGCCCAGATGGCCAAGTACTTCCCTGATCTCATTCAAGGATTTGCGGCCAAAGTTAGGGGTCCGCAACAATTCGGCTTCGGATTTCTGGATCAGGTCACCAATATAAACAATGTTGTCATTCTTGAGGCAGTTGGCCGAACGAACAGAGAGCTCCAGCTCGTCAACCTTCTTCAAGAGCGCCGGATTGAAATCAACGCCCTGTGGCTCAGGCTGAACATGAACAGCGCCAGCTTCTTCAAAATTGATGAATACCTGCAATTGGTCCTGGAGGATACGGGCCGCATAAGCAACGGCGTCTTCGGGCAACACCGTACCGTCGGTCTCAATTTCGAGGATCAACTTGTCGTAATCGAGGCCCTGGCCCACACGGGTATTTTCCACATTGTAGGAAACACGCTTCACAGGGGAGAAAATGGCATCGATCGGGATCAGACCGATGGGCGCATCCTCACTGCGGTTTTTCTCTGAAGGCACATAGCCCTTACCGCTATCAACAACAAATTCCATGTGCATCTCAACATTTTCGTCAAGCGTGCAGATAACATGATCAGGATTCAGAACTTGAATATCGCCGGACAACTTAATATCCCCGGCGCGGACCTCGCATGGGCCCTTAGCATCAAGAACAATGCGCTTGCTACCTTCAGCCTGGCAATGCACCGCGATGCCCTTCACGTTCAAAACGATGTCTGTGACATCCTCACGTACGCCAGCAATAGACGAGAATTCATGCAAGACGCCATCAATTTGAATGGCGGTGATAGCTGAACCCCGAATAGATGAGAGCAACACACGACGAAGGGCGTTACCAAGGGTGACACCAAAGCCTCGTTCCAGTGGTTCGACTTCGATCTTGGCGCGGCGGTTGCCGAGCGATGATTGGGCATTCAACTCGGTGGGCTTGATTAATTCCAGCCAGTTCTTTTGGATTGCGGCATCCATGGTTGCAATCACCTCTTTCGCATTGGGCGGTGTAAGAAACGTTAAACGCGGCGACGCTTTGGTGGGCGGCAGCCATTATGAGGAATAGGTGTCACGTCGCGGATGGAAGAAATCGCGAAGCCGATGGACGACAAAGCGCGCAGTGCGCTTTCACGGCCAGAGCCTGGACCACAGACCTCAACATCAAGACTTTTCATGCCGTGTTCTTGGGCCTTCTTACCTGCATCCTCGGCAGCCACCTGGGCTGCGTAGGGTGTGGACTTCCTGGACCCCTTGAAACCAAGCGCGCCAGCAGAAGACCAAGATATTGCATTACCCTGGGCATCGGAGATGGTGATCAAGGTGTTGTTAAAAGTAGAGAGAACATGGGCAACACCAGCAGAAATATTCTTCCGCTCTTTGCGACGTACCCTTGTTTTATCTTGACGTGCCATGGATCGTTAACCCTTATTTCTTCTTGCCAGCAATGGCTTTCGCCGGGCCCTTACGGGTGCGGGCATTTGTGTGGGTGCGCTGACCGCGCACGGGAAGATTACGGCGGTGGCGAAGCCCACGATAGCAACCAAGATCCATCAAACGCTTGATGTTCATTGCACGTTCGCGGCGAAGGTCGCCCTCGACGGTAAATTCACGGTCGATGAATTCACGAATTTGAATAACCTCAGCGTCGGATAGCTCGTTCACACGGCGCTCTTGGGCAATTTTGAGTTCACTACAAATGGTCTTGGCATTGAAGGGGCCAATTCCATGAATATAGGTTAGCGCGATATGAACGCGCTTGTTCGTCGGTATATTGACGCCACCAATACGTGCCACGTCGTCACTCCTATATGCGGGCTTTAAACAATTTGGTGCAGCATTGGGACTACCACGGCCACATCATGAAGGAGCGGAGTATACTGGCTGGGCCTTTTGCGTCAAGGCCAACAGCGTCTTTAGCTGAGAATTTTATCAATGGCTTGCGTCACAACATCCATAGGCGCCATGCCATCAACCTTATTCAACGAGTTCTTTGCGTCATAAAAGGGCAATAGGGGTGCCGTGGATTCATGATAAACCGCCAGGCGTGAACGCAATATGTCTGCATTATCGTCCTTGCGCTCCCCACCTGTTTCCTTGGCGCGCTGTTCGATGCGCCCTACCAGCACCTCATCATCGACTTCCAACTGGATCACATGATCGATCTTACGTCCGCGGGCTTCCAGAAGTTCATCCAATGCCTCGGCCTGGGCAACAGTCCTTGGAAAACCATCAAGAATGAAACCATTGGCGCAGTCAGGCTGGTCAATAC